>WBZM01003283.1_pt1 | contig 12736 bp, 10 predicted proteins | sample 5204271 | NCBI WGS metagenome assembly WBZM01 (sample SAMN12344346, study PRJNA552823) | activated sludge metagenome | biome: Activated sludge suspended growth; feature: Nitrification reactor; material: Wastewater; isolation source: activated sludge from nitrification reactor of wastewater...
GCGTCGAGGCCGGCGCGGTCCTCGGCGACGTGGTCGGGGTCCAGAGCGGTCGACCGCCGGCGGCGCTGGCCGCGAACGTGGTCACGTTGGAGACGGTCCATCGCTTCGCGGCCGATTCCCCGGTCGGGCGGCTCGCGTCCGCGATCCGTGAGGGTGAGGTCGACGGCGTCATCGCCCTCCTGTCCGGGACGGGCACGGACGGCGCAGTGGACGACCTCGACGGGTCGGTCGAACGGGTGAACTGGCTGGACCCCGACGACGACGACGGTGTGGATCGGGTCCGTCGGGTGGTGCAGGCCCACGCGGCGGACCTGGTCGACCTCGGACGAGCGGGCCGGGTGGATGACGCGCTGGCCGCGCTGGGATCGGTCAAGGTGCTGTGCGCCACGAGCCGCGGCCCGGCGGGTGTGGACACGTGGAACACCTGGGTCGAGCAGAAGCTGCGTACCGGCGGCCGCATGCGTCGCCGGTACTCGTCGGGTCGACCGTTGATGGTGACCGCCAACGACTACCTCAACGACGTCTTCAACGGCGACGTCGGCGTCGTCGTGCGCGTGGCCGGCGTCGGCGGCCGACCCGCCCGCCCCCAGGTGGCCTTCGACGGCGTCGACGGGGCCCGTCTGATCGACCCGACCCGCCTGGACCGGCTGGAGACGCAGTGGGCCATGACGATCCACAAGAGCCAGGGCTCCGAGTTCGACCACGTGGTGGTGGCCCTCCCCGAGCCGCCGTCGCCGATCCTGACCCGTGAGCTGCTCTACACCGCGGTGACCCGGGCCAAGCGGGCGGTCACCGTCATCGCGTCCGAGGCCGCGGTGCGCGCGGCGGTCGGGCGTCCGGTCGCCCGTGCCTCCGGTCTCACCGCCCGCCTCTCCTGACGCCCCACGCCCAAACCCCCCCCACCCCCCCACCCCCGGGTTTCTGACGACAAGTCACGACACTGGCGGTACTCAACTGTCACGAGAACGGCCGCTCAGATGCGCTGTCACACCCCGCGTCCACCATGAGTGGCCATGGGAACCACTTCTGTTGTCATCGCCGTCGCCATCGGCCTGCTCGTCGGTGCGGCGTCGGCCGCCGTCGTCGTCCACCTGCGCTGGGCCCGTCGCTCAGCCGAAGAGGGCGCGGCGCTGCGGGAGCGGGTCGTGTCGGCCGAAGCGGCGGTCCGAACCGATGACCAGCTCCTCGAGGCCTACCGCTCCGTGGCGGGCTCCACCCTTCAGCAGCAGTCCGAACAGCTCCTCGAGTTGGCCGGTGCCCGCTACCAGACGCTGGAGGCCACGGCGCTCGGTCACTGGCAGACCCAGGGCGCCAAGGTGGTCCAGCAGCTCGAGCACCAGGCGGCCCAGCTCCGCGAGCTCGAGGCGCAGCGCCGCTCCGAGAGCGCGGTGCTCACCAACGCCGTGCAGGAGCTGGCCCGCAGCAGCGACCAGGTCCGGGCCGAGGCCCGGCAGCTCACGGGGGCCCTCCGCGACAACTCGGTGCGCGGCACATGGGGAGAGGTCCAGCTGCGGCGGGTCCTGCAGCAGGCCGGCATGGAACGCCACGTCGACTTCCTCGAGCAGTCGGAGGTCACCCGGGGTGGGGCCGATCGTGCCGGCCGTCCCGATGTCGTGGTCCACCTCCCCGACGGTCGGTGCGTCGTCATCGACGCCAAGGCGCCGCTCGACCGCTACCTCGACGCGGCCAACTGCGACGACGACCAGGCACAACTTCCGTTGCTGGCAGCGCACGCCAAGGCGGTCGGCGCGCACGCCGCCGCGCTTTCCAAGCGTGACTACGACTCCCTGGTCCCCGGCGCGCTCGACCTGGTGGTCATGTTCCTCCCGGGCGACGCCTACCTGGCCGCGGCGAGCAACACCCAGCCGTCCCTGGTCGAGGACGCGTGGGCCAAGGGTGTGGTGCTGGCCTCGCCGTCCACGTTGCTCGGCTTCCTGCGCGGGGTCGCCCTCGGCTGGCGCGAGCAGCGGGTGGCGGAGCAGGCCGAGGAGATCGCTCGCACCGGGCGTGAGCTGCACGAACGCCTGTCGACCTTCGCCGGCCACCTCGACAAGGTCGGCGGGTCGCTCAGCCGCGCTGTCGACTCGTTCAACGGCGCGGTCGGCTCGCTCGAAGCCCGCGTCTTGCCTCAGGCCCGGCGCTTCGAAGACCTCGGAGCGGGCTCCGGTCGTGACCTGGGCGCCCGAAGCACGGTCGACGCCGGACCGCGGCGGCTCAACGTGGTGCCGTCGATCACGGGCGACTCCACGGCAGACTCCTCCGATGATCTTCGGGACTCGACGCCGTCGACGGCGTCGTGAGCTGTACGACGCCGGGTTCACCGACGACTGGCGACAGCTGTGCCGGGATCGCCTCGACTGGTGGGACGTGCTCGCCCCCGACGAGCGAGAGCGGGTCGAGCTCGTCGCACTCGGGCTGATCGCCCGGGCCGACTGGGAGCCGGCCAACGGCTTCGAGGTCACCGAGGACATGCAGGTCCTGATCGCCGCGCAGGCGGCGTTGCTGACCGCCAACCTCCCCTACGAGGACCCGTACCGAGACGTCCACGCCGTGATCGTCCACCCGACCACGACGATCATGCACGGCGAGCACTCCCAGGTCGACGGCATCTACTCCGACGACCCCACCCCGGTGCTGGGCGAGGCAATGATGCACGGACCGCTGCTGGTGGCGTGGGACGAGGTGCAGGACGACGTCCACCACGCCGGTGACGGGCGCAACGTCGTGTTCCACGAGTTCGCCCACACGCTCGACATGCTCGACGGCGTCACCGACGGCACCCCGCCGATGGACGCGGATCTGGCCCGGCGTTGGGTGCCGGTCTGCACCGCGGTGTACGAGGCCGTGGTCGAGGGTCGCGCCGGCGAGGTGATCGATGACTACGCGGGCGTGAACCCCGCGGAGTTCTTCGCGGTGGTCACCGAGGCGTTCTTCGACGACCCGCTCGAACTCCGCGACGAGCACCCGGACCTCTACGACTGCTTCTCGGACTTCTACGGCCAGGATCCGGCCGGGTGGTTCGAAGCGTGATCGGCGACCGCTGTTCCCGCCGTCTCGAACCCCTGACCTCGACCGACCCTCACCGCGCCCCGAGCCGACGGTCGGTGTGCCATCGTGTCGGGATGTACACCCCGACGAGCTCCCACCGAACCCTCCGCCGTGGAATCGCCGCAGGGTTCGCCCTCCTGGCACTCGCCGGGGTCCTCACGGCCTGCGGAGGTGACGACGTGACGGCAGACAAGGACCGGTCGACCACGACGACCACCGCCAAGCCCAGCAGCGGCGGGGCGACGAACCCGACCGGCGGCGTGGCGCGGACGTCGTGGAAGCTCGCCTCCCCGGCAGATGGGACCGACCCGACCCTCGACTTCGCACCGGAGGGCATCGTGTCGGGCTCGACCGGCTGCAACCGGTTCAACGGGACCTGGACCGAGGACGGCGACTCGCTGAAGATCGCGCTCGGTCCGATGACCCAGATGGCCTGCACCTCCGACGCGGCCACGCAACAGGAGAAGTCGATCATCGACTCACTGGGCAAGGTGGCCTCGGCGGAACAGACGGCGACCACCCTCGTCCTGAAGGACTCCGACGGCAAGGAGCTGCTCACCTACGACGCGGTGACCGGTGACCTCCAGGGAACGTCGTGGAAGGTCAACGGCGTCAACACCGGCAACGCGGTCGAGACGTCCGCATTGACCGAGGCGCTCACGCTCGACTTCGGCACCGAAGGCTCGGTCACCGGTTTCGGCGGCTGCAACAACTTCCGGGGCAGCTACACGCTCGAGGGCGGAGTCATCTCCTTCAGCGAGTTCGCCTCGACCGAGATGTCCTGCGAACCCGACGTGATGGAGCTCGAGGACAAGTACCTGGCCGCTCTGGCCGCGGCGAGCGTCGTCGAACGCTCCGGCAACACCCTGAACCTGCGCGACGACAAGGGCGCCACCCAGGTGGCGGCCACCCTCGCCGGCTGATCTCACCGTCCCGCGACCCGGGCCAGCAGCTCGCGGCGACTCCGGACGCCGGTCTTGGCGAACACCGCCTTGAGGTGGTCCTGGACCGTGTTCTCCGACACGAACATGAGCGCCGCGACCTGCCGGGTGTCCGCTCCGGTCGTGAGGTGCTCGACCAGCTCGGACTCCCGTGGGCTCAACCCGGCCGCACGTGCGAACAACTCCAAGCGTTCGAAGGGCGATGCCCGCTCGATCGTCACCGCGATGTCGTCACCGAGTCGGGCGGCCCGGAACACGAGCCAGTCGAGCGGCTCGACGTGCACCCGGGCGGCCGGCTCGTGGTCGTCGACGCCGTCCTCGACGGCGAGGAACTGGGCCGCGACGTTGTAGGCACCCGCAGGTATCGCTCGTTGATCCGCTTCCGGCGGGAGGAGCGTCGCCAGGTACCCCTCTGCGGTCGGGGTCTGCTCCCGGACCCGCAGGTCGTCGTCGAGGAGGATCACCACCGGCGTCGGGAGCGACCTGCCGACGTGGGGGTCGGTGTCGGCGAACGTGTGGAGGACGCACCGTCGCAGGGCGGCGGTGATGGGCTCGACGCCGGATCGCAGCAGTCGGGTCTCGGCCGGGTCGAAGGTCCCGTCCATGCGCCACAGATCCAGGAACGCCCAGCACCCGTTGACATCGCGGAACACCACCGATGCAACGTCGCTGACGCCGAGGTCGACGAGGAGCTCCCGGTACAGCCGGCTCTGCTCCGGTCTGCCTGCTGTCGAGTCGACCAGCGTCACCACCGGGTCACCGACGCCGGTCCATCGGGCGTGCTCCGTCGCGTACCTGAGTCGGATCAGGCGGGGGAGCTCCGACAGACACGGCACGTCGGCGACCGGCGATGCCCCGACCTCGGTGCGCGGATCGGTGAGCACCCACGCATACGCGTCGAAGGGCACCGAGCGTCGCAGCTCGTCCAGCAGTGCGATCCGCAGGTCGCGCTCGGAGCGGACCGTCGCACACAGACCTTCGATCGACACGGCCGCACGCTAGATCGGCGGCGTCGAGCCCGGCCCGGGGGTCCTTCGGCGATCCCAGCTACCTGGGATGGTCGCAGCACCCCGTCCTCCGTACCGTCGAACCATGGTCACGTTGCTCATCGAACACGAGATCACCGACCTCGCGACCTGGACGGCCGCGTTCGAACGGTTCGCCGACGCCCGACGCCACGCGGGGGTGAGGTCGCACCGGATCGCCCATCCGCTCGACGACCCGACCCGCATCGTCGTCGAGTTGGACTTCGACGGGGCTGAGCGGGCTGCGGAGTTCCGGGACTTCCTCCGCGATGTGGTGTGGGCCGACCCGAGCAGCTCGCCGGCGCTCGTCGGCCGGCCTGTCACCCGATTGTTGGAGTCGGTCCCGATCTGATTCCGCGTCGGCGCTCCGTCGGATCGCTCCTCGGCCGACCAGGTTCAGCGCGGTTGGAGGCCGTCGGCCAACAACCCCTCGGCGATGGTCGCCGCGGCCGGGTCCAGCGACCCGGTGAACATCCCCGGATACGGGGGAGGAACCGGCGCGTCGGCTCCGTCGGCATCGACAGGTGCATCGAACGCCTCGGGTGCCGCTCCGAGCGGCGCGTCGATCGTCGGTGACCCCGTCGCATCGCTGTCCTGGTCCGGGCCAGGACCTGTCAGCCGGGCCGCCTCGGCCTCGAGCTCCGGGTCGGGGGCGAAGGGCGGCACGTCGACGGTGTGATGCGGTGCCGGCCCGGTGCGCTCCACGCCGAGGTCCTCGGTGAAGTACAGCGCCAGCACGCGATCGACCAGCTCGGGCGTCAGGACCCGCGCCTGGTTCTCGTAGCGGCAGATGGCGTTGGCCAGCTTGCACACCACGCCGGGTAGGTAGGCCCGCAGCTCACCGTCGCCCTGGGAGCGGGCGGCCTGGCGGAGACGCACCGCTGCGGGCGCCTGGAGCTCCAGGCCTGTCGCCCGGGTCACCCGCGACAGGATCCAGTCGAACTGCTCGTCGGTGCAGGCCCCGATGTAGATCTTGTTGTGGATACGGCGGAAGAACGCCTCGTCGCCCAACTTGGCCGGGTCGAGGTTGGTCGACAACACGACCTTCAGCTCGAAGGGGACCTCGAACTTGCGTCCGAGCAGGGTCAGGTAGTCGACGCTGCGGTCCAGCGGGACGATCCAGCGGTTGAGCAGGGCGTCGGGCGTCATCGCCTGCCGACCGAAGTCGTCGATCACCAGGATCCCGTTGTTGGCCTTCATCTGCAGCGGCGCCAGGTACACGCCGCTGTCCCGCTCCAACTGGAGGTCGAGCATTCCGGCGTGGAGCTCGCCGCCGGTGATGACCGCGGGCCGGTGGCATGCCACCCACCGCCGGTCCATCCCGGGGGGCTGCTCGTCGATCTCGTCGTGCAGCGTCGGGTCGAACACCGAGACGATCTGGCCGTCGACCTCGACGCAGTGCGGGACCAGCACCACGTCCTCGTAGGCCCTGATGATCCGCTCGGCGACCGAGGACTTGCCGGTGCCGGGCGGGCCGTACAGGAACATCGCCCCGTCGCCGTGGATCGCGGGGCCGAGCTGGTCGAGCAGCCCGTCCGACAGGACCAGGTCCGAGAACGAGCGCTGCAAGCGGTCGTGGTCCAGTTCGATCTGCGGACGCTGGTGGCGCACGACCGCGGTGTAGAGATCGAGCGGAACGGGCATCGGACCGCAGTAGATGCTCTCGCGGGATCGCTGGGTCGCGAACTGCTGGCCGGCCTCGGTGGGGCGCACCACGTAGGCGCGGCCTTCCATGCCGTCGTACTCGATGAGCTTCCGGTCGCGCAGTGAGTTGAGGAGGGACTCCACCACGGTGATCGAGACGTGCAGCTTGTCGGCCAGAGCGGTCATCGGCGACCGGCCGTCGTTGACGGCGCGACGGATCACCAGGTCCTCCATCAGGGACCGGCTCAGCCCCAGGGCCTCGGGGCTGGTGGGTGTCCTGACGTCGGGGATCTGGTCGTCGGAGCCGTGGTCGTTCTGCTGCATCGGTGTCCCGTCCGCGGTGGGTCGTGGCTGTGCGTCGGACCGGCTGCCTCCGATCCGACCGAGCCACGGGCTCTGCTGGTGCTGGTCCTTCATCGGCGCGCGGGCGCCCCACCTGAACCATCGAGGTGTGGCGATCGACCGACGTTGCGCGGTGCAGCTCCCGGCGACGGCTTGAATGGAGCGGTGAGCGACTCCGTGCAGACCCGCGCCTACCGCGACGGCAAGCTCGTCGAGAAGGACTTCCCGGTCGAGCAGGTCTCCGACTTCCTCGAGCTGGAGGACACCACGGTCTGGGTGGACATGTGCGCCCCGACGTCGGCCGACCTGGCCCTGCTGGCCGAGGAGCTGGGCCTGCACGAGCTCGCGGTGGAGGACGCCCTCGGTCGTCACCAGCGACCCAAGCTCGACCGCTACTCGAGCCACCTGTTCATGGCGTGTCACGCCATCGGGCTGGACGCCGACACGGCCGAGATGCACGTCGCCGAGATCGACATCTTCATCGGCGAGCGGTGGATCATCACCGTCCGCAAGGCCAACGGGTTCGACATCGCCCAGGTGGCCGAGCGCTGTGAGCGGATGCCTGCGGAGACGATCAGCGGCGTGGCCTTCGTGCTCTACGCGTTGCTCGATCAGGTCATCGACGGCTACTTCGACGTGATCGCGACGTTCGACGAGTACTACGACCGGGTCTCGGACCAGATCTTCAGCGAGCACCCGTTGCAGCCGGCCGAGCAGCGGGAGTGGTTCCACGTGCGTCAGGCCCTGGTGCGCTTCCACCGGCTGGTGTTCCCGCTGCGCGAGGTGGTCGGCTCCCTCATGCGCCGCGAGCACGACGTGGTCGGCCCGGCCCTGCAGCCCTACTACCAGGACCTCTACGACCACGTGCTGCGCATCACCGAGTCGACCGACTCGTTGCGGGACCTGGTGGCGACGATCGTCGAGACCAACCTGAGCGTGCGGGACTACCGCCAGAACCAGGTGATGAAGAAGGTGACGAGCTGGGCGGCGATCATCGCGGTGCCGACGCTCGTCACCGGCTTCTACGGCATGAACGTCCGCTTCGCGGGACTGGGCACGACGTGGGCCGCGTGGCTGGCGGTCGCGTTGATCGTGGTCACGTCGGTCACGCTCTACGTCATGTTCCGCCGCCGCGATTGGCTCTGACACCCGCCTCGGCATCCCCCACGTGCTCGTTCTGTAGTGCGAGATCCAGGCGAACGCCTGGATCTCGCACTACAGAACGTCGGGGGAGCGGGGGTTGGTGGCCCGTCCCCAGGTGAAGTAGCTCCAGGGTTTGGGCCCCTTCACGAACCGGGTGGTAAGGCGCAGGTCGACGAAGCCGGCGCGGCGCAGCATCTCGGTCGTGTCGCGGGTCAGGTGGCAGCCGCCGGCCAGGCGCTTCTGCCACGGCTCGATCCGCTCCTGCCAGCGGGCGACACCGGGATCCGGGGCGGCGCCGTGCTCGAGCACGTGCAGCTGCCCACCCGGGCGGATCACCCGACGGAGCTCCGCCAGCGCCCGCATCGGATCGGGGACCGTGCACAGCGTGAAGGTGCACAACCCGGCGTCGCAGCTGGCGTCGTCGAGCGGTAGTCGCTGGCCGTCGAGTCCGACGTGCTCGACCCGGACGCCTCGTGCCGTCACCCGGTCCGACGCCAGCTCACGCGAGCGCTCCGACGGCTCGACCGCCCAGACGGTCGTGACCTCGTCGGGGTAGAGCGGCACGTTGAGGCCCGTGCCGAAGCCGATCTCGACCACTTCGCCGGCCAGCCCGTCGATGGCCTTGGCGCGGTAGCGCTCCATGCCCTTCGACCCGCAGGTCAGGTCGACCAGTCGGGGCAGCACCCGATCGTCGTAGAGGCCCACGCCGTGACAGTACGGGAACCGTCGAGGTCGTGAGGCCCCGAGCACCACCCTCTTGCGATCACCCCTGGTGATCACCCCTCGCGACCGCCCGGATCGGGTGACGCCCAGCACCCCCGCCGATCGGCAGACTGTCCGGTCATGTGGGAGCACCGCGATGGATGACCGGCGACGGGTGCCGGTCCCGACCCCGTCGGGCTGGACCATCGAGTCGACCCGCGGGTTCGGTCCGTTCGTCACCCGGATCCGCTACCGCCTGGCCGACGGGACCATTCGGGTGTGGCGTTCGCGGGATCACCGCAAGGGTCTCGACCGTCCCGGCGTTCCGCGGCGGACGTGGTGGATCGCGGTGCTGTTCTGCATCGGCTCGACGTGCTTCACCGTCGGGCCGCTGCCGGCGTACGAGTCGTGGGTGGGCACCCGGTGGGTCGGGCTCACGTTCTTCGTCGGGTCGATCTTCTTCACATCTGCCTCGTACCTCTGCTTCGTCGAGGCCTCCAACGCTCCCGATGCGGTCGTCGACGACCCGCAGCGTCGCCACCGTGGTCCGTTCCGGCTGATCTCCTGGCGGCCGCACTCGATCGATTGGTGGTCGACCGGGGTACAGCTGGTCGGCACCGTGTACTTCAACGTCATGACGTTCCTGGCCATGTACGACGGGTGGGACACGGCCCAGGCCAACCGGCTGGTGTGGCGTCCCGACACCATCGGCTCGATCTGCTTCCTCGTCGCCAGCTACCTGGCGTGGGCCGAGGTCTGCCACTCCGCCGGACGGCTCCGGCTCCGGGACGTGTCGTGGTGGATCGTCGTGCTGAACCTCCTCGGCTCGGTCTTCTTCGGGGTCTCGGCTGTCGGGGCGTACACCCTCGGCTCGGGTGAGCTGGTCAACGAGTGGCTCGACAACGCCGGGACCGTGGCGGGAGGCGTGTGCTTCTTCGTGGCCGCGGCGATGCTCATCCCCGAGGCTCGTTCCAAGGGCGCGCCGGCATGAGGGGACCGGCGGCCCGGACTTCGCTCCGCGGCGCCGGGTCGCCTTGACTGTCGGGGTGAGCTCGACGGTGGAGTCCCGGGACGTGCTGGTGATCGGCGGGGGTCCCGCCGGCGCGGCCGTCGCCATGCGGGCCGCGGCGGGCGGCGCCCGGGTCACCGTGTTCGAGAAGGGGCGACCGGGCCGGGACAAGATCTGCGGCGACGGCCTCACCCCGCGGGCGGTCCGGGCGCTCGACGCGCTCGACGTCGCTCTCGACGACGCCCACCGCATCGACGGCCTGCGGATGACCGCCAACGCGACCGTCCGCCAGATGGACTGGCCGGGGATCGCGCCGTTCCCCGCCCACGGCGCGGTGTGGCCTCGCCGGCGACTGGACGAACGGCTGATGGAGCGGGCCGCAGCCGCGGGAGCCGAGTTGCTGTGGAGCCACGACGCGGTCCCCGTCGTCGACGAGGGTGTCGGTGCGGCACCCAACCGGGCGACCGGGGTGACCTCGGTCGACGCCGACGGTCGGACCCGTCGGTGGGAGGCGCCGCTGGTCGTCCTCGCCGCGGGTGCGCCGGGCGCGGCGGCCCGACTGCTCGGCGCCGAGCGGGTGCCCGACGAGACGTTCGGCCTGGCGATCCGGACCTACGCCGAGTCGCCCCGTCACGCCGAGCGCTACCTCGAGGCGTGCCTGACCCTCCGCGACGGGTCGGGGACGCCGGTGCCGGGCTACGGCTGGATCTTCCCCGCCGGTGACGGGACGGTGAACATCGGCGTCGGGGCCCTGTCGACCATGAAGGGCTTCAAGAAGCTCAACCTGAACGCGTTGCAGGACAGCTACCGGGCCCTGGTCGGCCGTGACTGGGAGCTCGGCCCCGACCTGGAACGTCCCCGGGCGTGGCGTCTGCCGATGAGCGCCCGTCGACGGTCCGGTCCCGGCTGGGTCGCGGTCGGCGACGCGGCCGGGTTGATCAACCCGATGAACGGCGAGGGGATCGACTACGCCCTCGAGTCCGGCACCCTCGCCGCGGACCTGTTCCTGACCGACCCCGTGACCGCGCCGGTGCGCTACGACGCCGAGGTGGGGGAGCGCTTCGACGCGTTCCTGCGCACCGGTCGACGGTTCAGCTTCCTGATCGGCCACCCCTGGATCCTTCGCAACGGCCTGCGGGTGGCGGTCGGCACCCAGGCCGTCGCCGAGATCACCCTGCAGGTCATGGGCAACCTGGTCGATGGCTCCACTCCGGGTGCCGGCGGCTGGACCATGCGGGCCGCGGACCGCGTCCTGGCTGCGGGCGACCCGCTGCTGCGCCGCACCCGCGCCCGCCCCTGACGGCCCCGCGCCCCCAAAACCCCGTTCTGTAGTGCGAGATCCAGGTGAACACCTGGATCTCGCACTACAGAACGGGGTCGGCGGGGAGTCGTCCCCATTACGCCACGACCTCCCGCCGATGAGGATGATCTCCGTCAGGACCCGCCCGGCTCCCGCCGCCGGGTCGACATCGGACGAGGAGGTCGGACCATGGGCAGCATCACGATCACGTCAGCGGCGGCGGTGTTCCTCCTGGTGAGCGTCGTCGTGTCCCTGACGCTGGGAGCGCTCCTCGCTCACGCCGACGCCGGACCCGTGCGTGAGACACGCTCACCCCGTCGACGCAGCGCCCGGCCCGAACGGGTGCCCAGGTGCACGCCGTCGGTGACCACCCGGGCGCCGTTGACCCAGACCCCGACGATCCCGTCGGGCGACTGCCGGGGATCGTCGAAGGTGCCCCGGTCGACGACGGTCGCCGGGTCGAACAGCACCAGGTCGGCGACGGCGCCGGGGCGAATGACCCCGCGGTCGACCAACCCGAACACCTCGGCGGGTCGACCCGTCATCCGGTGCACCGCCTCCTCCAACCCGAGGACCCCCAGGTCTCTCACGTAGCGGCCGAGCACCCGGGCGAACGTGCCGTACAGCCGGGGGTGCGGGTGGCCCTCCAGGCTGGGGATGCCGTCGCTGCCGACCATGATCCCGGGATGTCCGAGCACGGTCCGCACGTCGTCCTCCGACATCGAGTGCACGATCACGGTCGCAACCGGCTCCGCGTCGAGGACCGCCGTCGCCGCCCGATCGCCGGGGACCCCGAGGCGGTCGGCCAGCTCGGCCAGCGAACGTCCGTGCCACTCCGGGTGGTCGGTCGTCGACGCGATCACGACGGCGTCGGGGGTCACCAGCGTTCCGATCCGCCCCGACGCAGCGACCGCGGCGAGCATGGTCGAGCTCGCGGTGTACGGGTACTGGTCCGCCGCGACGGCGGGACCGGCGTCGTCGATCCGCTCGAGCGCCGCGGCGACCGTGCCCCAGTTGGGCTCCCCCATGGCCTTCAGGTGCGAGACGACCACCGGCAGCCCGGCGTCCCGCCCGATCCCGATCGCCTCGTCGACCGCCTCGATCAGGCGCGACCCCTCGTCGCGGATGTGGCTGGTGTAGATGCCGCCGGCCGCGGCGACGACGGCCGCGAGAGCGGTCAGCTCCTCGGTGCGGGCCCAGATGCCCGGTTCGTAGGTCAGCCCCGAGGACATCCCGACGCACCCGGCAGCCATGCCCTCGTCGATCAGACGGGTCATCGCGGCGATCTGGTCGTCGTCGGGCGGACCGTCATCGAGGCCCATCACCGAACTGCGGACGGTGCCGTGCCCGATCAGCGCGGCGACATTGACCGACGGCGCGGTGTCGTCCACCCGGCGCAGGTACCCGCGGTAGCCGTCCCACGGGTCGAGGTCGTGGCCCGGGTGCAGCACCGCACCCATCGCGGCGGCCACCGGGAACGGAGCGGCGCCCATCCCGCAGTTGCCGACCACGCATGTGGTCACCCCGCCGAGCACCTTGAACTCCATCTGCGGGTGCACGAGCACGGCCAGGTCGTCGTGGG
>WBZM01003284.1_pt1 | contig 12734 bp, 11 predicted proteins | sample 5204271 | NCBI WGS metagenome assembly WBZM01 (sample SAMN12344346, study PRJNA552823) | activated sludge metagenome | biome: Activated sludge suspended growth; feature: Nitrification reactor; material: Wastewater; isolation source: activated sludge from nitrification reactor of wastewater...
ACGTACGTGCAGCGCAAGGCGACCGATCGCGACCGCTGGCTGGCCGGGATGCGTCGTTTCCAGTCGGCGCTGCACCCCGACGGCGTCCTCCCCGGCGACGCCATCGCCCCGAAGCTCTAGCCGCGTCTGTTCACAGTCGCGTCGCATCCACGCGTTCGCGCACACACGCGGACGGGGTCGTTGCACGTCTGTTCGCTGTCGCGTCGCATCCACGCTTTCGCACACACGCGCGCCGATCAGCGGGGGAGGAGTGAGGCGACGTGGGCGATCGCCTCGTCCAGCGTCCACGCTCGATCGGGCCACGCATCGTCCACTCGCAGACGGTCGGCGACGGCGGCGTGGCGGGGCGTGTGCATGCGGTACTGCCCGGCTGCCCAGCCGCCGGGATTGCGAGCGATCACGACGGCCATCGGCAGGATCGACGCCACGTCAGCCTCGATGCCCGGGTACGGACCGTGCATCGTCGGGTAGCGGCGCACGGTGTGGGCGGTGAGCTCGCGGATGCCGTGAAGGCCGTCGCAGATCACATCCGACGCCAGGTGGTGCACGGTGCCGATGTGGGCCATGGTGATCGCCGATCGGCACAGCAGGCACGGCTCGAGCGAGCTGTACATCACGTGCTCGCCGTACTCGCCGATGGGCAACTGTGCGAGCACGTCCATCTCGGCGTGGGCGAGCGCGGTGTTGCGCAGCCGTCCGGGTGGCGCGTCGAGTTCGCCGATGCGGTTGCGTCCCTCGGCCACCACCGCGCCGCCCGCGTCGCACACCAGCGCGCCGATCGGGAAGCTGCCCGCTTGGTACGCCTCCCACGCCAGCTCGAGGCAGCGGCGGAACGGCGCCGGGATCATCCGCCGAGCGCCTCGGCGAGCAACTGCCGCTCGGCCTCGCCGAGCGGGATGCGGCCGACGGCGTCGAGGCCCGCGGGCGTCATCTTGCGGGCGGTCTTGCGCACGACGTCGATGAGGTGCGCCCGGTCGAGCTTGCCGGCCACGTCGGCCAGCTGCGTCTCGACGAACGCGAGGCAGGCGGCGTCCTCGATCGCCTGCGACCCCGGGTCGATCGCGAGATCGTCACGACGCACGAGCGCCTGCACCCGGGCGATGGTCGGCTCGTCGTAGCCGACTGCGGCCAGCAGCTCGCCGACATCGCGCGCATGTCGCCTTCGTTGGTCTCGTTTCCACTTCAGGTAGCCGGCGCGACCGGTCTCGTAGGCCGTGCGAGGCAGTTCCCAACGGCGCAGGTGGTGGGCTCGGGCGGCGAGCAACCAGGTCTCATCGGCGTCCGGGTGCAGCTCGGACACCCACCCGGCCGCCAGCGTGCCGTGCACCTGTGCGAGCGGCACCTCCTGCCCGCGCACCACGATGCGCGTGGGATCGTCGGCGTTGACCGTGTCGATCGCGGTGATGGCCGCGACGTAGCGCTCGTTCACGTGCTCGACACTACGCGTCACGTTCTGGGCGCCGCGGGGTTCTCACCGGTGCTGGTGAACGGGATTCACTGGCGCCCAGGTCAACGGCGGCGGTGTTCTGGGCGCCAACGTCGGATCACCGTCGCTGGTGAACGGGATTCACTGGCGCCCAGGACGATTCGGCGGGTTCTGGGCGCCAACGTCGGATCACCGTCGCTGGTGAACGGGATTCACTGGCGCCCAGGACGACGACGCAGCGGTCAGACGGCACACTCCGAGTCGCCGACCTCGGCGGTGAACGGACCCGTCTCGCCGTAGTCGACGTAGAAGTCCGGGTTCTCCTCGTAGGTGGGGAACACGTCGAGGTCCTTCAGCGCCGCGCCGATCGCCGACGCACCGCCCGAGCGGTCCATCCACGAGCGGAACGACTCGCCGGCCTGACGCTCGTCGGCGAACCGGCGGATCACCCTCACCGCGGCCTGCGGCGCAGCCTTGGCCGGCAGACGGGTGGCCTTGTCGCCGAAGTGGATCTGCTCCTGGCCGACATAGCCGCCGAGCAGCATCTGGTAGCCGGGGGCCGACCGACCGTGCGCACGACGCTCCGCACCGAAGAAGCCGATGTCGGCCGCGTGGTGCTGACCGCAGCTGTTGGTGCAGCCGCTGATGTTGATCCGCACGCCACCGACCTCGGCCAGACCCGCGTCCTCGAGCGCCTCACCGATCGCGGCGGCCAGGCCGCGCGACTGGGTGACGGCGATGTTGCAGGTGTCGGCGCCCGGGCAGGCGACGACGTCGCGGGCGAGTTCGGCGCCCGGACGGGCCATGCCGATCGCGTCGAGCCGTGCGTACAGCGTGGGCAGCTGGGCATCGGTGAGCCCGCGGAACACGACGTTCTGGCGGTTCGACAGCCGCACGTCGGCGCCGAGCTCGCGCTGGATCGCGGCGAGCGAGCGGAACTGCGAGGCGGTGATGTCGCCAAGTGCGGCGTAGGCGACGGCCGACACCGTTCCGTTCGCGGTACCGCGCACCACACTGGTGGCGACCCAACGCTCGTAGGGATCGCGTGGTGTGAGCGACACGGCGACGCCCTGGCCGACCGCGGTGGCCTCGACGGTGGTGCTGCGACCGGCCGGCGCATCGCCGTGCTTGGCGACGATCGCCGGGATGCCGCCGGGCCACGACGACGAGGCCGGCAGCGTGTGGCGCACCTTGAGCACACGACGGCGCAGCTCGTCGATGCCGAGCTGGTCGACCACCCACTTCAGACGGGCGCGCAGCTTGTTATCGCGGTTGCCGGTCTGGTCGAACACCCGCAGGATCGCCTCGATCGTCGGCAGCAGATCCTCGCGGCTGGTGAAGTCCTCGAGCGCCTGCGCCGGATGCGGCGTCGCACCGAGGCCACCGGCGAGGTACACGCGGAATCCCTGCTCGATGGTGCCGTCGGGCAGCGTGCGCGTGGTGGCCACGACGCCGGCGTCGTTGAACATCGCCTGACCGCAGTCGGTGCTGCAGCCGGAGAAGTTGATCTTGAACTTGCGCGGCAGGCGCTGGCCGAGCGGGTTGCGCACGAAGTGCTCGAAGGCGGCCTCGGCCCACGGGGTGACGTCGAGGTGCTCGTGCGGGCAGGCGCCCGCGAGGTGGCACGCCATCACGTTGCGCACGGTGTCGCCGCACGCCTCGCGGCTGGTGAGGCCCACCTTCGCGAGCTCGCGCATCACCTCGGGCACCTTGGTGAGCTCGACGTAGTGGATCTGCACGTTCTGGCGGGTGGTGATGTGCCCCCAGCCTCGCGAGTACTCCTCGCTGAGGCGGCCCATCAGGTCGAGCTGCTCGGGCGTGATCGTGCCTGCCGGCAGCTTGATGCGCACCATCTGGTTCGTGCCGCCCTGACGCTGGCCGTAGATGCCGTTGTTGAGGCGCATCACCCGGAACACGTCCTCGGGGATCTCGCCGGCGAGGTACTGCGCGATGGCGCGCTCGAACCGCTCGATGTCGCGGTGTTGCTCCTCGGTGAGATCACGTGCTGCCGGCACGACGGGGGCGATGGCCATGGGGAGACCTCCAACGATCGGCGGGTCGGACCGACAAATATGATCGGCTCAGTCGACTTTACACGGTGAGTCGAACTTTGTCGCCTGATGGTCGCTCGGCGGCCCCGACTCGACGAAGTTCGGGACTCAGTCGCCCGGGGGTTCGCCGATCTCTCGCAGTGCGTCGCGCAGGGCCACGCGCAGGCGGCGAGCCTGGTCGCCGTTGAGATGCATGATCGAACCCTCGCCCGGCGAGCCGACCTCCTCGACCGTCAGCACCACCCGCGGTTCGGCGTCGTCGTAGTCGTCGCTGATCGCGACCGCCCACGACAGCAGCTGCAGCTCGTCCTCGCTGGGCGGCAGGTCGTCGGGCGAGAAGGGGAAGTCGTCGATCGAACGGCGCACACGTCCAGCCTTCCAGACCGGCGGGCCTACCATGCGCCCATGAGCGAGAACCTCCGTCTGTGGACCAAGGCGATCTACGGCTTCGATCACGTGGCCCGGATGGCGACGCCCGACCAATGGGACGCCCCGTCGCCGTGCGAGGGCTGGACGGCCCGCTCGGTGATCGGCCACGTGCTCGCCATCCAGCGGTACATGGAATCACTGATCCGTGGCACCGAGCCCACGATGAACCCGATGGTCGAGCCGCACCGCAATGCCGGCGACGACCCGTACGCCAGCTGGGCCGCGGCCCGCGACGGCCTGCTCGAGGCGGTCGACCAACCGGGCGTGCTGCATCGGGTGGTCACCAACTGGAGCGGGCCGACGTCGGTCGACGACATGCTCGGCAACAACGTGGCCGACACCACGATCCACTCGTGGGACCTCGCCCGCGCGCTCGGCGTCGACGACCGGCTCGACCCGGCGTGCGTCGCCCGCGCCTACGAGGCCGCGATCGAGCGCGGCGACCGACTGCGCGCGGGCGGGATGTTCGCCGCACCGGTCGAGGTGGCCGACGACGCCGACGCCCAGGCCCGCCTCCTCGCGCTCACCGGCCGCACGCCCTGACGCCGCGGGCGGCCGCTGCCGCTCAGGTGCGCTGGTAGTTCGGCGCTTCCTTGGTGATCGTCACGTCGTGCGGGTGGCTCTCTTCGCGACCCGCCGTCGTCACCCGCATGAACCGGGTGCTCGAACGAAGCGTGTCGAGCGTGGCCGCGCCCGCGTACCCCATGCCGCTGCGCAGACCGCCGGCCAGTTGGTACACGACGTCGCCGAGCGTGCCCGCGTACGGCACCCGACCCTCGATGCCCTCCGGCACGAGCTTGCGGGTGGCGGCGCCGACGGCGGTGGACTGGCCGCTCGCGTACCGGTCGGCACCGAGGCCCTGCATCGCGCCCATCGAGCCCATGCCGCGGTACGTCTTGTAGCGGCGACCCTCCATCAGCTCCATCTCGCCGGGGCTCTCGTCGGTGCCGGCGAGCAGCGAGCCGAGCATCACCGTCGACGCACCGGCGGCGATCGCCTTCACGATGTCGCCCGAGTACGTGATGCCGCCGTCGGCGATGATCGGCACGTCGAGCTGCATCGCCCGCCGCGTCGTGAACCAGATCGCCGACAGTTGCGGCATGCCCGCGCCGCTGACCACGCGCGTGGTGCAGATCGACCCGGCGCCCACGCCGACCTTGATCGCGTCGGCGCCCGCGGCGTGCAGCGCCTCGACACCTTCCTCGGTGACGACGTTGCCGGCCACCACGGGCAGGTCGGGCCAGTTCGACTTGATCCGCTCGATCGCCTTCACCACACCGGCCGAGTGGCCGTGCGCGGTGTCGATCGCGACGGCGTCGACCGCCATCGCGTACAGCGCGTCGACCCGGTCCTCGAGGTCGTTGCCCACACCCACCGCGGCGGCCACGCGCAGACGACCCTTCGAGTCGCGGGTGGCGTTCGGGTGGTCCTGGCGTTTCTGGATGTCCTTCACCGTGATGAGCCCACGCAGGAAGCCTTCGTCGTCGACGAGCGGCAGCTTCTCGATGCGGTGCTTCTGCAGCACCTGCTTCGCCTGCTCGAGCGTGGTGCCCACGGATGCGGTGATCAGGCGGTCGGAGGTCATGAAGTCGCTGACCGGACGGTCGAAGTCGGCCGCCTCGCAGAACCGGATGTCGCGGTTGGTGAGGATGCCCACCAGCCGGCCGGCGTCGTCGGTGATCGGCACCCCGCTGAAGCGGAACCGGTGCATGAGGTCCTCGGCGTCGTGCAGGGTGGCCGCGGCGTGCAGCGTGACCGGGTCGGTGATCATGCCGCTCTGGCTGCGCTTCACCTTCTGCACCTCGGCGGCCTGGTCGCCGATCGGCAGGTTGCGGTGGATCACGCCGATGCCGCCCTCACGGGCGATCGCGATGGCCATGCGTGCCTCGGTGACCTTGTCCATCGCAGCCGACACGAGCGGCACGGCGAGCTCGATGTCGGCGGCGAAGCGGGCCGATGTGTCGACCGTGTCGGGCAGCACGTTGCTGTAGCCGGGCACGACGACCACGTCGTCGAAGGTGAGCGCGTCGAATCGGTCGAAGAGCTGGTCGTTGCTCATGCCGGGATCTCCTTGAGCTGATCGCGTCGATGGGGGAGGTGGGGGAGGCTGGTGGTGTCGAGCGCTCGCCGCTCCGCGCAGAGGCGGGCGATGGTGGCGACGACGAGGCGGTGCTCGGTGGCGTGCACGCGCTCGGCGAAGGTGTCGAGGGTGTCGTCCGCCTCGATCTCGACGGCCGCCGCGGCGAGGACGGGGCCCTCGTCGACGCCCTCGTCGGGGACGAGGTGCACCATCACGCCCGACGCCGTGCGTCGACCCTGCAGGTGCTCGTCGAAGGCGCGTTCGATCGCGTTGGTGCCGGGCAGTTCGCCGGGCAGCGCCGGATGGAGGTTGACCACCATCTCGGGGAACCAGCCGAGGAAGTTCATCGTGAGGATGCGCATCCAGCCGAGCAGCAGCACCAGGTCGGGTGCGAAGCCGCTCACGATGTCGGCGAGGCGTGCGTCGTAGTCGTCTCGGCTCTCGCCGGGGCGTCGACCGATGTGCACGGCGGGCACGCCGGCGGCGTCGGCGCGGGCGAGCACGCGGGCCTCGGCCTGGTCGCTCACCACGGCGACCACGTGGGCCGGGATCCGCTCGTCGGCACACGCATCGAGCACGGCCTGGGCGTTGGATCCGTTGCCCGAGGCCATCACCACGAGTCGGGCGAGACCGGTACGTGACTCCATGTGCCGACGCTAGGCGCGCGCTCTGCGACCTCGGCCGAGGTTGAACGAAAAGTTCGCGGCTCAGCGCCGGAGCGCGACCTCGCGCTCGCCGGCGACGAGTTCGCCGATCACCCACGTGCGCTCGCCGATCGACGCCTGCACCGCGGCGACGTCCTCCGGGGCGCACACGATCACCATGCCGATGCCCATGTTGAGCGTGCGATAGAGCTCGTGGTCGTCCATCGCGGTGCACACCTGGCGCACCAGGTCGAACAGCGGGGGGACGGGCCAGCTGCCGAGTCGGATCTCGGCACCGACACCCTCGGGCAGCACGCGGGGCAGGTTCTCCGGCAGGCCGCCGCCGGTGATGTGGGCGAGGGCCTTCACCTTCTTCGAGGCGAGCGCGTCGCGCAGCACCGGCAGGTAGCTGCGGTGCGGTCGCAGCAGGGTGTCGCCGAGCGGCTCGTCGAACCCGGGTGGGGTGGCGTCCATCGGTACCCAGGCGAACACCTTGCGCAGCAACGAGTAGCCGTTGGTGTGCGGTCCGTTCGAGGCGACGCCGATCAGCACGTCGCCGGCGGCGACGTCGGGCGTGGGCAGCAGATCGGCCCGGTCGACCGCGCCGACGAGGGTGCCGGCGATGTCGAACGCCCCCTCGGCGTACACGCCGGGCATCTCGGCCGTCTCGCCGCCCAGCAGCACACAGCCACTGGCCTCGCACGCCTCGGCCATCCCGGTGACCACGGTGGCGACCTGTGTGGCGTCGAGCTTGCTCGAGGCGATGTAGTCGAGGAAGAAGAGCGGTACGGCGCCCTGCACGAGCACGTCGTCGATGCAGTGGTTGACGATGTCCATGCCGACGCCCTTGTACTTGCCGAGGCGTGCGGCGAGCTCGACCTTGGTGCCCACACCGTCGGTGCTGGCCACCAGCACCGGCTCGTCCATGGCCTTGATGGCCGCACCGCTGAAGGCGCCACCGAAGCTGCCGACTCCGGCCAGCACGGCGGGGGTGTGCGTGCGCTCGACGGCGGCCTTCATGCCCTCGACCGCACGGGTGCCCTCGTCGATGTCGACTCCCGCTGCCGCGTACGACGACAGGCCGGCAGCCAGTGCGCGCCATCCGATGTCTCGGCGCACCTGCATGCCGTCGAACGAGATGCTGCGCATGCGGGTGTATGCGGCGTCGCGTGCGGCTGCGAGGTCGGCGCCGAGCCCCGTGACGGCGAGCACGCGCCCGCCGGTGACGACCTGCCCGTCGGTGCCGGCGGGGAACACGAGGGCGTCGCCTTGTCCGTCGGTGGTGGGATCGAGCCCGCGGATCGCAGCGCCCTGCACGGGCGCGTCCGGATACCCAGGGGCCGCGGCGACGACCGTGCAGGCCGAGCCGGGACGGATCACCACGTCGACGGTGTCGAGCCGTCCCTCGCAACACGCGAGCGCGAGCTGCGCGAGATCGCTCTGCAGCAGCGGCAGCACGGCCTGTGCCTCGGGGTCGCCGAACCGGCAGTTGAACTCGAGCAGCTTCGGCCCGTCGGATGTGAGCATCAGCCCGGCGAACAACACCCCCACGTACGGTTCGCCCTTGGCGGCGAAGTGGTCGAGCACCGGCTGGACGAACGCCTTGGTGAGCTCGTCGGCGTCGTAGCCCGTGGGCGCCGGCGCATAGGCACCCATGCCGCCGGTGTTCGGGCCGGCATCGCCTTCGAAGATGCGCTTGTGGTCCTGCGCGATCGGCAGCGGCTTGGCCACCTTGCCGTCGCAGAGCGCGAGCAGGCTGCACTCGGGGCCGGCCAACCGTTCCTCGAGCACGATCGGACCCTGTGCGGCGAGGGTGCGGATCGCCTCGTCGGTCTCCGCCGGGGTGGAGGGCACGATCACGCCCTTGCCCGCGGCCAACCCGTCGAGCTTGACGACGACGGGCGCTTCGAGTTCGCGCCACCACTTCACCGCGGCGTGCGCGTCGTCGGTGCGGAAGAAGCGCGGCCCGGCCAGACCCAGTTGCTGGGCGAGCGCGCGGGTGAAGCCCTTCGAACTCTCGAGCCGCACGAGCGACGACGACGGGCCGAAGCAGGGCACGCCGGCTCCCGCGCACGCGTCGGCCGTCCCAGCGACGAGCGCTGCTTCGGGGCCGACGATGACGAGGTCGACATCGCCGTCGCGAGCCGCGTCGAACGCCGACTCGGTGCGCACCTCGTGGCCGTGCTGTACACACGCCCACGCGATCGCCGACTCGCGACCGCCACTGCCCACCACCAGCACGCGCATCAGGCGAGCACCCCTTCGAAGCCGAGCTTCGGCTGGGCCTGGCTCACCTCGATCGGGTAGCGGCCCGTGAAGCAGCCGTCGCAGAACCCGCTGGTCGGCTCGCCGGCGATCGCCCGCATCATCCCGTCGAGCGACAAGAACGCGAGCGAGTCGGCGCCGATGTGGTCGCGCATCTCCTCGACCGTGAGGCGAGCGGCCATCAGGTCGTCGTCGTGGCCCATGTCGACGCCGAAGTGGCAGGGGTTGGTGATCGGCGGACACGTGATGCGCAGGTGCACCTCGGTGGCGCCGGCGTCGCGGATCAGCTTCACGAGCGGACCGGCGGTGGTGCCACGGACGAGCGAGTCGTCGATCATCACCACTCGCTTGCCGGCCAGGTTCTCCGACAGCGCGTTGAACTTCAGTGCGACGCCCCGCTCGCGCAGGTCCTGGGTGGGCTCGATGAACGTGCGGCCGATGTAGCGGTTCTTGATCAGGCCGTCGTTGTGCGGAATGCCGCTGGCCCGGCTGTAGCCGATCGCCGCGGGGATGCTGCTGTCGGGCACCGGGATGACCACATCGGCGGGCACGCCGTGCTCGGCCGCGAGTTCCTCGCCGAGGCGCTGGCGGACGTGGTGCATGTTGCGTCCGGCCCACACGCTGTCGGGTCGGCTGAAGTAGACGAACTCGAACGTGCAGCGGGCGCCGGTCGACGACGCGGCGAGCGCGTGGCGTCGCTGGATCTCGGCACCTCGCAGGGTGACGATCTCGCCGGGCTTCACCTCGTCGATGTCGACGCAGCCGAGCGTGTTGAGCGCGCAGGTCTCCGACGCGACGGCCCAGCCGCCGTGGGGCAGACGGCCGACGCTCATCGGGCGGAAGCCCCACGGGTCGCGCACGGCGATCACGCGGTCGGACGCGAGGATGACGATCGAGTACGCGCCCTTCCACGCCGGCAGCGTTCGCTCGACGCGCTCCTCCCAGGTGCGGCCGCCGGCGGCGGCCAGCATGAGGGTCATCACCTCGGTGTCGCTGGTCGCGGTGAGCCCGAAGCCCTTCGACAACAGTTCTTCCCGCAGCGCCGGAGCGTTGACCAGGTTGCCGTTGTGGGCCAGGGCGAGCGGGCCGTGCATGGTCTCGACGAGGAACGGCTGCACGTTGCGGACAGCGTTCGCTCCGGTGGTGCTGTATCGGGTGTGACCGATCGCGTGGTAGCCGGTGAGCGGTGCCAGCGTGTCGGGCGTGAAGACGTTGGCGACCAGCCCGGCGTCCTTGTGCAGCCGGGCGCGGTTGCCGTCGCTCACGGCGATGCCCGCGGCTTCCTGGCCGCGGTGCTGCAGCGCGAACAGGCCGAAGAACGTGGTCTGCGCGACGCCCTCGCCGTGCGGGGTCGACACACCGAACACGCCGCACTCGTCGTGCGGGTGGTCGTCGTCCAGGGGACGCGAGGCGTGCGGGGTGGACGGCTCGACGGCGAGCGGGATGGAGCGGGTCATGCGGGATCTCCGTGGCCGGCGCGCCCGGCGGCACGCTCGAGATGGGGGGCGAGGTTGCGGGCGATGCGGTCGGCGATCGGGGTGTCGCCGGGCACGAAGGCCAGACCGGTGAGGCGCTCGTAGGCCGAGGCGTAGCGGCTCGAGGCAGCGGCGACCACGTCGGCCGGCAACGCCGGCGGGTCGCCGTCGCCGTCGTAGCCGAGCTCGATCAACGCCCGGCGCACGAGCTCCTTGTCGAGGCTCTCGGGTTCGTCACCCGCGGCCAGGCGGGCCTCGTAGCCGTCGACCACCCAGTAGCGCGACGAGTCGGGCGTGTGCACCTCGTCGATGAGCAGCAGCTCGCCGGTGTCGACCGCCAGGCCGAACTCGTACTTGGTGTCGGCCAGGATGAGCCCGGCCCGCTCGGCGGCCTCCTGGCCGCGGGCGAACAACCCGAGTGCCGCCGACTGCACCTGCTCCCACAGCTCGGGATCGACGATCCCGTGGGCGACCACGTCGGCGCAGCTGATGGGCTCGTCGTGCCCGCCCTCGTGCGCCTTGGTGGTGGGGGTGACGATGGCGTGCGGCAGCGCGGTGTTCTTGCGGATCCCGTCGGGGAAGTCGTAACCGTAGATGGTGCGTGCCCCGTCGGCGTACTGGCGCCACAGCGACGTGGAGGTGACGCCCGTGATGTACCCGCGCACCACCACCTCGACCTGCAGCGGTCTCGCGGCGCGGCCGATCGTGACGTTCGGGTCGGGCACCGAGACCAGGTGGTTGGCGACCACGTCGCGGGTGTGCTCGAACCACCAGGCGGCCAGCTGGTTGAGCACCTGGCCCTTGTGGGGCACGCAGGCGATGATCCGGTCGAACGCCGACAGCCGATCGGTGGTGACGAACAGCCGCTCGGTCGGTGACAGTTCGTACGACACGCGCACCTTGCCGGCGCGACGGTCGGGCAACGGCAGGTGGATGTCGTCGAGCACGTCCATCACACGCCCCTCGCATGGTCGACGCCCCGTCGGAACAGTTGCAGCCCGAGCCCGCCACCGCCGCCTCGCACGTGGTGCGGGTGTTGGCGAGGGATCACGTGGTTCTCGGGGTGCGGCATCAGCCCGAGCACCACACCGCTCGGGTCGCACACGCCGGCGATGTCGCTGGTCGAGCCGTTGGGGTTGTCGCGATACCGCAGCGCCACCTGTCCGGCACCCTCGAGCGCCGCGACGTCGGGGTGCACATAGCGACCTTCGCCGTGGGCGATCGGGCAGTCGATCGGCTCGATGCCCTGCGTCCACACGCACACGCTCGGCTGCGGGTCGAGGGTCACCCACTCGCACTGGAACCCGCCGCCCGCGTTGTGGCCGAGCGCGCCCGGGAGCAGCCCGGCGCGCACGAGGGTCTGGAAGCCGTTGCAGATGCCGACGACCGGCCGGCCGGCCTCGACGAGCTCGCGAAGCTGGTCGCCGATGCCGTGCTCGACGCCGAGCGCGAACACGCGGCCGGCGCCGAGGGCGTCGGCGTGGCTGAAGCCGCCGGCGACCACGACGAGCTGCGCGGTGCGCAGCGGGGTCATGTCGTCGGCCAGGTCGAGCATCGAGGCGATGTGGGCGTCGGCGCCGGCGTGTTCGAGCGCGAACACCGCGTCGTGGTCGCGGTTGGTGCCGGGTGCCTGCAGCACGAGCGCGCGGGGTCTCATCGGGCACCTCCGGTCGCGCCGAACGCCGCTGCCGCGTCGGCCAGGGGCACCGTGCAGGGGCCGAGTCGCAGTACGGGCTCGTCGGCGACGGTGCCGAGCAGGTGGACGGGCTCGCCGAGCTGCTCCGACAGCCAGTCGACGTCGTCGGGGTCGACCTCGCACACGAACCGGCCGGTGCTCTCGGCGAAGAGCGCCACCACGGGATCGGGGTGGGGGAGCGAGGGCACGTCGACGCCGACGCGTCCGCCGATCGCCATCTCCGCCAGGGCGACGGCGAGGCCACCCTCGCTGACGTCGTGGCACGAGCGGACCCGACCGCTCAGCAGCGCGGCGTGGAGTCGCCGGTACCGCTCGGGATTGGCGGGGTCGACGTCGGGCACCGTGCCGTCACGAGGATCGTCGAAACCACCGAGCACGGCACCGAGGTGGCTGCCGCCGAACTCCGGCGCGGTGCCGCCCACCTGCACGAGCGCGCTGCCCGCGACCTTCAGATCGGGGGTGACGACGCGGTCGGCGTCGGGCACGTGGGCGACGGCGGTGATCACCAGCGTGGGCGGCACGCTGTGCCGCTCACCGTCGGCACCGAGGTACTCGTTGTTGAGCGAGTCCTTGCCGCTGATGAAGGGCGCGCCGTGGGCGAGCGACGCGGCGCAGATCGCGTCGACGGTGACGACGAGCTCGCCGAAGGTCGACGGCCGACGGGGGTC
>WBZM01003285.1_pt1 | contig 12733 bp, 11 predicted proteins | sample 5204271 | NCBI WGS metagenome assembly WBZM01 (sample SAMN12344346, study PRJNA552823) | activated sludge metagenome | biome: Activated sludge suspended growth; feature: Nitrification reactor; material: Wastewater; isolation source: activated sludge from nitrification reactor of wastewater...
ACGCATGGATTCGCTGCTGCAGCCGATGGCAGCCTGACCCTCTATCTCCAACACGACCAACCCCAGGGCGCGCCCGAAGGCAACTGGCTGCCAGCGCCGGCCGGCGCTTTCAATGTCGCACTGCGCACCTACCAACCGCAAGAGGCTATCGTACAGGGCGCATGGTTCCCACCCCCGATCGTGCGCGTGAACTAGAAAGGAAGGATCTCATGATGTCCATCGCCGATTGCGCCAAAGAGGCGTTTGTCTACGGCTATCCCACGGTCGATCTCTACAACATCCTTTACAAATACGTTGCGGATGTCTCGTCGCCTGAATATAAAGCGCCGCTCAACCACATCTATAACACCCGTCATGTGGCCACGCCCGAGGACAGGGCCATCGTCGCCCCGAACTGCGACACGCCCTATTCCTACGCCTGGCTGGACCTGCGGGCCGAGCCGGTGGTGCTTACCATCCCGGCGTTCGAGTCGCATCGCTACGTGTCTCTGATGCTCAGCGACGCGTACACGTACATCATCGGCTACGTTACCCCGCGCACCAACGGCCACGCGGGCGGCGATTTCCTGGTCGCCGGGCCGGACTGGTCGGGGGAGACGCCGTCCGGAATCAAACGGGTGTTTCATTCACCCACGCAGCTCGCGCTGGCTTTTTACCGCACCCAGGTGTTCGACCCCGACGACCTCCAGGCTGTGTGGCGAATCCAGGACCAGTTTCGCGTCCAGCCCCTGTCGCAGTATCTGGGCCGGCTTGCTCCCACCCCTGCACCGGCGCTGCAGTGGGTCGAGCCGCTCGACGTGCGCAAGGAGCCGACCTCCATGCGATTCTTTGGCGTGCTGAACTGGATGCTGCAATTCATGCCAGCGCTGGAAGACGAACGCGATCTGCGAAAAACCTTTGCGGCCATCGGCGTCAAGCCCTGGCCCGGTTTCGCCGAACCCGATGAAGCCACGCACACGACGCTGGTGCAAGGCATGCAGGCCGGGCTACAACAGATGATGGCCCACCTGGGGCAGGTCAAATCTTCGGGCGAGTTGTTTGGCAGCCGGCAGTTCCTCGGACACAACTACCTGGCCCGCGCGGTCGGCGCAATGGTCGGCATCCTCGGCAACTCTGCCGATGAGTACTTGGGCATCGGCTACCACGGCGACTCCGATGGTCAGCCCTTCGACGGCAGCCGCGCCTACCGGATCAAGTTCACGCCGGACACGATGCCGCCGGTCAGGGCGTTCTGGTCGATCACCGTTTACGACGAAGCGATGCTGCTCTACGCCAATCCCCTCAAGCGCTACGTCATCAACTCCTCGATGGCCGGCGATTTAGCCATGGACCCGGACGGCGGGTTCACGCTGTACGTCCAGCACGAGTCGCCGGGCGCTGACAAGGAGATCAACTGGCTGCCGGTACCACAGGGCAGCTTCAACCTGACATTCCGAGCCTATCAGCCGGAGGCAGCCATCCTTGATTTTACTTACAGCGCGCCGCCAGTCGTCATAGTCGGGTAGGCCGCCTGTTCGCCAGAAGTCATCCCTGACACCCTGCGCTTGCTGGGGATCTTGGGCGGTTCGACCGTCACAGATCCCCTTTTTTGTTTCCTTTGCTTCTCATACTCCTACTTTCTTTGCTACCTTTGGCCCATGACATGGAACCCCGTCAGCGCTATACTGGAGATGTGTGGATGCAGGCGCGCAAAGTTGCCGCTTTGCGGACACCCTGAATGGGCTGCCACCGCCGAGCGCCCGCAGACCGCGAACGATGAATGAGCCGCCAGCACTATGAGGATACTTCCAAGCTTCGATCAACCGGCTGGTTACCGCATCACTGTGCTGGGCCATCTCGGCGCCGAGTGGAACGACTATCTGCATGGCATGACAATCGATAACCAGCACAGCATGGAAGTGAAAGTCGCCACAGTGACCGGCTGCTTGCCTGACCAGGCGGCGCTGCTGGGTGTGCTCAATGCGCTCTACGACGGGCATGTCACAGTAGTAGCGGTCGAAAGCCTGGCTGAGACCCAATCAACTGCGTGAGAAGACAACCCGGCATGTATGGCCAGTCGCCGCCCGGACGCTGGGGCCAGGTGCTGGCGCGTGGGGCGCCGACTCGCCGCTGTGACTGTGATCTGACGTGAAAGAGCTGATGAACCTGAAGCAAGCATTCCAAACGATGGCGGTGGCGGCGGGCGTCCTGGCGATGGCAGGATGCTCGCTTCCGCCGCTCTTTACGACTTCTTCATCGACCGGCAGCGATGTCCTGGCGACACAGGTCGTGCGCGTTGTCCCCGCAACGCTCCCGGCTGAAACCGTGGCCGGCACGTGCTGGGTCAACGCGCTGAGCGTGGCGCGCGCCGATGCCTGGCGCTGCATGACCGAAAACGGCGCCATCTACGACCCGTGCTTTGCGACCCCCGCCAGCCTGGGGGAGCAGGCCGTGGTTTGCGGCATCGATCCGGTGCAGGGGACGCCCGGTTTCACGCTGGCGTTGACCGAGCCCTTGCCGGCGCCTCAGGTCAGCGGGCCGCTCCTGCCCTGGCTGATCGAGCTGGAAAACGGCGTCATCTGCCGGGCAGTGACCGGATCCCGGCCGGGAGTCGGCGAGAAACTCGTAAACTACGCGTGCGACGATCTGAACTACCTGATCGGCGACCTGCAGCAGGGCATGCCATGGACAGCCGAGAGCGCCGGAATCGCCAGCACCGACCAAGGGTTCGTTGCCAACTCAACGACAACGGCCCGCATCCGCACGGCGTGGCAATAGCTGCGCTAACCAACCGGTAAGTCGCCACCACGGTGGCTTTCATCCAATACGTTTGCAGAGACAACAGAACCAAGGAGTAACAATCATGGCAAACAAGAACCGCAATCTGATCATCGCCTACTTCCCCAGCGCCGGCGCGGCTGACACGGCCGCCCAAAGCCTGAAGGCATGGGACAAGGCTACCGACGCTGTCAAGCTGGGCGGCCTGGGCATCCTGACCTGGGAAGACGACAAGATCAAGACCCACAAAGTGGGCGCGCGGGCGGGCGGCACCGGCGCCAAGTGGGGCGCTATCCTGGGCGCAACCCTGGGCATCCTGTCCGGCGGCGTTACGCTGATCGGCGGCATGCTGGTCGGCGCAGGCGCAGGCGCTCTGGGCGGCGCGTTGGTACACAAGCGTCTGGGCCTGCAGGACGAGGACAAGGCCCGCCTGGAAGAGCATCTCAAGGCCGGCGGCGCTGTCGTAGTGGCGATGGCCGACGATTTCGAGGTCGAGCCGACCAAGGCCGAGCTGAGCAGCCTGGGTGGAACTGTCGAGAACTACCAGGTTCCCGAAGAGACGGCCGAGCAATTGGAAGCCGCGCCGGAAGCCCCTGCTGCCGAGCAAGCCGAAGACGCGCCGGAAGCCCCCGCTGCCAAGTAGGCATGCAACCGTGAGAAAACCACCGGGGCTTTGTCGGCAACAGCCGACGGAAACCCGGTGGTTTCGCCGTTGCCAGTAGTCCATTTGGCTACGTCCGATCGGTTCGTAGCAGGGCCATGAGTGCGCAAAGGCGCTAAAGCGCCCACTACGGACCAGGGAAGCAAGGAAGGAGCTTTCTCCCATGATCGCAACACTCGTCAACATTCTGGTTTATCTGGTCATCTCCGCCGTCATCATCTGGCTGGTCGGCAGGATGAACCTCGGTCTGAGCGTCAAGAGCTTCGGCAGCGCACTGGCCGCCGCCGCCGTCATCGCCATCGTCGGCGGCCTGGTGGCCTGGCTGCTGAGCCTGCTGGGCATCAGCTTCGGCGCAGGGCTGCTGGCGGCCATCGTGGCCCTGATCGTCGCCGCGGTCGTGCTGTTGATCAGCGACAAGTTCCTGCCCGGCATGGAAGTCCACGGCTTCGCAGGCGCCATCATCGCGGCCGTGGGTATCGGCGTTGTCGGCTGGCTGGTTTCCTGGCTGTTGTCGGTGCTCGGTATCACATTCTAATACTGCGTCAATTCTCATTTGAGGAGGGAGGCATCCCCGGATGCCGTTCGCACGTGGGCGTGCGAACTCCTCAAAGCGCTTGTACGCCCGGCCAATGCCGGGCGTACATCCCGTTGACCCGATTGAACGAAAAAGAGTCGAACGAAGAGAGGCCCCGTGACACAACACCCTGCCGCCCCTGCACCAGATACAGACCCGATCAGCCGTTTGCCGGACCCCATCCTGCAGCCTTTGGCAGAACGCTACCAACTGGGTCGCGACCAACGCCAGATTACGCCGCGGTCCGCGCATGCAGTCTGGGAGCCGCCGGCCACCCGGGATGCGCTGGCCCTGTTGCAAGCCTCCAACCAGGGACGCGTCGAGGGCTTGGTGCCGATGCGCCATGGGCGCATGCTGGTCTCACCGTTCACCTTCTACCGCGGCGCGCCGGCCGTCATGGCCTACGACCTGGCCCATACGCCGTCCAGCGGCATCGTGGTGCAGTTGTGCGGCGACTGCCACATCAGCAACTTCGGCATGTTCGCCTCGCCTGAGCGCGACCTGGTGTTCGACCTGAACGACTTCGACGAGACCCTGCCCGGCCCCTTCGAGTGGGACGTCAAACGGACGGCGGCGTCCATCGTGGTGGCCGCTCGCAACGCCGGCCTCTCGGGCAAGGACTCCAGGACGGCTGTGCGCGCGGCTGTGCAGGTCTACCGGGTGACCATGCACGCCTTCGCCAACCAAGGCTATCTGGACACCTGGTACAGCCGCACCGAGGCGACAGCGCTGCTGGAGATGGTGCAGCAGCGCCATCGCAAGACGGCCCAAAGCCAGCTCGCCCGGGTGCAGGCGAAGGACCGCCTGGCTGCCTTTGCCAAGCTGACCGAGGTGGTGGATGGCGAACGCCGCATCGTCCATGCCCCGCCGCTGATCTATCGCCTGGAAAAACACGAAGCCGAGATACGCGAGTGGCTGACGGAGCTGTTCACAGCCTATTACGAGTCGCTGGAGGACAGCCGCAAGCGGCTGCTGGCGCGCTATCGCCTCATGGACGTGGCGCACAAGGTGGTGGGCGTGGGCAGCGTCGGCACGCGCTGCTTCATCTCCTTCTGGCAGGGCAAGGACGAGGGCGATCCCCTGTTCTTGCAGATCAAGCAGGCCAACGCCTCGCTGCTGGAGCCCTACCTGGGGCGCAGCCAGTACGCGCAGCCGGGCCAGCGCGTCGTCACCGGCCAGCGGCTGATGCAGGCCACCAACGACATCTTCCTGGGCTACGCCCACTCCATGGGCGACGACTATTTCGTGCGCCAGCTTTACGACATGAAGGGCTCCGCCGACCTGGAGCGCATCCCAGCCGTCTACCTGCAGCGCTACGCGGGCCTGTGCGGCGCGGTTCTGGCGCGCGCCCACGCACGCACCGGCGACGCTGCGCAGATCGCCGGCTACCTGGGCAAATCAGACAGCTTCGACAAGGCCCTGGTCGAGTTCGCCTTTCGCTATGCTGTGCAGAACGAGACCGACTACGCCGCTTTCCAGCAGGCCGTCAAAGATGGGCGGCTGGAGGCCCAAACAGAAGCAGCCCCGGAAAAGAAGAAGCGGCGCTGACCGGTTGTTTGACAGAGTCACACCGCAGACTTGGGAAGCCGTTCCTTGCTGACCGTCCAATATCAAGTTGCTGCTCTGGCCGGTCTCCTGACCGAGCCAGTCCGCGACGTTATTTCTTGGCCGTTGCTTCTGCGATGATTTCCCAAATCCCTCCTGAGGAGTATCTCCTGATGTCCAAAGATAGGCGCATACTATTTGCTCTTGTATTGTTCGCTGGCCTGGCGTTGGGCGCCGGCGCCGTTGCCGTCTATCGGCAGCGATCCCGTCGTCGCAGGTTCTACGCCTTGCGGCGCGCTTCGGCGCCCCCCGTCTCCCCGGTAGGTTCACGTAAGTAAAGGAGCCGGCCATGCGCATCGTCGTTCGCGGCGCGGTATGGTGTGGGTTTTTGGCGCAGTATCTCACACAAGAGAGGTAATGAGAAGATGTGTGCACTAGAGATGTTTGGTCTGCAGGACCAGGTGGCAGTTGTCACCGGCGCCGGAGCCGGAATCGGCAGAGGGATTGCCGAGCTCTTTGCCCGCGCCGGCGCGGCAGTCGTGGTCAGTAGCCGGACGGCGAAGTCCGCCGAGACGGTAGCAGCAGGCATACGGGAGGGCGGCAACCAGGCGATTAGCCTCGCCTGTGACGTAACGGACGATGCCGCTCTCGAGAGACTCGTGAAGGAGGCGGTCGAGGCATTTGGCAAGATCTCGATTCTCGTCAACAACGCAGGCGGCGGCGGGCCAAAACCGTTCGACATGCCGATGGACGATTTCATCTGGGCTTACAGGCTGAACGTGTTTTCGATCATGCGTCTTTGCCAGTTGTGTGCGCCTCCCATTGAACAGGCAGGCGGCGGCGCCATCCTGAACATCAGCTCGATGGCCGGCGAAAACACGGATGCGGGCATGACCTCGTACGCCTCCTCCAAGGCCGCGGTGAACCACTTGACTCGGAACATGGCCTTCGATCTCGGACCGAAAGGCATCCGGGTCAACGCCATTGCGCCTGGCGCCATCAGGACTGCCGCGCTAGGCTCGGTGTTGACTCCCGAAATCGAAAAGACCATGTTGGTGCACACCCCGCTGGGCCGGCTCGGCGAAGCGTCGGACATCGCCTACGCTGCGCTTTACTTGTGTTCGCCTGCCGCGTCATGGGTCAGCGGCCAGGTGCTCACGGTCAGCGGCGGTGGCGTTCAGGAGCTCGATTGACGAGCCAGAAGGCTTGATCCATTATGAAAATTGTCGTTCGCGGCGCAGTTTGGTTCGGTCTGTACATCTTCCTGATCCTGTTCCCGCTAATGGTGGGCGCGGTGTTTCGGGAGCCGGGCGGCTCGCCGTCGATCCTGATCGACCTGGCGGCCGCGCTGGGCTATATCGGTCTGGCGTTGATGGCCTTCGAGCTGGCCCTGGTCTCGCGCGTCAACGGCGCGTCCAGCGCCTTTGGCCTGGACGCGCTGCTCCAGTTCCACCGCGAGATCGGCATCTTCGCCTTCCTGCTGGTGCTGGCGCACCCGGTCGTGCTTCTGCTCAGCGGACTGTATCCGCTGATCTTTGTGCTGCCGCTGCCCACCGTGCCCTGGCCCATCTGGCTGGGAACGCTGGCTCTGGGAGCGACGGCGCTGCTGATCCTGCTCTCGGTCTGGCGCAAACGCCTGAAGATCCGCTATGAAGTGTGGCAATTGACTCACGGCCTGCTGGCGATCCTGCTACTGGTTCTGGCCAGCGTTCACATCCTGGCCGTGGGCCGATACGCGCATTTGCCCGCCGTCCGGCTGGTGTGGTTCATCTACTTCCTGATCTTCGTCGGGGTTGTTGTCCGCTACCGCATCGTCAAGCCCCTGCGGCTTTGGGGCAAGCCGTGGGAAGTCGTCGAAAACAAGGCCGAGCTGGGCAACGCGCACACGCTGCGCCTGCGGCCCGTCGACCACGGCGGCTTCACCTTCGAGCCGGGCCAGTTCGGCTGGATCAACGCCGGGCGCACGCCGTTCAATCTGGAACAGCACCCCATCTCGTTCTCCTCCAACGGCGACGTTCCCAACGGAGACGGCGAGATTGCCTTCACCATCAAGAGCCTGGGCGATTGGTCCGGCCAGGTGGTTCCCGCTATCAAACCGGGCGCGCGCGTCTTCGTGGATGGCCCCTACGGCGTCTTCTCTATGGACCGTGAGCAAGGCCCCGGCTACGTGCTGATCGGCGGAGGCGTCGGCATCACGCCGCTGCACGCCATGCTGCTGGCCATGGCCGAGCGGGAGGACGTCCGGCCCGTGCTCCTGTTCTACGGCGCCACCTCCCTGGACGACCTGACCTTTCGCGCTGAGATGGAGGGCTTCGTGCAGCGCATGAACCTCCAGGTGGTGATCGTGCTGTCCAAGCCGCCGGAGGGCTGGACGGGCGAGACCGGCTACATCACCGCGGATGTGCTGCGCCGTTATCTGCCCAGGCAGCACAAGCGTTTCCAGTACTTCATCTGCGGCCCCACCCCGCTGATGGACGCCATGGAAAAAGCGCTGCCGGAGCTGGGCGTGCCGGCCGACAAGATCCACACCGAACGCTTCGACATGGTGTAAGGGAGGAAGGCTGTCATGAACCATCGCATCGTTTCTGGCGTTGTCGTCTTTATCGTCTTGGTGCTGTGCCTGGCGGCGGCCTTGTTCGCCGTAGCCATGAGCGCAGACGGGACCGACGCGGCGCGCGGTCAGGCCGCTGTGCCGGTCATCATCCATCCGTTGGACGGCGAGTTTGCCAACTGCACTGCATGCCACACCGTGGGCGGCGATAACCCGTTGCCGGCCACGCACAGCGAGTTCAGCGCCGCCACCTGCCAGACCTGCCATCGGGCGGTTGTGACGGTGACGATTCCCCATCCCGCCGGGCCGGGCACACAGCAGCAGAACTGCCTGGCCTGCCACTCGACGGGGGCGGCAACCATGCCGCCGGAGAGCCATGCCGGCTACGACAACAGCACCTGTCTACGCTGCCACCGCATGGCCAGCGCCGCGGCCGCGGCGCCGACGCCTGTACCGGCCGGCGACGCGGCCCGGCCGGCGCCTGGCATCCCGCACTCCGCGGACGGCGCCTACACAACCTGCACCGATTGCCATCAAGTCGGCGGCAACCTGCCCGTGCCCCAGAGCCACGCTCACTATGATGTGGCGACCTGCCAGGAATGCCATCAAGCGGCAGGGGCGGACACCGTGGGGCCGGTGTCCGCCCCTGCCGCCACGCCCACGGTGAAGCCTACTGCCACGCCGGCGCCCAACGCGCCCTCAAGTACACCCTAGCAGACAGTAGTGTAAGTGCGTCCATGGAAACCATATCTCCCTCACCCGATCTGCCGGCAGAGAATCGTGCGCTGCCGCCACGCAGCCGTGGAGCGATTAGCGTCACCTACCAGTTGTTCATCGTCCTGATAACGATCAACGCTCTGGTGGTCATGGCCGCCTTCTACGTGTTGCCGGTGCCGGTCGAGGTCAAGCAGGTGCTGTACATTCTGGATTCGCTCAACGCCTTCATCCTGCTGGGCGACTTCTTCTACCGGCTGTACCGCGCGCCCAACCGTCTGCGTTACCTGATCTCCCTGGGCTGGCTTGACTTGATCGGCAGCCTGCCTGGCTTGCCGATCCTGCGCCTGGCCCGCGTCCCAACGCTCGTTGCATTGATCAAGCTGGTCAATCGCGAAACGCCGGATGAGGTGCGCCAGGACGCGCGCCGCAGTCTGGCCTCCAGCACGCTGTTGAGCACGTTCCTCATCGTGCTGGTGGTGGTGACGGTGGGCAGCATCCTGATCGTGCTGGTGGAAAGCAACGCGCCCGACGGCAACATCCTGACTGGCAACGACGCGGTGTGGTGGTCGATTGTCACCATCGCCACCGTGGGCTACGGCGACCGCTATCCCACCACACCCCTCGGCCGGCTGATCGGCGTGACGATGATTGTCATGGGCGTCAGCCTGTTTTCCGTGCTGACCAGCTTCATCGCCAGCGGCTTTGTCTCCCGGCGGCGCAGCGTCGAGCAGAAGAGCGAGGCCGACGCCCTGCGCGACCAGATTGTCGAGATCCTGAGCGAGCAGCGACGCAGTACAGCACAAGAGGCCGCGGCCTTGAACGAGGAGATCGCGCAGTTGCGGCAGTTGTTAAACGAGAGACTCCCGCCTACGTCTGAATGACCTTCCCATCGCGGAGTGAGCACCCCCAGGTGCGGCCTGTGAGCACAGAACCCGCACGTAAGCGTGCTTGACTCCTTGAGGAAATGAAAGGTGATACCGCAAGAAGGAACACATGACAAGATTATCCAAGCTATTGAACATGCTTCTGCGTTTCATCGCCGTGTGGGCGGTGGACGCGCTGTCGCTGCTGGCAACCGCCGCGCTGCTGCCCGGCATCAACCTGGCTGCGCAGGAAGGCGCGTCGGTCCTGGCTGTGGCCGCAGCCGCGGCGCTGGTCTTGGGCCTGGTCAACTTCATCATCCGGCCGATCATCCTGCTGGTGGCGCAGCCCTTTGGCTTCATCGTCATGTTCGTGGTTGGCTTTTTCGTCAACGCGTTGGCGCTGGTGATCACGTCCAATCTGCTGCCGGCCTTCGAGGTGCGCGGCATTCTGGGCGCGGTGGTCGGCGGCGTGGTCCTGGCGGCTGTGAACACCCTTCTGTCCGGCCTGTTCACCATCGACGACTCCGACTCCTTCTACGAGAAACGTATCATGCGCGCGGCCAGGAAGCATTCCTTCCGTGACTCGGGCGAGGGACGCGGGCTGTTGATGCTGGAGATCGACGGCCTGAGCTACTGGCATATGCAGACCGCCCTGGCCGAGGGCGCCATGCCCACGCTGCGCGAGATGATGGACAAGGAGGGCTACGTCCTGTCGCATGTGGACTGCGGACTGCCCTCGCAAACCTCAGCCTGCCAGGCCGGCATCATGTTCGGCGACAACTACGACATCCCCTCCTTCCGCTGGTACGACAAGGACAAGCAGAAGCTCTACGTCTCAGGCCACGACGCGCCAGAACTCAACGGCCGCTACTCAACAGGCGCGGGCCTGATGGCCGGCGGCTCCAGCATCAACAACATGATGACTGGCGACGCCGAGAAGTCCATGCTGACCATGGCCAACCTGCTGTCGGGCAACCCCGAGGAGAAGAAGCGCCGCGCCGAGGACGTCTACCTGCTAATGCTGGACCCGTACTTCTTCATGCGCACCATCGCCCGCTTCCTGGGCGAGTCTGCGCTGGACGTATGGCAGTACTTCAAGCAGAAGCAGGCCAACGTGCAGCCGCGGCTGAACCGTCTGCACGGCGGCTACCCCTTCATCCGCGCCGCCACCACCGTCCTGATGCGCGATCTGGCGGCCTCGCTGGTCAAGCTGGACGTCCTGCGCGGCAGCCCGTCCATTTACACCACCTTCGTCGGCTACGATGAGGTCGCGCACCATTCGGGACCATGGACGGACGACGCCTTTCAGGTGCTGAAGAAGTACGATCGCGTCGTGGCTCAGATCCGCGACGTGGCGGCACGCAAGGCGCCGCGCCCCTATGAGATTCTCATTCTTTCCGATCACGGCCAATCCTTCGGCGCGACCTTCAAGCAGCGCTACGGCGTCGATCTGAAGGCATTCATCGAGCAGCACTTGCCGCACGGAACTACCGTGATGCAAACCGCAGGCGGGGATGACGGCTCGCCGGGCATCGGCGCCATGAGCGCTGAGCTGGCCAATGCGCAGGCGCAAGGCGTGGGCGGCGCCGCCGGCCAGGTCGTGGTCAAACAGGCCAGCAAGCTGGCCCAACGCGGGGCCAGGAAGGCGCAGGTCGACGACGCGCAGGCCGGCCAGGCCAACGTCACTGTGTGCGGAAGCGGCAACATCGCCCAGGTGTACTTCGATCTGTACCCACGCAAGATCACCGTGAGCGAGTTGAACGCGGCCTATCCCGGCATGCTGGACGCGCTGGTGCAGCACGAGGGAGTCGGCTTCGTGGTGGGCTACGGCGACGACGGCGCGCCGCTGGTTCTGGGCAAGAACGGGCAGCATAACCTGCACACCGGGGCCATCGTTGGCGAGGACCCGCTGGCGCCCTACGCCGCCGGCAGCAGGCCGCCAGGCGGGCCGCGTTCGGCCGCCGTTGGGGCCGTGGGCAAGGCCAGCATCGAGGATCGCGTCTGGCAGGTGCGGCGCATCGCCGATTTCCCCCACGCGGGCGATCTGATCGTCAACAGCACCGTGTATCCCGACGGCACGGTGGCGGCCATGGAGGAGCTGATCGGCAACCACGGAGGCATGGGCGGCGAGCAGACCGACGCCTTCATCTTCCACCCCGGCGACATGCCAACGCCGCATACCCGCAACTCGGCCGACGTGTTCGCCATCCTGGACGCCCGGCGCGGGCTGCCGGCCGCGCCGGCCGCGCCGCCGGTGAAGAGCAGAGAGATCGATTCGTGGTCGCCGGCTGTGCTGGGCAAGGGGCTGGCCGATGTGGGCACATGGCTGGGCCGCGCTGTTCGCACCATCTTCCTCGACCGCACTGCGCTGCGCGAGGTGGTGGATGATCCCTTCAGCACCGCGCCTGCCCTGCTGATCGGCGTCCTGTCGCAACTGTTGGCGTCCTACACCCGCCTGGGCCAGATTGACCTGCTCAACATGGCCGCAACAGTGGGGCTGTGGTTGGTGGTGGCGCTGGTGGTGTGGCTGGCCGGCAAGGCGCTGGGCGGCAAGGGCAGCTTCACGGCCACGCTGCGCGGCTATGGCTTCGCCCACAGCGCCTACTTCTTGCTGTTGTTGGGCGTTATCTCTGGTCTGCAGCCGCTGGCCTCGTTCCTGGCCCTGGCCCTGTCATTGGTGGGCATCTGGCTGGGCGCCGCCGAGGCGCAGCGCACCAGGGGCTGGCGCACGCTGCTGTACCCCGTCGTCGTCATTGTCGTTACGATCCTTGGGCTGGCGCTGCTGCAACAACTGGCGTCCGGCGCAGCGCTGACGATTCAGACGCTAGGACAGACCCTGGGCCTGGTGGCCAATTAGGCCGAGCCGGCGTTGAATGTAAGCGGGCTCGGTCAGGAGACCGGCCCGAGCGAATGCGGCGGGCTCGGTCAGGAGACCGGCCTGAGCGAATGCGGCGGGCTCGGCCAGGAGACCGGCCCGAGCGGTTTTGTAAACAAGTACACCGAGGATGTTTGTATCGCTATGCAACGACTCAATACCCTGAGAAATCACTTCAACTGGCGCATGC
>WBZM01003286.1_pt1 | contig 12726 bp, 12 predicted proteins | sample 5204271 | NCBI WGS metagenome assembly WBZM01 (sample SAMN12344346, study PRJNA552823) | activated sludge metagenome | biome: Activated sludge suspended growth; feature: Nitrification reactor; material: Wastewater; isolation source: activated sludge from nitrification reactor of wastewater...
CAGCGACCCGCGGCGCTAGCCCGCACGATCCCGGCTTCGCCTCCTCACTCGCCCTCGCCCACGACCGAGGGCAAGCACCTGGAACACCTTCCACCGCGCCGGCCGTAGCTCACGCACCAGCGCGTGCATATCCTCCTCCCGGTTCAGGCAAGTGCCCCTCGGTGTCGCGGCAGGCCGCGAAGCAGAACCGGCACCGGTAGTTGCACGGCTTGTAGAGGTGGAAGTTGAGGGCGATGGGGATGGGGCTCCGGTCCACACGTGGCGGATTCACCATCCTCGCCATGGCGGATCCGCCATCCTCCAACACGCCCCACCCCGCCCCCGCACCCGCTACTCTCGCCCTACCCACCATGGGCACCCTCCGCCGCACCGCCCTCGCCCCTGGCATCTACGACGAGATCCTCACCCGTCGCAGCGCCGACCAGCTCGCCCGCCTCGCCGCACACCTCACCCCCGAGCGCCACTCCCTCACCGACAAAGAAGACATCACCGCCCCCCTCGCCGCCCTCCTCGGCGAAGCCATCGCCACCGCCCTCGCCGACCTCAACGACCGCCCCCTCGACGCCCTCGCCCTCGCCGAGTCCCTCCTCCAGGCCCTCCACGACCGCGCCGCCGACCTCCTCCGCCCCGACGAGCGCGAGCTCCTCCCCGAGCGCCTCCGCGCCCTCCTCCCCCCGCCTACCACCGCCATCGAGCGCCCCCGCGCCTCCCTCCACGCCTCGCGCCTCATCGTCAACGCCGAGGGCGAGTCGATGCTCGACCACCTCCGCAGCGAGTTTGACACCGCCGACCGCGTCGACCTCCTCTGTGCCTTCTTGAAGCTCAGCGGCGTCGAGAAGCTCCGCGCCGCCCTCGAGCGCCACTGCGAGGCCCGCGGCCGCCCCCTCCGCGTCCTCACCACCACCTATATGCGCGCCAGCGACCCCAAGGCGATCGAGCGCCTCGCCGCGCTCCCCAATTGCGAGGTCCGCGTCTCCTACGACGAATCCATGACCCGCCTCCACGCCAAGGCCTGGGTCTTCCACCGCGAGAGCGGCTACACCACCGCCTTCGTCGGCTCCTCCAACCTCTCCCACGCCGCCCAGACCGACGGCCTCGAGTGGAACGTCCGCCTCACCGAGCCCGACCAGCCCGCCGTCATCGCCCAGATGCTCGAGACCTTCGAGCAGTACTGGTGCGACCGCCACGCCTTCCACCCCTACGACACCAGCCAGCGCCCCCGCCTCCTCGCCGCCCTCACCAGCCAACCCGCCGGCCCCGTTTTCCACTTCGACATCGAGCCCAAGGACTTCCAGCGCCCGATCCTCGAAGAGCTCACCCGCGCCCGCGCCCTCGGCCGCCACCGGAACCTCCTCGTCGCCGCCACCGGCACCGGCAAGACCGTCATGGCCGCCCTCGACTACCGCGCCCTCCGCGAGCGCGACCACGCCGACACCCTCCTCTTCGTCGCCCACCGCCGCGAGATCCTCCTCCAGGCCCGCGCCACCTTCCGCGCCGTCCTCCGCTCCGACACCTTCGGCGAGCTCCTCGTCGACGGCGAACGCCCCACCGTCGGCCGCCACCTCTTCGCCTCCATCGACTCCCTCCGCACCTACGACGTCTCCACCTACGACCTCGTCATCCTCGACGAGGCCCACCACGCCGCCGCCGCCACCTGGGACGACCTCCTCCGCCGGATCCGCCCCCGCGAGCTCCTCGGCCTCACCGGCACCCCCGAGCGCTGCGACGGCCTCGCCTACGCCGACCACTTCCCGCCCCCCTGGGTCGGCGACCTCCGCGTCTGGAACGCCATCCCCCACGCCCTCGTCCCCTTCCGCTACTACGTCCTCGACGTCGACGGCGCGCGTCGGGCCGGAGGGGCGCGTAGCGGAGGTCGACCCACTCGCCGACGTACTCGCCCGGGACCTCGTAGAAGCCGCCGCCCCAGCGGACCGTGCCGTCGTTTCGGACCTTGCGCCCCTCGCGGTGGAGGAAGACGTCGTCCATGTCGATGTCCCTGGGGACAGGTCGATGGTTGTGGGCGCCAGCGAGGAAGTCCTCCAGCGGCCGCTTGCCGGTCATCCCGTGGACGCGGTGGTGGTACTCGCAGGTGACCCAGGCCGTGTGGCGCTCGTTGAGCTCGGCGAGCGTCAGCGGGCCCTCGGGTAGCTCGCAGCCGACCTCGGCCCGCCAGGTCCGGTGAAAGCGCTCGATCACCCCCTTCGCCGCCGCGTCGCCGGGGCCGGCGTGGAGGAGGTGGATCCCGAGCTCGGCGCAGACCGTCCGCAGCGACTCGGCGACGTAGGCCGGTCCGCGATCGACGTAGTACTCGCGGGGCAGGCCGTGGCCGACGATCGCCTGGCGCAGGCTCGCCTCCTGGTGCGCGGCGTCCTCGTGGAGGAAGAATGCGCTGCCGATCAGGAAACGCGAGGCGACGTCGATCTGGCTCAGCAGGTACGCCTTGCTGTGGAGCGCGCCGTCGGGGCCGATCACCGGCGGGCCGTGCATCGCGTCGCCGACCCAGAGGTCGCCCGGCAGCGGCACCGTGAAGGCCCGCCGCTCTCGCTCGGGGAGCGCCCGGGGGCGCTGCGCGAGGCCGTGTGCCCGCAGGAGACGAGTCACCGTCGAGGGCGCGAGCGTGCCCGCTTGGGCGAGCCTCGCACGCTCGACGGCGCGGATCAGGATCCGCACGCTTCGGCGCGGCTCCTCGCGCCGGAGGTCGAGGATGCGCTGGGCGAGGTCGGCGGGGATCGCCTTGCACTCCCCCCGATCGGCGCGCGTCCGCGGCTCCAGGGCCGCGAGACCGCGAGACTTGTACGCGTAGTACCAGCCCTCGAGGGTCCGCCAGGTGAAGCGGACGCGTCGCCCGCCCGGGGTCACGTAGGTCCGACTCGCCGCCTCCTCGAGGAGCTCCCGCTTGTCGCCGTGTTCGAGGCGCGCGCTCACCAGCGGGCCAAGGATGTTCATCCGCCAGATCGCCACCGCTCGCCGCTTGTTCGGGTCCATCGACCGACTCGTACCCTCCTCGTCCGGCCACATGGGGTGGGATCGTTCCGGGACGGATCTCTCCGGCCCGAGATGTCCTTTGGGTCACATCATGCGCAGCCCCGGGAGCGCGAGGTTGAGGAGGATCGTCAGCGAGGCCAGGGCCCCCAGCGCCGTGGCCAGCGGTCGGAAGGCGTGGAGGAGCTGAAGGCGCGTCGCGGCGTGGCCGACCTGGGCGACGATGGCGAGGAGCGCCGGTCGACGCAGGGCGCTCAGGAGGTGCAGCACGGGCGATGCCGAGGTCCGTGCCCGCGCTCTCCACCGCCGCCTCGTCCGGGCCGGGACGCTCCGCGTCGGCCTCGGGCCCGCCCTCCCCTCGAGCACCGCGTCGACCGTCGACCACTCCTGCCAGAGGTTGCGGGCGAGGAAGCCCGGCAGCACCTGCACGACGGCGCCGCAGCCGGTGCAGAGGTAGCGCCGGATCTCGATCGTCGGCTCGCCGACCACGGTGCGCGTCCGGGTCCCGTGCGCGTGCATCTTCCGGTGGCAGCGCTCGCAGGGCCGAGGCCGGTACCCGTCCGGCGAGACGAGGCGCTCCGTGTGCTGCCGGCGATCGCCGACGTCGCCGGCGATCACCGTGCCGCCCTTCACCCTCGACAGGTAGCCCGAGCGCAGGTAGAGTGGGCCTCGCGGTTGGATCGGTTCGCGGGATGGTCCCGCGTGGATCTCTTGTTTGTTCACACTGACGGTGTCCAGCCGATCCCGCCGCCTTCGCCACTTGCTGGCCCAGGTGCCGCAGGCTCCTGCTCGGTCCGTATGGAGTTCTCTGAAAATTTCAGCGGGTGATCGGAGGATGCACGGCTCGACGCCGAATGGGCGTCGCGGTGCCCGTGCTCGGCTTCGTACTCGAAATCGTCGCCCTCAGACCGGGGACTCGTGCCGCGCTCCGCCCGTGCTCTCCGGGGTCGAAACCCCGGCCTCAGGTTGACCCGAACAGTGGGGGTTCTACGGGTTCAGATCGACCCGACACAACGCCCACCTCGCCCCCGAGGTCCGCTCGGACCTGATCGAGCGCCTGTCGACAGGGTCCAGGGGCAACGCCACGGAAAACCTACTCACGAGTAGGGGCCACCCAGGGGCAACGCCGTTGCCCCAAAATCACGGAACAACGTCCAGCCCCGGCTAGGGCGCGCCATACGAGTAGGCGGAACAGGGATCGAATCATCAGAGTACGCGATTGAACAAACTCAAGGATCCCGCGGGGATCGCTGCACAACCCATCACTATCGCGCACTGATTCGAACTCTCACCGTCACCAGTCGTCCCCACCAGTGACCACCCTCCCCAGCAACGCGGTGCCACCGACGTGCCACCACCACGATTCCTCCACAGCCCAATATCATAGCACCACAACTACATCCATAACGATCACCACCTGGCCCAGGACTTGCTTCCGCGCGCAGCCCCCAGCGCGTCGCCGCCGGTGGGCACGCGTCGCCCGGGTTTTCCCGCGCGGTAACATCATCGCGCTCGCAATGGCGTCACCCCCTCACCGCCTGCGACCCACGACACGCGCCAGTCATCGTGGCCAAACGCGCGAGGACGTCGTCCTCGACGAGTGCGCCCAGCGCTACGTCAGCTCTCGAAGATCTGGTCGCGCGTCGAAGCCACAAGCGCACAATCCGCCCATGCCTCGATCTGGGCGAGGTCCATGCACGTGCGGACACGCTCGCGATCGTGGGCAGACACGGAGATCCCGCGCCGGTCGATGATCCGGAGGAGCAGGGCTGCCTCGCCCTCTGCCTTCCCCTCGGCCTTCCCCTCGGCCTTCCCCTCGGCCTTCCCTTCGGCCTTCCCCTGCGAGAAGTACTCTCGGGCGAACTCACTCTGGAACTCGTAGTTGGTCGCAGACATCAGCGTGGGCGAGGAAGTCATCGCCAGACGCGCGCGGACATCGTCCTCGGCGAGTGCGAGCGCCACGTCAGCTCTCGAAAATCTGGTCGCGCGTCGTAGCCACGAGCGCACGATCCGCCCATGCCTCGATCTGGGCGAGGTCCGTGCACGTGCGGACACGCTCGCGATCGTGGGCAGACACGGAGATCCCGCGCCGGTCGATGATCCGGAGGAGCAGGGTTGCCTCGCCCTCTACCTTCCCCTCGGCCTTCCCCTGCGAGAAGTACTTTCGGGCGAACTCACTCTGGAACTCGTAGTTGGTCGCAGACATCAGCTTCTCCAGGAGGGCGCGCGCCGCAGGTCCGAGGTGGTGAAGGACGAGGTCAACATAGAAGATCTCCCGCGTGTTGTCGAGGTCGCGCATCGCCTCCAGCGCCGCCAGCGCGATCGACTCCGCCTCCGCCTCGCCCCCGTGCGCCAGCGCCGAGAGCACCGCCATCTCGGGCGACCGCCGCGCCACCTCGGGGTCGGTGATCCGCGGGATCTGGTCTGGCCCGATCACCGTCGGCGTGATCGTCATGGCGCCCCGCAGGAGACCCACCGTGATCGGCCTCCCCGCCCACGCCGCGACATCGCGGTCCAGCGTCAGCACCACGATGTCGACCGAGCACCCGTGCCGCGCGTGCACCCCCGCCACGTAGAGCGGCCACGTCCGCCGCTTCGTCGCCTGGATCGCCGTCTGCGCCTCCCGCACCAGCACCGCCTCCGGCGCAGCGGGATCCTCCCCGAGCAGCACCACATCATCCGCGCGGTACTCCGCGAGGTTGACGTCCACGAAGTCGTCGTGGGCGATGTGGATCGACCGCGCCGAGATCTGTCTCTCCGGCCAGAGCAGCTCGACCAGCAGCGTCAGCGCGTTGCGGAGGATCGTCACCAGCGCCTCGTGGGTGATCTTCGGCATCGGCGCCCTCGCTACCACGCCCCCGCGGCCGACGGAAGTTCGCCGCGCACCCAGCCACCCCGCAGGAGCACCTGCGTCCGGATGGTCTGCCCGACGACCGAAAGATCCCAACGGCGAGGCATCGAGCACCTCTTCGACGCGTGTCCTGGAGTGCAGGGCACCGACCTCCGCCGCGAGCTCGGCCTGCTCCTGACACTGCCGCGTCTACCCACGCTCTCGCCCTGCCTCTGGGAGTGCCTCGCTGGCGGGCGCGCTGCGGCGTCGAGGAGGTCATCAGGCTTTGGGGAGATCGCGGAGATCACGGAGATCGCGGAGATCACGGAGATCGCGGAGATCGGCGGGCCGGGGCTGGCGGTGGGCGCCAGAGGGTACGGTGGAGGCGGTGCGGATCGCCGACTCGATGAGATCGCGGGGACTGGGTCGGGGCTGCAGAAGCGGACGGAGCGGCGATGATGGCCTCGGAGTCGCGGGCGCGGGCGCCCATCTCGTCGAGGGGGCGACGCCGCGGGCGGCAGGGGACGAAGCGCGGGCTGGCGGCGGAGGCGGGTCGGTGGGATCGGCGACGGACACAGCTCGCGCGCCGGTAGCACCGGAGCCCGCACTCACCCTCGTTCGCCTCCCGCTCACGCCGCCCGCAGGCCCGCCGCGAATCGAGCGGCCGCGGCGAAGGCCTGGTCTACGCTCGGCAGGCCCAGCGCCGCCGGGGAGCGACGAACCTCGGCCGCGGCCATCGCGGGCAAGCGAGCGAGCGCCGCCTCCTGCGCGGCGAGCACCTCGGCGCGTGCCTCGCCCTCGAGCTCTCCGAGGAGCCAGCGATGGAGATCCCACGCGAGGAGCGCGTGGCCGACCTCGTCGGCGAAGAGGCGAGCGTACACCTCGCGCAGCGCGGAGTCGCCGGACGACCTGGCGATCCAGCCACCGACCACAGCTCCCCACGCCTCGCGCACACAGCCCTCGATCGCGTTGTCGAGCGCGAGGTCTCGGAGATCGGGGGTCACCGAGACGCGCCGAGGCGCCGGCACCACGCCGCCGAAGCGCCGCACGAGGGCGCCGACCTCGGCCGCGTGGACCCTCTCCTCGGCGGCCGCGCGGCGGCAGCGCGCGACCAACTCCGCCGGCGCCCCGAGACCATCGAGGCGACTGGCGAGATCCTCGAAGGCGATCACCGAGGCCGCCTCGAGCGACGCGGCCCACGCCAGCACCGCCCCCAGATCGTCCCCTTCGGGGGCGACATCGATGTGGCCGAGCGGTCGCCGGCCGATGCAGCCCGAAGACTCGTCGATCGTATCCCCGGCGCACGCCACATGACCGACGACAGTCTCGGGGGTCGCGCCGGGGGTTGGATCGAGGGTCGACGTGCAGGTGTCGGGTGACGTGCTCCAGTAGGGCTCACCCGGTCGGAAGAGGCCGTCGCAGAGGTGCTCACACGTCAGCTCGCCCCGAGTCAGGAACATCCCGCGGGCCTCGGCCTCCGCGATGGTCTCGGCGACGTCCGCCTCGGTCACGTCGCTGTCGATCTCGAAGGGCATCGTCGTCGGTGGGCACCCGCCGGCCTCGCCGACCGAGGCGTCCGAGCCCCCGTCATCCTTGTCCGAGCAAGAGCCCGCCGAGCCCGCGGCGACGGCAGCGAGGATGAGGGAACGCAACCGTGACATCGTCGCCAGTCTAGCCGCCATCAGCCCAGCCAACGAGGGGTCCCTTCGCCGGCCATCGAGTCGGCCGACGCCAGCCCTTCGGCGGCCATCCCCACCTGCATCGCCGCGTTGACCCTGCCGACCTCTCGTCCCGCTTCCCCGAGATGCGCGCCGTCGCCCGCCCCCACCGCGGCCTCGCCCCCGTCGTCGGCGGTCTTCGGCTACGCTGGCGGCGACGGGGTCAAGTACATCGGCGCGCCGCCGCTGCTGCCGCCCAGAGTGAGGTGGGCGCGGACGTCCCGGCCGGTGGGCCGCGCCGATGCGTCCGCGCACGTCGGCGCCGCCCGCGATCACCGCGACACGCTGCCCCGGAGCGCTGGGCAACCCCTGCGGTGTCATCGGTCAACCCGCGCTCAGGAAGCAGACATCCCGAGCTTGTGGCATCCGGCGCGGATTCGCAGGTTCTACTCATGGCGGATGCCTGGATGGTTCGCGCCCTCGCGGGTGCGCTGGTGGTGACGTCCGCGGCAGGTTGCCGCGCGTCCGAATCCGAGGCGACGAGCCAGACGAGCACGAGCGGGGTGATCGGTCCCGACGAAGAGTACGACCTCGGCGAACTCAACGCCGACACGACCTGGGCCTCGTGCTCGGCGATGAGCTCGGCTTAGGCGTCGAGGGCCTGCTGCTTGGTGATGCGGCGGCGGTTGAAGGCGCCGCCGTGCGATCTGGTGTGTGCCGGTGGAGCTCGGTGAGTGAAAAGAAGCACAGCTCGGACGAGAAGGCTGATACTCTCGGGATATGTCGATGCGGATCCTCCTCGCGCTCTCCGTCCGCGGTGCGCCGGTGTCGAATTCTCCGATTGAGTGCCTGGAGTTCCGCGACAGCGCACGGGCAGAGCGTCGACCGGAAAGGAGTGGGGCGAGGCGTGTGCATGATCCGATCGCGCTCACGAAGCCGGTCGATGGGGCATCGCCGTCGTTGGCGAGGGCGCTGAGCTGCGGGGAACGGCTGGACGGCGAGATCCGTTTCGTCAGGGGCCACGAGGGAGAATTGGTCTTCACCATCGCGTTCGCTGACGGCCGGATAGCCTCGATCGCAAGGCAGGGGAATGCTGGCGAATCTGGCGTGGGCGCGTTGACAGAGACGATATGCCTCGTCTTCAATCATGTGAAATGGATCCACCCCCCCAGCGGCGCCGAGTTCAAGGATGCCTGGGAGTAGGCAGAAGTCCTTCGCGTGAAGGTGAGCCTTGCCGACCAGCATCCTCTTCCTCGCGGCGAACCCAGCCCAGAGCGAGCGCCTCGCGCTCGACCGCGAGTATCGGACGATCGAGGAGTCCCTCGAGGGCTCCCCGCGGGTGGCCGAGATCCGCCTTGAGACCGGGTGGGCGGTTGACCTCGCTCGCCTCGAGGCGAAGCTCCTCGCCACCCGGCCCTCGGTGATCCACTTTGGCGGGCACGGTGACCGCGAGGGCGTCCTCTTGGAGTCGCCCGACGAGTTCACCGAGGGGCTTGTGGACGCCGAGGTTCTCGCGGGGGTAATCGGCGAGCTCGCGGGGGACGTGCAGCTCGTCGTCCTCAACGCCTGCTACACCGACGCGATGGCCGAGCGCCTGGTGAAGGTCGTCCCTTGCGCGGTTGGGATGCGTTCGGCGGTCCCGGACTCGGCCGCCGCGATCTTCGCCGCTCACTTCTACCGGGTGCTCGGCCACGGTCGCGCTGTCGGCACGGCCTACCGGACGGCCCTCTACGCACTCCGGCAGATGTCGCTCGACGACGAGGCGCCACGCCTCGTCGTCGCCGAGGGGGTCGACGCGGACGCGCTCCTCCCCTTCGACCGCCCAGATCGTGCTGCAGCGCGGCCGGCGGCCCTGAACATGGCCCCGCCGGTGCCCGCGAGCTGGGTCCCGCGACCGCACGAGACCCGCCGCCTCCTCGACGTCCTTGAGCCCGCGACGTCGGCCGACGGACAGGCCGTCTGCGCCGCGCTTGTCGGTGGTGGTGGTCACGGCAAGACATCGCTAGCGCGCGCGCTCGCCCACGCTCCCGAGGTTGCATTGCGCTTCCCGGGGGGTGTCCTCTGGGTGAGCCTGGGGGCCGAGGGGCCGCCAATCGACGGGCTAGCGGCGATCTACGCCGCGCTCACGGGGGAACGACCGCGCTTCGCCAGCGAAGAGGACGCGCGTCTCGCGGTTCGGTTGACCGTCGGTGACCAGCCCTTCTTCTTGATCGTCGACGATGTCTGGCATGCCGCGCAGCTCGCCCCGTTCCTCGACTGGGGATCGAATGTCACTCGCCTGATCACGACCCGTGATCGCCGCGTCCTGCCACCTCGCTCCCACGAGATCGTCCTCGGCCGCCTCCGCGAGGACGAGGCCGTGGCGCTCCTCGTGCACTCGCTGCCAGAGCCGCCGGAGGCCCACGTCCGCGACGCGCTTCACCGCCTAGCGAGCCGCCTCGGCGGCCAGCCGCTCGCGCTCGCGCTCGCGGGCCCCCTCCTCGCAGCGAACATCCGCTTCGGTCAGGCGCTCGGCGACGCGATCGAGGAGCTGATCGCCGACTACGCGATCGACGGCCCCGAGGCGATCTCGAGCGAGGTCGGTCGGATGATCGAGGCGAGCATCCAGCAGCTCCCGGCCGACATCCAGCGCCGCTACCGCGAGCTCGCCATCTTTCCATCCGAAGCAGCGATCCCGCTGGACGTCCTCGCGGCGCTCTGGGGCCTCCGCGCCTCCGCGACCTGGCGCGTTTGCCTTGAACTCGCCCAGCGCTCGCTCGTCGAGGAGCTCGATCGCACTGTCGGGCTGCGCCTCCATGATGTAGTGCGCGCGCACCTCATCGCCGATCTCGGGGATGAGGCACGCGCGATCGCCGACCGTGTGCTCGCCTCGTGGGGGATCGCGGCTGGGACCGGTCCGGCGTCGATCCCCACCGACACCCTGGTGCGCCTCGACGACTACGCGCTCGACCACCTCGTCCACTTCCTCGCGCTGGCCGGCGAGGACTCGCGAATCGCCGGCCTAGTCGTCGACGTCGAGTACATCGCGTTGAAGATCCGGCGCCGCGGGACCGCGGCGATCCTCCGGGACCTCGAGGTCGCCGGGTCTCGTCTGGTCGGGTCCACCGAAGCCGAGTGCCTGCAAACCCTGGCGAGGGTGCTCCGCAAGATCTCGCACTGGAGCGCGCTGATGCCGGACAAGCTACCGGGGACGCTCTTCAACGCCCTCCGCTCGCTCGGGTGGACCGAGCCGGCGATCGCCGAGCGTCTCTGCTGGCCCGGCGGAGAGCTCCCGCGACCGCGGCTCCTCCACCCGTTGCAGTGCGTCGACGCCAGCGTGCAGGTCCTCGTCTGCGATCGTCGCGGCGTATGGGCCTGCGCGGTCTCTCCAGGCGGTGACCTCCTGGCGACCGGTGACCGCGACGGTATCGTCCTGGTGTGGGACGCCAAGCGTGGCGTTGTGCTGGAGCGCCTGCACCGGCATCGCCGCGACGTCCTCTGGATCGCGTTCTCGCCAGAGGGGGATGTCCTCTACAGCGCCTCCCGAGGCTCCGTGGCTGCGTGGGACCTCGCCCGCGGGAGCGAGCGCTGGCGGAGGGAGACGGAGCAGGCGAGAATCGTCGGCGCGGCGCTACTGCCAGGCGGCGAGCTGGCCGTCTGCGACGTGGCCGGTGTCGTCGGCTTCCTCGATGCTGTCGAAGGCGTGGTGCATCGGGATCTCTCGATCGGTCGCTGGCCCGTCGACGGATTCGCAGTCAGCCCGGATGGGAAGCACCTCGTTGTCCGCGGCGTCGACGTAGTCGTTGCCGACCCTCGCACGGGCGAGGTGCTACTGGGCTCGAACCTGATGCTCGGGGTCTCCACGGTCGCGCTCGTCGCCGATCGGGTGATGCTCATCGGCCACCACGACGGCACGATCCGCGTGGTCGGGCCCGACCGCCGCGAGCGGGGCTGTCTTGTCGGACACACGGGCGCCATCCTGGCGTTGTGCGTCTCGAGCGACGGACGGCGCCTCCTCTCCGCCTCCGCGGACAAGACCATGCGGCTCTGGGACCTCCCGAAGTTCCAGGAGCACGCGGTCCTGCGGGGTCACGGGGACTGGGTCCGGGACTGCGCCTTCATCGGCGACGACGCGGCGCTGTCGGTCTCCTCCGACCGCACCGCCAGGATCTGGGATCTCCGCGGGCAGAGCGAGCCGGCCGGCGAGCGCCTCGACCACGGCGGTCGTCGGGTATGTGCTTGCGCGATCAACGGGGACGGCAGGGTCGCGCTCTCGGGCGGCGCAGACGGGCGCCTCCTCGTCTGGGATCTCACCTCCGGCGAGGTCACCCGGGCGCTCGTGGGTCACGCCGCCCCGATCGTCGGTGTGGCGCTCGACCCGGATGGCGCGCACGCCGTGTCCGCGGATGCTGACGGTGTGCTCTGTGGCTGGGACAACTCGACCGGGGCGATGCGATTCCGTCACCTTCTCGACGCTCCCGTCGTCGCCCTCGCGGGGTTCACCGCGGAGGGCAGCTTCGTGGTGGCGAGCGAGTTCTTCTGCGAGCTCTGGGCGGGCGACGGATACGTCGTCGACGGCTTCCAGCTGGATGGTCGCGGGTCGCTGGCCGCGATCTCGGGGGACGGGCGTTGGGTGCTCTCCGACGCCGATGGGGCCCTGAGCCTCTGGGAGGTCCAGACGAGGCGGCAGGTCCGATGCCTCCAGGACGCCCGCGCCCGCGCCCTCTGCGCGGCCTTCTCGCCGGACGCCAGGCGACTCGTGGTCGGCTTCGACGACGGGGCGCTGGTGAGCTGGGATCTAGAGCGGGGCGAGCCGTGCCTGGAGATCCGTGGGTCCGATGGGCCCGTCCGCATGTGCGCGTTTGCGCGCAATGGGGCGGTTGTTGTGTCGGCGGGGAGTGACCGGCTGATCCGACGGTCGGAAATGGCGACTGGGAGGTGCCTGTCGGTGACCTGCGGCGAGCAGGAGTTCTCGTCGCTTGCCGTGGCGGGGTCGCGGCTGGTCGCCGGGGATCGAACCGGGAACCTCTGGATGCTCGCTGAATAAGGTAACCTCTCACGAGGCCGTCATGAGCATTAGGAGAGCCCTATTATCTCTATGCCATGTGTCAAGCTTTCGGAGATTGGTGCGCCTCCCCCCGCACCATGAACCGCACCTGCGTCACCGCGAAGCGCAGCAACCGCCCCTGCCGGGGCGTCTCCCCGAAGTCGCGATGCACCGTCCCATCCTCGCGCAGCAGATCGCGGCTTGCCAGCACATCCGACTCCAGCGGCCGC
>WBZM01003287.1_pt1 | contig 12721 bp, 19 predicted proteins | sample 5204271 | NCBI WGS metagenome assembly WBZM01 (sample SAMN12344346, study PRJNA552823) | activated sludge metagenome | biome: Activated sludge suspended growth; feature: Nitrification reactor; material: Wastewater; isolation source: activated sludge from nitrification reactor of wastewater...
CGCGGTCATCAAGCTCACGGCCGCCTAAATGGCAGACGCATTCGAAAGAATGCACCGGCGCCTCTTTGCCCGCCTCGGGCAAGAGGCGCTTTTGCGTGGACTGGCGACGACGGTCATTGTCGAGCATGGCGTCGCCGTCACCGGCGAGTATGGCCAGGTCGCCGGCTACCGCAGCTTCGCCACGCTGCCTGCCGATCCGCTGCCGAAGGTCGGCGATGCGCTGGTGGTCGACGGCAAAAGCTGGGCGATCGACGCCATTCAGGAAAACGACGGCCACACTGTCAGCGTGGTGCTGCGATGACCGCGCTGGTCACGGTCGATACGCGCCAGCTCGAAGCAGCGGCCAATGAGATCGGACTGGCTGCCGCCGTCATTCAGCGTACCGCCTACAGGTCGCTGAATGCCGTCGCCGCCAAGGCGATGACGCGTACCCGGCGCGAGATCGTCAGCCAGGTGAATCTGACGCAGTCCTATGTGCGCGAGCGCATATCGCTCAGGAAGGCCAGCCCCGGCGCCATGACTGCCGTCGTATCGGCACGCAAGCGCGCTACCCGACTGGCGACCTATGCCGCCCGCCAGGTGACGAAAGCGGTCAAGGCGCCAAAGAATCTGTCGCCGGAGGCACGCGCCAAATACATGGCGAAGCTCAAGGGAGACAAGCTGCGCGGCATCGCCGCCGGGCGCAAGCAGGCCGGCATTGCGGTTTCCGTAAAGCGCGGCGGCGGTCGCAAGATCATGGCCGGCGGCTTCATGATCCCGCTGCGCGCCGGCAAGGCCGATGGCGCCAACGGCATGGGGGTCTTCATCCGCACCGGCGGTGCACGCAATGCGCGCGATGTCGTCGCCCAGGAAATCTATACTGGCAAGGGATCGAGGCGCCCCAGGGCGGTCGAGTCCGGCGATGTGCGCCACCTCTACGGCCCATCGGTCGATCAGGTCATGAATGGCGTCATTGATGACATAGCGCCTGATGTCCAGGCCGAACTGGAGGCCGCGCTGCTGCGCCAGGCGCGCTACGAATTCGGAAAGGCACTGAAGAAATGAGCAAGGCATCCGACATCGCGCTGGAGATCTTCGCCCGCGCCAGCCAGATTTCCATCGTCAACGGCTACGCCACCGACGTCGGCCTCACCGGCTTTCGCGGCGTCAAGTATCTCGACCCGGATTCGTTGCCGTGCTTCGTGCTGGTCGAAGAAGAAAGCGCCAGCAGTTCGCGCAACGTCACCCGCTGCCTGACGACGACGCCCTACGTGCTGGAAGGGCACGCCGTCTGCAGCCCGACCCACCCGAACGACGCCGCCCACGCCATCATTGCCGACTTCAAGCGCGCCATCTTCGGCGGTGATTTGACCTTCGGCCAGGGCGTGACCGAAGCCGCCTTCAACGGCGCCGAGATCGACCCACGCGACGAAGGCCGCGACCTGGTCGCCGCCCGCATCCGCTTCTCGCTCTCATTCGTCGAGAACCTCGCGGCACCCTGAAATCCAGCCACAGGCGGCCTATAGCCGACCTGCCGAAACTGTCTCCTGAACCTTCCCGCCCATTTCGGGCTTTTCAGGAGAACCCGCCATGGCCGCATTTATCGGCGCCGGTATCGTTTCCGTTGCACCGTGGGACGATGCCACCGCTTTCGACTCGCTCACGTTCCGCGATGTCGGCAACGTTTCAAAGCTGACCTACAACTTCACCGAAGACCGCAAGACGCTGAAAAATTTCCGCAGCGCGGCCGGCGGCAACTACGCCTCGTTCGCCCGCATCGACTCCGCCGAACTGGCGATGGAGTTCCGCGATTTCTCCGCCGACAACCTGGCGCTGGCCTTGTGGGGCACCACGACCACGACGACCGGCGTCGCCACGATCGAGGCGATGGTTTCCGCCGCGCCGATCGTCGCCGTCAAGTTCGTCGGCATCAACCTGGTCGATGGCAAGGATTACACCGGCAAGTTCTTCAAGGTGCGCCTGTCGCCGCCGGATGGCGTCGATGCCATCGGCGAGGATTTCGGCACCCTGAACGTCAAGGGCACGATGGAAGCCGACACCGACAACATCGTGACCGCCGGCCTGAGCCAGTATTTCAAGCTGCTCGTCGAGGTCTGATAGATGGTGGCGACGCGCATTGTCGAACTGGCGGGCGCCAAGGTCACGGTCAGGGAACTGACGGTGGCCGAGGTGCGCGCCTGGGTCGTCGAGATGGAAGCCGGCATGCCGGTCGATGCGCTCGGATCGCTGGTCTTCGACGATTGCGCGCTGGCCGATCTGGCGCGCATGTCGGACGCCGACCCGGCTGCACTGGAAGTCTTGACCTACGGCGAACTGCTGCCGCTGCGCGATGCCTGCAAGGCACTGAACCCGCATTTTTTCAGGGTGCGGGCGGCCATGCAAAAGGTCGCCCGGGCCATCGAGGCAGAAGCCGAAGCCATGATCTCGACCGCTCGCTGAGCATGTGCGCGATGCGGGGTCATGCCGGCGTATTGGATTACCCGTGGCGGCTCTACATCGCCGCCGTCGAGGTGCTGAACAGTGGCCATTGAAAAAGAGGTAGCCCTCAAGATCACCGCCGACGCCAGCGGCGTGCCGCGCGGCGTTGCCGTGGCGCAGGGTGCGCTGCGCCGCCTGCAGTCGCAGGTCAGCGAACTGGAATCGGCCTCGGCGCGCGGCTTCTCGTTCTCCGGCCTGGCCGGCATCGGCCTGTCGGCGACTGCGGCTGCTGCCGCGCTGGCCGCATCGGTGCGCTCAGCGGCCGACTACGGCGACCAGCTCGACAACATGTCGCAGCGTACCGGCGTCGCCGTCGAGGAACTGTCGCGCCTGCAGTACGCCGCAAAGCTCTCGGACACCTCGACCGAGGCGCTCGGCAAGGGCATCGGCAACCTGTCGAAACTGATGGTCGGCGCGGCAGCCGGCGGTGCTGAAAGCGGCAAGCTGTTCGAACGCTTCGACATCAGCCTGCGCAACACAGACGGCACCATGCGCAGCACGACAGAAGTGATGTATGACCTGGCCGACGTCTTCGCGGTCATGCCGGACGGCCCCGAGAAAACCACGCTGGCAATGGAGTTCTTCGGCAAGAAGCTCGGAAGCGAACTGATCCCGCTGCTCAACCAGGGCAGCGCCGGGCTGCGCGAAATGGGCGACGAGGCCGAACGCCTGGGCCTGGTGCTCAATGCCGAACAGGCGAAGGCCGCCGCCGATTTCAACGACCAGCTCGATCGCCTCGGGCAATTGTCAAGGGGCATCGGCATGAGCCTTGGAAGCGTATTGATTCCGTGGCTTAACAAAATGATTGGCGAGATGGATGCGGCGGCGAAAAGCTCAGAAGGCTTTCTCGTCACGTTCCTCAAATGGCCACTCGGCTTGTCGGTGGTGCAGAAGACGCGTGACGCCGAAACAAATATCGAGCGATTGACTGCTCGGATTGACGCCTTGAAGGCAAGCATCAAGGCCGGAACGTCAGACTCGATTTATGGATTCGATGACGGGAAGAAGAAGCAACTCGAAAAGCTGGAAGCGGAGCGTGCCGAATACGTCGCGCTGCAAAACAAGAAGATCGTCACAGATGACGAAGTAACGGCAGCGAAGCGCGCAAATATCGTTGCAAGCCTTGCCCGCGAGCAGGCGAATCTGGAACAACTCAAGGCCATCGCCGCCGGAAAGGCCAATGCCGACATCCTGAAAAGCGACAAGGACCGCGTTGCCGAGCAGTTGAAGGACGCCGAAAAGCTGCGCGGCGCGCTGCAGTCCGCTTGGGAGACGTCGCGCAAGGAAGCGCAGAAGGCGGCCGACGACGCGGTGAAATTGCTGGAAAAGGCGGCCAGCGTGCGCACCGCGTCAGCCGACAAGGCGACCGACCTGCGCAACAAGGATCTGCCGGAGGAAGACCGGCAGGCGCTGGCGTTGTCGCAAGCGCAGGATCTGCAGGGGCAGGGCAACTACTACGCCGCAGCGGCCGGCGCCGCAAAGTTGGACGGACGCACCAAGGATTTCGAGAAGCACCAGAAACAGGCCGAACAATTCCTCGACCGCGCCATGAAGTTCGCCGAAGCGGCGGGCGATGCTGATACCGTCGAAGCCGTGGGCAAGGCGCAGGCCGACGTGATCGACAACAATGCCAAGGCCAAGCAGGGCGAGGCCGCCGCTCTGGAAGCGCAGGCGACGGCACAGGCCGCGACGCTGGCCAAGCTGGATGCCGACATCGAGGCGCTGAAGGCGAAAGCCGCCAATATCGAGATCAAGGCCAACGTGGCGCAGGCAGAAGGCGCTGTCGCCGGGCTGCAGAAGCAACTCGACGCGCTGACCGACAAGACGGTGACCGTCACCATGAAGACCGTTTCCGCCGACGTCAATAGCGCCGGCCTCGGCGGCTTTGCCAGCGGCGGCTGGACGGGGCGCGGCGGCAAGTATCAGCCGGCCGGCATCGTCCACGCCGAAGAATTCGTCACCCGCTCCGAAGTGGTCCGGCAGCCGGGCGCGCTGGCCTTCCTGTCGCAGTTCAACCGGATCGGCATGAACGCGCTGCGCGGCTATGCCGACGGCGGGCTGGTGTCGCGCCTGGCCATGCCGGCGATTTCAGCGCCGGCCGCCGGTGCCGGTGGCGGTGGCCGAAACCTGACGCTGGTACTCGGCAACGAACGCTACGGCGTTTCGGCTGGCGATGACGTGATGGCCCGCCTGACCGATCACGTCGCCCGCGAAGCCCTGCGGAAAGGAAGACGATGAGCCTGGAGATTGGCAGCCTGGTCATTCCGGCGCTGGCCGGCACGGAGATCGACCAGCAATACGCGCCGCTCGGCACGGAGACCATCCTGCGGGCGGTATCCGGTCGCGCCATCAAGCAGATGACCTACCAGCGCCTGCGCATCACGACCGGCGGCCAGGGTTGGCTGCCGGCAGCGCTGGAAACGCTCGATTTCACCGCCCAGCATGTGCTGCGCTGCGTGGTGCCGCGTGGTCTGGTGGCCGATTTCGCCACCCGTCAGGCGACGCTGCCGGCGGCCCGGCGCAGCGATGCAGGTTATCTGCCGTTCGGGACTGCCTTGCTTGCCGGCGGCCGGGCGGTCGATGCCGCCGTCACGATGGCCGGCAATGTCGCCACCTGCGCCGCAGTGGCCGGCGCGCTGTCGTATCACGTTTCGTATTTTCCGGCGCCGACAGTCTATCTGTTGCGCCCGCAAACGTCGGGCAGCCTGGCCGATGCGGCGTATCGCTGGGAACTGATTGCGGAGGAGGTTTGAATGTTGAAACTCAAAGACCTGGTCAGCCAGAAGTCGACGACCATAGGCACGGCAGACTTCACGCTTTCGCCGACAGGCATCGCCGGGTATCTGCGTTTTGAGGACGCTGTTCTGCCGGATGAGTTTTTTACCTACGCGGCGCATGGCATCACGGCCGGCGGCGTGCGGACCGGGGAATTCGAAACCGGCGTCGGGCGCCTGGTCGATACCGGAGCCGCCTTCGCCGTCGAGCGCTGCATGGTGCTTTCCAACAGCGCCGGCAGCGCGCCCGACAAGCTCGCGTTTTCGAGCGGCGACAAGGTGGTCTCTGTCGCGCTGCTCGGGGCTCAGGCCAACACGCTACGCATGGCTCATGCGGCCGAAGGCGACATGCCGGTGATCTACGTTCGATCAACCGGCAACGATGCGAACAGCGGGTTTTCATCGGATTCCGGCGGCGCGCTCGCCACGCTCCAGGCCGCCGTCGATCTGGCTGGCGCGTTGTTTGCGGTTTCCATTATCGACGTCGGGGCCGGAAGTTTCGGTAGCGCGTACCTTGAAGGCTCTGATATTAACGTCAGCATCGTCGGCGCCGGGCGGAGCAGCACGACCATCGGCGCCGTGGTTGCCAGCGGCGGCGCGCGCGCCGGGGTCTTCAATGCGCTGGTGGTCAACGGCAGCGGCGTCGGCATCGTCGCCGAGGGCGCCGGGACGTTCGTCGAGCTCGGGCTGTACGACGACGCCGCGAATACGATTTCGTTCGGCGCCTGCAGTGGCGGCCACATGCTTGCGCGCTTTGGCGGCCGCATCCGCGCCGGCGATTACCACGTCGCCGGTGGGTGTTCGGCCGGCGCCCATCTCAAGGCCTATGCCGGCGGCGTCATCACGACTGGGGGCGAACACACGGTCGACGCCAATATCACACTTTCCGGCGGCTGGGCGAACTGTTCGCCGGGCGGCGGCTACATCGACTTCACGGCGATGGCGACAAATACCTTTACCCTTGGCGGGCATACGGTCACCGGCCCGCGCTACGCGGTCAATGGCCCGAGCGTGATCGACAGCGGCGGCGGCGGCGCGACATTTTTGCCGGGGACCACGAGCGGCAGCGGTTCCGGGGTCTATTTGTGACATTTCCCGTCGGCGCGCTCCCGTTTGGCGACATCGAGACGGCAGCAAGCGCCGCCGCGGCCGTCGGTGTGGCGACGCTGGCGCTGCGCGTATCCGTCGTCCCGGCGGCAGTGCTTGACGGATCGTCGTCGGTGGCCGATGGCGGGGCGGCTGCCGCCGTCTGGGGGGTGCTGGTCGAGGTCGACGGGGCGGCCGTGACCGATGACATCGTCGGCGCCGTGGTTGTCGAGGCCGAGGAAAGCGCGGCCCGTGTCGCCGATTTTTCGCTGCATGTCGATCCCGGAACGGTTGTTTCGCCCGCCGCGTGGAGCGGTCGTTCCGTGCGGATCTGGATGGCCGACATGCGCAGCGGTTCGCCAACCAGCGCGCTGCCGATTTTCAGCGGGATCGTCGATTTGCCGACGGTGCGGCCGGGGACAGGAACGATTGCTCTGCGCTGTACGGATAATCGCCAGGCAGTCATCGACGGCCTCGGCCGCGATGCGGTTGCCGGGCTGCTGCCAGGCAGCCGTTTCTCGGCGGCGGTATTTGATGCTGGCGCGTCGGCGCTGGCGCATGCCAACGATCGCCTGTCGACCTTGCCGGCCGCGCTCGACCTGTCGCCAGCCGGCGCCCTCCGCCTGACGCCCTGGGCGGCCAAGGAGACGCCCGACCTGGTTTTCGACGCCGATCTGGTGCTCGACGAGTCGGTCGGCGTCGATCTCGCCGAGCGCGGCGGGCTCACCAACCTGGTATCCATCGATTTCGGCTACCGCTTTCCGCGGATCAAGGCAGAGGGATACGAGATCAGCTTCGATCCGCTGGCGGCGGCAATGACGTCGTTCGTCTACTGGGTGCGCGACGGCAACCTGTTCCTGCAACGGGCGGCGGTGCTGGCCGCCATCGAGAAGGCTGGGGGAAACGTCGTAGCCATCGAATGGATCGAGTTGCCCGACACGCCGCAGGTCATCCCCGGCACCGGCGGCGCGCCGGCCGGGGCGTGGCTTCCGAATCCGCCGGTCGATGCGCTGTACTGCCTCGGTTTCCAGGCGGTCGTGTCGTTCGATTACGCGCAGACGACGGATGAGGAGCATGTGATCAGCGTCTCGAACGCCGCCAGCATCGCGGCCGTCGGGCTGGTGCGGCAAACGATGCGTGGCGCGCTGGAGGGGGTTTACGACGATGCTGTCGCAGTCGAGCAGAATGTCCTTTTGTACCGCAAGCAGGTGACGACTATCCCGCCGAAGAACCTGGCGCCGGTGGTGGTCGGGCTGACCAATTCGGTCAACGGGACGCTGACGGCGGACACCGACCGGACGGCGGCCAACGCGGCCATGGAAACCCTGGTCGCCATCGCGGCGACCCGGATCTTCGCCAGTCACCGTCAGCACACGGTGACGGCGTCGGTGCCGGCGAATCCGGTGATCGATGTCGACAAGACCGTCATGATCGATGCGGAGGGTGTGCTGGCCAAGGGCAAGGTGCGGCGCGTGGTGCATCGCCTGGATGCCGATTCCGGCGCGGCGGTCAGCGAAATCGAGCTGGCGATCTGTTCGGTCGCCGGCGTTGGGATAAGCCACCCGGAGGATGCGATCGTGGCGCCGGCCGGCACCAGCGCCGGCACGACGAATACGCTGGCGGCGCCGACGGTTGTCTGGAACGGTCTGGGCGGCGAGGATGGCGTGATCACGATTACCTTCCCAGGGGTTGAGGCGGCGGAGCGCGCAAAGGCGTCGGCGGTGATCGAAAGTGCCTTCGCGGCGCCTCTGGTCGAAGATGTATTCGAGGTGACGCTGTGAACGGCCTGCGTTTTTACAGGGATGCCGGGATGACGCTGCCAATGGATCGGCTCGATGTCGTCCAGTCAGACGATGGCGGTGCTCCGCCGGCTGACCAGGTGGTGTATCTCGGGTCGCTGAATTTCGGCAAGATTTATTACGCGGACAGCAACCCGAATGTCGACGCCATCACGGTTTCCGTGGCGGCCGGCGGTGCCGGTATTCCGGCGTCTGCGGTGCGGCTGGCGCTGTCGGCTGCCGGCCTGGCGGGCGCTACACCCGGCGCGCCTCTCGGGGCCGGGGTCGCGATCACGGCGGGCGTGGCACATGCCGTCGCGGTCCACGTGCGGATCGACGCGGATGCTGTTGCGGCCGGTGTCCATGAAAACCTGTCGCTGACGACCAATGCGACGCGCGAGGTAACGCTCTAATGGCCAAGGATTTGACTGCAGCACTGCAGGCGCTGACGGAGGAGGCACGCGGCCAGACTACGCGCGCCGACAAGACGCTGCCCGCCGTCAAGGTGGCGACGGCAATTCCAGAGCGTTCCGGGGCTTCCGGGCCGCTCGCCGGCGCCGCTTCGGGCAGCATTGCCAGCCCGTTGTCGGAGGCGGATTTCGGAAATCGCGAGTTTCACGAGGTGGGCTGGAAGACGACCGATGGCCTGCTCACCCTGCCTGCGATCAAGAAGATGATCCTGACCGACGCGAACGGCGCGATCGTGGTGTTCAACTTCGCGGCGCCGCCCGCATGATTTTTGCCGGCGCAAAGAGCGGCCACCCATGGCACGGCGTCTGGTCCGGAACGACCGGCAAGATCACGACGCCGGGCGGCGGCGATATCGACTGCCCTGGGGTTCCGCCAAAGGCGCGGCTGCAGAACCTGCCGATCCATATCGACACGGCCCATGCCGGCGACTGTTATATGGTCGCGGTGCCAGGCATGCCGGCGGTGACGACGACGCCAAGTGAAGCTGCCGCCGGGCAGACGTGGCTGAATTACGGCCTGATCTCCGGGGCCAGAAATCGCCTGATGGGCATCGAGCTCGGCGCCGGCGACTGGATTTATGTCGCACCGGACAAGACGCGGTGGCGGGCGTCGTTTTCGGCGGCACCGCTCGCGCTCGCGACGACGACGTCGACGACGGTATCGGTGACGCTCAAGCGCTTCGGCGAGTTTCCGCAGACGGTGACGGGTAGCGACGAACAGGTTTTCGCGAACATGCTGATCGACCTGGCGCTGGACATGCCGTCGGCGGCGCAGTCGATTTTCCCACTGACCGGCGACGTGGCAGCGCGTGCCTATCTGGCAATCGAGGACATCCGGCCGGACGGTGCGCGCGCGGTGATTGCCGTCCAGAGCGAGCTCGCCGTCGAATCGACGTGTCCGTTGACCTCGCGCGTCCTCTTTTCAGCCAAGGAAATCCGCCTGTCCGGCACGCCGCCGGCGGCCAGCATTGAGATCGTGACAGTTGCGGCGACCAGCGCGCTGCAGGCTTTTGAGATCAACAACCGCTGGCAAAAGTTTCGTGGGATTAGCTGGTACAAGGACATAGACAACGTAAACCAGGTTTATGTTGGTGAAGAGGCATCAGCCAATGCCGGCGGCGTTGCGGCCTATATGGGGCCGCTGTTTCCGCAAATATTCGTCGGGATTTATGGCGGCGAGAACTGGGGTGACGGGTGGCCAACCCGCGCTGCCGGCGGCGAGATTCAGTTTTTTGTCAGCTCGGCACGATTTGACTACAAGGTCAGCACCGTGATCGGATTTCGTTACGCGGCCGAAGATTCGAGCCTGGAAAAAATCGTCCAAGTGGCCTCCTGGAATGCCAGCTACGCGGCGACGATTACCCCTGTTGCTGCCGATGAACATGAGTATTCAGCGACCGGATCGCTGGTGGGTACTGGCAGCTTGAAGCTATCGCGCGTCAGCGTCGCTTCCGGCGCGCTGGTTTCAGATCTGGCTACTCATGCCATGTCGATCAACGCGATCTGGTCGGCGGCGGCGCCCGGAACAAGCGTGTGGTCCGGTAGCTACTCGTTGAACGGTGAGGCGACGACAGTAAGCTATTCTGCTGCGCTTGAAGCTGGATCTGACGCGCCCAGCATCCCGCTAGGGGTGGTCGCATCGGCGATGGAAAAGCACGGCTCAGGGGTGCTTGATCTGCGGGCCACTGCATCGTCAGAATTTGTTTATCCTCTACGCTATACCAATGCACTCTATGGCGTATGCAGGCGCACGGTGCACCCTGGTGTGTCGCGTGCCATGTCGTTCTTTGGTGTGTATGGAAAAATCGGGGCAGAAGGATCGGCAGTTTCTGCCAGCGGCACAACGAGCTACCCTGTGTTTTGCAGCGAGCATCCGGTCAGCGGTCAAATACTGAGATCGACCAGTGGGGTCAGTTTCGTTTGATGTAGTGCAATTTTCTTTCGCTTAGCTAAAGTCGTGTTCGTGTCAAATATCTCGCATTTCTGTGCCAAATATCTCGCGCGCTTACAACATCGAGGCGGTGACCGCCGACTATTGGCACGTCGTCGCGCAGAAGCGGGCGCTGTCCGCCGACGAGCGTGCCAAGCTGGCAAAGCTGCTGGAAGAAGGGCCGGTCGGCGTGGTCTGAAATCAAGCCACAGGCCGCGCTTTCGCGTTGCCGAGACAATCCTGAAAACAACAGGATTGAATATGCCGGAACGAATAATTACGGGCGTCTCGACGTGGAAGAACGAGATCGAGATCGCGCTGATCTTCTGGTTCATCGGCGCGACGATCGGCATCGGCCAGCACCTGCTCAGCAGTGACGGGTTTTCGTGGCGCATCGTGCTCGGCCGCGCCTTGTCGACGGGTGGCCTGGCGACCGTATCCGGCGCCGTGCTGCTGATGCACCCAACCATGCCGCCCCTGGCCCAAATGGGGATCGCTGCCGGCATCGCCAGCCTTGGCACAAACACCGTCGAGATGATCTTCCGCCGCTACCTGCTCGGGAAGGGCGCCGATGCCTGATGCCGTCGTGTTGCTGCTGATCCTTGCTGTCGCCATCGGCGCGGCAATCATGACCGCCCGCGAGCGCCATGCAAGCTCGATAGACCACAGGGGGCTTTACGATGAATGAGCCAGCATGGATCGACATCGCCCGCGAATACATCGGCCTGGAAGAAATCCCCGGCCCGCGCACCAACGCCACGATTCGCGGCTGGCTGGAGCGCCTGAAAGCGTGGTGGCGCGACGATGAGACACCGTGGTGCGGCGCCTTCGTCGCCTACTGCCTGGACGTCGCCGGATTCGACATCCCGAAATACTGGATGCGGGCGCGCGAGTGGGCGACGTGGGGGACGGAACTGAGCTCGCCGGTGCCAGGCTGCATCGTCGTCTTCAGCAGGCAGGGCGGGGGGCATGTCGGCTTCGTCGTCGGCCGCGATGCCGCCGGCAACCTGATCGTGCTCGGCGGCAACCAGGGCAACCGGGTCAGCCTCGCCACCTTCACCCGCAATCGCGTGCTGGCTTACCGCTGGCCAGGCGCTACACCACCGACCGGACAGCTCTGGCTGCCGGTCATCGCTGGCAACAGCAAACCGTCGACCAATGAGGCATGAAATGAAAAAACTGATGATCGTCCTCGCCGCGCTGGCGCTCGCCGCCTGCGCCAGCACACCGCAGCAGCAGATCGACGTCCAGGCGACGGTCGCCAAGGTATGCCCGCCGGTTCAATCCACCGTCGTGCTGCTCAAGGTCGCCCCGTCAATCCAGCCGAAAACGCTGGAAGCGCTGGCTGCTGCCGAGCCGTACATCGTCGCCGCCTGCACTGCCGAGATTCCGGCCGGCGCCGCAGACCTCTACGCGCTGGCCGACAAGGCCCTGCCGTTGATCGTCGCCGCCGTCGCCGAATCCGGCCTGCCGGCCGACCAGAAGGAAATCGCCATCATCGGCCTGACGGTGGCGCAGGTCGCGCTTGCCGCCGCGAGGTGATGCCATGATCGCCGATCTCTTTCGCGTCTTTCGCGCCGGGCAGGAGCTTGCCAATGCCGAAACCTGGAAGAAGCGCCAGGCGCTGGCGAACGCTTTGGTCGCGCTTCTCGTTCCGCTCGCCGCCATCGGTGCCCAGGCCGGCTACCTGCCGCCGCTTGGCCAGAGCGATCTCGAGCTGGTCGCTGGCGGCATCGCTGCTTTGGTGCTCGGCCTGTTCAACCTCTGGGCAACCTACGCCACCACCAGCCGCATCGGCCTGCCGCCTCGGCCCGCTGATCTACCAGCCGGAACTGATGACGGAATCCGAGACGGAAGCCCTGCGGGCGACCCTGCCGCTCGACGGACTGATCCCGATGCTGGCGATCCGGTGTCGATTCTGAACATGGACCAGCGAGGCTGACATGGAATTCTTCCTCAAACCAGGCGCGCTCGGCGACCTGTTCATCATCCTGCTCGGCGCTGTTGTCATCGTCACGATCGCCGTGGCGCTGATGTACGCCGGATGCGCGATCGTCGAAGGCTGGCGGGATGACGGGGTAGGGCATGACCGCCAGAATCGTTGATCTCGCCAAGTGGCGAGAAGATCACCCGCCGCTCGTGCGCCTGGCGCATATCACCGGCCATTTGATGCTGGCCAGCTTCGCCCTGCAGCGCAACGCCTGG
>WBZM01003288.1_pt1 | contig 12720 bp, 15 predicted proteins | sample 5204271 | NCBI WGS metagenome assembly WBZM01 (sample SAMN12344346, study PRJNA552823) | activated sludge metagenome | biome: Activated sludge suspended growth; feature: Nitrification reactor; material: Wastewater; isolation source: activated sludge from nitrification reactor of wastewater...
ATCTTCTTTATCCCTTGCCACCATACTCAATGTACTCGCGCACTCGGGGCATACGCTAGCAATTTATCGATAACTACTCGCAGTTGCTCCTTACCCGGCGACGCAAAAAATCAATCTAGCGTACTATTATACACAACAAAATGCAATTCCCACCGTCAGCGAGAATATGCAGCGTGACAGTCACGTTAATTATCATCAATCAGGGCGATCGACCTTGTTTCGCTTTGACCAATGATGGCACCACTTTGCTCATCTTCCAGCACGACAAGCCAACTGAATCGGCCCGTTTCCTCTACGCTTTGCCCGATGATGGCCGACAACTGATAACCCACCCCCAGATTGACCTCACTGACCGATCCCAAGAACACCTGATCGCCATCATCCAGCACGTAGACAATGAAACGCTGATCTGGCCCGAGCGGTTCGGGCGAATTCCAATAGAACGTCACCACATCCCCCGCGCGGAAAAAACTTTCCGGCGGTGGGCCAATCAAGTTGATCGTCTTCGCGGGCTGGGTTGGGATGGGCTCCGGAGTTACAGTCGGTTCTCCCGGCCCTCCCGGCACCGCCCACGGCGTAGCCAGCCCGGCCACAATGCCAAACCCGTCTCCCGGGACATCAGTTCCCGCCGCCGGTGCGGCGGCTGTGGCAACCCGGGTATTGCCGGCAACGACGGTCGCCTGTGGTTCGGAAGAACCGGTTGAACGGCCGCTAAACCATACCCACCCCACCAGGGCCAGCCCCACAACCAGCAAAAAGCCCAGGATTACAACGTTTTGGGAAAGTTTCGGCCGCTCCCCCTCGGTTTCCTCTCGCACTGGTGTTTTCAAATTATCTTATTAACTTGTGAAGTTTAACACAAGCAATCTCAGACGACGAGGGGGCACACAATTACTCAATCGAAGATGACCTCCTCGCGGCCGGCCAGTTTATCTTCAATTCGCTCGATGACGGTGTCCAGGTGGTGGGCGTGGTGAACGTAGTCGAGCTGTTGAGTGCGAATGGTCAGCACCGGGCAGAGATCGAACGCGCTTAACCACTCCTGGTAGAAGGAGTCAAGCAAGCTGAGGTAGTCGTCGGTGATGCCGGTCTCTATCGGCCGCGCCCGCCGGCGAATCCGATCGACCAGCACCGGAACCGGCGCAGTGAGATAAAGCAGCAAATCCGGTCGCGGCAGGTTGGACTCAATCAATTCGTAGACGTGGCGATAGGACTGATAATCGCGCTCATTCAGATTACCCATGTGACGCAAGACGCGGGCAAAGATATGGGCGTCCTCGTAGATGCTGCGGTCGGCGATGGCCGATTGGGGGTGATTTGCCAGCGCCAAATGCTGTTCGGCGCGGTGGCCCAAAAAGAATACTTGCAAGTGGAACGACCACTGGCGCATATCATCGTAAAAATCGGCCAGATAAGGGTTGTCGGCGACGGATTCAAAGCCGGACACCCAGCCTAGCCGTTCGCCCAGCCGCTCGGCCAGCGAGGTCTTGCCCACGCCAATATTGCCCGCAACGAGGATAAAGCGTTTTGTCATGAAGACATAAATTTTAGCGGCTCGCGCGCAGCCGACAAACAATGACGCTGCCAATACCAAACGGCAGTCTCCCATCGCGCCGGCGGTTCACTTTGGAACCTGCCCAATGGTCGGGTAGAATTGACCATGCAGGATGAAGAGTAATGGCAGAAATTGACGTGCGGTTTGAAACCGATACCGAGCGGGAAACCGGCACCGATGTTGAGGCCGTTCTTGAGCCTATGGCAAAGGTCTTCATCCACAACGATGACGTAACACCCTACGACTTCGTCGTGGCCGTTTTACAACGATTTTTTGGTCTTAACCCCCTGGAAGCCGAACAGGTAACCTACATCGCGCATGTATCGGGCGTAGCCTATGTGATAACCCTTCCAAAGAGCGAGGCTGAGAAGCGGGTGGGCCAGGCGCACTTCGCTGCCGGGCTAGAGGGTTACCCTCTGACTTTCACAATCGAACCGGAGTAGCATTTACTCCGCTTGAAGGAGATAGTGGTTTATGAAATTCAGCCTCAATGGGGCCGGGCCGAATGGCCTGTCCTGGATCGATCGCGATATCGCCAGCCTTTCCCCGTCTTACAGCCGTGAGTATGCCTTGGTCATTGACCGCGCAGAAGGCTCAGAAGTGTGGGACGTAGACGGCCGCCGCTACATCGACTTTATGGCCGGCGTCGCGGTACTCAATGTAGGCCACCGTCACCCCCACGTGCAGGCGGCCGTCGAGGAACAGATCAGCAAGTTCTGGCACATCTGCCTTTCCGACTTTTTTTACCCGCAGGCGGTCACGTTGGCCGAAAAACTGCAAGACATCGCCCCGATGCAGGGCGGCACCAAGGTATACTTCGGCAACTCCGGTACAGAGGCGGTCGAGGCGGCGATCAAGCTGGCCATGTACAACACTGGCCGCACGCAGTTCATCGGCTTTTTGGGCGCGTTCCACGGCCGCACCCTCGGTTCCCTCTCCTTTACGGCCAGCAAGGCTGTCCAGCGCGCCAACTACCTGTCCGGTGTCAAGGTCTACCACGTCCCCTACCCTAACCCCTACCGCCCATTATTTGTAGGCCAGTCAGCCGAGGACGCGGGCAACGCAGTCATCGACTATCTGGAGCACCAGCTCTTCCACAATATGCTCTCCCCAACCGATGTGGCCGGCATCCTGGTAGAGCCGATTCAGGGTGAAGGCGGCTACATCGTGCCGACCGCCGGTTTCTTTCCACGCTTGCGGGAGATTTGCGATCGGTACGGCATCTTATTGATGGTCGACGAGATTCAAAGCGGCGCCGGGCGCACCGGAAAGTGGTGGGCAATCGAACACGAAAACACCGAACCGGACATCGTTTGTTTCGCCAAGGGCGTCACCAGCGGCATGCCCATCGGCGGGATTATCGCCCGCGACAGCCTGATGACCTGGGGGCGCGGCTCCCACGGCAGCACTTTTGGCGGCAATCCCGTGGCGGCTGCGGCCGCGCTAGCCACACTGGAAGTCATTGAGCGTGAAGGCGTGATGGCACAAGCCACCGAGACCGGTGACTATATCATGGACGCGCTGGTAGAGATGCAAGGCCGCCATCCCAGCCTTGGCGATGTTCGCGGCCGCGGCCTCATGGTGGGCATGGAATTTGTCAAGGATCGCGACACCAAGGAAGCGGGGATCGCCCTGCGCGACCACGTGATCCAGGCCGCCTTTGAGAACGGCCTGCTGCTCATTCCCTGCGGCACCAACTCGCTGCGCATCACGCCGCCGCTCAACATCGACAGGGCGCTGGTCGAGGAAGGTCTGGTAATTTTTGAGCGAGCCTTGACCGAGGCCGAGGCTACCCATCTAAAGAACGGAGCGTAAATCACTATGGGCATCGTTGAGCAAATAGCATCGCTGAAGTTGCGCGTGCGCGATGGCGTGTCACCGGCCATGGCCACACCGCTCGTGCCGGGAACCCACACCGTCAATCTTCCCGTCGTGCCGCCACTGGTTGATTTTTTGGCCGGTAAAGGCGTGAAAGGTCTCTTCGTCGGCGGCACGACCGGCGAGGGAACGCAACTCGATCTCGACCAACGCGAAGCGCTGCATGAAGCGGCGGCGGCGGCCGCCGGGGGGCGCGTGGCCGTCCTGCTCCATGTCGGCGCCCAGCGCACCGAGGACGCGATCCGCCTGGCTCGCCATGCCGCCGGCTTGCGGCCCGATGCCATCGTGGCCATGACGCCCACCTTTTACGGCATGAGCGATGCCGCGCTAACGCGCTACTTTGGGGCTATCGCTGCCGCCGCGCCAGACGTGCCGCTGTTTCTCTATGACATTCCCCAATTTGCCGTCAACGGCATTAGCCCGACCCTTCTGTCGTCGCTGGCGCATGAACTTCCCTCGCTGGCTGGTCTGAAAAGCAGCCGGGTTGATGTCCAGATCGTGCGGCAACTCATCGATGCCCTGCCGGCGGACAAAATCCTGCTGGCCGGTAACGAAAGCGCGTCATTAGGGTCGCTGGCCCTGGGAGCCGACGGCCTGATTAGCGGTCTCAGCACAGCCATCCCCGAGCCGTTCGTGGCCATGACTCGCGCTTTTGCCGCCGGTAATATGGCCGAGGCCCGCGAGTGGCAACGTTGCATTAACCGGTTACTGGGCGTGTTGGGCGGTGCGCGCATCGGCGGCATCAAAGCAATCCTGAACCAGCGTGGCATCGCGGTCGGCCCGCCCGTGCCTGTGCTGGACGCCACCGATGAACCGCTTTGGCCGCGGGCGGCCGAGGTTCTGGGCATCACCGCCTAAGGTAACCATGCGCCTGCTCTTGTTCGATATCGACGGGACGCTGATCAACAGCAGCCGCATCGGCCGGGCGGCGCTTGGTCGGGCGCTGCTCGATGTCTTCGGCACGACCGGCGCGTTGGACACATACGAATTCGCCGGCAAGACCGACCGGCGCATCGTGCGCGACCTGATGGTTGAGGCCGGTTGGCATGACGAGGCGATCGCGGTGCGAATGGTCGAACTGGATGAGCGCATGGCCGCGGCCGGGCGCGACCTGTTCACGCCTGAGGCCCTATGGGCTTGTCCCGGAGTCCCTGACCTGCTGGAGGCGCTGGCACGGCACGACGACGTCAGCCTGGCCCTGCTCACCGGCAACATTCGCCACACGGTTCCGCTAAAACTGTCCGCGGCTGGCATCGACCCGGCGGTCTTCAGCGGTGGCGCTTACGGCTCGGATAGCCTGGATCGCGATGACCTGTTTGCCATCGCGCTGGAAAGAGTTCGTCAATCAACCGGTATAGCCTTCGCGGGAAAAGACGTTACCATTATTGGTGACACGCCGGCCGATATCCGCTGCGCCCGTCAGGGCGGTGGGCGCGCCATCGCTGTGGCAACCGGCCCCTATACAGCCGAATTGCTCGGCCGCCACAGTCCGGACCATCTTTTTGTTGATCTCGTCCGTACGGATGAGGTCTTGCGGGCTTTGCTGGAGCCGGTCACCGCGCCGGCCCAATAAGGAGGGCGACATCATGCCGACGCGCAAGAAAATCGTCATCGACGATATCAGGTTCGAAACAAGCGAACCCACGGTGGTGCCGATAAGCCGTCTCTTCACCTGGGTGATCTGGCAATTTCCTCGCGTTCGCGAAGGCGGCTTCAGCGGGGCCGTTCATCCCCCATCGCAAGGTCACGGCTGGTACCCGGCCATTATCAACTCGGAAGCCGGACAAGTGACGATATATGGTCAGGTGAAGGAGCCTTACCCCACTCCGGAGGCGGCGGCCAAGTCGCTGGAGCGAGCCAAAACTTGATCAAAAAGACCGGTCGTATTGACCGGTCTTTTTTATTTCAGATAACCATTCCGTCGGGGATGATCGCACTTTTGGGCACGATGACGATGCCGTCACGCGATACCCAGTTATCAGTTTCTTCTTCAGGTCTATCAGGAATGTAGCGAATCGTCACGTTCTTGCCGATGCGGGCGTTTTTGTCGATGATCGCGCCCTTGATAACCGCGTTCTCGCCGATGCCGATGTCGGGCCGGCCGAGCTGTCGGTTTTCCGCGCGTTCCCCGTCCGTCTCATAAAAGTCCGCGCCCATCAGCACTGAAGATTGGATATTTGCTTCGGCGCCGATGATGCTGCGCAGGCCGACGACGGATTCACGCACGGTGGCGTCGTAAATGCGACAGCCGTCGGCCAGCAATACTTCATCCAGGCGGGAGTTCTGCACTTCGGAGCCGGGCAAAAAGCGGGCGTGGGTGAAGATAGGCGCGTGCGCGTCATAGAAGTCGAACGGAGCGTTTGCTCTGGCCATTCGCAGGTTCACCTCGAAGAAGCGGCGGATCGTTCCAATGTCCTCCCAGAAGCCGTCAAAGGTATAGCCGCATACGCGCCGCTTCTCGATGGACTGGGGCAAAATATCGCGGCCGAAGTCAACCAGATTTTCGGCCAGGACATCTTGTAACGTGTCCATGTTGAACACATAAATGCCCATCGAGGCCAGGAACGGCTTTTCGGGGTGGCTGGCGCTCTCGAACTGTTTGAGAATCTCGGGATCTTTTGGCTTCTCAGCAAATCTGGTGATGCGGCTATCGCTGCCCATCTTGAGGATGCCCAAACCGGACACGGTCTCGCGGTCCACCGGCTGGACGGCAACACTGATATCCGCCTCCAGGTCGATGTGGCGCTGCACGAATTTGCGGTAATCCATGCGATAGAGGTGGTCGCCGGCCAGCACAAGGACATAACGCGTTCCCGCTTCCTTGATCTCGATCCATTGCTTGCGAACCGCGTCGGCCGTGCCCTGATACCAGTCGCGGCTGCGTGGCGTTTGCTCGGCGGCCAGAATCTGGATCCAGCCCGGAGAGAATTGGTCCCGCGTATAAGTGCTCCAAATGTGGCGGTGCAGCGAGGCCGAGTTGAATTGGGTCAGGATGGCGATCTTCTCGATATCAGCGTGGAAACAATTACTCATCGGGATATCGATCAGGCGGTATTTACCGGCCAGAGGAACAGCCGGCTTCGAACGTTCCTTGGTGAGGGGATAGAGACGCGTACCTTGGCCTCCACCCAGAATTAGACCTAAAACATTCTTCATGTGGGGCATATGCTCTCCGTTAGCGAGTCATGTGAGATGAGATTGTAATGCGATAAACCCAGCTCGGTGGCGGTACGATAACTATACCTCTACCCTGATTTTCACGCACACAAGTTTGCCTGGTTACCACAGTTCTTCAGCAGTCGCCGCACGGATAAAAAACCTGGCAGGGGCATCTACGATGCTGGTGAGTGTCAGAGCGCTCTTGGCCGCCCACCCGTAAGGTTTGGCTGCTCTTATGGACAACTGAAAAAACCAGCTTGGTTGCAGCGCATCAAAAGCTAAATTGATCCAGTGACCGCAAGACGCAATTGGCCCGCATCGGGGAGGCATGTTATGATTCTGCGGCGCTCCCGATACGGCTTCCGCATCGAGGGGCGACGATTTTATTATGAGGAGATTTCATGAGTCGAGTGATTCATGTTGACAATCCTGGGAAGCGACGCAACCAGGCGCGGCGATCGATAGCCGAAATCCTGCGCCACCTTGTGCGCAAGGCAGAAATCGACGACGAAGCCCGCGATATGGCCGCCATGCTGGTATATCTGTTGCGCGAGATCAAGGAAACGGTCGATGAATCGGCCGCGGCCTGGGAAAAGCGTGGCTACTGGATGAAGGTTGAGCGTTTTGTGCGCGATTGGGAGTGGATTCCTGAGCTGGCCGCCAACATCGACGACGTCATCCGTCATGGGGCCTGGGACCTGCTGCCGGAGTTGCTGGCCGACCTGCCCCCCCATTTCGATGATATAAAAATCAAGACGATGACTCGCAAGCCGTCGGACTGGCGCGGGGCCTATCGCAAGTTGATGGCCGAACCGCCGGCGGCTGTCCCCCATTAGCCGGTTGCGCGGGGCCGTCCCATGATCCGGTCTATCCTGCGACTTCCCCTTTTCCTGATTGTAATCATGACCCTCGGCTGTCGCGCCGCGGCGGATATCCCAATTCCGGCCGCGAGCGCGACCGTTCTCTCTCCATCGACCGTCGCTCTGGCCACGCCCACCCTGGCGCTCACCGAACAGCCAACGGCCACAATGACCCGCCGGGCGACGCCTGCCGCTCCACAAGAAACGGCCACCCCACCTCCGCCCACGCCACCTGTAACGCCCTCGGCCGTGCCCGCCGATTCAACCCCGCCGCCCACACCCTGCGCCGAACCGGGCGGCATTGAAATCGGTAGTTTCGATAGCATGGTGGCCGGAGAGTCAATGCGCTATCGGATATTCCTGCCGCCCTGCTATGGGCTTGATGGACATGTTTATCCGGCGCTCTACATGTTCGGCGGCAACATCCACGACGACGCTATTTGGGATACATTGGGGCTGGACGAGGCGGCTGAGACAGCCATCGCCGCCGGAGAAATCCCGCCGCTACTGATCGTCATGCCCGACAACGGCTGGTTGGCGAACACAACGACCAGCGGGCCAAACTCGTATGAGGGCTTTGTCATCGATGAATTGATTCCCCACATCGAGGCCGATTACTGCGCCTGGTCTGCCGCCGACGGTCGCGCGGTGGGCGGTATTTCACGCGGCGGCTATTGGTCCCTGATGATGGCTTTTCGCCGGCCTGACCTCTTCGGCAGCGTGGGCGCCCACAGCCCGGCACTAATCGACAGCCACGCCGGCCCGGCCGAAGACCCAGTCATCACCGGCGCGGCCAACGACCTGGGAGCTCTGAGGATCTGGATCGATATCGGCGAGCGCGACCCATATCTGGTTGAGGCGCAACCGCTGCACGAGGCGCTGGTCTCAGCCGCCGTCACCCATCAATGGCATGTCAATGAAGGTACGCACGATGAGGCCTATTGGCGAGCCAATCTGGGGGACTATCTCCGCTGGTATAGCGACGGCTGGCGCATCGACCGCGCTGGAATGCCCCAGTGCCCTGACCGGCAATAGGTTCTCAGACCTATCCGCCTTTGAGTCTAGTTCCGCTCTCGACGGCTGAGCCGCATCAACAAGGCGAACACGCCGGCCGCCAGGCCGACCAGCAACGCCACCTTCATAAGCGGCGACGCCACCCAAACGGCAATTAGCCCAAAGAGAATAGCCATGGCGTAATAGCCGAGGACGATGCGCGGGGTAGGCAGGCCGCGGTCGGACAGTCGAAAATGCAGATGGCCGCGGTCGCCGCGCATCGGGTGCTGGCCGCGGCGAATACGCGAGACGATCTGCCAGGCTACGTCGATGATCGGCACGGCCATGACCAGCAGCGCTGTCGATAGCTTGGCCGGCGAGAGGATCGAGAGAGTCGCCATCTGGTAACCCAGAAAATAGGCGCCGGCCGATCCAAGAAAGATGCGCGCCGGGGAAAAGTTGAACGGCAAAAAGCCTAACAGCGCCCCAGCCAGAGCGAGCGGGAAGAGCGGCACCGTCTCCTGACCCAGGCTGTAGCTATGGTAGGCGAAGAAGGCCGCGGCGATGAGACAGACCCCTGCCGCCAATCCATCCAATCCATCCAGGAAATTGATGGCGTTGATCATGCCCATCACCCAGAAGGCGGTGAATAACAGGGCCAGCGGCCGCCATAACCACACCAGCCCGCCGTCCACGCGAAACAGCGGGATGGCTTCCCAGAGCGAGGCGCTCGGAAGCGGATTGGTGAATACTTCGATGAAGATGATGTGCAGAATAGCAATGAGCGCGCCCAGAAGCTGAATTAATAGTTGCGCCGCAGGCGGCAAATCATAGCGATCGTCGAGCAGCCCGCCGATTACCACCACAAAACTGCCGAACACCACACCGCGCAACCTTAGCGCATCATCGGGGTTCGACGGAGGCAAAAGCCAGTAAGTCAGACCGATGCCGACCAGCCAGGCGACAAAGACGGCCAGCCCACCCAGCTTGGGGATGCGGCCGGCATGCCGGCGGCGGCCGCCCGGTTCGGCCAGAAGACCCAACGCAAACGACAAGCGTCGTACCAGGGGAGTGGCGATGAGGCCGGCGGCAGCGGAGACAATAACGACGACGAGATACGTCATAGGGAACTAGCACACCAGTGCCGCACGCACGTCACAAAGGGCATTGGTGCGGTCTAAAATACTGTGTAAGGCGTTGATACTCCTTGCCTCATCCTGTGCCGAACTGTCGATCGCCGGCGTCACCTAACCCCGGCACGATGTAGCCGATCTCATTCAGGTGAGAATCGATGTGGGCGATGTGGATGGCGACGTCGGGGTGCGCTCCCTGCAAGCGGGTGATGCCTTCCGGCGCGGCCAGAATGCCGACGAACTTGATCCGACGCGCCCCCCATTTCTTGAGCAAATCGACCGTTGCCACGGCCGAACCACCGGTCGCCAGCATCGGGTCTAGGACGAGGCAGACCTGTACCGTCGGTAGCGTGGGCAGCTTGTTGTAATAGGATACCGGCTTCAATGTTTGCTCGTCGCGGTAAAGCCCGATATGCCATACTTCAGCACCGGGCATCATCTCCCAAATGCCATCCACCATGCCTAGCCCGGCGCGCAACACCGGAATCAGACCAACCTTGTCGACCAACTCCACGCCTCGCGCCGTACCCATCGGCGATTCGACGGTAATATCGGTTGTGTTCAGATCGATCGTGGCCTCATAACACAGCAACATTGATATTTCCCGAATCAATTGGCGGAATTTCTTCGGTTTCGTGTTCTTGTCGCGCATCAAGGTCAGCTTGTGCTTGACCAACGGGTGTTGTGACTCAAAAACCATCCTGTCTCTCCTTTTTCAGGTTGCTTCATTGTAGCCAACCTGCGCGGCAAGGCGAAAAGTGGCAGGCGGCCGAGGGCCAGGAGCAGGCAGGAAAGGGGTAACTCCTTGTTGATGGACGGTGGCATTGTTTTTCAGTTTTAGGTTATGAGAAAGCAAAACGACTAGGAGGGATAGGGGACAAAAGCGGCTGATAACTGAAATAACCTGCCTACTGTTCTACCCCATTACCGCAAACGGCCGGCATAGCGTATAATCCCGCCGTACTCATGACCAATCAGAACCACTCGCCGGATCGGCCGATCGCCCCGCAACAAAAGTTCGAAGATGTCGGACTCGATAACATGTTGCGGCCGCAGCGCTTGTCCCAATTCACTGGCCAGGAACGGCTGAAGGATAACCTACGCATCCTCATCGAGGCCGCGCGCGGTCGCAGCGAGCCTCTGGATCATGTCCTCTTCCACGGGCCGCCCGGGCTGGGCAAGACGACGCTGGCCCAGGTCGTCGCTAACGAGATGGGGGCTAACATCCGCCACACCGCCGGCCCAGCCATCGAGCATTCCGGTGACTTGGCGGCGATCCTGTCCAACATGCGCAGCGGCGATATCCTGTTTATCGACGAAGTCCATCGTCTGAGTCGCCCCGTGGAGGAAATCCTCTACCCGGCTATGGAGGACTTCGTGCTCGACCTAATCGTCGGCAAGGGGCCTGGGGCCAAGAATGTCCGCCTCAAGCTACCCCGCTTCACGGTTGTCGGCGCGACAACCCGCCTGGCCCTGATGACCGCCCCTCTGCGCGCCCGCTTCGGGGCTGTCTATCGCATGGATTTCTACGAACAGGCAGCGATGGAGGAAATCGTCGGCCGGGGGGCGCGTATCCTGGAAGTACCCATCGAGTTGGACGGAACAACCGAGATAGCCCGACGGGCGCGGGGCACGCCGCGCGTGGCTTTGCGCTTGTTGCGTCGCGTGCGTGACTATGCGCAGGTTCGCTCCGACGGGGCGATCACGCACGAAACGGCCGTCGCCGCGCTCAATCTGATGGAGATCGATACTCTCGGCCTGGACGACCTCGACCGGCGCGTATTGCGAGCCATCATCGAGAAATTCAGCGGCGGACCGGTAGGCCTGGATACCATCGCTGCTTCCATCAGCGAGGAATCGGATACGATCATGGACGTCGTCGAGCCTTACCTGCTCCAGCTCGGCTTTCTGGAACGCACATCACGGGGGCGCATGGCCACTCCCCATGCCTATGTTCACCTGGGCCTGGCCATCCCCGATAATGCCCTTCGCGGCCCGCAACGCACCCTGTTCGATTCTACATCCGGAGATTAAGTCATGGTTGAGTTTGGCCGGCTGCTGCTGATTATCGGTCTGGCGATCGCTTTCTGCGGCTTCGTCATCCTGGTCGCCACGCGCTATCTGCCGTGGTTGGGCAATCTGCCCGGCGATTTTCGTATCGAGGGCGAGAAATACAAGATCTATTTCCCGCTGGCGACGATGATTCTAATCAGCATCCTGGGCACGATATTACTCAACGTCGTCCTGCGCATCTTTCGCCGCTGAACGAACCAATCCGAGGAAACTACCCATCACTTGTCTGGCCAAGGACTCCGCGCTTCTTTCGTCCTCTCGCGTCCAAGCTGATCCATTATGAATGCTCCCGATACCGTCACCATCCTCGGCATCCCGGTCCATGCCGTGACGATGACTGCGACGCTGGAGTTGGTGGAGAGGTTCATGGCTGAGCCGCGTGTGCATCAGCTCGCCACCGTCAACCCGGAATTCGTCATGGCCGCTCAATCGGACGCGGCCTTTCGTCGAATTCTGCAAACAGCCGACCTCTGCCTGCCCGATGGCGTCGGCCTGCTCTACGCCGCCCGGCGACAGGGAACAAAGTTGCCGGAGCGCGTACCGGGTTCAGAGCTGGTCTACGCGCTGGCCGAACGGGCGGCCACGTGCGGCTGGCCGCTGTTCTTGCTGGGCGCTACTCCCGGCGTGGCCGAAGAGGCGGCCCGCGTGTTCGTCGAGCGTTTTCCCGGCCTGCGGGTCGCCGGCACCTATGCGGGTTCGCCCACCATCGAGGAAAACGACGATCTGGTGCGGCGTGTGAACGAGAGCGGGGCGACGCTGCTGTTCGTGGCCTATGGCGCGCCCAAGCAGGACAAGTGGATCGACCGCAACAAGGCCACGCTGTCTTCTGTACGGGTGGCCGTCGGCGTCGGCGGGTCGCTCGACTTCGTCACCGGCCGCGCCGTCCGCGCTCCCCGCTGGGCGCAGGAAATGGGGCTGGAATGGCTCCACCGACTCTATAAAGAACCCTGGCGCTGGCGGCGAATGCTGGCGTTGCCGCGGTTTGCGTGGCGAGTATTGACGCGAACCTGAAAACGCAAAGGCCCGACGACGCCAACCGCGAAAAGATTGCCAGTGGTTTGACAAGCGC
>WBZM01003290.1_pt1 | contig 12716 bp, 10 predicted proteins | sample 5204271 | NCBI WGS metagenome assembly WBZM01 (sample SAMN12344346, study PRJNA552823) | activated sludge metagenome | biome: Activated sludge suspended growth; feature: Nitrification reactor; material: Wastewater; isolation source: activated sludge from nitrification reactor of wastewater...
CAACCTCGACTACTTGCCCGGCGTGGGCGAGGTGACCTCGCCGACCACCGTCCGCGTGGGGGACACAACGTTGACCGGACGCAACCTTGTGCTCGCGACGGGGTCGCGGGCCCGCTCGCTGCCCGGTCTTGAGATCGGCGGCCGGGTGCTCAGCAGCGATGAGGCGGTCGCGCTCGACGTGGTTCCTGAGTCGATCATCGTTCTCGGCGGCGGGGTGATCGGGGTCGAGTTCGCTTCGGTGTATCGCTCGTTCGGCGCCGCAGTGACCATCGTCGAGGCATTGCCCCGGCTGGTCCCCGCCGAAGAGGAGAGCATCTCCAAGGCGCTCGAGCGGGCCTTCCGCAAGCGCGGGATCGTCAGCCACACGGGGGCCCGGTTCGCCGGGGTGACCCAGGACGACGCAGGCGTCACGGTGAGCCTCGAGGACGGGTCGACGCTGTCGGCCGACTACCTCCTCGTGGCCGTCGGCCGAGGGCCGGTGTCCGAGGGCATGGGGTTCGAGTCCGCCGGGGTGGTCATCGACCGCGGCTTCGTGCCGACCGACGACCGCCGTCGCACGAACGTCCCCGGGGTGTATGCCGTTGGCGACCTCGTCCCTGGCCTTCAGCTCGCGCACCGAGGCTTCGCCCACGGGATCTTCGTGGCCGAGGAGATCGCGGGGCTGTCGCCCGAGCCAGTGCTGGACCGGACCATCCCCAAGGTGACCTACTGCGACCCCGAGATCGCGAGCGTCGGACTTGCCGAGGGGGCGGCGCGGGCGGCATACGGGGAGGTGCGCAGCTACGAGTACAACCTCGGCGGCAACGGCAAGTCCCAAATCCTCGGGACATCAGGATTCGTCACGGTGGTGAGAGTGGTGGACGGGCCGGTCGTCGGTATCCATATGATCGGTGCACGGATGGGTGAGCAGATCGGCGAGGCCCAACTCGTCGTCGGCTGGGATGCCATGCCCGAAGACGTGGCCCCGCTGCTGCACGCTCACCCGACCCAGAACGAGGCTCTCGGCGAGGCTCATCTGGCGCTGGCGGGCAAGCCTCTGCACGCCCACGCCTGAACACCGCCAGGTGTCCGCAGCACCGCAGCACCGAGCACCACCCGCACGAACCCGACGACACCACGAGCACCGAGCACATATCGACGAGGAGATGACGCAGATGTCCAATCGCGTGACCATGCCGGCCCTGGGTGAATCCGTCACCGAGGGGACGGTCACCCGATGGCTGAAGAAGGTCGGCGACCAGGTCGCCGTCGACGAGCCGCTCGTCGAAGTGTCGACCGACAAGGTCGACACCGAGATCCCATCACCGTTTGCGGGCGTTCTGGAGAGCATCCTGGTTGCCGAGGACGACACCGCTGCCGTGGGCGCCGACCTAGCCGTCATCGGTGACGGTTCTGGAACTGGTGCTGCGCCGAGCGCCCCATCCCCGGCTACCGAACCGGCCCCCCTGCCCGAACCGGACCCCGTGGCCGAGTCCGCCCCGGTCGCGCACGCACCTGCACCCTCGACCCCTGACGGCGCCAACGGCGGCCAGTCAGTGGTCATGCCGGCGCTAGGCGAATCTGTGACCGAGGGGACCGTCACCCGCTGGCTCAAGAAGGAGGGCGACCAGGTCGCCGTCGATGAGCCGTTGCTCGAGGTGTCCACCGACAAGGTCGACACCGAGATCCCCAGCCCGTTTGCCGGTATCCTACGTCGGATCCTCGTGGGTGAGGATGAGGTCGCCGCAGTGGGTGCCGCGCTTGCGATCATCGGAGGTTCCAGCTCGGCACCAGCCCCGTCCGCGGTCCCCGTTGCGGCACCAGCCCCGGCTCCTGCGCCCGCTCCTGTTGTCGCGCCCGCCCCCGCGGCACCGGCGCCGGCTCCTGCGCCCGCTCCTGTTGTCGCGCCCGCACCGGCGGCACCGGCGCCGACAGCCGAGGCAGCTACACCCTCCGACGCCGATGACGACCCGGACGGCTCGACCTACGTCACGCCGCTGGTGCGCAAGCTGGCGGCATTGCACAAGATCGATCTCGCTCGGTTGACCGGCACCGGTGTTGGTGGCCGCATCCGCAAGCAAGATGTCCTCGAGGCGGCTGAGTCAGCCCGCGCGGCGGCCGGAGTTGCAGCCGCAGCACCGCCGTCACCGGCCACCTCGCCAGAACCGGCTGCTTCGCCGGCACCGACTGAGTCGCCCGCCCCGGCAGCTCCGACGCCGGTGGCATCCGGCCCCGCGCGCTCAGGCATCGTGCCCTCGTCCAAGCGAGGAACCACCGAGAAGATGTCCCGACTGCGTCGGGTCATTGCAGCCCGCATGGTCGAGTCGCTGCAGGTCTCGGCCCAGTTGACCACCGTTGTCGAGGTCGACCTGACCCGCGTGGCACGCCTGCGGGCCCGGTCCAAGGCCGACTTCCAGGCCAGAGAAGGCACCAGCCTGTCCTTCCTCCCGTTCCTGGCCCTTGCAGCGGTAGAAGCGCTCAAGGTGCACCCCATGGTCAACGCGAGCATCAACGGCGATGAGGTCATCTACCACGGACAGGAACACCTGTCGATCGCGGTCGACACCGAGCGCGGCCTTATCGTGCCCGTGGTTAAGAACGCCGGTGACCTCAACATTGCCGGCCTCGCCCGCGCCATCGCCGACGTCGCCGACCGGACCCGGACCAACAAGATCACACCCGACGACCTGGCGGGTGGCACCTTCACCATCACCAACACGGGCAGCCGCGGCGCGCTGTTCGACACGCCGATTATCAACCAGCCGCAGGTAGCCATCCTCGGCACCGGCGCGATCGTCAAGCGTCCCGTCGTCATCAACGATGACGACGGCGGCGAGACGATCGCCATCCGATCGATGATGTATCTCGCCCTTTCCTACGACCACCGAATCGTCGACGGCGCCGATGCCGCCCGCTTCTTGGAGACCATGAAACACCGTCTCGAAGAGGGCAACTTCGAGGCTGATCTCGGGCTCTAGGTCCGCGAGATGCCTGCCCGGAGGGTTGCCGTCACCGGAGCCTCGGGGTTAATCGGCGGTGCCCTCGCGGCATACCTGATGGACCGCGGAGACGAGGTGATCCGGCTAGTACGCCGGGAGCCCACGAGGGCCCTGGAACGCTTGTGGTCCCCCGTGCCCGGCGGGCTGGACCCGACGGTTCTTGAGGACGTCGACGCCGTGGTCCACCTCGCTGCGGCGGGCGTGGGCGATCACCGGTGGACACCGGCATACAAAGAACTCGTCCTCCGGTCCCGGGTGGAAGGGACCCGCGCCGTCGCCGAGGCGATCGCACAGACCGCCCGCCCCATCCGTTTCGTGTGCGGGTCGGCGATCGGCTACTACGGCGATCGGGGGGAGGAAGTCCTCACCGAACGCAGCGATCCGGGCACCGGCTTCCTCGCCGAGGTGGTGCAAGCCTGGGAGGCAGCAGCTGACCCGGCCCAGGAGGCGGGTGCGCCGGTCGCCTTCGCCCGACACGGTTTGGTTATGGCGCCGGGCGGTGGCGCGTTCGCTAAAGTGCTGCGGCTGGCCCGCCGAGGGCTCGGCGGCCCGTTGGGCACCGGCCGACAGTACTGGTCGTGGATCACACTCAGGGACAGCGTCCGCGCGCTGGGTCACCTGATCGATCGACCCGATGTCCTCGGCGCCGTGAACGTGGTAGGCCCAGATCCCCGCCCCCAGCGGGTGGTGGCTCGAGAGATCGGGAAGGCCCTCGGTCGGCCCGCCATCCTTCCGGCCCCATCGGTGGCCCTGCGGGTGGCCTTGGGAGAGTTCGCCGACGACATCCTGAGCTCGCAGCGGGTAATGCCGTTCGCTCTCGCCGATAGCGGATTCACCTTCCAACACGCGACGATGACCGACGCGGCGGCCTGGCTAACGCGATGACCCGTGTCCCGTCGACCTGGCCGCGTCGCCTCAACGGGTCACATCGACGAGTCGCCACCTGCCGTCGGAGCGAAGCAGGACATACAGCAGCGACTGGCCCGGATCGGCCTCCACCTCCTGCGAGCGTCCATCTGCGTCGATGACCTGGTAAGCATTCCGACCGACCACCGCCCTGATTCGCGCAGTGGTCCCATCCATTGATGCCTCGGACACCGCGGCGATCGTGAAACTCAACCCGACATAGCGATGGCCCGTCTTCTGAAGATCCCTGATGATGGCCAGATCGCTGGCCAGCAGCTTGGACCCCGGAGCGTCGACCGCGGTCAACGCCGAGGGCGAGCACTCGATGAGAGCCTGCCCACGTGCGGTGATCAGGTCGACAAAGACAGGGTGAAGGTCCGCGCCTACGTCGACGGTGACGGATTGGCCCGCTGCGCTGCTGGACCCAGATGGTGCATCGGCTGCCGCCACTGGGGTCAGCCTTAGCACCACACCCAGCAGGACGGCCGCCGAGATCCCGAGAGATGCCACGACAACACTCCTGCGGCGCGCCAAGGGCACCCGTGGTCTGCCGCGATAGCGCTGGCGGCGCGTCACCCGCCCAACGGCGGGTCCAGGCGTGGTCCGTTGCTCCCTGGGGTCGGGTAGGTCCGCACGCTGGCGTAGTCGATGGGTCAACACAAGATCGGGGTCGGTGCCAGCAAGGCGCCGAGGCACCAGACGCACGGGAATCGGCGTCGCTGCCTGATAGGCCAAGAGGGCAGCCTGCTGAGCACTCGGCCGGGCCAGGGGGTCCTCGGCCAGCATGGCTTTCGCCGCTGGGCCGAACCCCGGTCCCAACAATCGGACCGCCTCCTCGAGCGATGGCGCCGCTCTTTCGCCCTGACCATCGCCAGAACCCGGGGGTCCAGCCCAGGACCGGCCGGTCAGCGCGAACCAGATCAGCGCTCCGATGCCGAAGACGTCCGAAGCCTCGGTCGGCACATCACCGGCCTGTACCTCCGGGGCAACGAAGCCGGGTGTGCCAGCCACCTGAGGGGGATGACTCTCCCCCACCAACCGGGCCGCCTCGAAGTCCCCCAGCAAGGGCCGGCCGTCGGCCGTGAACAGGATGTTGCCAGGGGACACATCCCCGTGGATGACCCCGGATGAATGCGCAGCGGCGAGGGCCTCTGCGACGGGAGTGCACACAGTCGCTACTTCGCCCGGATCCAACCGTCCACGTGCTGCGACCAGGTCGGCCAGGGCTCCGCCGGAGGCAAGATCGAGGACCACCGCGACCGAACCGTCGGTCAGCGGATGCGCCTCGTGCACCCGGACGATGTGTGGATGCTCGACCTTGGCGAGGATCGCCGTCTCGCGAGCGGCCAGTTCCATCAGTTGTCCGACGTGCAGTCGCTCCGGGGCAGTTACCTTGACGGCCACGTCGACCCCCGTGTCGATCCGAGTCCCCGCCCATACGCTGCTCGTCGCGCCCTGACCGATCACCTCGTCCAGGCGCACTCCCGGGACCGCGGGCGGTGGCGTCGGTGTAGTCACTCCCTCATCGTGCCCTGACCGTAAACACCTCTGCAGAAGTTATCCACAGGAACGCCCGGCACACTACTCAAGGGCAACGCCGTCCTGCATCTGCGTGCCATCATCAGCGCCCCGACTCTCTGCTACGCCAACATGCCAAGCTGCTGCGTCGAATCGCCAACACTCGGTTGCCTATCCGTCCCCAGAGGTCGTCAGGAGCGGCGACTCGCCAACACTCAAGCGGTTACTCCCGGGGTTCAAGAGGGGGGTTCGCCGGGGGTGCGGACCTCGACGACGCGACCGTCGGATGCGCTGATCCGGGCAGCGTCGATGACGGCCAGCACGTGGACGGCGTCGCGGGGGTCGACCGGCATACGGTCCTGCGGGTCGGCGGTAGCAAGAGCTGCGGCGACCTCGCGGTAGAAGTCGGCCGCGTCGCCCGCCAGCCCCAGCACCGGTTCGCGCTCCTCACCGCGGACCAGCCAGCCATGCTGCTCGGCAGCACCATCGGCGTCCGGGAATGCCGTCGGCTCGTCGCCGACCGACCCGAGTAGGTAAGTGCCCGCGCTCCCGACGATCCGCGCCCGGGGCCCCGGAGCCCCCGCGACACTACTGGCGGTGAGATGGGTGGAGTGTCCGCTGGTATGCCGCAGCGCGAGGAAGGTGTCGTCCTCGCCGGTCGTCGTCCACGCCGCCACTTCGGCGTAGACGCTCGCGACCGGACCGTGCAGCAGAACAGCCTGGTCGATGAGGTGGGTATGCAAGTCGAGCATCAGGCCACCCCCCTCGGCTGGCGTCACGAGCTCACGCCACCGGCTCTTGGGCACCGGACGCCAACGCTCCCAACGGAATTCGGTGCGGCGCAGCTCACCCAACACACCCCGGTGCAGCAGGTCGCGCATCGTGTGGAACTCTGGGTCGAAGCGCCGGTTCTGGAAAACGGTCAAGGGCACGCCTCGCCCCGCGGCGAGGTCGACCAAGCCCTGCGCGCCGGCGGCGTCGCATGCCAACGGCTTGTCGACAACCACCGCGACCCCGGCTTCGATGATCGCCTCAGCGTTCTCGACGTGGCGCCCGCTCGGTGATGCGACGACGACGAGGTCGAGCCCACGCAGGGCGAGCAGCCCATCGAGGTCCGGCACCACGGTCACGCCCTGGTTCTCGGCCCGCGCCTGGTCGGCCCGTTCGGCGTTGCTGCTCACCACGGCGACAAGGTCTAGGCCGGCCGCGCGCAGCAGGGGAGCGTGGAAGGTGGATCCGGACGAGCCATAGCCCACCAAACCGACCCGAGTCATCGCATGTCCCTTCTCGTCCCGTGACGGTGCGCTGCCCACCCTAGTTGCGCGGACGGCATACGCCGGTGGGTATGCCGCGCTCCCGGCTAAGGTGGGGCGCGTGCGCATCGTCCACCTGGGTTTCGACCCCGACTTCGTGGACTACGAGTGGGCCTGGGCGCGCCAGCGTGAGCTGCACGCCAAGGTGGTCAGCGGCGAGGAGCCGGACACCGTCCTGCTGCTGGAACACGAACCGGTCTACACCGCGGGCAAACGCACCGAGCCGCATGAGCGGCCCACCGACGGGACCCCGGTCGTCGATGTCGACCGGGGCGGCAAGATCACCTGGCACGGCCCGGGACAGGTCACCGGCTACCCGATCGTCCGGCTCCCGGCTCCGATCGACGTGGTCGCCTATGTGCGAGCGCTCGAGGAGATGATGATCCGGGTGTGTGCCGACTTCGGGGTGACCGCTGGTCGCGTCGACGGGCAGTCGGGCACCTGGATCCTCGCCGATCCGGCCGATCCGTTCCGCCGGCCCAACCGCAAAGTCGGCGCGATTGGCATCCGGGTCAGCCGTCAGGTCGCGATGCACGGCTTCGCGTTCAACGCCAACCCGTCGTTGGCCTGGGGCACCGTCATCATCCCGTGCGGGATCCCCGACGCCGGGGTGACCTCGCTGTCGGCTGAGTTGGGCCGGGATGTGCCGGTCCGCGAGGTCCTCCCCCACATCGAGAAGCACCTCACCGACGTCCTCAGCACCCTCGTGCCCAACCGGCGGGCGGCTGCAGACCCGGCGGTCTCGCTGGGCTGAGTGCGATTCGACGCCTGGACGTCGAAACCGCTCACCCGAGCGGCCGGGACATAGGCTGGGACGCCTACGGGCGGCATACCCAGGGCCGCCCGGCGAGGAAGGACGGACCGAGGTGACCATCGCACCCGAGGGGCGGCGGATGTTGCGGGTCGAGGCACGCAACGCCGAGACGCCGATCGAGCGCAAGCCCGCGTGGATCCGCACGACGGCCAAGATGGGCCCGGCGTTCACCGAGCTGCACTCGATGGTCAAGGGCGAGGGTCTGCACACGGTCTGCCAGGAGGCGGGCTGCCCCAACATCTTCGAGTGCTGGGAGGACCGCGAGGCGACCTTCCTCATCGGCGGCGACACGTGCACCCGGCGCTGCGACTTCTGTGACATCGCCAGTGGGCGGCCCCAGGCGTTGGACCCCGACGAACCGCGCCGGGTCGCCGAGTCGGTACGCCGGATGGGCCTGCGCTACAGCACGGTCACCGGGGTCGCGCGCGACGACCAGCCGGACGGGGCAGCGAGCCTGTATGCCGCGACGATCCGCGCGATCCACGAGCTCAACCCCAACACCGGTGTGGAGATCCTGCCGCCGGACTTCGGGGCGAAACCGGAGTTGGTGGGGCTGGTGTTCGACGCCCGCCCGGAGGTGTTCGCGCATAACCTCGAGACGGTGCCGCGGCTGTTCAAGCGGATCCGGCCGGCGTTCACGTATGACACGTCGTTGCGGGTGTTGTCGATGGCTCGGGAGGCCGGGTTAGTCACCAAGAGCAACCTCATCCTCGGGATGGGTGAGCAGGCCGCCGAGATCGAGGCGGCGATCGCGGACCTGCATGACGCGGGCTGCGACATCCTCACCATCACCCAGTATCTGCGGCCCTCACCCAAGCACCACCCCATCGACCGCTGGGTCACGCCGGAGGAGTTCCTGCACTGGTCGTCGGTGGCGACCGATCGGGGGTTTAAGGGCGTGATGGCCGGCCCGCTGGTGCGTTCGTCCTATCGCGCGGGGCGCTTGTGGGCTCAGGCGATGGAGCGGTGGGGACGGCCGGTGCCTGCTCACTTGGCTCATTTGGGGCAGGCCGCGCAGAGCCCGGCCCGTCAGGAGGCGGCCGCCGTCGTCGCTGCGGCTGGCGCGCTGGCGGCTGCGGCGGTGGCCGAGCGCTCCGGCGCCCCCCTATCCTGACTCCATGGCCAAGGACTCCTCCGCTACCGCTGCCGCCGGGAAGAAGCCAGGGCGGATCGCGCAGTTGCGCACCGTTCTGCAGCAGTCGAAGATGCTCGATCCAAAGATCGGGTGGTGGATGGCGCTCGCGTTCGTGGTCGTCATGGCGATCGCGGTCGGCATCGGCATTCTGATTGGGTCCCCATGGCTCTGGTATGCCGTGCTCATGGGCATCCCGCTGGCGGCCTTGGCAGCGACGATTGTCATGAGCCGCCGTGCCGAACGGGCGGCATACGCGAAGCTTGAGGGGCAACCGGGGGCGGCGGGTGCGGCATTGACGTCGTTGCGGGGTGGGTGGTTCACCTCGGCGGAGCCGGTGGCGGTCGAGGGTGCCCGGTCGGGGGGTTTCACCGAGGCTGCGTTGGTCTATCGCGCGGTCGGTCGTCCAGGCGTGGTGCTCGTGGCGGAAGGCCCGGAGGCACGTGCGCAGAAGCTGTTGTTGGCCGAGAAGAAACGGGTGGAGCGGGTTGCTCCTGGAGTGCCGGTGACGGCGTACCGGGTGGGCGAGGGCAACGCTGACGGGGTTGTCGCGATCCGAAAGCTGACCTCCAAGGTGCAGCGGATGCGGGCGACGCTCACCAAGGAAGAGGTCGTCACGGTCAACAAGCGCTTGCGGGCGCTCGGTGGAGTGAAACTCCCTGTGCCACAGGGCATCGACCCGATGCGGGCTCGACCGGACCGTAAGGCCATGCGCGGCCGGTGAGGATCTAGCGAGCGAGGAACGAGCGAGCGCTGACGAACCGGCCCGTTCTATACCGCCGGTGAGGATCTAGCGAGCGAGGAACGAGCGAGCGATGACGAACCGGCCCGTTCTATACCGCCGGTGACGAAGGCGCGCAGCGAAGCAAGTGCCGAGGAACCGGCCCGTTTGTGACCGCCGGTGACGAAGGCGCGCAGCGAAGCAAGTGCCGAGGAACTACGCGTCCGCCGCGAGGCGCACCCATTCGGTGGTGACGTCGACCTCACCGGCGTCCACGACCCGCAGCCGGATCAGACCTGAGGGCACGCCGACGAAGGCAAACCGGCCCAATCGGTCGAGGTGAGCCGTCATGAGGCCACCAGCGGCGTTCTCAACATCGACGCGTGTTGCCGAAAGCCCGACGCCCTCGGCCACACCGAGCAACTCCCAGCCGTCGTCAGCGAAGTCAGCCTGCACGTCGAGAGAGAGCCGACCGTGGGCGAACACGAGGATACGGGTCGTGGTTGCGTCGACCGAGCGGACCGCCCCCGTGGCCATCACGGAGTCTGCGACGAGTTCGGCGAGATCCGCATCCACATGGCGGATCGACAACGCAGCCCGGCCCAGCTCGCGCAGGTATGGGGGCTCAGGGTCGACCAGCGCCGCGACCCTACCCAGCTCGGCCAGAAGGTCCCGGTCGAGGTCGTCCCAGAATGGATCGCTGCTCATTCCTGCCCCCTTACGGCCCGCACCCCAAAGTCATACCCGGACTCCCCCAACATCTCCCGCAACATGGCAAGGCAGCGGGATTGGGTCGCCGCGGTCGATCACGGGGTTCGTCGTCACGGTCCAACAACTCGCAGCCGTGGTTCTGGATGATCCGATGCGCCTCGCGGCGGGCGGTGGTCAATACGGTCGTCTTCGGGTCGTGCTGCCGAGGACAGCTCGCCCAGGCCAGCTGCACCGGAGCCTCGAAGACCCCGTCATCGTCGTCACCAGACCACCCTTCCCTTATCTCCTTCCACGGAAGGAGGGACGAGAGCTGGCCTGGATACATCGACGAGGCGGTCAGTGGGTGACTCACAGTGAGTCGGGCGTCGGCTCAGGCCGCGCAGCCGCATCCCGCTGCCACGGGTGGCGCTCCGGCCGGAACAACTGGACCGAGCCGACCGGCACGAACGCCGCCCCCAGGAACAGGCGCAGCGACCTCGCGTTGCCTGGGGCCACCGCCGCCACGAGGGGGTCGGAGTGGCCGAGTTCGTCCTCGATCCAGCGCAGCGCCGCGTCGAGCAGCTCCCGGCCAGAGCCCTCCTCTTCGGTCTGCAGTCCGATCTCGGGCAGCCCACCGACGCCGGACGCGATGGTGACGACCGAGCGGGCCCGGCGGGACGGCATACCGAGAACCCGTATGCCGCTGCGCACGTGCTGCGCGACAGCGACCCGGGGGTGCCTGGCGAGGTCGGCGCGGGGAACGAGGTCCGGCCCGGATCCCGACGGGCTCGGCGCGTCGGGCGGGCGGATGAGCAGGACGTCGAGGTTGTCGGCCCAGCCGGACCCACGGATCAGCTCGGCGACCCGCGGATGGTGTGCTCCCCCGTAACCGTCGACCCCGTGAGCGTCCAACTCGACGTCGGCGAGGTCCTGGCCGACGGCCAGGTAGGCGTGCCCGGACATGGCGACGACCGCTTCTACCCCGCGCAGCCACAGCCCGGCCCGCTCCCAGCCGCCGTCAGATCTCGGGAAAACCCCCTTGGCCGCGGCCCGCAGCACCTCGGCAAGATCGACCAGTGGCGCGCTCACCGGCGCACGAGGAAGGTTGCCGCCGCTTTGTCGTGCAGGCCACGCCCGTCCCGGTCCCAGATGAGAGCGGGGACGGCCAAGCACAGCAGCAGTGTGCGCAGGGTCACCTGAACCGCGGAGACCCGGCGCCGGTCCACCGTCATGATCATGATGCCAAGCAGCCGCTGTCCCACGGTCGCGCCCATGGTGGGCAGCAGCAGAAGGTTCTCGACGGCGAAGACCGCAAGAGGGGCGAAACTGCCCGCCCCACCCTGCCCCAGCTGGGCTCGCAGGACGAAGACGGCGATGAGCTGGCACAGCAGCCAGTCGATGGTGATGGCGGCCAACCGCCGACCGAAACGGGCGATCGACCCGGGGCCGCTGGGCGGCATACCGAGGCTCAGTCCCGGGAACTCCCCGGGGGCCTGGGTTCGGGCACGAGGCCCTTCCAACCAGGAGGCGACGTCACGGCGATCGACCACCCCGATAGCCTAGCCCGAGGCACAGCGCCGTGCTCGCACACTCCCGGTCCCCAGTTAACAGGGGCGAAACATCGGCAACACGACCGGGAAATCCGCCCGCCCTAACCTCGGGGCGAAGCACGAAGCATCACACCGGGCGCCGTGTCACGTCATGCCATCGTGTCACGTCGGGTTCCTGCGGCGTTCCGGGTCCACTCTGGAGGAGGTTGGTTTGTTCACTTCAGCCGACGAGGTCCTGGCCTACATCAAGGCCGAGGACGTCAAGTTCGTCGACATCCGGTTCTGTGACCTGCCCGGGGTCATGCAGCACTTCAACGTTCCGGCGCAGACGTTGGACGAGGACTTCTTCACGGTCGGCCAGGCTTTCGACGGCAGCTCGATCCGCGGGTTCCAAGCGATCCACGAGTCGGACATGAAGCTCCTGCCCGACGTGGCGACGGCCTACCTCGACCCGTTCCGGGCCGAGAAGACGCTGGTCATGAACTTCTCGATCGTCGACCCGTTCACCGACGAGCCCTACAGCCGCGACCCGCGCAACATCGCGGCCAAAGCCGAGGCCTATCTCAAGTCGACGGGGATCGCCGACACGGCCTACTTTGGCGCCGAGGCGGAGTTCTTCGTGTTCGACGACGTGCGGTTCAAGACGTCGGCGAACGAGAGCTTCTACTACATCGACTCCAAGGCGGCCGTGTGGAACACCGGCCGGGTCGAGGAGGGCGGCAACTTGGGGTACAAGCCGCGGATGAAGGGCGGCTACTTCCCGGTGGCGCCGGTCGACCACTTCGCCGACCTGCGTGACGAGATGTGCCTTCGGCTGGCCGAGGTCGGGATCGCCGTCGAGCGCTCGCACCACGAGGTGGCCTCGGGCGGGCAGCAGGAGATCAACTATCGCTTCAACACGCTGCTGCACTCCGGCGACGACATGATGAAGTTCAAGTACGTCATCAAGAACACGGCGTGGGCCAACGGCCAGACGGTGACCTTCATGCCCAAGCCGATCTTCGGCGACAACGGGTCGGGCATGCACACCCACCAGTCGTTGTGGAAGGACGGCAAGCCGCTGTTCTACGACGAGAGCGGCTACGGCGGGCTCT
>WBZM01003291.1_pt1 | contig 12715 bp, 10 predicted proteins | sample 5204271 | NCBI WGS metagenome assembly WBZM01 (sample SAMN12344346, study PRJNA552823) | activated sludge metagenome | biome: Activated sludge suspended growth; feature: Nitrification reactor; material: Wastewater; isolation source: activated sludge from nitrification reactor of wastewater...
CGCCTGCTCCCAGCAGGCCTGGGCCTGCAACGGCGCCCAGCCGGTGGCGAGCGCTGCCAGCAGCCAGGGTCCTGGCATCGGCCTGGTCAACGACCTTCGCGCGGGGAACAACAGCGGCACCTGCATGGATCGACCCGTGACGTCTTGGTGGACAGGGCGACGCCGTTCCTGTCGGCCAGGCGTGGCCGAGTGCGGGGCGTCGAGCGACGGGTGCGGACCGGCGAAGCGGTCAGGGTCGGAAGCGGGTGTTGCGCGGGTACCGGGCGGGTATTGAGCGGGTCTACGGGGAGGTGACCTGCGGCGCGTGAGGTGCGAAACCCCAGCACCACCGCGTCGCCACCTCTCGCCTCATCCGGGGCGGCATGGGCGCCCGCGTGCGGCTCGGTCGGCCATGTTCAGCCGGGCCTGGCGCAGCACCAGCGTGTCGGCGCCCTCGTGCTGGCGGCACAGGGCCACGCAGGCCGTGGTCAGCTGGTCGAGCTGGAACTTGGGGTTGGGGTGGCGGTTGGCCGGCGAGCGCTGCACGGCCAGCAGCAGCTCGTACTGCGGGCGCCACATCGACTCGCGGCGCCTGGGCGTCAGCGGCGGGCGCAGCACCAACTGCGTGCCCAGGAAATCGAAGATCCGCGCTGGCGCGTCATCGTGCAGGAAGACCAGCGACACGCAGGCGCTGATGAGGTCCGGGAAGCGGAAGGTCGGCGAGACGTTGCCCTCGCTGCGCAGCACCGTGAACAGCCAGTCGTGCTCCTCGAGCCAGAGCCGGGTCTCGATGGTCTCCGGGTGTTCGCTGTCGTGGGTGCCGGAGCCGGCCTGGCCAGACTGGGTGGCGACGTCGCAGCGGGCAGCGGGCAATGCAGAGTACATGGCGCGGTCCTCGTTCGGTGGCTTCAGGATCTGAAGGCCGTGCTCTGTCGAGCGCGTGACCGAAAGGGTAGGAGCCGGCTGCCGCCGCGGCGCCGCGGAATGGCGCGTTTGCGAGGGGGGTTTCGGGGTCTGGAATCGAACCCTCGTTGCTGCGGTCCGTTTGCGCGAACATGGTGGTCTGTCGGTTTGCTATGCATCTTGGACCAAACTGCACTTGCAGACGCCGTGGAATGTTCGTTATGATGACGGTATGCCGTTAGATGCACTCAGAACCGTGCTTGCCGAGGTGGTCCAACTCCAGGCGGGCTACCCCTTTCGCACGACGGTCGAAGAGGTGCCCGATGGCGATGTGCATGTGATTCAGATGAAGGACGTCAGCCCCGACCTGGGCGTCGAGTGGTCAGGCGTCGTGCGCACACGGCTGGCCGGCCGCAAGCAGCCGGACTGGATCGTTGATGGCGACATCCTCTTCGCCGCCAAGGGCGCCCGGTTCTATGCGGCCTGTGTCGCCGGCGCCTTGCCCAACGCCGTGTGTGTGCCGGCCTTCTTCCACCTCAGGGTCAGGCGCGAGGCCGCGCTCGACCCGGAGTTCCTGGCTTGGCAGATCAACCAGATGCCGTGCCAGCGTCAGTTGTTGCAGGCCGCCGAGGGCAGCAGCCTGCTCAGCATCCGCCGCGCAGTGCTGGAGCAGTTGGTCCTGGCTCTTCCCCCTATCGCCGAGCAGCGCCGCATCGTCGCGCTGGCTGGCCTGGCGGCGCAGGAGCGACAAGCCCTGCAGCGCCTCATCCACAACCGCGAACAGCAGCTCCAGGCCATCGCCGAAGACCTGGGTGCTGAAGCCGGCTCACATTGACCGCAGGACACCGCATGAACGACCTCGTAACACCCCAGGCCGCCGTGAGCCAGGACGACATCAACGCCGCCGTCTGGGCCGCCTGCGACACCTTCCGCGGCACCGTGGACCCGAGCATCTACAAGGACTACGTCCTGACGATGCTGTTCCTGAAGTACGTCTCGGACGTCTGGCAAGACCACTACGACCACTACAAGGCCCAGTACGGCGACCACCCCGAGCTGATCGCCGAAATGCTGAAGAACGAGCGCTTCGTGTTGCCGGCCAGCGCCAGCTTCTACGCGCTGCACGCGCTGCGGCACACGCCCGGCAACGGCGAGCGCATCGACAAGGCGCTGCACGCCATCGAAGAGGCCAACCTGGGCAAGCTGCGTGACGTGTTCCAGGACATCAGCTTCAACAGCAACAAGCTGGGCGACGAGCAGCAGAAAAACGACATCCTGCGCCACCTCCTGGAGGACTTCGCCAAGCCCGAGCTGAACCTGTGCGAGAGCCGCGTGGGCCAGCTCGACGTGATCGGCAACGCCTATGAGTTCCTGATCAAGAACTTCGCCTCCACCAGCGGCAAGAAGGCCGGCGAGTTCTACACGCCGCCCGAAGTGTCCACGTTGATGGCGCGGCTGATGGATCCGCAGCCAGGCGACGAGATCTGCGACCCCACCTGCGGCTCGGGTTCGCTGCTGATGAAGTGTGGCCGTCTCATCCGCCAGCGCACCGGCGCGCGCAAGTACGCGCTGTACGGGCAGGAAGCCATCGGCAGCACCTGGGCGCTGGCCAAGATGAACATGTTCCTGCACGGCGAGGACAACCACCGCATCGAGTGGGGCGACACCATCCGCAACCCCAAGCTGCTGGACGGCGGTGCCAGCCTCAAGCACTTCGACATCGTCGTGGCCAACCCGCCCTTCAGCCTGGAGAAGTGGGGCTTCGAAGGGGCCGAGGCCGACAAGTTCAGCCGCTTCCGCCGCGGCCTGCCGCCGCGCACCAAGGGCGACTACGCCTTCATCCTGCACATGGTCGAGACCATGAAGCCGGGCTCCGGACGCATGGCCGTGGTAGTGCCGCATGGCGTGCTGTTCCGCGGTGCAGCCGAAGGGCGCATCCGCCAGAAGCTGATCGAGGAGAACCTGCTGGACGTGGTGATCGGGCTGCCCGAGAAACTGTTCTACGGCACCGGCATCCCGGCCGCGGTGCTGGTGCTGCGCAAACACAAGGCCGACGACAAGGTGCTGTTCATCGACGCCAGCCGCGACTTCGAGGCCGGCAAGAACCAGAACGTGCTGCGCGAGGCTGACCTGCAGCGCATCCTGGACACCGCCGTCGCCCGCCAGCCCGTGGCGCGCTATGCCTACTTGGCCACGCCGGCCGAGATTGCCGAGAACGACTTCAACCTGAACATCCCGCGCTACGTCGACACCTTCGAGGAAGAGGCCGAGATCGATCTGATGGCCGTGCGCCGCGAGCGCGAGCAGCTGAAGGCCGAGCTGGCACGGCTGGAGGCGCAGATGGACGCGTACCTGAAGGAGCTGGGCTATGAGTGATAAGAAGCCAACCCCGACGCCGGACGCCAGCGCCGCGCTGGAGGCCTTCGAGAGTCGCGCGGTTCGCCGAACCTGGCACGAGGGCCAGTGGTGGTTCGCCGTGGTGGATGTCATCGCAGCGTTGACGGATTCGCCCAACCCCGAGGGCTATCTGAAGGACTTGCGGCGACGCGATCCTGAGTTGGCCAAAGGGTGGGGGCAGATTGCCACCCCCCTTCGCATGTCCACGCCGGGCGGCACCCAGGCGCTGAACTGCGCCACCGTGGAGGGGGTGCTGAGGGTCATCCAGTCGATCCCGTCGCCCAGGGCGGAGCCCTTCAAGCGGTGGCTTGCACAGGTCGGCTATGAGCGCATCCAGGAGTCCGACACCCGCTCCGCGTTGGAAGCCCTGAGTGAGACGCAGCGGCGTTTGATGCTGCGCGACGAGCTGTCGCTGCACAACAAGCACCTCGCCGCGGCAGCCAAGAATGCGGGTGTCGAAACACCCATCGACTATGCCGTGTTCCAGGATCACGGCTACAAGGGCTTGTACGGCGGCCTGGGTGCGAAAGACATCCATGCCCGCAAGGGCCCAAAGAAGAGCCAGAAGATCCTCGACCACATGGGCAGCACGGAACTTGCCGCCAACTTGTTCCGTGCCACCCAGGCGGAAGACAAGCTGCGCCGGGAAGGCATCAAGGGCAAGACGGCTGCCAACCAGACCCACTTGGAGGTGGGCCGCAAGGTGCGCCAGACCATTCAAGAACTGGGCGGCACCATGCCCGAAAGCCTTCCTTCGCCAGACAAGAGCATCAAGCAGTTGGAGCGAGACCGCCAGCGCATTGGCAAGCGCAAGCCGGAGCAGGGTGATGACTGAGCGCTCACGGCGAAAGTCACCCAGCCCCGGCCGCAGCCTCACACGTTCGTCGGCGGCCGAGTACCTGACCTTCGTGGCAGCGGCCGGCCAGGGCGGCGTGGAGGCGATCTATGCCGACGAGAACGTCTGGCTGACCCAGAAGATGATGGGCCAGCTGTACGACGTCGAAACCCAGACCATCAACTACCACCTGAAGAAGGTGTTTGCCGACAGTGAACTGGCCGAAGCTTCAGTTATTCGAAGTTTTCGAATAACTGCCGCCGACGGCAAGGGCTACGACACCAAGCACTACAACCTGAGCGCCATCATCGCGGTGGGCTACAAGGTCAACTCCGAGCGCGCGGTGCAGTTCCGCAAGTGGGCCAGCGCCATCGTCGAGTCCTTCACCATCAAGGGCTTCGCGATGGACGACGAGCGCCTGAAGAACGACGGCACCGTCCTGACCAAGCAGTACTTCGAAGAGCAGCTGCAGCGCATCCGGGAGATACGCCTTTCGGAGCGCAAGTTCTATCAGAAGATCACCGATCTGTACGCCACGGCGATCGACTACGACAGCCAGGCCCAGGCCACGCAACGCTTCTTCGCCACGGTACAAAACAAGCTGCACTGGGCCATCCACGGGCAGACGGCGGCCGAGGTCATCGTCAGCCGTGCCGATGCGAGCAAGGACCACATGGGGCTCACCTCATGGAAGGACGCGCCGCTGGGCAAGATCCAGAAGTTCGACGTGGTCGTGGCCAAGAACTACCTCACCGAAAGCGAGATGGCGCAGCTGCAGCGCCTGGTGTCCGCATACCTGGATCTGGCCGAAGACATGGCCCTGCGCCAGATCCCGATGACGATGCAGGACTGGGAGACCCGGCTGAACCGCTTCATCGCCGCCGCGGACCGGGCGGTGCTGCATGACGCGGGCAAGGTCACGGCAGAGATTGCACGTGCCCACGCCGAGAGCGAGTTCGAAAAGTACCGCATCGTGCAGGACCGACTTTTCCAGTCGGACTTTGATCGGCTGGTGAACGAAGTTGCCCGCGGCGCGGAGACGCCCTCGTACGCTCGGTCGAAGCGGTCGACTAGGAAGGACGGGAGTGCGTGATGCTGCCTACTGGATGGAGGCAAGTGCCATTGCATACCGTGGCAGAAGTTCGTACGGGGCTATCCAAGAACGCGAGTCGGGATGGAGCAACTTTCAAGCGCCCATACATCAGAGTGGCAAACGTTCAAGACGGGACTCTGGACTTGAAAGACGTCAAGGAACTCGACGTGCCCGTCAGTCAACTCGACAGATACACGTTGCATCCAGGAGACCTGCTGCTGATCGAAGGCAATGGCAACCCTGAGAATCTCGGACGTAGTTCCTTGTGGCGCGGCGAGGTCCCCGGGGCTGTTCATCAGAACCATGTCTTTGTAGTGCGAACAAGTTCGAGTTTTGAATTGCTGCCAGAGTTTTTGGAGCTGCAAACGCAATCTGACTACGGACGAAACTACTTTCTATCGTGCGCGAAGGGATCAACTGGCCTGTCGTCGCCCAACTCATCCCAGTTGAAGAGTTTTCCCCTGGTACTCCCCCCGCTAGCAGAACAACGTCGAATAGCCGACATCCTTTCCACTTGGAATCAATCTATCGCCAACACCGAGAGGCTGCTTGATAGCAGTCGAGCGCAGTGGAACGCGTTGCTCGGCATCACTCTGCACTTGCCATCCGCCAACCCGGAATCGACGGCAACAACGGAGAGCAGCGGGCTTCCATCCTCGGTGCAATCCGGCATACCGACACTGCCGCCCGCGCCAGCAGGCTGGCGGCGCACTCAACTACGCGACCACCTCAAGGAGGTGCGTCGCCCGCTCAAGTTGAAGAGCGACGAGTCATATGCCTTGGTTACCGTCAAGCGGTCACGCGGCGGTGTAGCGCTTCGGGAGGTGTTGACTGGTAGCGAGGTTAAGACGCCGGCTCAGTTCAGCGTTCGCGCCGGCGACTTCCTGATCTCCAAGCGGCAGATCGTGCACGGCGCTTGCGGAATCGTGCCCGCCGAGTTGGACGGCGCGATCGTCTCCAACGAGTACGCGGTGTTGAACAGCGATGGGCAGATCGATCTGCGCTTTCTGCGCTACCTGTCCGAGTCGCGCTACTTCCAGCAGACGTGCTTCCACTCGAGCATTGGCGTGCACGTCGAGAAGATGATCTTCAAGACCGAGCGCTGGCTCAAGTGGCCGTTCAACATTCCCCCTCTGCCAGTGCAGCAACGCATCGTCGAGGTTCTGGACACCGCGCGGCGGGAGATGAATCTCGTCTCCGCGCAGATCGATCGGCTAAAGGAGGAGAAGGCCGCGCTGATGGCAGATCTGCTGACAGGCAAGCGTCGAGTCCGCCTGGCCTCAGCCGAGGCGACATCATGAGTGCCGGTGCTCCGAACTCCAAGGAGCAGTACGCCGCGCATCTGCCGGCGCTGCACCTACTGTTCAATCTCGGCTGGAACTTCCTGACCACAGCCCAGGCCCTCGCGATGCGCGGTAGCACCCGCGAGGTGCTGCTCCGGTCGCGCCTGGTCGAGGTGCTTCAGACCCGCCGCTACGAATACAAGGGCCAGTCGTACCCGCTGTCCAGTAGCGGCATCGAACAGATCGTGCGCGAGCTGTCGGCGTTGAGCTTGGCCGAAGGCCTGCTGCCGGCCAACGAGCGGCTGTACGGCAAGCTGGCGCTGGGCATCACCGTCACCGAGTTCATGCCCGACGGCAAGAAGCACCAGCCGACGATTCCGGTGATCGACTGGGTCGACCCGGCTGCCAACCGATGGGACGTGACCGAAGAGATGGAGGTGCTCTCCGCCCAGGGCACGCACCACCGCACGCCGGACGTGGTGTGCTTCGTCAACGGGCTGCCGCTGGTGGTGATCGAAGCCAAACGCCCGGAATCCACGCACGTCGGCAAGTCGATGGTGACCGAGGGTGTCAGCCAGCACCTGCGCAACCAGCGGCCCGACGAGATTCCGCAGCTCTTCGGCTACGCCCAGCTGCTGCTCGCCGTGAGCCAGACCGAGGGTCGCTATGGCACCACCGGCACCGCTGCCAAGTTCTGGGCCCGCTGGCGGGAGGAAGAGTTCGACGCCGCGCACCACGCATCAGTCAAGAACGCCACGCTGCCCGCGGCCGTGCGGTCCAGGTTGTTTGAGGGCAAGCCTGCGCCTTTGGCCAGCTACTTCGATGCGCTGTGGGCGCAACCCATGGAGCCCACCGACCAGGACCGCCTGCTGGTCAGCCTGCTCACGCCGAGCCGCCTGCTGGAGTTCCTGCGCAGCTACGTGCTCTTCGACCGCAAGGTCGGCAAGATCGTGGCCCGCTACCAGCAGTTCTTCGGCATCCGGGCGCTGCTGGCGCGCATCCAGCTGCTGCGGCCCGACGGCGGTCGCGAGGGCGGCGTGGTGTGGCACACCACGGGCTCGGGCAAGAGCTTCACGATGGTGTTTCTCACCAAGGCGCTGCTGCTGGTGGATGCGCTGGCCGAGTGCCGCGTGGTGGTGGTGACTGATCGGGTGGACCTGGAAGGCCAACTCTCGCGCAACTTCATCTCGGGTGGTGCTTTCGGCTCGGCCATCGCATCGCTGAAGGATGGCGAGAAGAGCCGCGCGATGACCGGCCGTGACCTGGCGCGCCGCATCGGCAGCGGCACAGAGCGCATCACCTTCACGCTGGTGCACAAGTTCAACTCGGCGTCCAAGCTGCCGGAGTGCCGCAACCCCTCGGCCAACCTGATCGTGCTGGTGGACGAAGGCCACCGCAGCCATGGCGGCGAGACGCACGAGCGCATGAAGAAGGCGCTGCCGCGTGCGGCCTACATCGCCTTCACCGGCACGCCGCTGCTGAAGGACGAGAAGACGTCCAACAGGTTCGGCCTCATCGTGCATGCCTACACCATGCAGCGGGCCGTGGAAGACGAAACGGTGGCGCCGCTGCTGTACGAAGAGCGCGTGCCCGAACTGACGATCAACGAAGAGGCCGTCAACCGCTGGTTCGACAAGATCACGGCGGGCCTGAGCGACGCCCAGCGTGGTGACCTGAAAAAGAAGTTCGCAAAGAAGGGCGCCATCTACGGCGCCGCGGGCCGCATCGAGCTGATCGCGTGGGACATCGCCACCCACTTCAGCGAGAACATCAAGAAGCTGGACCTGGGACTCAAGGGGCAGGTGGCCACCGACAGCAAGCTCGACGCCATCCGCTACAAGCAGGCGCTGGACGACACCGGCCTGGTCACCAGCGCCATCGTCATCTCGCCGCCCGACACGCGCGAGGGCAACGCCGAGGTGGATGAGGAGAAGCTGCCCGAAGTGCAGAAATGGTGGAAGCAGACCGTGCTGTCCCATGGCCTGGACGCCGAGACCTACGAGAAGCAGGTGGTGGCCGACTTCGGCACCGACGACGGGCCTGACCTGCTGATCGTCGTAGACAAGCTGCTAACGGGCTTCGACGAGCCCCGCAACACGGTGCTGTACATCGACAAGCCGCTGAAGGGTCACAACCTGATCCAGGCCGTGGCCCGCGTGAACCGCCTGCACGACGACAAGCGCTACGGCGTGCTGGTGGACTACCGCGGCATCCTGAAAGAGCTGGATACGGCGATCCGCGACTACCAGGATCTGGAGGCCCGCACCCAGGGCGGCTTCGACGTGGCCGACATCGAGGGGCTCTACCGCAACGTCGACACCGAATACAAGCGTCTGCCGGGGCTGCACGACCGCATGTGGTCGTTCTTCAAGGGCGTGGCCAACAAGTTGGACCGGGAGCAGTTCCGACAGGTGCTGAAGCCCAGGTTCGTGAAAGCACCGGACGGGGAGGAGTACGACGAGCGGCAGAAACTGCGCGACGACTTCTACGCCGCGGTGACGGCCTTCGGCCTGTGCCTGCAGACGGCGCTGTCGAGCCGCAGCTTCTTCGAGGACAAGAGCTTCTCTGAAGCGCAGATCGCCCGCTACAAGGCCGACCTGCGCTTCTTCACCGAGCTGCGCATGACGGCGCGTCGCGACGCGATGGAGGTGGTGGACTACAGCGCCTACGAGGAACAGATCCGCAAGCTGGTCGACAAGCAGGTGATCGGCAAGGAAGTTCGCGAGCCCGAGGGCGTGTACCTGGTGCACCAGCTGGGCCGGGCCGAGGACCCGAAGGACTGGTCCGAGGAGAAGACACGAAACGAGACCGACCTGATCCGCACCCGGCTGCGCAAGACCATCGAGCAGGACCTGGCCGACGACCCCTACGCACAGAAGGTGTTCGGTGAACTCCTGCGCCAGGCGATCGCCGAGGCCGAGGCGATGTTCGACCACCCGCTGAAGCAGTACGCATTGTTCAAGGACTTCGAGGAGCAGGTGACGTCGCGCCAACCGCCTGGCACGCCTGACCTGTTGGCGGACAAGCCGCACGCCCGGGCCTACTTTGGCGTTCTGCGCCTTGTGCTGGGTGATGGTGCCGTGGAGGCGATGGACGACGCGACCCGTCAGGCGATGGTCGAGCAGGCGCTGGAGATTGACGAGGTCGTACGAACGGCTGTGGCCGAGAACTCGCTCAGCCCGCAGAGCATCGAGGCTGCTATCCGCAAGGGCCTGCTGCCGCTGCTGTTCGGCAAGCTCGGGCTGGACCGGGCCAAGGAGGCTGTCGAGCAGATCGTGCAGATCACTCGCCTGGGCCTCGGGAAGGCGCAATGACCAGCGCAGTGGCAGATCAGCTCGCGAAGGCGGGCCGATTCAGCGTTCGTTATGGCGAGGAAGTCATCGCCTACGCACTTCGCGTGCAGCCACAGCGCCTGCCGTCGAAGGTGGCCATTCACGTGGAGGCCAACGGGCGCGTCCTCGTCGATGCGCCTGTGGGCGCCACGTACGCCGCCGTGGCGCATGCCGTCAAGAAGCGCGCCGCGTGGATTGCGCGGCATGTGGCGCAGGCCAGGGCCCGGCTGGAGCATGTTCGCCACCGAGACTACACCAGCGGTGAGACCGTGCACTACCTGGGGCGCCGCTACCGGCTGCGCGTCTCCGTGGATCCCTCGGCAGCGGCGTCCTGCCGGCTGCGCGGCGGCTTTCTGGAGGTCACCGTCCCGCGCCGCGACGCATCGGACGTGCGATCGGAGATGTCCGCATGGCTTCGCCAGCGGGCCAGCGAAGTGCTGCGGGAACGCCTGGACACCATTGCCGCTGGACTGCGCTGGGTGAAGGGGCCGCCGCCCATGCGCCTGCAGTGGATGCGTGTGCAGTGGGGCAGCTGCTCACCGCGCGGACGCGTCACGCTGCACCCGGCCCTGGTGCAGGCGCCACGGGACTGCATCGACTACGTCGTGCTCCATGAGCTGTGCCACCTGGCCAGCCACGACCACAGCGCCAGGTTCTACCGGCTGCTGGACCGGCACATGCCGGGCTGGCGCAGCGTGAAGGCGCGGTTGGACGGCATGGCGGAAGACCTGCTGCGGCAGTAGCCGTGAGCGATTGAGTGGGAGGCGAAGGGATGCAAGACGCGGACGAGGACTTCAGCATGCTGCTGAAGCTTCCGCCTGACTTCCCTTTGGCGGACCTGTATACGCTGAGTGAGCGCCTGGCCGTCACGGAGGTGTGTGTGGCGGGGTACTTGCCGCCACCCGTAGGATTGTTTCACCCTGATGGGTTCTTCTACGACCAGCACATCGAGCGATCAAAGACGATCCTGATTCCCGACCGAAACGTGGTGTCCCGGATGGCCCAGCTGGCACGCGGGCGACGTGTGGAGGCGGATCAGCAGGTCCGAACGGCTGCCGGCCTTCTCGCGTTTGCGCAGTGCCTCGACATCGAGATCGAGCCGTCGGTGGCCTTCCACGAGCTTGCGCATACGGCTGGCAACGAGGCAGCGTGGGACGAGTTGGGTTGGTTTCGGTCCGCCGACAACGCCAGGGTCCACGATGTGTTGGACGTCGCTCTGGGCCGTAAGGATCAACTGCGCGCGCCAGGTCCACCGCACGAGGTTCCGAAGCACGACCTCGCCAAGCCACTCAGGCGATGGAACCGGAACTACATCATTGCGTTGAAGGTGATGGAACTCGAGTTGCAGGATCTGAGGCCGATCGAGCGGGTGCTGAGCCTGCTGGATTGGATGAGGGACGACTTCATGTTCGGCGGGCCTGCGGCCATGCTGGCAACCGTCTACTTCGCGCCCAACTCGCCGCCAAAACGCCGGGTCTTCAAAGACAAGAACTCCTCCGATCGCGAGGCAGCGATCGCAGGCGCCCGCAATGCGGCTTGGGATCTGACGCACCTGAGTGAGTTTGTCCGCAAGGTGAACGAGGCTGGGCCCGACGGGCGGCCACGGTTCCTGTTTGCTAGCTTCGACCGGCACTTGCGCTTGATGGCCAAGCTGCTGTTCGACTGTGCCACTGAGATCTCTTCAGCGGATGCGCTGCCGCAGGCGCTGTCGAGTTGGTGGTCGGAGACAGACGCGCGGCGAATTGCAGCGACGATCACCGGTCACTTGGAACGCATCAACTCGGCCGAGTGGCGCGCCAAGACATCTCCAGAGCCCGACTTCATCAACCGCATGATCGCGCGGGGCGAAGAGCTCGTGCGCGCGGCAGCCGTCAAGCCGAGGGGCTAAGCCCGGCGGTGGAAGTTGGCCAGCGCCAGGGCTGCCAGCGCCGCGACACCCACGGGCACGACGGGTATTAGCAGCGGCGGCATCGTCACTGGAATGACGAGCGCTACGACGGCTGCGCACGCAGCGGTGATGCCCAAGCCTGCGAACAGCGCGAAGAGCTCGGGGTCGTGGTGCCTGAACTCCTTGGCCTTGATCAGCCGGACGATGCCGCCGTCGACCAAGGCCGCCAACGCGCCGACCATCAACCATGGCAGCCACTCGACCATGGCCGATGCACGAAACGCAGCCAAGAGCACCAGAGCATCGATCGCGCGGAAGTAGCTGTTCCCGAACAGCCGCTGGTTGACGGAAGCCATCTCCCGCGCTACGGCAACGTCGACGCCGCTGGCCGCCGATGCGCTGGCGATCGGCGGCACAGGCGTGGCCTCCCGTGCCGCACCCTGGAGGCCCAGCGCTCGGTCGAGGATCCGCAGCGCGGGTGCTTCGCCCCAGAGCGCTTCCATGGCCTGGTGCTCGCTTCGAATCTGCGCCAGGAACCGTTCCGGCGGATGCGCCGAGGGCAGGTAGAGCACCAGAACCAGCAGGCAGAGCAGGGCGGCGATGCTGACGATGCGGATCACGACGCATGCCCCGTTATCGCAGCTGGAGTCCGGATCGCCTTCGGTGGCGCCGCACGTGTTGCTGTGGGCTCATCCGCATCCGGGTCGAGGATCGGAAACCGCCCCTTGATGATCCGCCCGCCCGACACCGAGGCGAAGTACTGCAGGTTGGGCAGCTTGCCCAGCACGTCGGCCGGCACCATCTCCTCGAAGCTTTCGGTGAGCTGCGTCGAGTAGCTCGACGAGAAGTCGCCCAGGTGTGCATCGGCGCCGCTGCTCAGGCCCACGCGCACCGAGTGGATCGCGGTCTTGCCGAAGGTCTCGACCACGAAGTCCTGCGTCGGCCGGTCCTTGGATCGCAGCGCGATCAGGTTGTTCAGGTTGCCCAGTGCCATGCGCGCCGCGT
>WBZM01002658.1_pt1 | contig 12705 bp, 5 predicted proteins | sample 5204271 | NCBI WGS metagenome assembly WBZM01 (sample SAMN12344346, study PRJNA552823) | activated sludge metagenome | biome: Activated sludge suspended growth; feature: Nitrification reactor; material: Wastewater; isolation source: activated sludge from nitrification reactor of wastewater treatment...
GCCCACCGCGCGGGGCGGGTGACGCTCTCGGTCGTCCATCTGGCGAACGAGGTGGACGCCAGCGGCGCGATCACGGCACGCGCCATCGGCCAGACCGACATCGCGCTGCTGGTGCAGATGCCGCAGTCGATCGACGACGATCCGGTGACGCCGATCCCGGCCGCGAGCATCATCCGGGCCGCGCAGGGCGGCATCGTGCAGGCCGCCAGCGGCGAGCTGCTGCTGGTCGGTGCCGGCGCCGTGGGCGAAGACACGCCGGTGTCGATCCGCCGCATCGACCTCGCCCGCCTGCACGCCGAAAGCGGCCTCGCCGCCCCCGCGCCGGGGCTGTTGCAGACGCTGGCGGCTTTCCGCCTCGACCTCGGCGAACGGCCGACGACCACGCCGGTGCAGCTCGCGATCCCGCTGCAGGACACGGCCGGCGTGCGCGCGGGCGACGAGGTGCTGTTCCTGCGCCGCGGCCTGGCTCCCGGCAGCGACGGCCGATTGCAGGACGTCTGGTGGATCCTGGACAACGGCTTCGTCGCCAGCGATCCCGCAGCCGGGCTGGTCGCGCGCACGGCCAGCCCGCCCTACAGCGGCATCAGCGGCTCCGGTGACTTCATCTGCGTCCGCACCACCTTCGACCGGCAGAGCGGCGCGCTGACGCTGCGCGGCTTCGGCGCCGATGCGCTGGCGTTGCGCGCGAACGATCTGGTTCTCGGCCTCGCCGCCGAACTGGGCAACGGCAACCTGAGCGGCCTCGCCGCCGCCGGCGACCTGATCGGAGCGCTGGCTGGATCGGGCGACGTGTACGCGATCAGGCGGACGCTGGGCGGCGTTTACCAGACGGTGCCGGTGCAGAAGGATCCGGCGACGGGCGTCCTGATCCTGTCCGGCGACAGCGGCAGTGGCAGCCTGCCGAGCCCCGGCGACAGCGAGACCGCGCCGCGCGTTCTGCGCGCCGCGATGCTCGCCTCCGGCAGGCTCGAACTGGCGCTCGACCGTCTGCAGTCGCCGGCAGCCTCGACCGCGGCGCCGGCAACCGCCCTGCGCATCTGGCTGACGCCCGCGGCACCGCACATCGACAGCACGGGCAGCGCCAGCCTCGGTCCCTGGCGCGACGACCAGGGCGGGCAGCGTGATCGCTTGCGCGTCTGGCAAAGGCTGGTCGATCTGCAGCCACTGGCCGGCGACGCGTCCGGCCTGACGCTCGAGCTCGATCTGCCGCAGGGCATCGCCGGCGGGCTGCACGTCATCAGCATCCAGCGCATGCTGCAGACCCTCGATCCGAGCGACCCGGGCCGGACGCGATGGGTCGCCGATGGCGAGGCAACCAGCCTGACGCTGACGCCACCCACCGGGTTCAACCTCGTCGCCGGCGAAGACCTGATCCGTGTCTTCCGCGGCGAGCTCCAGATCGCTGAGATCGCCTACCCGGACAGCGGCGGCGCAGCCGCTCCGGCGACCGGCAGCAAGACCGACGCGATCGCCTTCAGCCTCGACAACCGGCTGGCGTTCGTCGCGCACGGCCGCGGGCAGATCCACGTCCTCGACACGGCGACGATGACGCTCGCCGACACCTTGCACATCGGCAGCGCCAACATCAGCAGTCTCGCCGTCTCCGGCCAGTGGCTGTACATCGCCGAAGGCGGTTCGCACGATCCTGCCGGCGGCCATCGGCTGCTGCGCGCGAACATCGACCCGGCCGACAGCCGCTTCCTCGCGCTGCAGCAGATCCAGCTGCCGCCGTCGGTCAGCGGTGTCAACGCCCCCTACGGCTATGTCGACTTGGCGATCAACCACGGCCTGCACAGCTATCTCGCGGTGACCGCAAGCCAGCAGGGCCTGGGCATCGGCGGCGCGCGTGCCGCCGCCGTCGGCCAGATCTTCATCGTCGATCTCGATGCCGCCCGCGAGTCGGCGGGCCGCCTCGACGCGACGGTGAACGGCGCCTGCACGCCAGTCAGCGTGCCCGATGGCCAAGGCAAGGCACCGCAGTTCGTCACCGCAGCGGGAATCCGCGACGACACGCTGCGTTTCCTGCTCAGCGACGCGCAGGACGAGAACGCCGGGCTGGCCACCGTCAGTGTCGCTGTCGACGCCGACGGGCGGCTGCAGGGAGCGCCGACGTTCCGGCGGCTGCCGCTGCTCGGTTCGTCCGCCGGCCACGACCGAACCGAGGGCGAATACCAGTTGAACATCCAGCGCGCCCAGTCGCCGGTGCTCGTCGAGACGAGTGATGGCAGCGAGTACGCGCTCGTTGCCGACTACTTCTTCGACTTCCTCGACCCGCTGCACCGCCCCGGAGACGCCGGGGGCGGCACTCGCCAGCTCGGTGGCAAGGTCGGCATCATCCGCGATCCCTTCGGTCCGCAGCCCGAATACCTCGGCGCCACCTCGCCGCTCGCCGGCGCCAACATTTCCCGGCTCGCCGTCGGCGACGACGGCGGCACGCTCTGGGCCGACCTGCGCTACTGGCCGACACTCGATTCGTCGCCACCGCCCGCCGGACTGCTCAAGTGGGACCTCGGCCAGCTCATCGCCGCCGCCGAACGCAACTCGCTTGCCGCGCAGGCATCGGCGCGCCCGCTGCCGATCGACCGCGAACTCGTCGGCGGCGCGGTGCAGCAGGTGGTGACACCGCTGCGCCATGAACTCGGCGACGGCAGCCGGCTGACCTCGGGCTGGGTTTTCGGGATGGTGGCGAGCCCGTTGCGTCGTCCCGACTCGATCCGCTTCACCGACCCGGTCGATGACGTGCACTTCCTGAAGACGATCCAAGCCGACCGGGACCTCAAGGTGCCGAGCTTCAACTACGGCGACATCGCCCGCGTCGACCTGTTCAAGCTGATCCGCAGCCAATATGCGAGCACCCTCGCGCAGGTGCCGGATGCCGACCTCAACATCAACTGGTCGAACATCGAGGTCAGCGGCGCCGCCACCCTCGTGCGCGACGGCAAGGGGCACCTCCTGACTGCCGAACGCGAGGACGGCATGCAGTCGGTCGAGGCAGCGAGCCGGCGCAGCTACCCGGGGCTGCAGACGGTCGGCAACGACGCCGGCAAGAAGACCCTGAGCAGCAGTGGCGTCATCTTCTTGGCGCCGGTCGTCGACCTCGGGCGACTGCGCCGCGGCGAGGCGCTCAAGCCCGGTGAGATCACCATCCACCTCGCCGGCTTCGACCGCAGCCGGCCCGACGAGCGGCTCAGCCTGAAGCTGCAGGTGGTCGACTACGTCCGCGCCGCCGATACGAGCTTCTTTGGCGACCGGCCGCTGAACAACCCGGGCTACCACGAGTTCGCGCTCGACGGATCGGTCGGCGGCGACCCGCGCAGCGACAACCGGCTGCTCGACGTGGCACGTGTCGAGCAGCGGCTGAAGTATCTCGGCTACGGTCTTTCGGCGATTCCGAAGAGCGGCGAAATCCGGGTCGACGGAACCCTGGACGCGGCGGAGCTGATCACCCTGCGGCAGTTCGAGCAGATCGTGCAGAACAGCGGGGACTACCAGGACAGCACGAGCGAAACCGTCAAGGACCGCAAGGGCAAGAGCACGACCGTCGTCAAGCCGCTACCCCCGATCACGCTGTCGGCGGCCAGCGCGACCTGGCTGAGCGCCTACAACGCCCCGCACTGGATGCAGTACCGTTTCGGCAACGGCAGCCCGCTGCCCGGCTGGAGCGACCGGACCGACCCGAAGAAGCCGGTTGAAGCAATGGGAACGAGCTGGGTCCATGACCTGATGGTGGCCAGCCAGGGCGCCAACCGGAGCTCCGACGGCAAGGCGCGACAACCGCTGTGGTTCGCCGGAACGAACCTGCTCGGCAACCGGCTGCAGCTCGGGATCAACACCGCCTACATCTCGCTCGACAACCAGAAGGGCATCTACGGCGACGAGTGGCTCCTCGGCCTGAGCAGCACCAACAGCGTCGACCTGCGCAACGCGACGGCGAGCAACGACAGCACGGCGACACCCCAGCAGAAGCTGAAGTACCTGCTCGAAGAGATGGCGCGCCTGCGGCAGCAGCCCGGCAACGGAACCTGGGATGCCCAGAGGGCGCAGCAACTCGCCGAGCTGTTGCAGTACGTGAATCGCGTGCAACCGAACGGCAACTCCCCGAACAACCAGGTGGACGCACTCAAGGACTTCCTGGCCGTTTACACGGCGACGCAGAACGACACGGTAGCGGGGAATGGATCGCTCGAAGAGCAACTGGCGGCAATCAAGTCGGGGGCATCCGATGACGCCAGGCGGGCGATCCAGCGGGCGTTGTTTGGCGGGGGAACCCAGTCTTCTGGCCTGATCGCGACCGACAAGCTGCTGCTTGGCGGCGTTGGGGACAAGGGTTCTGGGTTCGGCTCCCAGTTGAGCGCCGCAAGCCTCGCAGCGATCATGGGATCTACTTCGGATAGCGTCAGAGATTGGGTGGAACCACTGAACTCCGCACTCGCCAGGTTCGACATCAATACAGCAAAGCGAGTCTCCGCATTCCTGGTCAATGCACGATTCGAAGCGTTCTTTGACTCCGACTTGGTCGAGAATCGCAGCGATCAGTCGGCCGAGTTGGCTTACGGCAACAGGTACGGAAATGACGCACCTGGCGATGGCGCTCGGTACAAAGGCCGAGGCATCATGCAGATCACATTCAAATGGGGCTACGAGGTCCTTGCCGAAGGCGGATATCGGGGTTGGACCCACAAGCTAACCCCCCCCGTGGAACCGAAAGCGAACAAGGTACCGGGTTTGAACGAAATCCTGGGAACGAACCATGACTTCGTCCAGAGCCCCGGCGATATGGTCGCGAATAAGAGCATCGCTGCGCTGTCTGGTGCTTGGTATTGGCGATACGGGGCACAGCCGATTGATGGTGATCTGAACAAAATGATTGATCGGTCGGCCCACGTTGACCAAAAGAATTTCGCGGATGCTACTAAAGGTATCAAGGGTCATGGAGACTCACTCGAACATCGGGCGAACCGAGAGGCCCGCTTGGCCTCTTGGAAAGCGGTAAACGCCGAAACTATCCGAAACCAAAACGCTTTGGGCAACCTCAAGCATGTGCTAGTAGACTTGGGCTTCTCTCCGGAGAACCGCCGAGATTACAACACCAAATTCGGAGTAGTACTGTCGAGCCGGCCGCCCTTGGCCATAGAACGCGTTCGCCACCTTGCGGATCCATCGCCAAACAGTTTAACGTTTGAAGCTCTACCTACGGAACTACCACCACTTGATCCAATCCTGGACCAAGGAGAACGGAAAATGCTTCCTGCCGACCACGCTTTTCTCGACGTGCATCAGCTCCGGGCGCCGGCCTTCCTCGCGGCTAATGCCGAAAGAACTCAGCAGGCTGCAGAAAGAGTTCCGCGATTCGGCATCTGTGTCATCTCGCCCACTCATGAGCAGATAAAGAAACTGGGAAGCGGCCAGTCAATTAGCATTGTAATCGACCCGCGAATGGACGCCGAGGATCACTTTGCCCCAAAGGACAACAAGTGGACCGGATTCGAGGCTCAGTTCATCGACGAAAATCGACTGGCGAAAGTCAGCGTCCTGGAGATGCCGAAACACGGGCGGCTCGTTGCTTACCAAGGCGAACTCGGGACCGACTTCGCCCCAGGCACTTCAGTGGAGTACATTCCCAATGCGGGTTTCACTGGCAAGGACAAACTGACGGTTCTGGTTACCAGCCAGAATGGCCCCTCGATCCTTTTTTCCTATCATATTCACGTGACTCCGGCAGCCGGAAGGTTTGATCTGTACGATGACTCTGCGTACAAGAAGTACTGCCCGCGCGGCCTTCTCATTTGGAGGATCTCCGGGAATCCCAGCCCAGATCCAGCCGACGGTGGGTTTTCGGTCGAGCCGGCCGGCACATGGATCGCCATCGATGAAGACCTTGCCGGAGCAGTCTCCTTCGCCAACCTCCCCGATTTCGCCCTCGGCCAAACCACTGGCACCGGCTCCGCCGCCGGGATCACGCTCGACACCGATGCCGCCGGCCACGGCTGGTTCGTCGACGCAACGCCTTTGCTCAACGAGGAGTTCCTGCCGACGAGCCACCCGAACGAGTGGGTCGCGCGGCCGGGTTCGGCCGCTGATGGCCGGATCGACCTGCTGACGGTCCTCCTGCACGAGCAGGGACACGCGCTCGGCCTCGAACACGGCACCGACGCGCATCATTTCATGGCGGCGACCCTGAGCCCGGGAATCCGGCGGACGCTCTCGGTCGCCGACCAGCTGGCCCTGCTGCAGCTCGCCGGCTACCTGCCGCCACCCGACAGTTCCAGCGAGGCCTATTCGGCCTTTTCCTGGGGCGTTCCCCTCCCCTTCACCCGCGTCACCGGCCTGGCGCAAGACGCCCGCCCGGGTCTCGCCACCGCCAATCAATCCGCAGCGAACCGCCCGCAACGCCACATCGCCGCCAACCCCCGCCTGGAGAACCCGTCCTTCACCGACGGCAGCGGCTGGAGCACGGCCGGCGACGTCGGCTTCGGCGATGGCGCCGCCACCCTGCTCGAATCGCCGGACAGCCAGACTCGCCTCAACCAGGTCTTCGTCCTCGGCAGCGACGACCATTTCCTGTCCTTCACGCTGGCCGACGTTGCGATCGGCGATCAGCTGCGCGGCCCGGACGACGCCTTCGAACTGGCGCTGATCGACGCCAACAGCGGGCTGGCCCTGCTGCGCGCCGGCGGCCTGACGCGCAGCGACGCGGCGCTCAACCGCCAGGCCGACGGCAGCGAAACGCGGGCGAGCGAGATCAGCGTCACGGCCAACGCCGACGGCAGCTGGCGCTACCTCGTCGACCTGCGTGGCATCGCCACCGGCAGCGTGCTCAACCTCGCCTTCGACCTGATCGGCTTCGCCTCGACTGCCGGCGATGGCACGGAAGCGCGCAACAGCCAGGTGACGATCCGTGACCTGCACCTCGGCGCCGCCGCGCAGGCGCCGCATGCGCAGGATGATGTCGCCACCACTGCCGAGGATGTGCCGCTGCGCATCGACGTGCTCGCCAACGACTCCGGCGTTGCCGGTGCCGGCGCCGTCGAAGTGGTCGCCGCGCCGGCGAACGGCAGCGTCGTGGCGAATGCCGACGGCAGCCTGCTCTACCAGCCGGCGCCCGACTGGCATGGCGACGACCGCTTCAGCTACCGGCTCGCCGGCGCTTCGGGCACCAGCGCGCAGGCCGAAGTGCGGCTGACGGTGACGCCGGTCAATGACCCGCCGCGCTTGAGCCCGCTCGCCGCCACCCTGCCCGAGGACGGCACGATCGTTCTCGACCTGCTGGCCATGGCGAGCGATGCCGACGGCGATCCGCTGACGCTCACCGTCGGCACGCCGCGGCACGGCAGCCTGACGCCGACGGACGACGGCCGCTACGCTTACCACCCGGCAGCCGACTGGCACGGCGATGATTCCTTCACCATCGGCGCCAGCGATGGCGTGGCCGCGGTGGATGGCCTCGTCCGCCTGACGGTGACGCCGGTCAATGACGCGCCGCTGGCGCGCGACCACGTGACGGAACTCGACGAGGACGGCTGGCTGACGCTCGACCTGCCGGCGCTGGGTTTCGATGCCGACGGCGATCCGCTGACGCTGGCCTTCACCAGCCAGCCGGCGCACGGGACCTTGCGCCGCGACGCGCAGGGGCGCCTGGTCTACACGCCGGCGGCTGGCTGGGGCGGTCACGAGCGCTTCACCTACACGCTCAGCGACGGCGCCGGCGAGTCGCTGCCGGCGACGGTGCGCCTGGCGGTGACGCCGCTGGCCGACGCGCCGGCGGTCTTCGTCGGCGGGCTGACGGGCGGCCAGAGCGAGCTTTTCCGCACCGGCTGGGAGGGCGTCGCCAACCCGGATGCCGCGGCGACGCGGCTGCGCCAGGACGAACTCGAGGGCTGGCGGCGCGTCAGTCTTGCCGGCGACGGCGACGGCGATGCCCTGCGCATCTGGAGCACCGGCGACCGCCTGGGCGATCCAGCGGCCAGCGATGCGCCGCTGCGCGCCGCCGCCGGCAACGGCAGCAACTGGCTGGAACTCGGCGGCCGCGCGGGCGACGGCGGGCAGGTACTGGCCATCGAGCGGGTGATCGAGACCATCGCCGGCGCCCGCTACACGCTGGCACTCGACCTCGCCGGCCACCCCACCCGTGCCGCCGACCAGCCACGCCTGACGATCAGCGTCGATGGCCGCGAGATCGGCGGCGTCACCGCCTTCAGCGCCGGCGAATCGCTGGCCTGGGAGGCGCACCGCTTCGACCTCGTCGGCAGCGGCAGCCGCCAGCTGGTCCGCATCGCCAGCGCCGCGCCGCGGCTTGCCGGCGACGCGCCGGGGACGATGATCGACGACATCGTCGTCGGCGAGTCGCTGCCGGTCGCCAGCGGCCGCGCCGGCACGGCGATCGGTCTGCCCGAGCTGCGCGTCGCGCTCGCCGACGGCGACGGTTCCGAGTCGCTGCGCGTGACGCTCGCCGGCATCCCCGCCGGCGCGACGCTCAGCGATGGTGAGCGGTCCTTCAGCGCCACCGCGAGCAGTGGGACGGTCGACCTCGATGGCTGGAATCTCGCCCGGCTCTCGCTCCGGCCGCCCGACGACTTCGCCGGCCCGCTGCGCTTCGACCTCGTCGCCACCGCAACCGAGCAGTCCAATCGCAGCGAGACGAGCAGCCGCACGAGCATCGCCATGGACGTGCAGCCGGCCAACGTGGCGCCGGTCGCGCGCGACGCGAGCTTCGCCGTCGCTCCCGGCGGGCGCGTGCGCATCGACCTGCGGGCGCTGGTCGGAGACGGTGACGGCGACGAGCTGGCGCTGCGCGTCACCGACGCCGCCCACGGCGAGCTGATCGACCACGGCGACGGCTCGTGGACCTACCTCGCCGGATCGCGTTTCGCCGGCAGCGACCGGTTCCTCTACACGGTGTCCGACGGCCACGCCGCGGCATCGGCGACGATCCATCTGACGCCGCTGCCGGTTGCCGATGCGCTGCGGCCGCCGGCGCTGGCCAACGGGAGCAGCGAGCCCCAGCCGCCGGAGCCCGGCCATCTGGTTGCGCGAGCGCAGGAGACTAGCGCGAAACCGCCGCTGTCCGTCGCGGCGACGACTGCGAGCAAGCCGGTGGCGAACGATGCGCCGGGCCAGCAGCCACGGCTCGCCGCCTCGCCACCCGCTGGCCCGCAGCTCACGGCCGTGTCTGGCGCCACCGACGACCGGCACCCTGGCAACGGCCTCCCGCAGCTCGAAGCGCTCGCCGGAGTCTGCATCGCCGCCCCCTGGGCGCAACCGGCGTCCGCTGCGCCGCATGCCGGAACGCCCTTCGCGCCGGCGCCAAGTCCCATCCGCCGGGAGTACGTTTCCGAGCCGGACCCCGCTGCGGCCGGTCGCGCCAGCGCAGCGGCGCGGTATGCCGGGATGCAGCAGACGGCACGGCCGATGCCGCTCGACTCCTTCCTGCACGGAACCTCCGTCCTTGCCGGCAGCCCGGCCGGCCGGCTTGCGTCGCCGCCGGCGGACGGGCCGGCACCCGACGCGGCACCGAGAATCGACTGGCGCGGGACGCAGCCGGCCTGCTTCCAGGTTCCCGGCGCAGCCCGGCCGGCCTGGCTGCCCGCGTTCCTCGGCACCACGCCAAACGCCGCCAAGCTGCCCGGCGCACTCCCCGGGCTGACGATCCGGATCGCGGCCCGGGATCGCTGAGCTTGCCGCAGCCGCCGAGGCTAGGGCCTGCTCGGTCCGAACAGGTCCTCCAGGCTGCCTGCATCAAGGACCTGATCGAGCCAGATGTCGATCTGCTCGACGGAAGCGCCTGAGATCTCCTGCAGAACCTCCGCGGGGAGCGAACCGAAGCGCCTTCGCAACAGCTTCTGCAGCGCCAGCGCCTCACCCTCGGCTTTGCCCTCGGCCTTATAGGCATGCGCCCATTCTTCCAGTCGTTCGGCCAACATGACGTTCAACTCCTGTAGATCATCGACCCGAGGCAAGACGATACGGTATTCCGCTTTGCGCATCAACGTCGCGCGAATCCAGAGGGCAAACATCCGTCGCAGGTCCGGCCGGTCTGCCAACCACTCGGACAGCAGGCTGAGAAGACCGCCGATCGCCTGCGGCGATGCCGGATGTTCGATTCGGAATACCGCTGCGACGAGGTTGCGCAGCGACGCGAGTTCCTGCTCGCTGTACGCGTTCTCGTCGATCAGCAGGTGCTTCATCCGCGGCTTGAACTGCTCGACCAGCCCCGGAACCGGTGGGATCAGTTCGCAGACATCGGTCACGGCCGACCAGCGCTGGCTGCCGTTGTACAGCACGATCGGCAAGATCGGCGGCAGGCGACCATCGGCAAGAACTTCTCCCCGCCTGATCAGGTCCTGATAGAGCAGCCCGACATAGACCATCATGCGCAGCGCCATGTACTTGTTGACGCCGCTCTGGAACTCGATCAGCAGGTACAGGTAGACCCATTCGCCGCCGACCCGGACCCGCCAGACGATGTCGTCAGAACGGTTGCGAAAGTCTTCCGTGACGTAGCTGCCAGGTACTCTCTCGAGTGTGCCGTAGTCGAGCCCATGCAGCCATTCGTCCGGCACGAAGCCGAGAATCAGGTCGCGCACCAGTTCCGGACTGGAAAAGAGGAGCTTGTAGCCCGTGTCATGCGCGTTGACCATGGTCGAATGGTAGCAGGGAAACCGCGCCAGAACACCCCACCCGAACTGCATGAGCGAGTCACGGTGACAGCGAGTCACGGTGACCGTAACCATTTCTCGCATTGCCTTCGAGGCGGGCTGCGATGAAGTCTTCGCGCTGGAACTGTTGCCGGGCATTCACTGGCCCGAGATCATCGGTTTCAGGCAGGCGACGATCGATGGCATCTTTGTCGTGCCACCCGCCTGAAACCCCTTCCGTACCGAAAACAGCCGGTGCCGCGCGACGACGGCCGGCGTGATCTCGTGAGCTAACTGCCATCTCGCACGCATCAACCCGGAAGCCTCCGCCGGAGCAACTTGCAGGTCCGGCACGGAGCGCACGGGTACGGCCCTCCCAATTCTTCAGCCGGAGCATGCCGGCCAATGCGTCCAGCGGGCTGCCCCACCGCCTCCGGCAACGAAAGCTGCCCCCTGTCGAGGGTCAGATCGGCGGCCAGCTGTGCCTCGTACCGCGACGAGACGCCGGTGAATTCGGCGAGTTCGCGGCGGCGCGCGCGTGCGTACATTCCCTTGGGATCGCGCGCCTCGCTGACCGCCAGCGAGCTGGCGACATGCACCTCGAGAAAACGTGCTTCGCCGATGATCGCCGGCGCCGCGGCGCGATCCGCTCGCCAAGGCGACATGAACCCATGTGATCGCGATCAGCCCGGCGTCGTTCATCAGGCGGGCCACTTCGGCGATCCGGCGAATGTTCGCGCAACGATCTGGCGGCGAGAATCCAAGGTCGCTGTTCAAGCCGTGCCGAACGTTGTCGCCATCGAATACGTCACACATCCGACCACCCTCGTGCAGCTCACTCGCCGTGCGAACACGCGTGTCGACTTGCCGGCCGCGCTCAAGCCCGTCAGCCAGACGGCCAGTGCCCGTTGTCCGAGCAAGCGCTCGCGCTGCGCGCGCGACACTTGGCCGCCGTGCCAGACGACTTTGTGCGCGAGCAGCGGGAGAGAGGGCTTGGCAGACATTGGGGGAGGCGGCACGGCGAAGCCCGTTCGCCGGGCGGCGACTGCGATAGCACGGCCAGCGAAGCATGGGTCAGTAACGAACAGGTATATAGCAAGCATGCACCCGATCGCAGGAGCTTCAACCATGCCGAAAGAGGCCGTGTTCACCATGAAACTGGAACCTGAGTTGCGCGCCGAGTTCATGGCCGAGGCAGCGGCCGCCCACCGGCCAGCATCGCGGGTGCTCCGAGAATTGATGCGCGAGTTCGTCCACAGACAGCGTGCAGCAAGGGAGTATGACGACTTCCTGCGCCGCAAGGTGGATGCTGCTCGTTCATCCATGAGTGCGTGCCTCGGCCACTCGAACGATGAAGTGGAAGAGGAGTTCGCCGCGCGGCGTGCCCGTGTGGCAAGCCAGGGGTGAAGGTGGTATGGACACCGGAGGCGCAGCAGGGTCGTGTCGGCGTGTGGGAACACATCGCGGCTGACAACCCCCAGGCGGCAGCCAGGATGGATGAGCCTCTCAGCGAAGCGCTCGTCAGGCCGGCTGGATGCCCGATGCTGGGTCGGCCGGGGAAAGCACCGGGCACCTGCGACCTGATCGCGCATGAGAGCCCTCGCCTGGTCTGCGAGCTCGAGCGGGAAACGATATGGGTCTTGTCGCTGGTCCACAGATCCCGAGAATGGCCGCCACGGCGTGACTGAAAAGGACATCCGTGCCTGGGCAACCTGATCCCGACATCCATTCCGACCGAATGGCCCGCGGCCAGCGCGCAGGCCCCGCGTACAGCAAGGCGATCTCGAAGAGTCGCTTGTCCTCCTTCCGCAACACAGGCCTTGGGGCGCCCGAAGTCGAGGCCATGCGTGCACGACCACGTCCCGGTACGACGATTCGTTTTGATTCGGCGCCAATGCCGGCGGGCACCAGCAACCATGGCCGGAGCTTCACCGTTCAACCCGCTTACGGCATCCGAGGGACCACCGGATTCCATCGACGCTTCTTCGCCGTGGCCCGACCGCCGGCGGGCCACGGCGGGACCGCGAAACGACCGACTAGGTCCGCACCAAGCCAACCGGCAGACCGTCCG
>WBZM01003294.1_pt1 | contig 12703 bp, 15 predicted proteins | sample 5204271 | NCBI WGS metagenome assembly WBZM01 (sample SAMN12344346, study PRJNA552823) | activated sludge metagenome | biome: Activated sludge suspended growth; feature: Nitrification reactor; material: Wastewater; isolation source: activated sludge from nitrification reactor of wastewater...
GACGACCTCGACGTCCGGGTTGTTCTTGTCCGCGAACCGCATGATTTCCGTGATCAGCAGCGGCGTGTCCATCATCAATCCGCGCATCGATCGTTCTCCCCGTCTCTGTGTGTGCCCCGGACCGCCTAGGCTAGTGAGGAATCGCGGGGAGTCCAAGCCCGGACTGGGCTGGCGCGTTTGGCAGTGCAAAAAAGCAGGGGCGTCCGACGGCGGCTCAGACGAGGTCGAGGCCGCCGGCCGGCCCTTCGAGCCGGATGCCGGCATACTCGCAGCGTCCTTCGCCGCGCTGGAACAGGCTGTTGGCGATCAGCCAGACGCGCACGACGTTGCGGGCCGGGCCGCCGATGATGCGGCGGTAGTCCTCGTACAGGTCGCGCTGCTCGTCGAGCCAGTGGCCCAGGTCCGCCGTGCCGGAGCGCTGCACCACGTGCGTTTCCTTGTCCTTCCAGGTCGGCAGCGGGCAGCGGTAGACCTTGCCGACCGGCAACGCGGCGCTCCAGTAGTAGGTGAGGTCCTGGCCGTCGTCGAACTCGACGGCGATGCTCAGGTAGTCGTGCGAGGGCAGGGTGTCCTCGGGCAGGTCGGTCGGCAGCGCGTCGACGCGCCAGGACCACGCGAGCCGCGTGCCGGGCTCGAGGGGCAGGCGGGCCTCGCGGCGCAGGATCCCGACGTCGCGGCAGGTGCGGCAGCCGATGCTGCGGCGTCCGTCCGCGTGCCGCAGCGGCTGGAAGATCTCGCCGGCGCCGAGGTACCAGAGGTATTCCCAGCGCTCCGGCGGCGGCGCGACCTCGGCGAGGCGCGTCGCCTCGGCCTGCACGGGACCCGGCGCCTGCGGGCGCTGTGCGAACTCACGCAGCAGTCGGGCCGCGTCGATGCCGTGCTGCCAGCGCACCAGCACCACCGACATGCCCCCGCCCAGCTTCGCGTAGTCGGCCGCCGTCGCGGCCAGGCCGCCCTGCCGGTCGGTCCATTCGCCGGGGAAATAGCTGGCCAGCTGCAGCCGGCCCGACCGCCCTGCCTGGAACGTGTGAGTGGCGCGCGTACCGCGAAAGACGGTGCCGTCGCCGACGCGGGCCCACAGCTGGAAGGACGGCTCCACGTAGATGTCGAGGAGCTTCGAGAGAAACACCCGGCCGGAGGCGAACCACGTGACGGTGTCCCCGGCGGACACGTCGAGACCGGTGTCCCGCCAGGGCCGCTCGCGGGCGGGCAGTTCGAGCGCGCACCGGGCCGCGACGCAGCCCGGCGGCAGGCCGTCCAGCCAGGGTTCCAGGCCGGCCCGCAGGTCCTGGAACGCCGCGACGGGCTCGCCGGGCGCGGTCCGCCCGCGCAGCGCCCGCAGCGCGAGCCGCCCGGCGACGGCGAGTTCGTGCAGGGCGCTCAGACGGACGCCTTGAGCACCTTGTACTCGTCCTCGAGGTTCTTCCGGATCTCCTCGCCGGCGAAAGACGCGAGGATGCTGCCGAGCAGCGGGATCGAACTGGTGACGTCGAAGTTCCACTCGACGCTGCAGCCGCCCTTCTCGGGCTGCAGCGCCTTGGTGCCGACGATCTTCACCGGCACGCCCTTGATATCGATGGCGATCCTCGACGCGAAGCCCTGGCCCTCGGCCGCCCAGTCCTCCGTGTGCGAGACGTCGTTGGTCGCCGGCACGAACTTCCGGATCGCGCCCGGCGGGTTGGCCGGCATGGTGCGCGAGATCGCGAGCTTCACGTTCGGCGCCTTGCCCGTGCGCTTGATCCTGAGGTTGGTGCCGGCGAGTTGCGCGTACACCTTCTCCTGGCTCTTCTGCTCGGTGCACAGCCTGAACGCCGACTCGACGTCGGTCTTGAGCGACTTCCTGACGTTGACCTTCATGGGCCCCGACTCCCTCGCCTCACGCGCCTAGGAACTGGCGCAGGAACAAGGATACCGCCTTCACGATGCCGACGATCACCCCGGAGACGACGAACAGCGCCAGGGCGGCCACGCCGAGGCCGGCCAGGGTGGCCAGCCCGTCCTCCTCGAGCAGGGCCAGTGCGAGGATGCAGATCGAGATGGCCGGCAGCGTGTTGCCGAACGGGATCGGCAGCATCAGCACCAGCGCCAGCACGGCGACGACCAGCCCGATCACCCGGTCGAACCCCCGCGACGCGAGGAACTGCAGGCGGGGCCGGAGCAGCCGTTCCGCACGCCGGATCCAGGGCACGGCGTGGTTCATGGCCCGGGCAAAGGACTGGCGCGAGACGGTACGCGCCATGACCGATTTCGGCAGCCACGGCGCCGGCATCCCCAGGATCATCTGCAGCGCGAGGAACAGCAGCGGCAGGCCGAGCACGGTCGACACGCCCGGGGGATTGACCGGCAGGCTGTTCGGGACCGCGAACACGAAGAACAGCGCGCCGAAGGTACGGTCGCCCATCGTGTCGCGGAGGTCTGCGAACGCGATCGACTCGCGGGACGGGTCGTTGGCCACGTCCGTCAGCACCTCCGAGAGGCGACACGGGTGCGCGCGACCGGCTGCATGTGAACCCGCGAAACTCATGCCTGCGTCGACCGTGCCGCGGTTCGTGACCGGAGACGGGCCAGCATGCGTTCAGCCGCCGTCCATCTCGCGCCGCAGGCGTCGCGCCATGATGCGCTCGTACAGCGAGGGTGCGAACCGGCTGACCCACCAGGCCTGCCAGGCCGTGGCGCCGACCAGCAGCAGCGGCTTGCGGCGCGCCACGGCCGCGAGGATGCGCCCGGCCACGTGCCCCGCCGTCATGGGCCGGCCGACGGTCACCTTCGCGTGCCGGGCCTGCCGGCCGTCCGCACCGAGTGCGTGACGATCGATGGCCGTATCGATGAACGCCGGGCAGACCAGCGTGACGTCCACGCCGAGCGGCGCGACCTCGGTGCGCAGGCTGGCGAAGAAGCCGTGCAGGGCGTGCTTGCTGGCGGAGTAGCCGGTGCGGGCGATGAGCGGCGAGAAGCCGGCGACGCTGGAGATCGCGACGATGGCCCCGCGGGTCGCCAGCAGCTGAGGCAGGGCGGCGTGCGTGAGCTGGATCGCGCCGAACAGGTTCACCTCGATCACCCGGCGGATCACCGACGGCTCGGTCCGCGCGAACGCGCTGCGATGCGAGATGCCGGCGTTGTTGACCAGCACGTCGATGCGGCCGAGGCGCTGCAGCGTCGTCTCGACCGCGGCGGCGCACGCGGCCGGGTCGGTGACGTCGCACGCGAGTCCGAGGGCCGTGCCGCCGGCCGCCGTGATTTCCTTCGCCACCGCCGTGGCGGCCTGCGCGTCGCGGTCCAGCACGGCGACGCGCGCGCCGTCCGCGGCGAAGCGCAGTGCGATGGCGCGGCCGAGCCCGCCACCACCGCCGCTCACCATCACGACCGCCTGCCCGAAGCTCCTCGCCGTCATCGCGGCGCGGTCCCCAGGCCGTGCGCGCGGCAGTAGAAGTCGAAGACCTCCGCGGAGGTCCTGCGCGGCAGGTAGCCGAACACCTCTTTCAGCCGCCGGTTGTCGAGCACCGGCCGGTAGCGCAGGAAATTCACCTGCTCCGGTCCGTAGGCCGAGAGCCCGAGCGGATGCAGCACGGCCAGGGCGGCGCGCAGCAGGCCGGGCGGGAGCGTCACGCAGGGCTTGCCCAGCCTCGCCGCAATCTCCTGCAGGGTGAGCGCGCCGTCGCCCGCGACGTTGTAGATGCCGGCGGGCCCGCCGTCGATGGCCCGCTCGATCGCGCCGACCACGTCGCGGTCCCAGATGAACACGAACGGGCTCTTCGAACCGCGGATCGCTATCAATCGTCGCCGCTCGAACAGCGCCGTGATCTGGTTGCGGGTCGTCTCGCCGAGGATCGTGCCCACTCGGAACACCACCTGCTGCAGTGCCGGATGCCGACCGCGGTACTCCGCCAGCATCTCCTCCACCAGGCGCTTGTGGTGCGAGTAGGCGAACTCCACGTTGCCGCGCACCGGGTCGGCCTCGGTCAGCCACTCGGGGTTGTCGGCGTGATAGCCGTAGGCGGCGCCGCTCGAGGTGACGACGATGCGAGCGACCCCGGCGGCGACGCAGCACTCCAGCACGTTGCGCGTGCCGAGCACGTCGACCGCGTACTCCAGCTCCCGGTTCGACGCCGGCCCCGGCGTGACGATCGCGGCCAGGTGCACGACGGTGTCGATGCGGTGGTGCGCGAGCACCGTGGCGAGCGAGGCGTCGCGCACGTCGAGCGCCGCGTAGGCGACGCCGTCGATGCGTCGCTCGTCCGGGACGTCGCGCACGTCGCTTGCCACCACGTGCCCGATGCCGGCGCCGGCGGCGTGCCGCCCGGCCAGCGACTCGACGAGGCGGCTGCCGAGGTAGCCGGCGGCGCCGGTCACGAGGACCCGGCGGGAGTTCACGCGGCCGCCCCCGCGAAGGGCGGATGCCGGCGCCACCACGTGGCGAGGCTGAGCCCCACCAGCAGGTGCCAGATGCCCCACCAGGCGCAGACGATGGCCATGCCGCCGAGCCCGTGGAAGAAGTTGAACACCAGCGCGAGCCCGAAGCCCGAGTTCTGGATGCCGACCTCCAGGGCCACCGCGCGCCGGTCGCGCTCCGGAAGTCCGAACAGCCGGGCCGTGAAGTAGCCCGTGAGCAGCGCGAAGGCGTTCAGCAGGAACACGAACAGCATGACGCGCTGCGTGTACTTCAGGAAGAAGTCCCAGTTCGCGACGAGTGCGCCCAGCACGAACAGCAGGAAGAACCCGAGCGAGAGGGCGCGGAACACGTTGCGGCTGCGGTTCGCGAAGCCGGGCCAGCGATGGGCGACCGTCATGCCGAGCACCGTCGGGATGCCGAGCAGCACGACGATGGTGCCGAACACCTCCCAGGGGCTCAGCGAAATCGCCTCGAGGATCGGCCGCGTCTGCGGATTGGCGGCGCCCCAGAAGGCGAGGTTGAAGGGCGTGAAGAGAATCGAGCCCAGCATCGAGAACGCGGCGATGGTCACCGACAGGGCCGTGTTGCCGCGACCGTAGTTCACGAGGAAGTTCGAGATGTTGCCGCTCGGGCAGGAGGCCACCAGGATCATGCCGAGCGCGATGCTCGGCGCCGGCTGCAGCAGCATGGTCAGTGCCCAGGCCACGGCCGGCAGCAGGACCGAGTGCGCCACGAGGCCGATGACCGTGCCGCGCGGCGCCGAGACGATGCCCTTGAAATCCGCGACCCGGATGTCCAGCGCGACGCCGAACAGGACGAAGGCGAGGATGACGTCGAGCGCGACCAGCGACTCCGGACTGAAGTTCAGCCGGACCGCGTCGAGCTCGGTCATTTGCCCTTGGGCTCCTGGTGCATGTCCTTGAAGTGCATCAGGCCCGGCGCCCACATGTGCTTCACCGGGTCGACGTCCACGTGCACCACGGCGGGGCCGCCGCTCGCGAGCGAGCGCTCGAGCGCCGCGCGCAACTCGCGCGGGTCCGCGACACGTTCGCCGTGCGCGCCCATCGACTGCGCCAGCAGGTCGAAGCGGATCTCGCCGAGGTCGGCCTTGATGGTCTCGTCCGGGCCGAGCGACTTGCGGATCAGCGTCTTGATCGGCTTGAGGGCGAACTGCTGGTTCATCTTCACCATGCCCCACTGCCGGTCGCACGCGACCACGAAGATCACGCGCAGTCCGTTGCGGACCGCGGTCTCGACCTCCTGGGGATGGAAGCCCATCGCGCCATCGCCGATGATGCAGCACACGGGCTCGCCGGGCCGCGCCACGGCCGCGCCGAGCGCCTGCGCGATGCCCGCGCCGAGCATGCCGAACTTGAACGTCGAGAGCAGCGTGTTCGGCACCCGCATCTGGTGGAACATCATGGCCCACACGGCCGTATTGCCGCCGTCCGCCACCAGCGCGCTGCCTTCCGGGAAGACCTGCTGGCAGGTGGCGGCAAGGTGCGCCGGGTTCATCGGCACGGCCAGGTCGGCCAGTTTCTCGTCGAGCTTGGCGCGCTCGGAGCGCATCGTGTCGTGGTACTTCGCCAGGTGGCGGCGGCGCGCCTCCAGGTTCATCCGTCCGCCGCGGCCCTCGAGTTCGGTTGCCAGTGCGCCGAGGAACAGCTTCGCGTCCGCAAGCACCGCGAGCGCGGCCGGCTTGTTCGCGCCGAGGATGTGGCCGTCGACGTCCACCTGGATCATCTGCTGGCGCGAGGGATGCCGCCAGTACGGGGCCTTGCCCCACCAGTCGGTCTCGCCGAGGCGCGAGCCCACGCACAGCACGAGGTCGGCGTCGTTGCGTACCTCGTGGTTCAGCTTCACGTAGGGCATCGGGATCGCGAGCGGATTCGTCTCCGGCAGCACGCCCCGGCCGGCCCAGCTCGTCGTCACGGGCGACTGCAGCAGTTCCGCCACGCGGCGCAGCTCGTCGTACGCGCCGGCGTGAATCACCCCGCTGCCCGCGTGGATGATCGGCAGCTCGGCTGCGGCCAGCATCTCGGCGGCCTGCTTCACCTGTTCCGGGGCCGGCACGACGGGCGCGGTGCGACGGTACTGGTGCGGCTTCCAGATCGGCACCTCGGCCTTGACCTTGCCGTTCATGATGGTCTCGGGCACGTCCAGGTGCACGACGCCCGGGCGACCCTCGTAGCAGTTGCGCAGGGCCGTGCGACCGAGTTCCGCGACGCGTTCGAACGAGACGACCGAATGGCTCCACTTGGAGATGTGCGCGATGGTGCCGACCTGGTCGAACGACTGGTACGTGCCGCCGCGGTCGGGATAGACGATCTGCGGGCGCCGGCAGCTGGTGATCGCGAGCACGCGATTGCCCTCGGCGTTCTCGACCGCGAGGCCGGGCAGGATGTTGGCGACCCCGGGGCCGTTGCTCGCCATGCACACGCCGAGCCGCCCGGTGAGTCGCGCATAGGCGCCGGCCATGTGTGCCGCGCAGGTCTCGTGCCGGGGCGTGACGATCTCGATGCCGAGCCGGTGCAGGCTCGAGTAGAAGCCGAAGTAGGTGCCGTCGATGATGCCGAAGACTTTCTCGACACCTTCGGCCTGGAGCATGCGCGCGAGGACTTCGCCGCCACTGGTCTCGGTCATGGTCTTCCCCGGTCGATCCGCGATCGTTGCTGTTGTCGGATGGCGGAAACTATACGCCGCCGCCGCGTTCCTGAGGCGGCCGCGCCTGCCGGCCGGTAGAATCTGCGGCTTTCCACGATGGGGGCGACGTGCCCGAGTTGCTGCTGCACTGGCTGCCCCTGATCGCCGCGGTGGTCGCCGCGGCCGTGGCCGGCGGGATCGTGGCGGGCCTGCTCGGCGTCGGCGGCGGGCTGATCCTGGTGCCCGCGCTCGACCTGGCATTCTCGTCGGCCGGCATCGAACGCGGCCTGTCCCTGCATCTCGCCGTCGCCACCTCCATGGCGACGATCATCCCCACCGCGATTTCCTCCTCGCGCTCGCACGCTCGACGCGGCGCGGTCGATGTGGCGATCGTGAGGCGCTGGTCCGTGCCGATCGTGATCGGTGCACTGGGCGGCTCGCTGCTTGCGGGTCGCCTGGACGGCCGGGTGCTCGCCGCCGTGTTCGCGGTCGTGGCCCTGCTGGCGGCCTTGAAGATGCTGCTCCCGCTCGACGACAAGGTGCTGCGGCCCGGCCTGCCGACCGGGCTCGCCGGCGCGCTGATCCCGGCGTTCATCGGCGCCGTCTCTGCCCTCATGGGAATCGGCGGAGGCACGCTCAGCGTGCCGACGATGACGCTGTGCGGCGAGCCCGTCCACCGGGCGGTCGGTACTGCGGCCTTGATGGGGTTGTGGATCGCGCTGCCGGCCACCGTCGGCTACCTGCTGGGACAGCCGCCGGCATCGCTGGAGCGCCCGCCGCTGACCGTGGGCTACGTCAGCCTGCTCGGCCTGGCGCTGGTCGGGCCGATCACGTGGTTCGTCGCGCCGTTCGGCGCGAAGCTCGCCCACTCGCTCGACCGCCGCAGGCTGTCGATGGCGTTCGGCGTGTTTCTGGCCGTCATTGCGGTCCGCATGTTCCACCGCGTGCTGGCCTGACGGCGCGCCGGAGTTCGCCGCACTGCAGGATTGACGCCCCCGGTGCGCGATGCTCTAGTCCCCGGAGAAGAACGGGAGGATCCATGAACACGACACCGAAATGGTTCATGCCGGTGGCCATCGTGGCCCTGCTCTGGAACCTGGCCGGCTGCTGGGCGTACCTGAGCGACGTGCGGCTGACGCCCGAGGACGTCGCGAAGATGCCGGAGCAGGCGCAGGCGCTCTACCACTCGAGGCCGGCGTGGTCGGTCGCCGCCTTTGCGGTGGCCGTGTGGGGCGGGGCGCTCGGCTGCCTCGGCCTCGTGCTGCGCAGGCGCTGGGCGGTCCCGGTGCTGATCGCGTCGCTGGTCGGACTGGTGCTGCAGGACCTCGGCATGTTCGTGCTGAGCGGCGCGGCGAAACTCATCCCCGCGTCGGCGTACGTCATGCAGGGCATGGTGTTCCTGATCGCCGTCGGACTCGTGCTGCTGGGGCGCAAGGCGGCGGCGAGGGACTGGCTGCACTGACTCGGCCCGTGGCGGGCGGTGCCCGCCTGCCATCTCCGGGAGTCGTTCGACGATGAAGTGGATCGTTGCGATCGCTGCCTGCCTGTCCGTGTCCGCGTGCATGACCTCGAGCCCGGGCGGGTTCGACCCGCCGCCCGCGGCGCGCCACTTCGACTTCGCCGAGGACGTGATGGTCGCCAACAAGGTCAGCGCGGGCCTCGCCGCGGGTCGCTACGTGGCCGCGTTCGCCTCCGCGACCCACGTGTTCTACCTCGGCCCGCCGAAGTCGCTGATCATGCCGAACGGCGTGCGGGTCAACGGCGGGATCGCGCTCCCGAAGTCGCCCGGCGACCCGGCGTGCCACCTCTTCATCCAGATCGGCGACGACTCGCAGCAGGTCCGCGAACAGGGGATGGGCGTGGTCGTGGCCCAGGTCGCGAAGCTCGAGGCCGGCAGCATCCGCGAATTCAGGAACGACCCGACGTGCCAGGGCTTCCTGCCGCGCATCCAGCTCGTCGACGGGTGAGCGCCCGCCGCGGCGGCCGCACGCCCCGCCGCAGGTCCGGTGACACGCCGGGCAGCCGGGGCTAGCATCCCGGATCCGGCGCATCGGCCGATCCGGGGGAGACCCGCATGATCACGACTGCACTTCGTGTCCTGGCCGCCACGGCGGCGCTGTCGACTGCCGCGGCGTTCGCCGCCGATCCCATGGATGCCGCCGCCGACAGCGGCAAGGCCGTGGCGGCGGCCATCGCGAGCCCGGATCGCCTGAAGGGCGACGCCGAACAGGACGCGCGCCGCAAACCCGCCGAGATCCTCGCCTTCGTGGGCGTGGCGCCCGGCATGCACGTCGCCGACATGTTCTCCGCGGGCGGCTATTACACGGAGCTGCTCGCGCGCACCGTCGGCGTGAAGGGCCAGGTGATCGCGTACAACAACGGGCCGTACGCGAACTTCGCCAAGAAGGGCATCGAGGCACGCTACGCCAGCGACCGGCTGGGCAACGTCCGCCAGCTCACCGCGGACGTGGACCGCTTCGACGTGGCGCCGGGCAGCCTCGATGCGGCGCTCTTCGTCATGTCCTACCACGACCTGTACTGGCGGCCGAAGGACGGTTCGTGGCCGCCGACGGATCCGCAGGCGCTGCTCAGGGGCCTGATGGCCGCTTTGAAGCCGGGCGGCGTCGTGGTCGTCCAGGATCACGTCGCCTCGGCGGGCAGCGATCCGGTCGAGACCGTCGACAAGCTGCATCGCATCGACCCGGCGGTCGTGAAACGCGACTTCGCGCAGGCCGGCTTCGTGTTCGACGCCGAGAGCCGGGTGCTGGCCCACCCGGCCGACGATCACACGAAGCTCGTGTTCGACGATTCGATCCGCGGCCGGACCGACCAGTTCGTGTATCGCTTCAGGAAGCCGGCCGCGCCTTGAGCCCGCTGCGCCTCGCGATGTGGTCGGGACCGCGCAACGTCTCGACCGCCTGCATGCGGTCCTGGGAGAACCGCGGCGACACGCTCGTCGTGGACGAGCCGTTCTACGCGCACTACCTGCGGGCGACGGGCATCGACCACCCGGGGCGCGACGAGGTCATCGCCAGCCAGTCGACCGACTGGCGCGAAGTCGCTGCGATGCTCCACGGGCCGCTGCCACCGGGCATCTCGATCCACTACCAGAAGCAGATGGCGCACCACCTGCTGCCCGACATGGGCCGCGATTGGCTGGACGGTCTCACGCACGCGTTCCTGATCCGCGACCCGCGACCGATGATCGCCTCGCTCGGCGAGAAGCTCGCCGACTTCGAACTCGAAGCGACGGGCCTGCCGCAGCAGGTCGAGATCTTCGAGCACGTGCTCGCGCGCGAGGGGTGCGTCCCGCCGGTCGTCGACTCGGCCGACCTGCTCGCCCGGCCGGAGGCGACGCTGCGGGCCCTGTGCGCCGCGCTCGGCGTGCCGTACAGCGACCGCATGCTGCACTGGCCAGCCGGTCGCCGCGCCACGGACGGCATCTGGGCGAAGCACTGGTACGACAGGGTGGAGCGCTCCACCGGCTTCGAGGCGCCGTCCGTCGGGAAGCCGGTCGAACTGAGTCCGGGAGCCGCCGCGATCGAGGCGCGCTGCCGGCCGCTCTATGACAGACTGCGCGAGCACAAGCTGCGCCCCTGAGGCTCCCGTGCTGCAGAAGTTCGACGAACGCAACCGCGACCTGATCGTCAACATCAATGGCGACCTGCGCCACCGCGACCACGCGGGCGTGAGTCCTTTCGACTCCTCGGTGCAGGGCGGCGATGCCGTCTGGGAAGGACTGCGGCTCTACCAGGGCAGGATCTTCAGGCTGGACGCGCACCTCGACCGGCTGATCCACTCGGCGAAGGCGCTGGCCTTCACGGAGATCCCGGCGCGCGAGGCGATGACGCACCAGATCCGGCGCACGCTCGAAGCCAACCACATGTTCGACGGCGTGCACATCCGCCTCACGCTCACGCGCGGCGTGAAGATCACCTCGGGCATGGATCCGCGGCTCAACACGCACGGGCCGACGCTGATCGTGCTCGCCGAGCACAAGCCCCCGGTGTACTCGAAGGCTGGGCTGAGCCTCGTCACCTCGAGCGTGCGGCGCTTCCCGCCCGACTGCCTCGACCCGAAGATCCACCACAACAACCTGCTCCAGTCGATCCTCGCCAAGATCGAGGCGAACGTCGCGGGTGCCGACGACGCGCTGATGCTCGATACGCGCGGCTTCATCGCGGAGACCAACGCGACGCACGTCTTCCTGGTGGAGAAGGGCAGGCTGCGCACGCCGCGCCTGGTCGCCTGCCCCGAGGGCATCACGCGCGCGACCGTGCTCGAACTCTGCCAGGCGCACGCCATTCCCTGCGAGGAGACCGACCTGACGCTCACGCAGGCCTATGGCGCGGACGAGATGTTCTGCACCGGCACCATGGGCGAGCTGGCCGCCGTGACGCGGGTCGACGGCCGCATCATCGGTGACGGCCAGCCGGGCCCGATGACGGCGCGGCTGTCCGCCCTGTTCAGGGAACTGACCGGGCGCGAAGGCACGGTCGTCGTCGAATCGAGGTAGTGCCATGTTCATCGACCGCAGCATCGACCCCACCGCCGAACAGGTCCGCGCCCTGCGCGACTCGACCACGACCGGCCCCGTCACCATGGTGAACCTGCTCAAGTACCGGGCCGAGGCGCGGTACGAGGAGGGCACCGAGCCGCCCTGCAGCGGCCGCGAGGCCTACGCGCGCTACAAGCACGCGTTCACGCAGACGGTGGGCGAGGTGAGCCAGGCCAGGGTGCTGTTCCAGGGACCGGCCCAGCAGGTGTTCATCGGGCAGGCGGGGTCACCGGAGACCGACTGGGACGACGTGCTGATCGTCCGCTATCCGTCGCGGCAGCATTTCCTCGCGATGATGGCGGACCCGACCTATCGCGACGCGCTGCGCCATCGCTACGCGGGACTCGAGCGCACGGTGCTCCTGCAGTGCGTCGAGGGGCACTGAGCCCGCCATTCACGGGTTGTCGGCCCGGTGTCGGCCCGTTGTCGGGTCACTGTCGGGTGCGTGTCGTGGTCCGTGGACCGGGTGGACCGCAAGCTGGGCGCCCACCTCGATGGAAGTCGTCGCCTTGATCGTCCGCAAGCTCCGCCTGCAGCGTGGATGGACCCAGGACCAGCTGGCCGAGATGGCCGGCCTGAGCGTACGGACCGTCCAGCGACTCGAGCGGGGCGACCGGCCGAGCCTGGAAACGGCCAAGGCCCTCGGGGCCGTCTTCGGGGTGGATCACACCAGCTTCCACCCGGAGGAACCCGTCATGATCCAGAGTGCTCCCACCGTCCCGCCCGCGCAGGAACCGCCCAAGGCCGAGGTCAGCCCCGAGGAGTCCGCCGCGCTGTCGCACGCGCGCAGCGTGAAGTCCTTCTACGAGGGGCTGCTCGTCTGGCTCGTGGTCGCCGTGACGATGTTCATCGCGTTCGGCGTGCGGGAGCCGATCGTGTGGGCGTGCGTCGGTGGCGCGGCGCTCGCGGTCGTGTTCCAGGGACTGCTGTCGTTCGAGAAGATCCGCCTGCCCGGCGTGGACTACGAGCGCCGGCTCGCCGAGAAAAAGCTCGGCCGCAAACTGTGACTTCGCGGCCGGCGTGCCGTCACTTCGGCACGTCGGCCATGAACCACATCGAGTAGGTCGCGCGGAACTCCGGCAGCGCCTCGCACTGAGCCGCGTGCGCCTGCA
>WBZM01003295.1_pt1 | contig 12695 bp, 9 predicted proteins | sample 5204271 | NCBI WGS metagenome assembly WBZM01 (sample SAMN12344346, study PRJNA552823) | activated sludge metagenome | biome: Activated sludge suspended growth; feature: Nitrification reactor; material: Wastewater; isolation source: activated sludge from nitrification reactor of wastewater treatment...
GTCGTCGGCGACGTCGGCCGCAGCAACACCGGCACCACCGTGCGCTTCTGGCCGGACACGACGTACTTCGACAGCCCGGATTTCGCGGTGCCGAAGCTCAAGCACGTGCTCAAGGCCAAGGCCGTGCTGTGCCCCGGCCTGAAGGTGCGCTTCCACCACGAGAAGACCGGCGAGAAGGAAGAATGGTTCTACACCGAGGGACTCGCGCAGTACCTGCGCGAGTCGCTCGAGAGCGGCGAGTTCCTGCCGGACGAGCCGTTCACCGGCAAGGTGGCGGGCGAGCAGGAAGGCGTCGACTGGGCGGTGGTGTGGCGCACGGACGGCGGCACTCGCTTCGAGGAAAGCTACGTCAACCTGATCCCGACCGCGCAGGGCGGCACGCACGTCAACGGCTTCCGGCTCGGCCTCACCGAGGCGGTGCGCGAGTTCTGCGAGTTCCGCAACCTGCTGCCGCGCGGCCTGAAGCTCGCGCCCGAGGACGTCTGGGACGACACCAGCTACGTGCTCTCGATGAAGATGCGCGACCCGCAGTTCGCCGGGCAGACCAAGGAACGGCTGTCCTCGCGCGAGCCGGCGGCGTTCGTCTCGGGCATCGTCAAGGACCAGTTCGGGCTGTGGCTCAGCCAGCACCCCGAGCAGGGCGAGCGGATCGCGCAGCTCGCGATCGCGAATGCCCAGACGCGCCTGCGCGCCAGCCAGAAGGTCGCCCGCAAGCGCGTGGTCGCGGGTCCGGCACTGCCGGGCAAGCTCGCCGACTGCAGCAGCGGCGACCCCAAGCGCGCCGAACTGTTCCTGGTCGAGGGCGACTCGGCCGGCGGATCGGCCAAGCAGGCGCGCGACCGCGAGTACCAGGCGGTGATGCCCCTGCGCGGCAAGATCCTCAACACCTGGGAGGTCGAGCCGGGCGAGGTGCTGTCGTCGCAGGAAGTGCACGACATCACGGTCGCGATCGGCGTCGACCCGGGCGCCGCCGACATCTCCAACCTGCGCTACGACAAGGTCTGCATCCTCGCGGACGCCGACTCGGACGGCCTGCACATCGCGACGCTATTGTGCGCGCTGTTCCTGCGCCACTTCCGGCCGCTGGTGCTGGCCGGGCACGTGTACGTGGCGATGCCGCCGCTCTACCGCATCGACTACGGCAAGAGCGTCGAGTACGCGCTCGACGACGCCGAGCGCAACGGCATCCTCGAGCGCATCCGGGCGGAGCACCCGCGCGCGAAGCCGGTGGTGACCCGCTTCAAGGGCCTCGGCGAGATGAACCCGCTGCAGCTGCGCGAGACGACGATGGCGCCCGAGACTCGGCGGCTCGTGCAGCTCACGGTCGAGGCGCAGGACCAGGCGGACCAGGTGATGGACATGATGCTGGCCAAGAAGCGCGCCTCCGACCGGCGCGAGTGGCTGGAGACCAAGGGCAACCTGGCCTCGGTGGCGGCCCCGCTCGATGCGGGCGCGACCCCGGCCGAGACGGACGACGACGCACGATGAGCAAAGACAAGGACGGCGGCCAGCCGCCGCTGCAGTTCGAGGGCGTCGAGCGCGAGCCGCTGCGCAGCTTCACGGAGCGGGCGTACCTCGAGTACTCGATGTACGTGATCCTGGACCGCGCACTGCCGCACGTCGGGGACGGTCTCAAGCCCGTCCAGCGGCGCATCATCTACGCGATGAGCGAGCTCGGCCTCGCGGCCACCGCCAAGCACAAGAAATCGGCGCGCACGGTCGGCGACGTGATCGGCAAGTTCCACCCGCACGGCGACTCGGCCTGCTACGAGGCGATGGTGCTGATGGCCCAGCCGTTCTCGTACCGCTATCCGATCGTGGACGGGCAGGGCAACTTCGGTTCGCCCGACGACCCCAAGTCGTTCGCGGCGATGCGCTACACGGAGTCCAAGCTCACCCGCTACGCCGAGGTGCTGCTGTCCGAGCTGGGGCAGGGTACGGTGGACTGGCAGCCGAACTTCGACGGCTCGCTCGACGAGCCGGCGCTGCTGCCGGCCCGCCTGCCCAACCTGCTGCTGAACGGCGCCACCGGCATCGCCGTCGGCATGGCCACCGACATTCCGCCGCACAACCTGCGGGAAGTCGCCGCCGCCTGCGTGCGGCTGCTCGACGAGCCGAAGGCCACGGTCGCGCAGCTGTGCGAGCACATCCAGGGGCCGGACTTCCCGACCGGCGCCGAGATCATCACGCCGAGGGCCGAGCTGGCGAACCTCTACGCCACCGGCAACGGCACGTTCCGGGCCCGCGCGCGTTTCGAGGTCGAGGACGGCGAGATCGTCGTCACCGAGCTGCCGTACCAGGTCTCCGGTGCCAAGGTGCTCGAGCAGATCGCGGCGCAGATGCGCGCCAAGAAGCTGCCGATGATCGAGGACCTGCGCGACGAGTCGGACCACGAACACCCGACGCGCCTGGTCATCACGCCGCGGTCCAACCGCGTCGACACGGACCAGGTGATGGCGCACCTGTTCGCCACGACGGACCTCGAGCGCACCTACCGCGTGAACCTGAACGTGATCGCGCGCGACGGCCGCCCGCGCGTGATGGGCCTGAAGCCGCTGCTCGAGGAGTGGCTGTCGTTCCGCATCGACACCGTCACGCGCCGGCTGCAGTACCGGCTCGAGAAGGTCAACGCGCGGCTGCACATCCTCGACGGCCTGCTCGTCGCGTTCCTGAACCTCGACGAGGTCATCCGCATCGTCCGCACCGAGGACGATCCCAAGGCCGCGCTGATCGCACGGTTCCAGCTCTCCGAGGCCCAGGCCGAGGCGATCCTCGAGACCAAGCTGCGCCACCTCGCGCGCCTCGAGGAGATGAAGATCCGCGGCGAGCAGGGCGAGCTTGCCAAGGAGCGCGACCAGCTCGAGAAGCTGCTCGGCAGCAAGGCGAAGCTCCGCAAGCTGGTGCGCGAGGAGATCCTCGCCGACGCCGAGAAATACGGCGACGTTCGCCGCAGCAAGCTGGTCGAGGGCGCCGTGGCGGCGCAGGCCATCGACGAGACCGAGCTGGTGGCGAGCGAGCCGGTCACCGTCGTGCTCTCGAAGAGCGGCTGGGTCCGCCAGGCCAAGGGCCACGAGATCGACCCGCGCTCGCTCTCCTACAAGACCGGCGACGAGTACCGGTCGTGCGCGCGCGGGCGCAGCACGCAGCTCGCGGTCTTCCTCGACAGCACGGGCCGGGCCTACAGCCTGCTGGCGCATACGTTGCCTTCGGCGCGCGGGCAGGGCGAGCCGCTGTCGGGCCGGCTCGATCCGCCGGACGGCGCGACCTTCGCCGGCGTGCTGATCGGCGATCCGCAGGATCGCTGCGTGCTCGCGAGCAGCGCGGGGTACGGCTTCATCGCCAGGCTCGAGGACCTGCACAGCCGCAACCGCGCCGGCAAGGCGGCGCTCAACGTGCCGGACGGCTACTCGGCCATCGGCCCGGTGCCGCTCGCGAGTGGCGAGCAGGTGCTGCTGGCGGCGCTTAATTCCGAAGGGCGGCTGCTCACGTTCCCGGCGGCGGACTTGCCGGAGTTGCCGCGCGGCAAGGGCAACAAGATCTTCGGCATCTCGACCAGGAAGTCGCTGGTCGAGCCGGAGTCGCTGCTCGCGATCGCGACGGTGGCGCCGGGACAGACGCTGCGCCTGCTGATGGGCGAGCGGCACATGAGCCTCTCGTACAAGGACCTGGGCGAGTACCGCGGCGAACGCGGCCAGCGCGGCGCGGTGCTGCCGCGCGGCTGGCGCAAGGTCGAAGGCCTCGAGCTCGAGGCCTGAGGATCAGCCGATCGTGACCTGTTCGGGGCTGTTCACGAAGTAGCCCTGGATGAACTCGACGCCGAGCTGCCAGAGCACGGCCATGGTGTTCGCGTCCTCGACGCGCTCCGCGATGGTCGTGATGTGGTGCTCGCGCGCGATGTCGACCAGCGCCTTGACCTTGTCCTGCAGCGGCCGGTCGTTGGCGAGGCCCTGCATCAGGGCGCCGTCGATCTTCACGTAGTTGATCGGCAGCCGGCTCACCAGGGCGGCCGGCTCGCCGCTCGAGCCGAAGTGCTCGATGGCGAGTTCCATGCCGAGCAGCTTCAGCAGCTTCTGCAGCTGGCGGGCCTCCTTGATGTGGCGCGTGGCGAGTTCCTCGCCGAGCTCGATGACGACCTTGCCCGGCTCGATGCCGGAGGCCTTGAGCTGCTGGTGGAGCCAGGCGCCGAGCGTCTGGTCCCTGAGCGAGTCGCGCGAGAGGCGCACGAACACCCGGTGGGGCTTCTTCGACGCGCAGAACGACATCGCGGCGCCGACGACCCAGCGGTCGATGTTCTTCATGAGGTCGATGCGCTCGGCGGCCGCCAGGAACTCCGAGGGCAGCACTTCCTGGCCCTTCTCGTCGAGCATGCGGACCACGATGTCGAACATCGCGCGGTCCTCGCCGACGAGGCTCGCGATGGGTTGCTGCACCAGGCGGAAGCGGTTGGCCATGAGTGCCGACTTGATCTGCGCCGCCCACGTGCGGTCGGCTTCGCCGAGTTCCGGCTTGCCGCCGGCCGCGGGCGTCTCCCGACGCAGGACCCGGTTGCCGCCGGCCCGCGCGGCGTCGCGCTGGGCCTCGATGGCGGTCTGCAACGGACGCGCCAGCGGCTCGCCGCCGGCGAGGCAGGTGACGGCGCCCGCGCTGCACGTGGCCCGGACGTGGCCGCCGTTGCTCTTGTGGGGCGTGGCCGCGAGCCGGCCGAGCACCAGGTTCACCCAGGCCTCGAGGTCGCGGGAGTTGCCGCGCTCGAACAGCACGGCGAAACCGGCCGGCGACACCCGGGCGGCGAGGTCGCCGCTCTGCAGCTGGGCGTGCAGGGTGTGGCCGACGCTGTTGAGGAATTCCTCCGTCGCCAGCGGCCCGTTCTCCTCCTCGAGCGTGGGGAGGTTGTCCGGCTCGAAGTAGGCGATCGCCCGCAGGCCGCCCTTCAGCGTCTGCGCGGCGCGGGCCGTCGCCAGCTCCAGGAAGCCCTGCCGGCGCAGCAGCCCGGTGGCCGGGTCGTGGCGCATGGCGTCGTCCAGCTGGCGGGTCAGCGACTCGAGGTCGCGCCGCTGGGTCGCCACGCGCAGGCGGATGGCCGGCTCGCCCTCGAACTCGAACTTCTCGAGGGCCAGCTCCAGCGGCAGCCGGGTGCCGTCCTGCTGCACCGCGGTCGTGCTGAGCGAGTGATCCGACCAGCGCCCCTGCGCGGCTGCGACGAGCGCGCCCTTGAGGGCCACGTGACTGGTCGACTCGAAGTGGTCCATCAGCGGCTGGCCGACCAGCGCGTTCGGGTCGTGGAAGCCGAAGAGTTCGGTCCAGGCCGGGTTCACGTCGACGACGATGCCTTCCTGCACGTGGGCGATGGCATCGGTCGAGCCCGTCATGAACGCCTTCATCTGGTCCCGGTACGAGCGCGCCGAGGCGAGCGTCCCGGACAGCGTCTGGTCGAGGCGCGAGGACTGGAGTTCGCGCGCCGCAACGGCCTGCAGGCGGCCCCGCGCGGCCAGCGTGACGACGTCCTGCGCGCCGAGTTCGATGCCCCGCACGAGGTCCTGTTCGCTCAGCGCGTCGCGCACGAGGATCGTCGGGACGCGGGTCGCCAGGCGCCGGCGCAGTTCGAGCGCGGCCCGGGCCTCCTCGGGATCGTTCAGCACGAGGAAGATGAGCTGCGGCGCGTGCTGCCCGAGGGCGTCCCCGAAGTCCGCGAGGTCCCGGATCCAGGCGCAGTGCACCGGGTGGCCGGCGTTGCGCAGCGCGCTGTTGATGATCTCGACCGGATCCTGCTGACGGGACAGGACGACGAGCGGTATGGGTCTGGTATCGGCCAAACAGGCCCCCGTAGGTTCGGCCGTCGCAAGCGGCGGCGATATGTCAAGGCGGGCGGATCATAGCACCGGGTTTTCAGGGACTTGCGTGACGCAGGTGGCAGCCTCGCGAGCCGGTGTCGCGGCCCCCGGGGCCGGTGCGGAGCCGGCCTCGGGCGGGGGGCTGACTGGAGCGGGCGGCGGCGGGTATGATGCCGGGCTGCGCTGCGGCGAGCCGCAAGCAGCCACCCCGTCCACGGACCACAGGCCAGCCGCACATGTCCAGCTACAGCACGAACGAGTTCAGGTCGGGTCTCAAGATCATCCTCGACGGCGATCCGTACACGATCGTCGAGAACGAGTTCGTGAAGCCCGGCAAGGGCCAGGCGTTCAACCGGGTGCGCATCCGCAACCTCAAGACCGGCCGCACCCTGGAGCGCAACTTCAAGTCCGGCGACACGGTCGAGGCCGCCGACGTGGTCGAGGTCGACATGCAGTACCTCTACAACGACGGCGACTTCTGGCACTTCATGGTGCCGGACAACTTCGAGCAGCACACCGCCGGCAAGGAAGCACTCGGCGGCAACGAGATCTGGCTGAAGGACGGCGTGAGCTGCAAGGTCATGCTCTGGAACGGCGTGCCGCTCGCGATCGAGCCGCCCGCCCACGTCGAGCTGAAGATCGTCGAGACCGATCCGGGTGTGCGCGGCGACACTGCGACCGGCGGCCAGAAGCCCGCCAAGCTCGAGACCGGGGCGGTGGTTCGCGTGCCGCTGTTCATCAACGAGGGCGAAGTCATCCGCGTCGACACGCGGACGTCCGAGTACCTCTCGCGCGCCAAGGGCTGAGCCCTCACAGGCGCTGCGCGGCCGCCCGGGACGGGCGGCCGGAGGGGTCGCACGACGCGGCTAGGGCCCGGCCCGCTCCGGGGCGCAATGCCGCAGGAAGACGCGCACCAGCGCCTCGAGTCCCGCCGAATCGTCGGCGTCGAAACGATTCGTCACCGGGCTGTCCACGTCGAGCACGCCCAGCAGTCGCCCGTCCGCCACGACCGGCACCACCACCTCGGAGTTCGAGGCCGCATCGCAGGCGATGTGGCCGGGGAACAGGTGCACGTCCGGCACCAGCACGGTTTCCCGGCGCGCCGCGGCGGTCCCGCAGACGCCCTTGCCCGGCGCGATGCGCACGCAGGCGGGCTTGCCCTGGAACGGCCCGACCAGCAGGTCGCCGGATGCCGCATCGAGCAGGTAGAAGCCGACCCAGTTGACCTCCGGCAGCGACCAGTACAGCAGCGACGACATGTTCGCCGCGCCGGCGATCAGGTTGCTCTCGCCGGCGAGCAGTCCGTCGAGGTCCCGGGCCAGTTCCGCGTAGGCCGCGCGCTTGTCGTCCGGCAGGCGTCTGGGTTCGTGCACCGCTGAGTCCCTCAGGCGCGCTCGAAGGGGAAGGCCACGACGTCGTCGATGCACGCCGCGCCCACGGCCGTCATGACTACCCGGTCGAAGCCGAGCGCCACGCCGGCGCACGCGGGCAGGCCGGCCGCGAGTGCCGCGAGGAAGTGCTCGTCGGCCGCCCGCTGGGGTCGTCCACGGGCCTGGCGCGCAGCGAGATCCGCGGTGAAGCGCGCACGCTGTTCCACCGCGTCGCCGAGTTCATGAAAGCCGTTGGCGAGTTCGAGCGGGCCCCAGAACGCCTCGAAGCGCGAGGCCACCGGGCCGCGGATCCGGGCCAGCGCCGCCTGGCTGGCCGGGAAATCGTGCAGGAAGGTGATTCGGTCCGGGGCGAAGGTGTCCGCGACCAGCGTGCCCATGGCGAGGTCGAGGAGGTCGTCCCGGCCGGCCTCCCGCATCGAGGGCGGCACCGAGCCGCCGTGCGCGTCGATCGCGCGGCGCAGCGCGGCGACGTCGCAGGCGAGCGGGTCGAGGCCGAGGACCCGCTGGAAGGCGTCGACGTACGTGACCTTGACCGTCGGCCCGACCGGCCGGTGCGGTTCGATCAGCCGGCGCAGCAACCGCTCGACGTCGTCCATGAGCGCGTGATGGTCGATGCCGAGGCGGTACCACTCGACCATCGTGAATTCCGGGTTGTGCCGGCGGCCGCGTTCGCCTTCGCGGAAGACGTGGCAGACCTGGTAGATGTCGGGCGACCCCGCGCACAGCAGCCGCTTCATCGCGTACTCGGGCGAGGTCTGCAGGTAGCCGATCGTGCGGCCGCCGGCTTCCCCGACCGCGAGCGCCTCGAGGTGCACGTCCGTCACCGCGGCGCGCACCAGCACGGGCGTCTCGACTTCGAGCGCCCCGGTGGCCGCGAAGTGCTCGCGTACGCGCGCGAGCGACTGCGCGCGCAGACGCAGCACGTCGAACGTGGCGGTCGGTCGCCAGTCGCCGGCGCTCATGCGGCGTCGAAGCGCGCGAGTGCCTGGCCGAGGCGCACGGCCGTGCCGGGCCGGAGCGCTGCGTCGAACGCCGCAGGGCGGCCGAACAGGGCCACCACGGTCGAGCCCATGTTGAAGCGACCGAGTTCCTCGCCGCGCGCGAACTCGCGGCCGAGGCCCGCTTCGATGTTGCGCACCGCGCCCCGGCGGGCCGGCGGCGGATTGATCTCGCCGGCGTGCACGGTCTCGATGCTGCCGACGAACAGGGCCCCGACCAGCACCAGCGCCAGCGGACCGAGCGCCGTGTCGAACTCGCAGACCACCCGTTCGTTGCGGGCGAACAGGTCGGCGACCGTGCGGGCCGTGGCGGCATTCACGCTGAAGAGGTCGCCCGGCACGTAGCGCGTGGCCGTCAGCCGGCCCGCGAGCGGCATGTGGATGCGGTGGTAGTTGTAGGGGGCGAGGTAGAGGCAGGCGAAGCTGCCGCCCGCGTACCTCGCGGCCGCAGCCTCGTCGGCGAGCAGGGCGGCGGCCGTGTAGCGCATGCCCTTGGCCTGCAGCAAAGTGCCGGACTCGATGCGCCCGAGCTGGCTCACGGTGCCATCGACGGGGCAGGCGGCGGTGTCCGGTGCCTCGACGACCGGGCGGGCGCCGGCCCTGAGCGCGCGCGTGAAGAACGCGTTGAACGACTCGTAGGCGTACGGGTCCGGCTGTGCGGCCTCGCCGAGGTCGATCTGCGGATAGGCGTTCAGGACCGTGCGCAGGATCGCATCGCGCACCAGCGGCCGGCGGCTGCGGGCGAGCCGGTGCATGGTGCGCGACAGCCAGTGCTGCGGGATCAGCTGCTGCAGCAGGGCGAAAGCCTGATCCGATGCGCCCGAGAGTTCGCTGTCCCGCTTCATCGGTCGTCCTCGCGCCAGGCGATCAGCTTGCGGTAGTCGCGCGCCAGCGCGGCGGCATCGCGGGCGCTGGAGCTCAGGGCGGCGAGCGCGCCCGACGGATCGACCACGAAGATCCCGGCGCCGTGGTCCATGGTGTAGCCGCCATCGGCCAGCGGGACCCGGGCATACGGCACCGAGAACGCCGCGGCGGCCGCGGCCACCTGGGACGCGCTGCCGGTGGCGCCCACGAACGTCGGGTCGAAGAACGTGACATAGGCGGCCAGGCGGGCCGCGTCGTCGCGCTCCGGGTCGACGCTGACGAACAGGACCTCGGGCACGCGGCCGTCGGGCAGGTTCGCGAGGTCGCGGCGCACCTGGGCCAGCATCGCGAGTGCGGTGGGGCAGACGTCGGGGCAATGCGTGAAGCCGAAGAACACCAGGGTCCAGTGTCCCCGCAGCCCGGCGTTGTCGAGCCGGGCGCCGTCGTGGCGGACCAGCTCGATCGGCGGCAGCGCGCGCGCCTGCGGCAGGACGGTGAGCAACTCGGTCGCCGGCGCGGCCGGCCTGGACGGCAGCCACGAACGCGCGAGGAACACCCCGAGCGCAAACGCTACAATCGCAATGACGCCGATGCGTGCGAGGCGTGCTGTCATGCCGGGCCGAGGTGTCCGTGCCAGGAGCGGCGGAAGCGTCATTATCCCACAACCTCACCGAACCATGTCCCGAACCCCGACCCTGCAGGCCCCGCTCCCGGCCGAACCCACGGTGGCCGACCTCATCCGCCACGGCGCGGAGGCGTTCGAGCGCGCGCAGCTTGCGTATGGGCACGGCATGGGCGACGCGATCGACGAAGCGGCGGCGCTGGTGTTCCACGCGCTCGGCCTCGCGCACGGGGATGCCGGGCAGGTCTACGACACGCGCCCGGGCGCGCAGGGCGTCGGCGAAGTGCTCGCCCTGTTCGCCGAGCGGATCGAGCGGCGCGTGCCGGCCGCCTACCTCATGGGGCGCATGTGGTTCGCGGGCCTGGAATTCGAGGTCGATCCGCGCGTCATCGTGCCGCGTTCGCCGTTCGCCGAGCTGATCGAGGCCGGTTTCGCGCCCTGGATCGATCCGGCGCGCGTGCGCCGCGTGCTCGACGTGGGCACCGGGTCGGGCTGCATCGCGATCGCCTGCGCGCGGCGCTTCGGCGAGGCGCGGGTGGACGCCGTGGACCTCTCCCCGGAGGCGCTGGCCGTCGCCGCCCGCAACGTCGCCCGCCATCGCGTGGGCGGGCGCGTCCGCCTGCTGCAGGGCGATGCCCTCGCGCCGGTGCGGGGCGAGCGCTACGACCTCATCGTGTCGAACCCGCCCTACGTCAGCCACGCCGAGATGGACGCACTGCCCGAGGAGTACCGGCACGAGCCGGACATGGCGCTCAGGGCCGGGGCCGACGGCCTCGACGTCGTGCGCCGGCTGCTCGCAGGCGCCGCCGCGCTGCTGGAGCCCCAGGGCGCGCTGTTCGTGGAAGTGGGCGACAGCGAGGAGCGGCTGCAGGCCGCCTATCCACGCGTGCCTTTCCTCTGGCTCGAGTTCGCGCACGGCGGCGGCGGCGTCTTCATGTTGACGAAGCACGAGCTCGAAAGGCACCGTGCGGATCTTTGCGGGGTGGACTGAGGCATGGCCGGCAACACCTTCGGACAGCTCTTCACGGTGACGACGTTCGGCGAGAGCCACGGGCCGGCGCTCGGCTGCGTCGTCGACGGCTGCCCGCCCGGCCTCGAGCTCGGCGAGGACGACCTGCAGCGGGATGTGGAGCGGCGCCGCTCGGGCACGTCGAGGTTCACCAGCCAGCGCCGCGAGCCGGACACCGTGCGCATCCTCTCGGGGGTGTTCGAGGGCCGCACCACCGGCACGCCCATCGGCCTGCTGGTCGAGAACACGGACCAGCGCTCCTACGACTACGACAGGATCAAGGACCGGTTCCGGCCCGGCCACGCCGACTACACGTACCTGCAGAAGTACGGCCTGCGCGACTACCGGGGCGGCGGACGCTCGTCGGCCCGCGAGACCGTCATGCGCGTGGCGGCCGGCGCGATCGCCCGCAAGTACCTCGCCGTCCGTCACGGCATCCGCATCCGCGGCTACCTGGCCCAGCTCGGCGCCATCCGGCTGGAGGCGCTCGACCTCGATGCCGTGGACGACAACCCGTTCTTCTGCGCGGATCCGCAGCGGGTGCCGCAGCTCGAGGCCGCCATCGAGCAACTGCGCAGGGAAGGCGACTCGGTCGGCGCGCGTGTCACGGTGATCGCCACGGGCGTGCCGGCCGGCCTCGGCGAGCCGGTGTTCGACCGCCTCGACGCCGACCTCGCCCACGCGATGATGAGCATCAACGCCGTCAAGGCGGTGGAGATCGGCGACGGTTTCGCCGTCGTGGCGCAGCGGGGCTCCGAGCACCGTGACGAGATGACCCCGCAGGGATTCCTCTCCAACCACGCCGGCGGCACCCTGGGCGGCATCTCGAGCGGCCAGGACGTCGTGGTCAGCATGGCGATCAAGCCGACCTCGAGCATCGTCCGGCCTGGCCGGACCATCGACCTGGGCGGCCAGCCGGTCGAGGTCAGCACCACTGGCCGGCACGACCCCTGCGTCGGGATAAGGGCGGTTCCCATCGCCGAGGCCATGCTGGCCCTCGTGCTGATGGACCACTGCCTGCGCCACCGGGCGCAGAACGCGGAGGTCGTGCCCCCCCTGCCGCCGATCCCGCCGCGCGCCTGATCCCCCGCCGTGCGGCGGAAATGTGCGCCGCGTCCGCTTATGTCCGCCGCCAAAGGTCTAAAAAGGGCGGCACCACCCAAGGGAAGGTTGGGTGCAATGCCGTCGTGGGCTATAGTTATGTTGAATTTGTCGAAACGACGTGAACATGTGCCGGCAGGACGCCCGACCGGCGACGCGTGGCTACACGTCGAGTGGGAGAGCCGATGAAGACTGCCGTTCGCCGCATCCTCCTCCTGAGTGCGCTGATGTCGCCCGGTGCGCTGTACGCGCTGGGCCTCGGCGAGATCCACCTCAATTCCGCGCTGAACCAGCCGTTCGATGCCGACATCGACCTGGTCTCCGCCACCCAGGAGGATCTCGGCGCGTTGCGCGCCTCGCTCGCGAACGGCGACACGTTCGCGAAGTACGGGCTCGACCGGCCCAGCTTCCTCACCGATTTCGCATTCCGCGTGACCAAGGGCCCGAACGGCCAGGACGTCCTCAAGGTCACCTCGCCGCGACCGGTGACGGAGCCCTTCGTCACGCTGCTCGTCGAGGCGAGCTGGCCCCGCGGCAAGCTGCTGCGCGAGTACACGGTCCTGCTGGACCCGCCGGTGTTCGCGCCGACGCCGGCCGCGGCCGAGCCCCCGGTGCAGGCGCCGCGCGCAGTCTCGTCGGCGGCACCGGCGAGCCGTCCGGAGACGCTCGATGGCTCGGGCACCGCGCCTGCCGGCGAGCGCCGGGCACCGCGTTCCGTCGCGGTCGCGAGCCCCGGCATCGAGCCGGGCTCGTCGTATCGCGTGCGCCAGAACGACACGCTCTGGGACATCGCCAGCGCGGCGAATCCCGGCTCGCGGTCCGACGTCAATCGCGCCATGGTCGCGATCTACCAGAACAATCCGCAGGCGTTCGACGGCA
>WBZM01003296.1_pt1 | contig 12693 bp, 8 predicted proteins | sample 5204271 | NCBI WGS metagenome assembly WBZM01 (sample SAMN12344346, study PRJNA552823) | activated sludge metagenome | biome: Activated sludge suspended growth; feature: Nitrification reactor; material: Wastewater; isolation source: activated sludge from nitrification reactor of wastewater treatment...
GCGCGAGCGCCGCTTGGCGTAGACCACGTCGAAGCCCTCGGCCATCCTGGCGCGCATCTCGCGGAGCAGCTCCGGCGGATCCTGCAGGTCCACGTCGATGACGGCGCACTGGTCGCCCCGGCAGAGTGCGATGCCGGCCATGGTGGCGGCCGGCTGGCCGAAGCGGCGCGACAGGACCACCAGGCGGAGGCGCGGGTTGCGGCGGATCTCCTCCTGGATCACCGCCTCCGTCCGGTCGGGCGAGGGGTCGAGGCAGAAGAGGATCTCGTAGCGCGGCGAGAGCCCCTCCAGGATGGGCTCCATCCGCTGCAGGAAGGGCCGGATGTTGGCCTCCTCCTTGTAGACGGGCACGACGACGGAGATCTCGGCGTGCGGCGCGTCGGGCATGGGGCGGCCTCGGGAAGGGGGCGGATGTTACCGCGGCGTCCTGGAGCCCGCCAGCCGCACCGGCGGGCGGCCGTCGGCGTAGCGGACCTCCAGGCCGCCGGGGACGGGCGCCACCGTGGCGTCGGCCTCCGGGGGCGCGGTCGCGGATCCGACGACGGCGCCCCAGCCGAAGTTCCCGGCCACGCGCCCGACCTGCGTGAAGGGGGTGCCGCGGGCCTCCAGGAAGAACATCACCAGGTAGTCCTGGAAGGGCGGCATGGGGGGCACCAGGACGTGTCGGGCGCCGGCGAGCGGCGCGCCCAGGCCGTCCAGGTCGAGCCGGAGCTGCCGCTTGAGCTGCTCGTCCTGCACCGCCGGGTAGGGTGGCTCGTAGTGGATGCCGTCCGGTCCCGCGGCCGCCCCCACGCGCAGGAGCCCCAGCCCCAGCTGGAAGGCGACGAAGGCGGCCGCCACCGCCCCGGCCGCCTGCCGCCACCGCCCGGGGCCGGGGGCCAGCGCCGGCGCCGCGAGGAGCAGCAGGAGGAGCGGCGAGGCCCAGCTCACCGCCTTCCCGGCCTCCCAGTAGTGGCCGCGCGCGGCGAAGAGGGCCACCGGGGCCAGCAGCCCGGCCAGGGCGAGCGAGGCCAGGCGGAGCCGCCGGAGGTCGGGCTCCGGAGCGGCGGCGGGGCCGGCGCCGGGGACGGGCGCCCCGCGGCGCCACAGGGCCAGGGCCGCCGCCGCCGGGAGGGCCAGGCAGAGGGCGCCGAGGGCGAGCCGCCACGCCAGGGCCAGCGCCGGCGCCTCGCCGGGCGGCGGCGTGGCGAAGAAGAGGCCCAGGAGGCCGGCGCCCAGGTCCACGGCGGAGGCCAGCAGCGGCTCGCCGGGCGTCCACCCATCCCGCCCGGAGAGGAAGGCCTGGAAGAAGCGCCACCAGGTCACCGGCTCGCCCCGGGCCAAGGCGGCCTGGCGGAGCATGAAGCCGAAGGTGGCGTCCCAGGCCAGGAGGCTGGCCGCGACCCCCGCCAGGCCGAGGAGCGGCAGGAAGGGGCCCGGGTCGAGGCGGCGCGCCCGCCAGGCGGCCCAGCCCAGGGCCGCGCCGGCGAGGGGGGCCAGCACCGCCAGGTGGTAGGTGAGCCCCTCGGGGTAGAGGAACGCGGCCCCGGCGGTGAGCACGGCGATGGCCCCCGCCAGCCGGGCGCGCTCCCCCGGCGCCGCCTCCTCCCCGGCGGCCGCCTCCACCAGCAGGCCGGCCAGGAGCAGCAGGCCCGGCGCGGCGGCGAGCTGGCTCCAGGCGTTGATGTCGAGGGCGTACTGGCCCCAGAAGCCCAGGGCGAAGGCGGGCGCGGCCAGCGCCGCAGCCCAGGGCCGCGCACCTGGGAGCCAGCGGCGCAGCAGGAGGGCCGCGGCGAGGGCGGTGAGCGAGAGGAGGAAGGCCAGGAACGCGTAGTGGAGCCGCCAGGTCTCCGGCGGATCGACCCGGCTCAGCGCCGCGTAGGCCAGCATCACCCCCGGCCGCTCCGCCAGGTTGCGCCGGGCCTCGATCCAGAGCGGGTGGCGCAGCAGCGCCTCCTGGCCGGCCGCCGCCAGCGCGGCCTGGGGCTCGCGGGCGTAGACCAGCGCCGAGCCGAGGTAGCCGAAGGTGTCCCAGTGGTTGCCCTGGAAGAGCGCGAACCGGTCGCCGCCGGTGAAGCGAGGGGCGAGGAGCAGGGCCAGCAGCACCGCCCAGCCGCCGAGCGCCTGGGCCGGGCCGCGCCAGGCTCCGGGGCCGGCCCGGCGGCGCCACCGGACCTCGAGGGCCAGGCCCACCCCGGCGCCGAGGAGCGCCACGGCGAGGGTCCCGGCCGGCGGCAGCCCGGCGCCGTAGCCGGCCGTGGCCAGCACCCCCAGCACCGCCAGCCCCAGCACCGGCGCCGCCAGCGCCCGCCAGGCGAAGGCCCGCGCCGGCAGGAGGCGCGCCAGCGGCAGGCCGAGGCCGCCACAGGCGAGGGCGCCGGTCAGGACGAGGAGGACGTCGGGCATGGCCGGGGCGTCAGGGGTGGACGGGGTTGGCGGTGTAGGTGCGGATGACGCCCTCGATCGAGAGGCCCGGATCGAAGTAGGGCGTGCAGGGGCGCGGCGCCGACCAGCACTGGTCGCCCAGCACCGGCAGCACCACGGCGGCGCCCGGCAGGGTCCGCTGCTCCCGCCACGGGGCGGCGGGGAGGGTGGGCCAGGCGGCCACCGGATGGGCCGAGGCCGGCACCTGGCCGAGCCAGGCCAGCGACTCGGGCAGGAGCCAGGCGGTCGCGCCGAGGAGGAGGGCCAGGAGCGCGCCGGCGGTGGCGCGGCCGGGCCAGCGGGCCAGGGCCAGGGCGGCCGCCTCGGCGGCGGGGATGGCGGCCAGCGCCAGCAGCCAGGCCCAGCCGAAGCGCGGCGTGGGGGCGAGGGCGAACCAGCCGGCGGTGCCGGCGGCGGCCACCGCCCAGGTGAGCCAGGCAGCGCGCCCCGGCCGCCCGGCGCGGACCGCCGCCAGCAGGGCCAGGGCCACCGCCCCGGCGGCGAGGAGGGCCAGCACCAGCTGGACCAGCCCGGACTGGAGCGTGGCGTCGGCCCAGCCGGGCAGCCAGTCCCAGCGCCCCAGCACCTGCGCGTGGTGCACGCCCGGGGCGCGGGCCCAGGAGCGGACCCAGGCGGACACGTCGTTCCCGATGCTGGCCGGCGTGGCCCACGGCACCGGCAGGCAGGCCACCTGGGAGGGGAAGAGGGGGCAGCCGGAGGCCAGGATCCCGTGGGCCAGCCAGGGGAGCAGCAGCGCCGCCGCCGCGCCGATCGTGCCGAGCCAGGCGCGCCGGTCGAGCCACCGCCGGTGGGCCAGGAGGAGCAGCGCGCCCGCGGCGGGGAGGAGCGCGTAGGAGAGCTTCACGGTGGCGGCGAGGAGGGCCAGCAGCGCCCCGGCCACCGCCTGCGCGCGGGCCTCAGGGGTCCCCTCCGGCTCCGGGCCGCCGCGGGAGAGGGCCCGCGCCCAGGCCACCAGCGCCGCCCAGGCCAGCACGGCGCCGCCCGCGTCGGGGGACTGGCCGCCCAGCTCGCCGGCGGCGGTCGCCACCACCAGGAGCGAGGCGGCGGCCAGGAGGCTGCCGAGGTCCCGCCGCCCGGCGCGGAGCTCGCGGAGGCCGTCGAGGGAGAGCCAGCCGCCCAGGAAGAGGGCGGTGGTGGAGATCAGGAAGGCGCTGCGGCCCACCGCCAGCGGGTGCTCCAGCATGGCCGCCACGGTGAACCAGGCGGAGTTGAAGCCGAGGCGGGCGTGGAGCGTCGCCAGCCCCGGCACCTGGGCCGACTCGGTGGTCCACTTCACGGCCTGGAGCCAGTAGAGCCCCATGTCGTAGTGGCGCAGCGGGAAGCCGTTGAGCGCGGAGAGCCCCGCCAGGAGCAGGTGGAGGGCCGCGGCGCCGGGGAGGGTGGTGGTGGCGAGGAGCGCGCGGGCGCGCCGGGCGAAGGCCAGGAGCCCCGCGGCCAGCGCGGCGGCGGCCACCCAGGGGCCCACCGGCGCCACCAGGTGGATCAGGGTGCCGGCGGCGGCGAGGACCAGGTAGCCGAGGAGGCCGGTGGTGGCCGGATCGAGGCCGGGGGCGAGGCGGCGGGCCAGCAGGTGGCCCAGCCCGAGCAGGGCCGCGGCCCAGGCCGCGCTCGCCACGAGGACCGGGAGCATGGGCGGCGAGGGTAGCACGGGGACGCCGCGTCCCCGTTGGCGGCGTCAGGGGGGTCGCAGCGTGGAGGTCAGGGAGGGACGAAGTCCCTCTCCGCTGGGCGCAGTGCACCCGCCGGCTCCTGCTGATCGACGAGTGCCGTGTGCCGGGGAGGTGCGAAGCGCCTCCCCGGGGGGCGGTGAGATGGCGGGCCCCGCGCGAAGCGCCTCCGCCGGTCGGGGCGGGGCGCAGCCCCGTACAGATGAGGCCTGAGCGGCGGCGCGAAGCGCCCAGCCGCTCAGGCCGGGCGGCGCCAGGGGCGGGCGGTGCCGGTCTCGTCCACGCGGATCCGCTCGTGGGCCGGTCCCCGCCAGAAGCTGCCGGCAATGACGCGGGCCGGGAGGAAGGGGTACTTGGCCCGGCTCTCGGCCGAGACGGTCACCACCGGCGAGGGCGGCGGGCCGTCGGGGAGGGCGGTGGGGAAGCCCTCCTCGTTGAGCGTGATGGCGGGGCGGGCCTCGGCGTGGTGGCCGTGGTGCTTGCGCTGGCGACGGCGCCCCTGCGACGGGCGCGGGCTGCGGGTCTTGATCAAGGCGGTGCTTCCTCTGTGGTCGGGCGCCCTCCTCCGGGAGGGCGGCCTCGTGGCGCGGCCGACGACGGCCTGCGCGGCTGCTCGATGCTGGCTCGGTGGCGCCGTGGTGCGGACGGGCGCGGGTGCGAACGGAGGGAGTCTAGGGAACCGCGACGCCCTGCGCAAGCGCCGCGCGAGGCCGGCCGCCGCCCCCGCCTCAGCGCCGCCGCAGCCCGGCCAGGCCCCAGGCCAGGAAGAAGGCGCCGATGGCCACCGCCGGCCACTTCACCGGCGGTGCCAGCCCGATGGCCGCGAAGGCCGCGCCGGTGAGGAAGCGGAGCCAGAGGTCGGCCCGGGTGGCGCGCGGACGGGTCACCTCGCCGCCGGCCGCCAGCTCCTCGAACATCCGCCGGATGGCCGCCTCGGTGAGCCCGCCGGTGTGGCGGGCCACCTCGGCGCCGTCGCGCCGGGCGATGAGGGTGGGGAGCCCGAGCACGCCGAGGCGCGCCGACGCCTGCGGCTCGTCGTCGGCGTTGACCCGCACCAGCCGGACCCGCCCCTGGTACTCGGCGGCCACCTTGTCGAGGGCCGGGGCCATGGCGCGGCAGGGGCCGCACCAGGGCGCCCAGACGTCGATGATCTCGGCCCCCGCGGGGGCGCTGCCGGCCGGCTCGGACATGCCGGTGGGAGTCATGCTCCCGGCGGAGGGTTCGGGCAAGGGTCAGGGCACCGTGCACCCGCCGCCCGCCGGGCAGCTCCCGGCGGCGAGGCCGTTCCAGGTCTGGCGGCACAGGCCGGCGGCGCCCGGGGCGGCGATGGCGCTGGTGAGGGTGAGGTCCGGGGCGCTGGCGGTGGGGCCGAGCCAGGCGGCGTCGATGGCGTGGCCGGCGTAGTCGGCGATGGTGCCGCTGGTGAAGAGGTCGCCGGGCGGCACGAAGCCGGCGGAGAAGTTGCCCACGGTGAGCGCGGCGGCGTCGGCGGTGCCCGTCGGTCGGCAGTTGCCCGAGACCAGGCCGGCGCTCGCGCCGGCGAAGCGGAGCTCCACGTGCTCGAGGTGGGAGCCGGGGGCGGTGGCCAGCCAGAGGCCGGCCCAGTCGCCCGGAGCCGGCGCCGCCTCGCCGGAGGTGAGGACGATGGGCTGGAGCGCGGTCCCGACGGCGCTCAGCACGCCGGTCAGCTCGCCGCCGGCGTTCCCGGCGGTGCCGAGGGAGAGGAGCGCGCCGCGGTTGGTGCCGACCTTGGGGAACTTGAGCACCACGCCGGGCTGGAGCGTCAGCGTGACCGGCGCGGTGTCGGGGGCCACGGCGTGGACCGCCACCGAGGGGGCGGTGATGGAGTAGGGGACGCCGAGGTCCTTGATGGTGAGGTCGGCGAAGACGCTGGCGGCGTCGCGCACCAGGATCTCGTCGGCCCCCTCCTTCTTGGCGTTGCCGGTGTAGCTGCCGGCCGGCAGGCCGCCCAGCGACATCAGGCCGGCGCTGACCGGGTGGGCGTCCGACTTGGTGACGGTGAGGTCGGTGGAGTCGGCCGTGAAGGTGGCATTGAGCTGGAGGAAGACGCCCACGCCGGAGGAGCCCTCCACCGAGACGTGCTGCACGCGCAGCACCGGCGTGGGCGGCTGCCCCGTGCCGGCGCCGATGCCGACCAGCGTGGCGTTGGTGGCGATGCCGTTCTCCCCGCCCTCGCGGAGGGTGGTGGAGCGCAGGTCGATGAGGGAGGTCTTGCTGAAGGCGCGCAGCATGCCCCAGCGGAACCCGGGCGAGTTGGGCGAGAAGGTGATGCCGCGGCCGGGCGTGCCGGCGGCGACGAAGCGGGCCGAGTCGAAGGTGTTGATGGTGACGACCGGCGCCAGCTCCACCAGCGCGCAGTCCTGGATGGTGACGGTGGCGGTGCCGCGGATGGCCACGCTGGCGGCGACCACGTGGGTGGTGCCGTCGCCGGCCCAGGTCTCGTCGGCCAGCACGTCGCCGCGGTGCTGCACCACCGTGCCGTTCTTCTGGCCGCAGGGCACGGCGGCGCCGACGGTGACGGTGGCGGCGCCGCTGACGCCGGCGTCGTCGGTGCTGGTGGCCCGGATGGTGAAGGTGCCCTGGGCGGCGGAGGTGAAGGTGGCGGCCGCGCCGCTCGGGGTGAGGGTGCCACCGCCCGGCGCGTCGACGCTCCAGGTGACGCCCTTGGTGCAGGTGGCGCTGGCCGTCACGGTGGCCAGGAGGGCCGAGGTGCCGCCCGCCGCCACGGTGGCCGGCGTGGCGGCGACGGCCACGCCGCCCACCACGCAGGGGGCGGGGGCCGCGGTGACGGTGACCCGGGCGGTGGCGGTGAGCGCCGGGGCGTCCACGCTGGTGGCCGAGATGATGAAGACCTCGGGGAAGGGCGAGGAGAAGGTGGCGGTGAGGCCGCTCGGGGTGAGGGTGCCCCCGCCCAGCGAAGCCGACCAGGTGAGGAGGCCGGTGCAGGGGCCGGTCGCGTCCAGCGTGGCGGTGAGGGTGCTGGCCACGCCGATCTCGACGCTGGCCGGGGCGGCGGAGAGGGAGAGCCCGCGCACCACGCAGGCGGGCGGCGCGGTGACGGTGACGGTGGCGCTGCCCTGGACGGTGGGGTCGTCGGCGCTGGTGGCGGTGAGGAGGTAGGCGCGGGCGACCGCCGCGGAGAAGGTGGCGCTGAGGCCGTTCGGGGTGAGGGTGCCCCCGCCCGGCGCGGCGGACCACGTCACCTCGCCCGTGCAGGGCCCGGTGGCATCGACCGCGGCCGTGAGGGTGGCCGGGGCGTTGGTCTCCACCGAGGTCGGGGTGGCCACCACCGTCACGCCGACGACCACGCACGCCGGCGGCGCCGTCACCGTGACGGTGGCCGTGCCGCGCCGGGTGCCGTCCGCCACGCTGGTGGCGGTGAGGGTGTAGACGTGGGGTACCGCCGAGGTGAAGGTGGCGGCGTGGCCGTCGGCCGAGGGCGTGAGCGTGCCCCCGTCCGGCGACGCGCTCCACGTGAGGCCGGTGGCGCAGGGGCCGGTGCCGGCGAGCGTGGCGGTGAAGTCGGCGGCGGCGTTGGCCTCGACGGTGCGCGAACCGGGCGTGATGGTGACGCCGTCCACCACGCAGGCCGGGGTGATCGGGGCGGCCCCGCCGCCGCCGCAGGCGGCCAGGGCCGAGCCGAGGGCCAGGACCAGCGCCGCGCCGAGGCGAGCCCGCCACGCGCCGCGAGAGAGACCGGGTGCTGCCGCCATCCATGCCGAGCCGTGGTGCACGACGCGCTCCTGTTCCGGGCGTTGCGGGGACCCCGATCGGAACCTGCGCACCGGGAGGGCCCGGCGGCAGGTGCAGGGCCCGCCCGGGACGACGGGTGCGCCCCCAACCCGCGGTGAATCCAGCAGCCTGGCCGCGTCCGTCGGGGCGTCGTGGGACAGGCGCGCCCCCGCCCGCCTCAGCGGCGGGCGCCGAAGAGGTCGAGCTGCCCGGCCTCGCCCAGCCAGCCGTCGGCGCTGGTGCCCAGGGCCTCGGCCACCGCCTGGGCGATGGGGCGGAGCTGCTTCTCCCGGTAGTGCTCGTGGTCCAGGGGCGCCCCGCTGCGCGCCTCCACCGGCTCGGCGCCGGCGCGGGTCATGACGTAGTCGATGCGCCCGCGCCGGTCGGTCCAGCCGAGCAGGCGGGCGGCGCGCACCTGGGGCGTCTGGGCCTCGTACTCGTCGGCGGCCCGGCGCAGCGCCTTGGTGTAGACCAGCTCGACGTCCAGCTCCCCGCGCAGGAGCCGGGCGGCGGTCTCCCGGCAGTGGCCGCGGAGCGCCTCCTCCCCCTCGCCCGCGAAGAGGCGGGTCAGCAGCTCCACCTGGAAGCGGCGGGCCAGCGGCGTGAAGTCGCTGCGGACCGCCTCCATGCCCTTCACCTCCACCTCGGCGACGTCGCCGGCCTCGAGGCGCAGGCCGGCGTAGCCCTTGCCGCGCCCCCGGGCGTCCGGCGAGGCGTCGCCGCGCAGGCGGGGGATGAAGAAGCGCCGGTAGGCCTTCTCGCAGCGCATCACCAGGTGCGAGGCGAGGCCGTGCTCCCGGCGGATCCGCTCCGCCAGCTCGGCGTTGAGGGCGGCGGCCAGGTCCCGGCCGAGGCCGGAGAGCCGCGCGTGGTCGGCCCCGTCGCCCAGGTTGGAGAGGACGAAGACCGAGTCGGTGTCGCCGTAGAGCACCCGGTGGCCCCGCGCCTCGAACCAGTCGCGGGCCGAGCGGAGGAAGTGCTGGCCGAAGGAGGTGATGGCGCCGGCCAGCTCGGTGCGGCCGTAGCGGCAGCCGCCCGAGCCGAGCACGCCGTAGAAGGAGTTCTGCAGGATCTTGTAGACGTAGGCCGCCGTCTCGTCGCCGGCCGCCAGGGCCCGCTCCCGCTCGGCGGCGTAGCGGTCCAGGATGGACGGGAGGATCCCCTCGGTGCGGTCGAAGCGGGCGCCGTTGGGCGCCACCACGTCGTCGGGGCGCGGGCGGGCCTCGGCGCGGGCGTGGGCCAGCGGGTCGATGTGGAAGGTCCGCATCAGCGACGGGTAGAGGCTGCGGAAGTCGAAGACCAGCACGTTGGGGAAGAGCCCGGCCTCGGCCTCCAGCACCGCCCCGCCGGCCGCGCCCGAGACCGGCCCGTCGCGCCGCTCCGGCGGCACCACCCGGCGCGCGTGGAGCGCCGCGCCGTAGATCCGCTCGAAGGCCGGGATGCTGGTCCAGGCGAGGTCGAGGGAGACGCCGGTCAGGGCGGCGCGGCGGGCGGTGAGGGCGTCGAGGCCGGTCTTCGCCAGGATGCGCAGCACCAGCTCCGAGTCGCGCAGGCAGTAGCGGCAGAAGGTCACCGGCTCGTCGCGCCGCAGCCGGTCCAGCTCGCGGAGCTTGGCCTCGCCGCGGAGCGCCACCGTCTTCCCCTCGCCCAGCACCGCGTGGGAGACGCCGTCGAGGGAGAGGTCCTCGTGGCGCTGGCCCGAGGCCCGCACCAGGCGCATGGCGTCGAGCACCGCCCGGCCGGGCAGGTCCACCAGGCGGCGCCCCGACTCGCGGGCCTTCACCGCCGCCTGGCCCGGCACCCGGCCCACGTCGAAGGGGAGGCGGTGGGCCTGGAAGCGGCCGGCCAGCACCTGGAGGTCGAAGTCCACGACGTTCCAGCCGGTGATCACGTCGGGATCGCGGGCCCGGAGCCGCTCGGCCAGGCGGGCCAGGAGGTCGCGCTCGGTGGGCACCGAGGTGATGGCGGGGTCGGGCTGCGGCGCGCCGACGAAGATCACCTCGCCCGGGCCGCCGGCGCCGGCCAGCGAGACGCAGGTGACCGCCCCGGCGCGGTCGGTCTCGATGTCGAGGGCCAGCCAGGACAGGTCCGGGGCCGCCGCCGCCGGGGCCAGCGCCGGCTCGACGAAGACCACGTCCACCCGCGTCCCCGGCCGCGCCTCGCCGCGGATGGCCACCGGGCCGGTGAGGCCGAGGGCCATGAGGGCATCGCTGGCGCGGGCGCGGTCGAGGCCGCGGACCGCCACGCCGGCGGCGGCCAGGCGGCGGCCGGCCTCGTCGGGCGAGCCGGCCGGCAGGAGGAGGCGGGCCAGCGGCGCGCCGGGGAGATCGGCCCAGGGCTCCGGGTCGAGGGCGGCGCCGGCGCCGAGGAGGGCCGCCGCGCGCGGGCCGTCGGCCGCCGCCACCCAGAGCGTCGGGGGCGGGGCGGGGAGGACCAGGGCGAAGCTCCGCCCGTCGCCGAGCCGGCCGGTGGCGAGGAGCCGGCGCCCGCCGTCGCGGCGCCGCTCGTCCCAGGCGGACACGATGAAGCCGGTGGCCTCGCTCACCCTCGATCCCTCACGGTGGAGGGAGGAGAGCACGGACCGGGGCGCGAGGCACGCCTCCCGGCCGGGCCGCCCGTCGGCGAGGGCGATCCGGCGGCCGGGGCGCGGCGGCGCGCCGCGGCGCGGTGGGCCATTCCAGCCGACCACCCGCACGCCGCGCGCGGCCGGCAGGAACCGCCGGGGCCCCGGCGACACGCGACGCCGCGCCTGGCTTAGCGGTGGGCACGCGCGTGCCGAATGGACGGGCGGAAGGTCACCAAGGGCCAGACATGTCGCTCTCGATCCGCACCAACGTCGCCTCGCTGGGGGCGCAGCGCCAGCTGTCCACCACGCAGGAGGCGCTCACCGCCTCGCTGTCCCGCCTCTCCTCGGGCTTCCGCATCACGCGGGCGGCCGACGACGCGGCCGGCCTGGGCATCAGCACCCGGCTGGAGTCGCGCATCCGCAGCGGCAACCAGGCCATCCGCAACGCCAACGACGGCCTCTCCATCGTGCAGTCGGCCGAGGCGGGGCTGGACCAGGACGCCACCATCCTGACCCGCCTGCGCGAGCTGGCCATGCAGGCGGCCTCCGACGGCGTGGGGGCCAGCGAGCGCGGCTTCGTCGACCGGGAGGCGCAGCAGCTGATCTCGGAGCTGGAGCGCGTCGCCCAGACCAGCGAGTTCAACGGCGTGAAGCTCCTCGACGGGGGCTCGCGGACGCTCGACTTCCACGTGGGGGTCGACGGCTCCGCCAACGACGTGATCTCCTTCCGCACCCTGGACGCCACCAAGGGGAGCGGCTTCATGGGGGCGGCCGCCTTCAGCTACGTGCAGGACATGGCGGCCAACGGCTGGAGCGACGCGGCCGCCTCGACGGTCGCCCAGTCGAGCGCGGGCGGGGTCGCCAACGCCACCGCCGCACAGGAGGCGGCCGGCGCCGCCCACGAGATCTTCCTGGTCGGCATGTACACGGCCGGCGGCAGCCTCTTCCCCGACCCGGTCACCGACCCGGCGCTGCAGGCGGCGGGCTCCGAGCTGGTGGCCGCCACCCGGAACGGCGGCACCGGCGGGAACGCGCTCCTGGCCGCCGCCTACGGCGCCTACACCACCGCCATCACGGGCGGCCAGTCCGTGTCCCAGGCCCAGGACGCCGCCACCACCGCCGCCGAGGCCGCGGCCAACGCCGCCGGCATCACCGGCTTCAACGGCGCCAGCGCCGGCATCGCCGCCGGCGTCGCGGCGGCCCACGTCTTCGCCGGGGCCTTCGCCGGCGTCACCGGCGCCGCGCCCTCCGGCACGCCGGCGGCCGGCGCGGCCCGCACCGCGGCCCTGGCCGCCCTGGCCGGCGCCTACCCCGCGCCCGCCGCCGGCCAGGCGGTGGGCGGGCTGGCCGTGGCCGGCCTCACCCTCACCACCAAGGACGGCGCCCGCCAGGCCCTCGGCGTCCTCGACGCGGCCCTCGACCAGGTCTCGGGCGACCGGGCCACGCTGGGGGCCACCGGCAACCGCCTGCAGGCGGTGGTGGCCACCGTCCAGGCCACCACCGAGGCCCTCGCCGCCGCCAACGGGCGCATCAAGGACGTGGACGTGGCGGAGGAGACCAGCCGCATGGCCCGCAGCCAGATCCTGGCCCAGGCCGGCGTCTCGGTGCTGGCCCAGGCCAACCAGCTGCCGCAGCTGGCGCTGAAGCTGATCGGCTAGGGCAGGCCGGGGGCCCTCCTGCGGGCCGCCCGGCCCTGCCGCCAGCGCCGTTCACTCCGCCATGGTGGCGCCCGTGCCGCCGAGCTCGCGCGGGAAGTCGGCCAGCTTGGGGAGGCCGTCGGCCATGGGGAGCACGCGCTCGCGGTAGTTGACGTGGACGGCCGGCTTGAAGCCCAGGCCGGGGAGGGTGGCGGCGTAGACGTCGACCAGCCTCCACTCCGGGTGGTCGGTCAGGAGGTGGCCGCCGCAGGCGGTGCACCACCGGCGGTGGCTCCGCGCGCTCCCGCGGTACGTCCCCAGGTGCTCCCGGCCGCGCACGACCCGCACGGCCTCCGGCCTCCAGAGCGTGAACGCGTTCACCGGGGCCGCCGACCACTGGCGGCACGAGTCGCAGTGGCAGTAGCCCATGGCCTCGGGCGCGCCGACGGCCTCGATCTCGACCAGCCCGCAGAAGCAGCGGCCGGTGTGCTTCACCTCGTTCGTCGTCTCCATGGCTCCGTCTCCGATGCGCGGATCCCGCCGCGCGCAGGTTGGCGGCGGCGCCCGGGCCCGATCCGGGTCGAGTGCGCCGCCGCGAGCCACGATCTATGAAGCCGCGGGCGCTCCCGGAATGACGCGCCGTCGG
>WBZM01003299.1_pt1 | contig 12688 bp, 11 predicted proteins | sample 5204271 | NCBI WGS metagenome assembly WBZM01 (sample SAMN12344346, study PRJNA552823) | activated sludge metagenome | biome: Activated sludge suspended growth; feature: Nitrification reactor; material: Wastewater; isolation source: activated sludge from nitrification reactor of wastewater...
ACGCGACGCCACAACCTCCAGCGTCAGCGGGTTCACACCGCCGCAGTACCTCTCACAACTGTGGGCCGAATACGCCCGAAGCGGTCGACCCACCGCCGATTTGTGCAGCAAGTTCCCCCTCCCACGGGTCGGCATGACCGTGAACATTCCGCGCCTGACCACCCCGACAACCGTCGCCGTTCAGGCGACGGAGAACAGCGCCGTCAGCAACCAGGACCCGGACGACACGCTGATCACCGCGAACGTTCGCACCCTCGCCGGCATGGCTGACATCTCCCGGCAGGCAATCGAACGCGGCGAGAACGTTGACGCCCTGATCATGAGCGATTTGGCCAGTTCATACAACACCGCACTGAACTCACAGGTCATCAACGGCGACGGCACCAACGGACAACACCTCGGGCTACGCAACATCGTCGGCCTCTCGACAACCAGCTACACCGACGCGACGTCGACCTTCGGCGAGGCCTACGTCAAGCTCGCCGAAGCTGCCGGGAAGGTCATGTCCCAGCCCTACACCGGGGCCACCGCCTGCATCATGCACCCGCGACTGTGGGCATCGTTCATCGGCCAAGTAGACAGCGACGGGCGACCACTGATCGTCCCCGCAGGACACGGCCCTAGTAACGCAGCAGCAGTCGGCGACACCGCGGACTACAACGGCAGCGCAGGCACCCTCCTCGGAATCCCTGTGGTCCTCGACGGGTCCGTCCCGACAAACCTCGGCGGCGGCACGAACGAAACTGTCGTGATCTTCGCTGACCTGCGTGACGTGTACCTGTTCGAAGACTCCAGCGCCGCACCTGCGCAACTGCGCTTCGATCAGCCGCTCGCGGACACGCTCACCGTTCGTATGGTCAGCTACGGCTACTCGGCCCTCGTGGCAGGACGCCTGCCGTCAGCGATCAGCGTCGTCACCGGAACCGGGCTGATCCTCACCTAAGACCGGGCGGGGCCGACGACCCCGCCGCAGCGCGACAACCGCACGCGAGATGTCCCTATCCACCTCGCGCCAACGGGCACCCCCGGGAATGGGTGCAAGCCGCCTGGCACTTCGTCGGCCCCGCCCCACCCGGGGGTGGTCATTTCTGACACCGCCCACCCAGACGGACCCGCCTTCCGTCGAAATTTCTCACAGGACGGGTTAGCCGCATCGAGGGCTAGGCTTGTCTCGGCGAGAGAGCGGGGAGAGGAAACGAAATGCGCAATGATCGAGGAGCCTCAGTCGTCGGCATTGTGATCGCAGTGCTGATTGTGGTGTCCATCGCGGCTGGTGTCGGCTACTACGTCTGGTACCTGCAAGGTGCTTCGGCTGCCTCCTCGGAGGGGGCCGAGAAGTGCAAGAAGGCCGCAGAAGGCGTTCTATCCGTGGGTCGCTATGACTCTCCGGCGCTGATCCGAATCGACAACAAGCCGAACCCGAAGGTCGACAACACCGATGTTCCGCCGGTTGACGGGCCAGTTCTGATTTGTGAAGGCGTCGGTTTCTTCAATGACGGCTATAAGGCTCCAATCGAGTACGGCATGGTTAACGAGGACAGTGAGGTCGGCTTCGTGTACGAGCCGACGGGTGACCTAGAGCGAGTGGAGTGATTCCGTCGGTGGTCACCGGAACAGATGCCTGCTGGGACGGTCGTGAAGCACGCTCTCGGCAGGCTTGTCGCTGCCATAGATGGATCGTCTCGGTTACCGTGAGGATATGAAGCGGGGGCTTGTAAGCGCACTGTTGCTGTCGGGCGGTCTGTTGTCCCTCGGCTGCGTACCAGCGCTCGCCGTTGGGCCGCCAGGCGGTGACACCTACTGGGCGCGGAATCAGTTTGTCTCGGAGGACTCTGACGGCTTGCTTTCGATGCGTGCGAGTGGCCGCCGGATGTGCTTCACAGAGCCTATGGGCTACACGTTCATCGGGAAGCGGGTCAAAGGCAGCGCATATCGGGGGCTTGTGTATGGCCCGCAGTGGTCGACGCGGCAACGAGTCGTTGTGAAGTTTGAGCGGATCGACGGTACGCAGCTCGTCACGGTCAAGTCGCGGGGCATCCAGTGGTTCGGTCCGGACTTGTTCTATCGCGTGTCCAGGGCGGAGTTCACCAAGTCTCAGTTCGGGCAGGAGCCGACGCGCATTCTGAATGTGGCCTGCAACTTGGATTATGGGCCCGACTACCCGTGAGCGGTCTGTGAGTCAGGCGGCGTTTCGGTAGTCTTCGGGCGAGCGCGTAACGGGGGTTTGGAAATGGAGTCATGGCGGAAGGAGCCGCTGGGTTTCGCTCTGGTTGATGAGACGACATCAGGCACGCTTGCTATTCATCATGTTTCGGTGCGTGAGGAGTTGGGTGTCGCTCCCACTGGCGCTTGGCTGCTTGAGGATCCCGACCCTGGGGTGGTTCGCGATCTGCTCACCCATCGGGTGATTGACGGCACTTCGGATGGCGTACGTCTTACCGAGTCGATCATTCGGGAAAGCGTTGAGCCAGCACGGCTTTCGGGCTTGGTCGAAGCCTGTGAGGCAGCGGAGCAGGAGTTGACCGCCGCGTGGGAGTTGTATCGCGACGAAGAGCCGGTTAAGCGAGCCAATCTGGTGCCGCTCAAAGCCCGAACTTGGCCGACATTCACGGAAGACGGTGACGCAGCGACAATCCTCGAACGAGTCGGGAAGCGCCCGTATTCGCCTGACACTCCCGTCGAGATGAGAGACATCATCTCTCTCGCAACTCTGGTGCGGTACGTCGTCGAAGCGTGGTTCGACCTAGAAACCGAACGGATCACTCGCGCCTATCTGAATGGCGGTAACACGGAGCGCAGTCTTTACCCGCCGGACTGGGCAAAGGATCACCCGCCCTATTGGCCGAAGGTCAAGTGACATGTCCTTGGACTTCGTGGCCATAGATTTCGAGACGGCTAACTACTTTCGCGGCTCGGCATGTTCTGTGGGCTTGGCGCATGTCGAGAACGGTGTAGTGGTCAGCACTCGCTCTCAGTTGATCTACCAAGACGAGTTCGCTGACTTCCATGTGGGGCTGCACGGGATAACGCCAGACGACGTAGCTGGGGCGCCTACGTTCGCTGAGGTTTGGCCGGACATTCTCGACTCCATCGGTGAACTTCCGGTGGTTGCCCACAATGCTGCTTTCGACACCGGCGTGATCAGAGATGCTCTCGTGGACTGCGACATGGCATGGCCCAATCTCACGTATGCCTGCACCCTAGCGTTGAGTCGCCGTACCTATGACCTTCCTTCTTACCGGCTGACTTTCGTTGCTGATGCTGCCGGGATTCCGTTCGATTCAGGTCAGCACCACCGTGCTGACAAGGACGCAGAACTCGCGGCACTAGTCATGCTGGAAATCGCGCGAGTTCATGGCGTTGACAACCTGGAGGACCTGAGGCGAAAGTTGGGCCTTCGTTTCGGGCGACTCTCACCGGACGACTGGCGTGGGCTCACATCCGTCCCGCACAGGCAGCAGGTGGTCTTCCCAGTCAATACCGATGCAGACCCAAGAAACCCTCTGTACGGGCTTGGCTTTAGCTTCACCGGCTCTCTTGGCAGCATGTTCAGGAATGACGCTAAGGCAGCTGTCGCGGCGTTCGGGGGCATCCCTCTGAAGAGCGTGAACAAGAAGACAGACCTACTGGTTTACGGCTACCAGGACGCGACTGTCCTTGCGCCCGGCGCTGAGATATCGCACGGTTTCGCGAAGGCGCTCGCCCTTCGTGAGAAGGGTCAGGCCCTCGAGATCATCGGGGAGGATGACTTCCTGGCGATGCTGCAGGAGGCAGGCGCCGGCATGGACCTTGAGCCCCCGAGCACCTGATCGCGGTCCGTGGTCAAAGTTGTTCCGTCTGTCGCATGTCTGTCGCAAGTCTGTCGCAACAGACTCACGTCAACTCGATCCAACAAACGTAGTTCGTGAGGGAAATGACCCAAGCCGGATTGATCTACGCATGCGTGAACGAAATCCGGCTTACAGACCGACTCGCCACCCTAAGCCCGCATGCGGACGTGGGTGGTCGAGGGCGGTCAGTTCACGACAACCAGTTGGAACGCGCGATCCACGAATGCTCCGTCGGCGTCCCTCACCGTGACGAACACGGCCTCGTTGTTGTTCAATCGGTCGGCCACTCCGATCATCGCTCCGGAAGGCGCGCCCGATCCCGCCTCACCTTGCGTCGCGATGAAGGCAGCACTCGTGATGTTGCGGCCGAAGTCCACGGAGTACTGGCCGAGGCCGATCCGCGTCGAGGTCACGCCGCCGCTGGAGGATGACAAGGTGCCATCGGACGCCACCTGCGCATACATCACGCCGATGTCCTCGTTGGTCAGGCCGAAGTCGAGCACCTCATCGGAGTCCACGCTGTTATCCGCCAGATCGAAGGTACTGATGCTGTTGTCCTGGATGTCGATGTCCCCGATCGTGCCGTTCTTGATGTTCCCGCTGGTGATCGTGCCGTCCTTGATGTCATCGCCGGTGATTGTGCCGTTCTCGACTTCCTGCGAGCCCACGGCTGCGGCCGCGACCTTCTCGCGCGTCACCGCGCCCGGCGCCATCTCCTCGCCAGCGATCGTGCCGTCCTTGATGTCTGCGCCGCTCAGTGTGCCGTTCTTCACGTCGGCCGCGCTGATCGTGCCGTTCTTCACGTCCACGCTGGTGATCGTGCCGTTCTTGATGTTCTTGCCAGTCCACTCGTTGACGGCGTAGGCCCCACTGGTTCCGAGCGCCAAGAACAGTGCAATGGTGGCCACCACGTTGGCGTAGGTCAGGTGTTGGAGCAAGCGCGCGAGCAATCCCATCGGCTTGGTGGATTTCGATGACGTGCTCATGATTCCCCTTTCCGCCCGCGCGTGACGCCCCCGAGCGCGGACACCCGTAACACTAGGAGTCCCGCTGAGGCTGCTGCTCGATGGTGGAGTCCATGCACCAGCACGTGCGCATCACCAAGTCCGGACGACTCGCCACCTTCGGTCACACGCTCAGCGTCCTCGGCACGGTGTGGCGAGGTGCTCAGCGCCGCGCGACCTGGAAGACGACCTTGCTGTGCGTGTAGCAGTCGCACTCTGGCTGATGGTCACCGTCCGTCACCGTTGCGCTTCCAGGGGACACCCCTGCCGCGCGCGTTCGACAATGAGGCATCGCGAACGCGATGGGGAGGGGCAGATCGTGGTGCGGGGAATCTGTGCGGCCACTGCGAGTGCGGCGTTCATCGGGGGAATCCTGACGGGCGCGCCGGCCACAGCAGCCGATCCTGCGGGCCTGGCCGCCGTCGGTGCGGTGGCCAGCACGGAGCAGCGAGACGTGGTGGTCACCAAGATCTCAGTGGCGAAGGACCAACGCAGCGTCACCGGGAGAGTGACCTGGCATTCGAAGAAGCTGGCCAAGGGGGAGAACCACTTCACCGTGTGGGCCGGGATCAGCGACGGTTCCGGGGAGGCGCTCACCCTTGGCCGGATCCATCGCCAGGAGAAGGCGTTGGGTCGGAATGGGGCGATGCGCTTCACCGTGTCGTGGGGCAGAAGCAAGGCGGCTGAGGTGACCAAAGTCCGACGCATCCGCGTGAGCGCCACGCAGCGCTTCAACAGGGCGGGTACGGGCAAAGTGATGGAGTCAGCGCACTTCGACACTGTGGACGTGGCGACCAACGGCACGCCCGGCAGGCTCGTGCCGACCGGGGGAACAACATGTGGCGACCACCCATTGACGCGCGGGGCGAACTTGAGGCGCTGCATCTTCGACGGCCTTGACCTGTACTTCGTCAACCTGACCGACTCGTACCTGGAGTTGGCCAAGTTCCTCAACTGCAATCTCGGCCGGGCAAAGTTCAATGGCGCTCGTGGCTCGAACGCGACATTCAGCGGCGATGATCTCTCGGCGGCGGAGTTCATGGGTGTGAAGTTCCCCGACTCGACGTTCGGCCCGAACAACACCTATAACCAGAACACATGGTTCTTCGGTGCCGATCTTTCGTCCGTCAACTTCTACCCTGCGACGAGGAACAGCGTGATGCCGTCCTCCGATTCGAACACGAAGTGCCCGGGCGGGGGCAAACCAGGCCCGTGCATGTTCCCGGTCCGCTGAGAATCCGGCAGGCCTGCAACGGGTCAAGAGGCTGAAGGCGACCGTCATCGACAGGCCTAGGCAGACACGGGTGACGCCCCTATGCTTGCCCGATGCGCATCGTGATCCTTGGCGCCGGCTTCGGCGGACTCGAGCTTTCGACCCGCCTGTCGGAGGAGTTCGGCGACGGCGTGGATGTCGTGCTGATCGACAAGGGTGAAGGCTTCGTCTTCGGCTTCTCCAAACTCGACGTCATGTTCGGCTTCACCGACGCGGAGCACGTCCTGCACCGTTTCGAAGATGCGGTGAAGCCCGGCGTGCGGTTCGTCCGCGCAGTGGTGACGGCGATCGACCCGATCGCGAAGGTGGTCACCACTGACGCGGGGACGTTCGACGCCGACATCTTGGTCGTCGCGCTCGGCGCCGATCTTCACCCCGAGATGACGCCAGGGCTGCTCGAAGGTGGGCATGAGTTCTACACCGTTCCCGGTGCCTTTGCGTTGCGGGACGTCCTGCATGAGTTCGAGGGCGGCCGTGTGCTCGTCGGGGTGACGTCGACGCCGTTCAAGTGCCCGCCCGCACCGAGTGAGACCACCCTGCTGGTGAACGACTTCCTGCAGGACCGCGGGCTGCGCGAGCACTCCGAGGTGTCACTGGTCATGCCTCTGCCGCTGCCCATCCCGCCGTCGCCGCAGGCGTCCGAGGCGATCCTCGCCGCCTTCGAGCACCGAGGGATCACCTGGCGTCCCAACTCCCTGGTCCGCGCGCTGGACCCGGCCCGGAAGGTGGCGGTGCTCAGCGACGGCGGCGAGTTGCCGTACGACCTGTTCCTCGGGGTGCCCATCCACAGGGCGCCCACGGTGGTCGTCGACGCGGGTCTGACCGAGGACGGCTGGATCCCCGTCGATCCGCTGACTCTGCAGACCCGCTTCCCGGGGGTGTATGCCGTCGGCGACGTCACCAGCGTCGGGACGCCCAAGGCTGGGGTGTTCGCCGAAGGCCAGGCATCGGTGGTCGCTTCGGCGATCATCGCGACTGTGCACAACGCTGAGCCAGACGCCGTGTACGACGGGCACGGGATCTGCTACATGGAGTTCGGCGGCCAGCAGATCGCGAAGATCGACGTGACTTTCCAGAGCGGTTCTCGTCCGGTCGGGTGGATGGAAGGGCCCGACATCGAACTGGCCGCCGACAAGTCCACCTTCGGTAGCGACCGGATCCAGCGCTGGTTCGGCAGGACCTGGACGGGCGTCGACGTCTGAGGGCTGCCGGTTGCACAGAGTGGCCGCCACCTGTCATCAAGCGCCGAAACGCCGCGGCGCAATACCCTCAAGGCATGGATCGCGCCGACCGGCAGTGGTTCACCGAACCCGTTGCCGAGGTGGTTCACACTCTGCGGACGGATCTCACCACCGGACTCACCGACGACGAGGTGACCCGGCGCACCGCCGAGTTCGGACCCAACGTCCTTCCCGTTGCCCCTCGCCCCACGGCCTGGCAGATCGCGGCCAAGCAGTGGCTGACGCCGATGAACATCATGCTCACGGTCGTCGCGGCCGTGTCCTTCCTGATCGGCCAGACGGAGACGGCAGTGCTGGTGGCCTTCCTGGTCACCCTCAACGTCAGCATGGGCGCCCGGCAAGAACTCAAGGCCCGGGAGAGCGTCGCCGCCCTGTCCTCGTTGCAGACCCCGTCCGCGCGGGTTCTGCGGCAAGGGTCGGTCATCGAGATCTCGGCGGAAGCACTCGTGCCCGGAGACATCGTGATGGTGGAAGCCGGCGATCTGGTGCCGGCGGACGGCCGCATCGCGACGAGTGCCTCTCTGGAGGTGGCCGAGAGCGCATTGACCGGTGAGAGCGCTCCGGTCGCCAAGGACAGTGAGCCACTCACCGACCCCGATGCCGCACTGGGTGACCGATCCTCAGTCCTCTTCCAGAACACCTCGGTGACCCGTGGGACCGCCACGTTGATCGTGACCGACACGGGGTCTCGCACCGAGATGGGCAAGATCGCCGGCATGCTCAACGCCGTCGAGCCCGCTCCATCGCCGTTGCAGAAGGAGATGGGGCATCTGACGATCCGGCTCATCTGGATCGCGTGGATCGCCGTCGCGATCATCGTTGCCATCGGCTTGTACCGAGGTGGCGATTTCGACAGCGTGGTTCTTCTCGGCGTGACGACGGCGATCGCATCGATCCCGTCCGGGCTCCCTACGTTCCTGACGGCGATGCTCAGTTACGGTGCCCAGCGGCTGGCGAAGGCGAAGGCCGTGGTCAAGAACCTGAACGATGTGGAGACGCTCGGGGCCATCAGCGCCATCAACAGCGACAAGACCGGCACCTTGACGATGGACATGATGACGGCCACCAAGATGTTCGCCTTCGGGCAATGGTTCAGCATCGAGGGCAACGGCTACGAGAAGTCCGGAGCCATCCTGCATGGCGCGGGGCAGCAGGTGCCGGACTTCGAGGCGCTGGGCTACGGGCTTGTGCTGTGCAGTGACGCCACGGTCGGCGACGACGGATCCGTCGTGGGGGATCCGACGGAGGCGGCACTGGTCGTCCTTGCCGCCAAGATGGGCGTCGACGCCGAGATCTCCCGCAGGGAGTACCCGCGGATGGCAGAGGTGCCCTTCGACTCGGCCTACAAGTTCATGGCCACCTTCCATGTGGCGCCCGTCGGGGCGCAAGAGCGACTGCTCGCCCTGGTCAAGGGAGCGCCGGACGTCGTGCTCGACAGTTGCGCGAAGGCCTACCTCGGCGACGAGATCGTGGATGTGGACCGGATCCGTGACAACGTCCTGAACGCCAACGGGGAACTCGCCGAACAGGGCCTGCGGGTGATGTCCTTCGCCGTGCGCGAGTTCCCCACCGAGTCGATAGGGGACGTTCAGAGCGACCCCATGTCGGCCGTCTCGGACCTGACTTTCGTCGCTCTCGTGGGCATCATCGACCCGTTGCGTCCAAGCGCCAAGCAGGCTGTGCACATTGCGCGGGAGGCGGGGATCGACGTGCGGATGATCACGGGGGATCACGCAGTCACCGCCCGGGCGATCGCCACCGATCTCGGCCTCGGCCCCGGAGTCATCACAGGTCCGGAGTTCCAGCGGCTGACCGACTCCGAGTTGTACGAGCGGCTACCGGAGTTGCACGTGTTCGGACGGGTGGCGCCGGAGGACAAGTTGCGATTGGTCAGCGTGATGCAGGAACGCGGTGAGATCGTCTCGATGACCGGCGATGCGGTCAACGACGCGGCGGCACTGAAGAAGGCTGACATCGGCGTGGCCATGGGCAGCGGCAGCGAGGTGTCCAAGCAGTCGGCACGGATGATCCTGACGGACAACAACTTCGCCACACTGGTGCACGCGATCGAACTCGGCCGTGACATCTACGGCAAGGTCACGGCGCAGATCCGGTACGTCATGGCGGGGCTGTTCGGGTTGATCGCGATCATGTTGCTCGGCACGATCCTCAACCTGAACAACGGCGCGGTCCTCAACCCAGTGCAACTGCTGTTCGTATCGTTCCTGATCGGTCTGTTCCCCGCGCTGGGCATCTCCACTGACAGCACCGAGCCCGGAATCATGCAAGCCCGCCCCCGGGACCCGGCCCACCGGATCTTCACGCTGCGCAGCGGAAGCATCTGGGTCCTCTATGGATTGGTCACGGGCGCAGCCTGCCTCGCGCCGTACCTGTGGCTCGGGGAGTTAGGGCTTCCCACCGTGCAGTCCATGACTTTCGTCGTACTTGCGATCAGCACGATCTTTCTGGCGATCAGTTCACGCCGCGAGTACCTTCCCGCGTGGACGGGACCCTTCGTGCCCTACTTCCTGTGGATGGGGATCCCCGCAGTGCTGACGGTCTTCGCGGTGGAGAGCGGATTCATGAACGACATCCTGGGCACGACACCGCTGACCGGTGACCAGTGGGGCGCATCTGTGCTGCTCGCGTTCGCACTGCCGGCGGTGATGGAGCTGGTCAAGGCCGTGCAACGGCGGCGCCTGGCGGCCTGATGGCCTGGGGCCACATCCAAGCTCAGGAGTGTCAGTTGAGTCATGCGGCGGCACCCGGCGGTAGCAGTTGCACCACGACCGGCGCCACGGGTTGCACGATCACCGGCTTGGTCAACGGCACCACGTACACCGTCACTGTCACTGCCACCAACACCGTCGGGACAAGCGCGCCGAGCGATCCCAGCAACCCGGTGACGCCGTCCGCGCCGTCCCCTGGGCCGCAGCCCAGCGCCAAGAAGGTCCAGAAGCCGCGGGACGTCCGAGGGAAGCCGCCCGTCCGCATCAAGGTGGCCGGCACGACAGTCCTCACCGGCCGTAACGCCCTGACAAACGCAGACCAGCGCATCCGTACCGGCGTGCAGGTGCGCATCAAGGGGACGAGAGCACAGGGGGAGGTGCGCTACTACCGGATAATCCGCGGGCCGAAGGGGAAGGTCAGCATCCGCACGTACGGGCGCCCAGGGCTGAAGGTCATCCTCGTGCAGTCGGCGCCGGCCACGGACGCGTACAAGCCCTACAGGCTGCGGACCGTGTACGTCAACGGAGCCAAACGGTAGGCCTGTCACTGCCCGGCGATCAGCCACATTGACCGGCGACGCGCTCGCCGAGCGGCACCAAAGCACGGCCCCTTTGTGCCACTATGACGAGCATTCCCGGCTAAGTGGAGGAGAGCCCATGGCGCACATGAGCCGACGATCGTTCATCGCGTTCAGCGGTGCCCTGGCAGCGTCGGTGGGCTTGCCGCGGTCGATGGTCGGCAGTGCCCTCGCGGCGCCGCTCGCACCCGCGGATGTGCCCACGACGTTGCGGGAGACCATCCGACAGTCCACCACCGGCAACCGGGCATACCGCACGCTGCTGACCGCTCCCGGCGAGCCGTTCATCGTCCGCGAGGACCTCGTCATCAACCGCCCGTCCCCGGGCCGCGCAGCCAGGCGCCGTTCGTTGGCCTACCTGGGACACACCTCGGACATCCACATCCAGGACACCCAGTCACCGGCCCGTCTGGAGCCGGTGATGGAGTTCAGCCCCACACTGATGCCAGGGATCTGCCGCCCACAGGAGTCCATGTCGCTGTTCGTACAGGCACAGATGGTGCAGGCGTTCAACGATGCGGCCAGCAGTCCAGTGACCGGTGCTCCGATGGCCGCCGTCGTGAACACCGGTGACTCATCCGACCAGATCTCGAACCTTGAGACCCGCTGGTACATCAAAGTGATGGACGGGGTTCCGGTCATGGCGGACTCGGGCACCGCGGGTGTCTACGAAGGCGTCGAGGTGTGGCCGGAGGCGACCTACGCCTACCACCCCGATGACCCCTCCGGGGACATGTGGGGCGAGTACGGATTCCCGGAGATCCCAGGACTGATGGAGGCCATCGTCAACACGGAGGTCACCAGTCCAGGGATGCCGGCTCCCTGGTTCACGGTGTTCGGAAACCACGACGTCCTGCTCAACGGGTTCGTGGGGCAGGACGACTCGCTGCGAACCCTGGCCATCGGACACACCAAGTACTGGTCGTTCCCCTCCTGGGTGACCGACCAGTTCACCGGCATGGCCACCGACCCCAGTCCTCTGCAGCGCGGCCTCGACTACCTGCGCCAGCAGTTCGGCGTCGTCGGCGGGTTCAAGCGGGTGGGGTCCGATCCCGAGCGGCGACTGCTGCAGGGTCAGGACTTCATGTCGGCGCACTTCGAGAACACCGGCGGTGGCCCCGGCCCGGTGGGCCACGGGTTCACCCAGTCCAACCTCGACGAGAACACGACGTTCTGGACCACGGATATCGGTCCGAACCTGCGCCTCTTCGGCCTCGACACGTGCAACCGCTTGACCGGCGCGGACGGCGCGGTCCCGAAGAACCAGTTCGACTGGCTCGAGGCCGGGCTGCAGGAGTGCGTCGCCCAGGACAAGCTCGCGATCGTGCTCAGTCACCACAACAGCCTGACGCTGGAGAACACCGCGGAATCCCCGTTCCACCCGGGAGAGCCGCTCATCCACGCCGATGAGTTCATCGCGATGCTCGTGAAGTACCCCAACATGATCGCCTGGCTCAACGGCCACACCCACACCAACACGATCAAGGCCCACCCCAACGCGGACAACACAGGCGGTTTCTGGGAGATCACCACGGCCTCCTGCATCGACTATCCGCAGCAGCAGCAGGTGGTCGACATCTGCGACAACCGGGATGGCACGATGTCGATCTTCGCGATCGTCCTGGACCACGCCTCACCGGCGCAGTGGACCAACGGGGACTTCTCGCAGGTGGGCATCGCGTCGTTGAGCCGCGAGTTGGCGTCCAACGACTGGACCGCCACCCCGTTCGCGCTCATGGGGTCGGATCTGGACCGCAACGTGGAGTTGATCCTGCCGGCGCCCTTCGACCTTGAGAAGATCAGCGACGCGGACCTCGACAAGGAGATCCTCAAACGCAAGGCAGTGGTCCTCAAGAACACCAAGGGGGCAGGGGCATGAAACGTTTGATCCTTCTCGCCGCCCTCCTGCCGCTGGGGGCATGCAGTCAGATCGCCCAGTTGCAGCCGGTCGCCGGCGCCGAGGTGACAGCAGTGCGCATCGCTACCAACGACGTGCTCGTGGACAAGAACGTACCTATCGGCGTGGCGCCGGT
>WBZM01003300.1_pt1 | contig 12688 bp, 9 predicted proteins | sample 5204271 | NCBI WGS metagenome assembly WBZM01 (sample SAMN12344346, study PRJNA552823) | activated sludge metagenome | biome: Activated sludge suspended growth; feature: Nitrification reactor; material: Wastewater; isolation source: activated sludge from nitrification reactor of wastewater treatment...
GGGTCGTCGACGGCGAGCGCGGGGAAGGCCGTCTTCTTCAGGATCGCGAACGCCGGCAGCAGCGTGCAGTCCGCGAGCGAGGCCTGCGCGCCCGCCGCATACGGCGCCGCCATGAAGTGCTCGACGTGGCCGAGGCTCGCGGCGAGGCCCTGCTTCGCCGCCTCGACGGCCTGCGCGTCGCGCGTGGCCGGGTTCAGGTTGCGAAAGAGCGTGCCGGTGTGCGGGCCGGCGTACAGGTCGAAGACCCGCGAGACGAGGCGCGCACGCGCGCGGTCGGACGGCGTGCCGGGCAGGGCGCGGCCGGGGTGCAGGTCTTCCAGGTACTCGCAGATCACCTCGGACTCGGCGATCGCCGCCTCGCCGTCGACCAGCACCGGCATCTTGCCGATCGGGTTCAGCGCGAGGTAGGACGGCGACTTGATGCCGCCCTCCGGCGGCTCCGCAGCGATCTCGACGCCCTGCAGCCGTGCGAACAGCACGACGCGGGCGACGTAGGGCGAGGCGAGGTTGCCGTAGAGCTTCATCCGGTGTCTCCGCGGAGCGAGTGGTGGCGGGGGCGCGAGCTTGCCACTCCCGGCGGGCTTCCGTCACTATCCTGCGATGACTGCAATGAGCCCGGCCCACGTCGCGTCCGTCGAGGAGGCGCGCAGCTTCCTCGCCGCGCAGCCCGACATCGAGGCCGTGCAACTCGTGCTCACCGATGCCTCCGGCGTCGGTCGCGGCAAGAACATCGCGCGCGAGGAACTCGAGCCGCTGTTCGCGCAGGGCCGCAACGTCGCAGGCTCGATCCTCGGGCTCGACGTCACCGGCGAGGATGTCGAGGGCACGGGCCTGGTCTGGGAGGTCGGCGACGCCGACCAGTCCTGCCGACCGGTGCCCGGCACGCTGGTGCGCGCGCCCTGGCTCGCCCGGCCGACCGCGCAGGTGCTCGGCAGCCTGTACGAACTCGACGGGCGCCCGGCACGGGCCGATCCCCGGCACGTGCTCGCGCGCGCGATCGACCGGCTCGCCGCGCTGGGGTTCACCCCGGTGGTCGCGGTCGAGCTCGAGTTCTACCTGCTGCAGCGCGGCCCGGACGGTCGCCCGCAGCCGGCGGCGGGCCTGCTCTCCGGCGAGCGCCGCGGACGCATCGACGCCTACGGGCTCGGACGCCTCGACGACATGTCGCCGCTGTTCGACGACCTGTACGCGGCGGCCCGTGCCCAGGGGCTGCCGGTGCGCACGCTGATGTCCGAGTACGCAGCCGGCCAGTTCGAGATCACGCTCGAGCACCGCGCCGACGCGCTGCGCGCAGTCGACGAGGCCATCCTGTTCAAGCGCGCGGTGCGCGGCATCGCGGCCCGGCACGGCTGCATCGCCTGCTTCATGGCCAAGCCGTTCGCCGGGCAGGCCGGTTCCGGCATGCACCTGCACGCGAGCCTAGCGGGCGCCGACGGGCGCAACGCCTTCGCCGACGACGACCCGGCGGGCACCCCGGCGCTGCGGCACGCCATCGGCGGGCTGCGGGCGACGATGGCGGACGGCATGGCCGTGTTCGCGCCCAACGCGAATTCCTACCGCCGGTTCCGCGCCATGAGCTACGCGCCGGTCGCGACGACCTGGGGCGTCAACAACCGCTCGGTCAGCCTGCGCGTGCCCGCCGGCCCGCCGGCCAGCCGGCACGTCGAGCACCGGGTCGCCGGTGCCGACGCCAATCCGTACCTCGTCGCCGCGCTGGTGCTGGCGGGCATGGCGAAGGGCCTCGAGGAGCGGCTCGATCCGGGCCCGCCGGTGACCGGCAACGGCTATGCGAGCGCGCCGCGCGGCGAACTGCCGACGCAGTGGCACGCGGCGCTCGAGCGCGCGCGGGGCAGCGCCTTCCTCGCCGACGCGCTGGGGCCGGGCTTCCTCGACGTCTTCCTCGCCATCAAGGCGCAGGAAAGCGAGAAGTTCGGCGCGCTGGTCACCGACCGCGATTACGAGTGGTACCTCGACAGCGTTTGACGGGGGAGGATTAAGTCAGATCGATCGGCGGTTTTTCGAGAGTTGGGTCAACGTGAGCGCGGGGAGGCGCGCGGACAATCCGCCCCATCGCTCGATCCCGTCCCGAGGCTCCCCATCGTGACCAGACTCTCCGCCCGCACGATCGCCCGCAGCGCCGCCGTTTCGTCCAGGAATGCACCGCACGTGACCATCCACCTCCGCAAGATGTACGTCGACTGCCGGTTCGGGCAGTTGCACCTGCACACGGCCTTCCCGTCCAGCGGCGGCTTCGACGAACTGACGCCGCTGGTCTGCGTGCCGCCGGCCAGCCGCACCGGACGGGTGTTCCGCCCGCTGCTGCGCGAGCTCGGCCGGGACCGCAGCGTCTACGCGCCGGACCTGCCGGGCTGCGGCGAGTCCGACGCGCCGGCCCACGCGCCGGAAGTGCAGGACCACGCCGGGGCGTTCCTCGACCTGCTCGATTCGCTGCGCCTGCGCCAGGTGGACGTGCTCGGCTACCAGGGCGGTTCGGCCGCGGCGGTCGAACTCGCCATCGCGCGCCCCGAACAGGTGCGCCGCGTCGTGCTCTTCGGCGTGCCGGCGGGCGACTCGGGCTTCCAGGCCGGCGAGCGCCTGCCGCTGCTGCGCCAGCCGGTGCTGGTGCTGCGGCCGCGCGACGAGACCTGGGACAGCACGGGCCGCACCGAGGGCCTGCTGCGCGACGCGCGCCGCGTCGAGCTGCCCGAGGCCGGCGGCAACGCGATCGAGTCCGCCACCGCGGAGATCACCGGCTACCTGCGCGAATTCCTCGATCGCTAGGCCGCGGCCCGAGGACCAGCAGCGCCGCGAACAGCGCCATCGGCACCGCGGCGGCGAAGTTCAGCGCCTGCCAGCCGAGCGCGTGGATGGCCGGCCCCGCGAGCAGCGAGGCGAGCGCCTGCGTGCCGAACACCGCGAACTCGTTCACCGCCTGCGCCCGGTAGCGCTCGGCGGGCGCGTAGGTGGTCGTGAGCAGCGCCGTCCCGGCGACGAACAGCAGGTTCCAGCCGACGCCGAGCAGCACCAGTCCCCACCAGTAGTGCATGACTGCGTGCCCCGAGGCGTCGATGCCGACGCAGGCCAGCATCAGCGCCAGGCCGGCCACCATGCCCGCCCGGATGCCGATCCGCTGGATCAGGCGCCCGCTCACGAGCGCCGGTGCGTACATCGCGATCAGGTGGCTCTGGATCACCCACGCGGTGGCGGCGTCGCCGTGGTGGTCGTGCACGTGCATGCTGATCGGGGTGGCCGTCATGATGAAGCTCATGCCGGCGTAGGACGTGACGCCCGCCAGCACCGCGAGCAGGTACAGCGGCTGGCGCACGATGACCCCGAGCGGGCGCGCCGGGCCGCCGTCCGCATGCTGCGCGGACGGCGCCGGGCGGTACAGCGTCAGCACCGCGGCCGTGGCGATCAGGAACAGCGCGACGCCGACGAAGGAGCCCGCGTAGGCGTGGCCGGGCACGGCATCCTTCATGGCCAGCGCGACCTGCGGGCCGAGCGCGGCGGCCACGAGCGTGCCGATCATCACCGTCGAGACGGCGCGGCTGGCATGCGTGGGGGCCGTGGCTTCCGCGGCCGCGAAGCGGTGCTGTTGCTGGAACGCGAGGTTCGATCCGAGCACCAGCGCGGCGCCGCAGAGCAGCCAGAAGTCCGCTTGCGCGACCGCGAAGGCGATGACCAGCGCGGCCGTCGCCGCCAGCAGCGCGCTGCCGATGAACGCCCGCCGCCGGCCGATGCGCTGCACCAGCAGCGAGGCCGGCACCGTGCTGAGCGCGAGCCCGAGGATGGTCAGCGAGACCGGCAGCGTGGCCAGGCCCGGGCCCGGCGCGAGGCGGGCGCCGAGGATGCCGCCGAGCAGCGTCATGGTCATCATGCCGGAGGCGGACAGCGCCTGCGCGGCCGCGAGCACCAGGACGTTGCGGGCCTCGTTCAAGCGTTGCGGTGCCAGGCCATGGCGCAGAGCAGGCCGACCGCGAGGCAGCCGACCAGCCACTCGAGCGCCAGCACGCCGGCGACGCGCTTCGGCTCGCGCAGGCGCAGGTGCAGCGCCGCGAGGACCGGGCCGGCCGCGCCTGCCCAGCAGAGCAGCCCGAACAGCACGCCGACCCAGGGCCAGGGCCGGCCCACCACGGCGACCAGCCCCCAGCTCAGCCAGAACACGAAGCCGAGCAGCGCGCCGCCGAGCCCGTAGAGCAGGGCGCCGGCGAGCAGCCGCAGCGTCGACTCGGGGTGCCAGTGCGCGCCGCGCGCGCGCCGCTCGCCCGCCAGCAGCGCCGAGGAGACGAGGCCGCCCCACACTGCGCCGACCAGGCCCCCGGCGAACCCGGCCACGACGCTCATCAGCAGTTCGATGCGCATGCGGGTCAGAGCCGACGCTGGATGGCCGTCGCCAGCCGGTCGATCTCGCGCGTCTCGATGCTCGGGTGCAGGCTCACGCGCAGAACGTCGAAGGCGGCGCCGTGCCGCACGCGACCGACGACGATGCCGTCCTCGGCCGCCATCGACTGGGCCATGACCCCGTGGTCGCGCCCGGCGACGCGCAGGGACACGATTCCGCTCGCGAGCGAGGGGTGCGTCGGCGAGACGATCTCGACGCCCGGCAGCCGCTGCACCTGCAGCCGCAGGTAGGCCGCGAGCTCGCGCACGCGCATCGCGGCCCGGCCCCGGTTCACCGCCTGCTGGAATTCGAAGGCGATGGGCAGGGCGTCGAGCTGCGGGCCGAGGTAGCGGGCCTGCGCGCCGAAGCGGGTTTGCGCGGACGACGCCTCCGCGACCACCGGGTCGCCGTAGCGGTCGGCGTCGCTCCAGCCCGCGGCACCCTCGACGGACGCGGGCCACAGCCGCGCCTGGGACTCGCGGCGCAGGTACAGCGCGCCGCTGCCCGCGGGCCCGTTGACCCACTTGTGGAAGCAGGTCGCGTAGGCGTCGCAGCCGAGGTCGCGGACCGCGACGTCGACGAGCCCGGGCGCCTGCGCGCCGTCGACGACGCTGAATGCGCCGTGGGCGCGCGCCAGCGCACAGATCTCCTTCGCCGGCATCACCGTGCCGTCGGTGTGCCGCACGTGCGCGAACGCGACCACGCGGGTCTGCGGCGTGAGCGCCGCGGCGAACTGGGCGACGATCGCGTCCGGCGCCACGGGCGCGCCGGACTGAGGCAACTGCACCACCTTGATGCCGCGCCGCCGGGCCTGCACCAGCCACGGATAGACGGCCGCGTCGTGGTCGTGCGTGGTGGTCAGCACCTCGTCGCCGCCCTGCAGGTCGAGGCCCTGCGCGACGAGGCCCAGTCCCGCGCCGGCGCCGGAGGTGAGCACGATCTCGGCCGGGTCCGCGCCGAGGAAGCCCGCCACGCCGGCGAGCGGCGAGCCGAGTGCCTCGCTGCCGAACGTCGCCGCGTAGTAGCCGGGGAAATCGCGGCTCTGGCGCTCCAGGCTGCGGAACTCGCGCGCGACGATCGCGCGCAGGGTGGGCCCGAAGCGCGCCGTGTCGAACCACGCGACGTCCTGCCCGAGCAGGAGCTGCGCGCGCATCCACGGCCAGAGCTCGCGCGACAGCACGGGCACGCGGTCGGCCGGGAAGGTCTGCGCGGGCGCGAGGCCCGGCAGCAGCGTACCGGCGGTGAGCGCGCCGAGGAGCGCGCGGCGCGAGATCGAGTCTTCCATGGGCGGGCGGCGGGTGGGACCGGGGCTGCGCGGCGGCGCCGCGCGGACGCGCGAAGTATGGAAGAATTCCGCCATGCAAGAAAGCTACATCGAACGCATCCTGAAGGCGCGGGTCTACGACGTCGCCATCGAGTCGCCGCTCGAGCCTGCGCCCCGCCTCTCGCGTCGTCTCGGCAACCGCGTGCTGTTCAAGCGCGAGGACCTGCAGCCGGTGTTCTCCTTCAAGCTGCGCGGCGCCTACAACAAGATCTCCCACCTCTCGGAGACCGTGGCCCGGCGCGGGGTGATCTGCGCCTCCGCCGGCAACCACGCCCAGGGCGTGGCGCTCGCCGCCCGGCGCCGCGGCATCGCGGCCGTGATCGTGATGCCGCGCACGACGCCCAACATCAAGGTGCAGGCCGTGCTGGACCTCGGCGGCGAGGTCGTGCTGCACGGCGACGACTTCGACCACGCCTACGAGCACGCGACCGAGCTGGCGCGCGAGCGCGGCCTCACCTTCATCCACCCGTTCGACGACCCGGACGTGATCGCCGGGCAGGGCACGATCGGCATGGAGATCCTGCGCCAGCACCCCGGCGCGCCCGATGCGATCTTCGTGCCGATCGGCGGCGGCGGGCTCGTCGCCGGCATCGCCGCCTACGTGAAGTCGCTCTACCCGGCGGTGCGCATCGTCGGGGTCGAGCCGGAGGAGGCCGCCAGCATGCACGACTCCCTGCGCGAGGGCCGGCGGGTGACGCTCGAGCGCGTCGGCATCTTCGCGGACGGCGTCGCCGTGCGCCGCGTCGGCGAGGAGACCTTCCGGCTGGCGCGGCAGTACGTCGACGAGGTGCTGCTGGTCAGCACGGACGAGATCTGCGCGGCGATCCAGGACATCTTCGAGGACAACCGCACCATCGCCGAGCCGGCCGGCGCGCTGGCGGTGGCCGGCCTGAAGAAGTACGTCGCGCGCGAGAACTGCCAGGACCGCAGCTTCGTCACGCTCAACTGCGGCGCCAACATCAATTTCGACCGCCTGCGCCACGTCGCCGAGCGCGCCGACATCGGCGCCCAGCGCGAGGCGCTGTTCGCGGTCGAGATCCCGGAACGCCCCGGCAGCTTCCTCGCCTTCTGCCAGCTGCTCGGCCGGCGCAGCGTCACCGAGTTCAACTACCGCTACGACGGCGCAGCGGCCGCGCGCATCTTCGCCGGCGTGGCGCTGAGCGAGGGCCGGCGCGAGAAGGAGGCCCTGCTCGCGACCCTGCGCGAGGCCGGCTACCGCGTCATCGACATGAGCGACGACGAGATGGCGAAGCTGCACGTGCGCTACATGGTGGGCGGCCACGCGCACGGGCTCGAGCACGAGCGGCTGTTCCGCTTCGAGTTCCCCGAGCGCCCCGGCGCGCTGCTGCGCTTCCTCGAGGCCATCGGCTCGCGCTGGAACATCAGCCTGTTCCACTACCGCAACCACGGGTCGGACTACGGGCGCGTGCTCGCGGGGGTGCAGGTGCCGCCCGCGGACGGCGAGGAATTCTCGCGCCACCTGCGCGAACTTCAGTTCGCGTACGTCGAGGAGACGACGAACCCCGCCTACCGCATGTTCCTCGGCGACTGAGCGCTCAGCGCGAGGGCAGGGCGGCGCGTCGCCGCACGGCGAACAGGCGGATGAACTCGCCGAACACGCGGTCCGCCAGCGGGCGCGCCAGCGGGAGGTGGCGGTGCGTGGCCGCCTCGATGCGCGCGATGCGGCGTGCGTCCCAGTGCGTCTCGATCTCGCTGCGACCGGACGGCGTGCCGAGCCAGCGCGAGATCAGCGCGGCATCCGCCTCCAGGTGGAACTGCAGCCCCCAGGCCCGCTCGCCGAGGCGATAGGCCTGGTTGCGGCAGCTGCGCGTCCACGCGAGGGGCACCGCGCCCGGCGGCGGGGCGAAGGTGTAGGCGTGCCACTGGAAGATGTAGTGCGGACGGCCGTGGTCGAAATGGCGCAACAGCGGGTCGCCGAGCGCCTCGGGGCGCGGATGCAGGCGGTACCAGCCGATCTCCGGCACGGGGTTCGGGTGCACGCGGCCCCCCATGGCCTCGGCCAGCAGCTGGGCGCCCAGGCAGATGCCGAGCACCGGCTTGTCGTCCCGCATGGCCGAACGGATCACTTCCATCTCGGTGCGGAGGTGTGGGTGCCGGTCCTGCTGGTCCACGTTCATCGGGCCGCCGAGCACCACGAGGCCGTCGTAGCGGCGCATGTCCGGTTCCGCCCGCGGGTCGCGGCCGAAGTTGACATAACGGATGCGGAAGCCGGAGTCGCGCAACAGCGGGTCGAGGTGGCCGAGCGGCTCGGTGGCGACGTGCTGGAGGACGAGCAGTTTGCGCATGGACGGGCGGTGGCGACGGGTCGCGCAGACTATCATCGGCCGCCCCATTCGTCGCCATAGCGGATGCATCGATCCCGCTGGCCGGGGACCCGTTGCTAGCATCCACTCGCGTCCCTGCGCCTCAGGGATACGAGGGTGGTTGTCCCCGGTGCGGAAGTCTCGCGTCCACCTCTGGCTGCCGTTGCTGTACCTGGTGGTGGGCATCGCCTGGGTCCTGGGTTCCGACTTCGTGCTCAATGCGGCCATGCTGGGCCCGGGCGCGGTCGGCGTGGTCGGCTCGCTCAAGGGCACGATCTTCGTGGCGCTGTCGGCGCTGCTGCTCTACATCGTGACGTCGCGCCAGCCGGTGCCGGATGCGCCCCGCGTCCTGCCGGCCTCGCGCATCGGCGGCCTGCTGAGGCCCGTGCTCATCTTCCTGCTCGCGGCGCTGGGCATCGCCGCGTCCGGCTGGGTCATCTACCGCCAGCAGTCGCAGGTCGTTCGCCAGGAGGCCGCGGACGACCTCGCGACCATCGGCGAGCTCAAGGCGCAGCAGATCGAGCAGTGGCTCGAAGACCGCCAGAACGCCGTCGAGCACGCCGGCCGCAACGAGGCGCTCGCCTACGCCGTGCTCGACACGTCCCCGCTGCACGTGGCCGCCGACGCGCGACTCCGGCATTCGATCCTCGAGTCCATCCGCGAGGCGGACGATTTCCAGGGCGTGCAGCTGCTGTCGCTGGACGGCCGGGTGATCGACGGCGCCGGCGCGCCCATCGTCGTCACGCCGCGCCTCGAGCGCCTCGCGCTCGGGGCGCGCGTCACCGGGCGGGTCGTGCAATCCGATCTCTACCTGCCGGACGGCGCGGCGACGGCCGTGCCGGTCGTCGATTTCGTCGTGGCCCTTTCCCACCGGGAGGCGCCCGGCGATCGCAACGTCGCGGTGCTGATCGCACGCACGCCGGCCGGTGGATTCCTGGAGTCGCTGCTCGCGAACTGGCCGAGCCACGCCGGCACCGGCGAGAGCATCCTCTACCGTCGCGACGGCGACCGCGCCATCTTCCTGACCCGCCCGCGGCTGGGCGAGCGCCTGCCGCTGGCCGACGCCGTCCCGCTCGGCGACCAGCGCTACGCGGCAACCCGCATCCTCGACGGCGAATACGGGCCGCTCGAGGCCGAGGACTATCGCGGCGTCCCGGTGCTGGAATACGGTCGCCCGATCCGTGGAACGAGCTGGTACCTGGTCTCCAAGGTCGACCGGGCCGAGCTCTACACGCCGCTGCGTCGGCTGATGACGCTCGCGATCTCGCTCGGCCTGATCGCGCTGTCGGCGGCGGCCGGCCTGGTCGTGCTCTGGTGGCGCGGCGAGCGGCTCGCGCTGTCGCTGCGCGTGCACGCGGCGGAGCGGCGCGCGGCCGTGCTCGAGGAGCACTTCTCGCTGGCCGGGCGGTTCATCAACGACGCGGTCCTGCTGTACGACGCCGACGGCCGGATCATCGAGGTGAACGACCGCGCGGAGGCGATGTACGGCTACACGCGCTACGAGATGCTGCGCATGTCCCTGCTCGACCTGCGCCCGGCGGCGTCGCCCGAAGGCCAGAAGGCGCAGAGCGAGTTCCGCGACGCCGTCGCGACCGGCAGCGCCAAGTCGTTCGAATCGCGGATCTGGCGCAAGGACGGCAGCACCGTGCCGGTCGAGATCAGCTCGCGCGTCATCAGCATCGACGGGCGGGTGTTCGTGCAGAGCATCGTGCGCGACGTGTCGGAGCGCGTCCGCCAGCAGGCCCGCATCGCCGAGATCTCCGCCGAGCGCGACCGCCTGCTGGCCGACCTGCAGCTGCAGTTCGAGCGCATGCCGATCGGCTGCATCGTGAGCGACCCGCAGGGTCGCTTCCTGCAGGTGAACCCCGCGTTCGAGCGCATCTTCGGCTACGACGAGGCCGAGCTGACGCGGGCCGAGCCCTTCGCCCTGATCGTGCCCGAGGAACTGCGCGCCGAGATGGCCGCGCGGATCGGCGAGCTGGCGCAGGCGGAGAGCCCCGTCGCGATCGTCAGCGAGAACCTGACGCGCAGCGGCCGGCGCATCAGCTGCCGCTGGACCAATACCCCGCTGCGCGACGATGCGGGCCGCATGACGGCGATCCTCGCCATGTGCGAGGACATCACCGAGCGCGTCGCCACCGAGCGCGCGCTGCGCACGAGCGAGGAACGCTACCGCGCGCTGGCCGAGGTCTCGCCCGTCGGCATCTGCCGCACCGATCGGGCCGGCCGGCTGGTCTACGTCAACCGGCGCGGCTGCGAGATCTCCGGACTGACCGCCGAGGAATGCCTCGGCGACGGCTGGACGAGCGTCCTGCATCCCGAGGACCGCCCGGCCGTTCTGCAGTTGTGGCGGACGTACCGCGCGGCGGGCGGGCGCGACGTGCCGCCGACGGAGTTCCGGATCCTGCGAAGCGACGGCACCGTGCGCTGGCTGCTGCCGCAGGTGCTGCCGGAGCGCGACGCGGACGGCGACGTGAGCGGCTACGTCGGCACGGTGACGGACATCACCGCGCTCAAGGAGGCGGAGGACGGCCTGCGCGAGGCCCGCGACCACCTCGAGGAACGCGTCGCAGAGCGCACCCGCGAGCTCGAGGTCGCGCGCGACGAGGCCGAGCGCGCCGATCGCGTCAAGACCGCGTTCCTCTCCACCGTGTCGCACGAGCTGCGCACGCCGCTCAACTCGATCCTCGGCTTCACCGACGTCGTGCTCGACGGTCTGTCGGGACCGCTCAACGACGTGCAGCACCGCCAGCTGTCGATCGTGCGCGATTCCTCCATGCACCTGCGCTCGCTGATCGAGGACGTGCTCGACATCTCGCGCATCGAGGCGGGCCAGCTCGGCCTCGAGATCGGCGAGTTCGACTTTGCCGACCTGCTGCGCCGGCGCGTGGCGTCCTTCGAGCCCGAGGCGGGGCGCAAGCGCCTCGCGCTGGGCGCCGAGATCGACCCCGCGATCGGCGCGATCCGCAGCGACGCGCGCCGCGTCGGGCAGATCCTCAACAACCTGCTCTCCAACGCCGTGAAGTTCACCACCGAGGGCTCGGTGGCGCTGCGGGCCACGCGGCGCGGCGAGCGCGTGCGGGTCGAGGTGCGCGACACCGGGCCGGGCATCGCGGCCGAGGACCTCGACCGCCTGTTCAAGCCCTTCTCGCAGGTGAGCCGGCCCGGCGGCCGGCTGCACGAGGGCACCGGGCTCGGCCTCGCCATCTCCCGCCAGCTCGCCCGTGCGCTCGGCGGCGACGTGACGGTCGTCAGCGAGCCCGGGCTCGGCAGCACCTTCGCGTTCGAGCTGCCGTTGCGGGCGGCGGCCGACTGGCAGCCGACCCACGCCACCGGGGTCTTCCGGCGGGATCCCGCGCTGCACTGAAATCGCGGACAATGCGTCCGCATGCCTGCACCCTACCTGTCCCGCCGGGCGCCGCTCGCCGATGAATGCGTCGTGCGCGGCCTGCGCACCCACCTCACCCGCTGGCCGGGCACCGACCCGCACCCGATCGTGCTCGTGCACGGCTACATGGATTGCGGCGACACGTTCCAGTTCCTGGTCGACGCCCTGCCGGACACGCTGAGCTTCGTCGCGCCGGACCTGCGCGGCTTCGGCCGCAGTGAATGGCCGGCCGACGGCTACTGGTTCCCCGACTACTTCGGCGACCTCGATGCGCTGCTCGACGTGCTCGCCGCCGATGCGCCGGTGACGCTGGTCGGGCACAGCATGGGCGGCAACATCGCGATGAGCTATGCGGGCGTGCGGCCCGGGCGAGTGGCGCGCCTCGTCAACATCGAGGGCTTCGGTCTGGCGCCGACGCAGGCCGAAGACGCGCCGGAGCGCCTGCGCGAGTGGCTCGACCAGCTGCGCACGCCGGCGGAGCCCGCGATCTTTCCTTCGTTGGACGCCCTGGCCCGGCTGCTGTGCCGTCGCCACCCGCACCTGCCGCGCGAGCGCGCGGAGTTCGTCGCCGCGGCGTGGACGCGGGTCGACGCCGAAGGGCGGGCGCACCTGCGCTACGACCCGGCGCACAAGCGGGTCAACCCCGTGCTCTACCGCCGCGAGGAAGCCGAGGCGTACTGGCGCGGCGTGCGCGCGCCGACGCTCTACGTGCTCGCCCGCGAGTCCGACTATCTCGCGCGCATCGGCGAGGCAGCGCTGCCGCAGGCCATGGCCCGCCTCGTGCCGCAGCTCGAGGCGTGCTGGATCGAAGACGCCGGTCACATGGTGCACCACGAGCAGCCGCAGGCGCTGGCCGACGCCATCGACGCCTTCCTGCGCCGCCACCCGCTATGATCGGCGGCATGACGCACGGCTCCCGGTTGACCCTGCCTGCCGTCCTGCTGGCCGTCGTGGCCGCGGCGCTCGTCGCTTCCGGCTGGCAGCCGGCCGACCGGCTCACGTGGTTCCTCGAGGTCGTGCCGGTGCTGCTCGCTGCGCCGCTGCTCGTCGCCACGGCGCGCTCGTTCCCGCTCACCCCGCTGCTGTACTGCGTGATCGCGCTGCACGCGCTGGTGCTGATCCTCGGCGGCCACTACACCTACGCGCAGGTGCCGCTCGGCTTCTGGCTGCAGGACTGGTTCGACTTCTCGCGCAACCACTACGACCGCATCGGCCACTTCATGCAGGGCTTCGGGCCGGCGCTGGTCGCGCGCGAGCTGCTGCTGCGCACC
>WBZM01003099.1_pt2 | contig 12679 bp, 10 predicted proteins | sample 5204271 | NCBI WGS metagenome assembly WBZM01 (sample SAMN12344346, study PRJNA552823) | activated sludge metagenome | biome: Activated sludge suspended growth; feature: Nitrification reactor; material: Wastewater; isolation source: activated sludge from nitrification reactor of wastewater...
ATGCTCAGCTCTTCAATGCTGTCGGCGTGGTTCTCCAGCTTGGCGAGCAGGCCGTTCACGTCGGCCAACTGGCGCTCCAGACGGGCGCTGGTGGCGAGGGCCACCAGCACGGCCCCCACCAGCAACTTCCACCAGCGCGTCGTCATCGCCCGTGGTTCTGTGCACCGATTCCGGGAAGTGCGTCAACGTCACTCCTGCGATTTTTTCGCAACCACCCCTCCCCTTTGCTGCGCCATCGTCGCCCCTCCCGTCGCGTGAGCGCTTGACGTCGGCGCGCCCGGCGTTGCAACGCTCCGTCGCGTGAGACCCTCGTCGCTCGCGCTCGGCCTCGCGGCGTCGCTCGCGCTCTTGCCCCGCGGAGCGTCGGCGTACCCGCAGTGGTCGGCGGCGGTGACGCTCGGCGGCGGCGCGCGGGTGGCGCCCGAGGCGGCGCGCGAGGGGCTCTTCCTGGTCGGGCTGCGCGCGGACGTCCTCTTCGGCGAGCGGGCGGTGCGGGCGGCGCGCGTCGGGCCCTTCGCGGCGGCCTACGCGCTCGACTTCGACGCGGTGGTGGTGAGCGCGGGCGTGTCGGCGCTCGCGCCGGTGTCGACCACGACGCCGCTGGTGTTCTCCCTCGGCGCGTCGTGGGACGCCGTCGGGGCGCCGCCGGGCGTCGCGCCGCTCGGGGTGCTCGGGCGCGCGTGGTGGGGCTCGCGCAGCGCCAACCTGCACGCGAGCTACGGCATGGCCGCGGGGCTCTGGGTGGAGGCGCGCTGGCGGCCCGACGGGGGCGCCGTCGACGTGGTGGCGGGGCTCGACGGCGACCTCGCGTTCCTCTCGCTGCCGCTGGTGGCGCTCTGGAATTGGGTGACGCGCTGACGGAGGCGTGCAGTATCCTCCCGCGCCCCATGAAGACCCCCGCCCCGACCCCCCTCCCGCGGCTCGCGTGCGCGTCGCTCCTCACGCTCGCCGGCTGCGGCTCGACCACCCCGACGCCCCCGCCGCAGCAGCCGACGCAGAGCCAGGTGGCCGCGCCGCGCCCCGAGCCCGTCGACCTCTCGCAGGTGCCCGCGCCCGCCTCGCTCCTGGTGACCGTGCGCGTGGCCTCGCCCCGCGGCCTCGCGCGACGTCTCGGCGAGCGCGTCGGCGTCGCGGAGGTGGCCACCATGCTCGAGGAGGCGCTGCCCGGCGCGCTCGGCGACGACGAGGCGATGGCCCGCGCGGTCGACCTCGACGCCCCACTCGACGTGGTGGTGTACGCCAACGAGCGCGGCCGCCCGCGGGCGGTGCTCGCCTTCGGCGCCGTCTCGCTCCCCCGCGCGGAGGACGCGCTCTCCCAGGGGCACCGGCTCACGCCCGTCGGCAACGGCGCGCGCCGCGTCGAGCGCACCGGCCGCGGCCCCAACGAGTGCCCCGACCTCGCCGAAGGCTCCGCCGAGGAGTGCGTGGTCGCGAGCCAGACCCACTGCGTCCTCGCGCCCGCCGCCGGCGCCGAGCGCGCCGCGCGCTTCGTCTGCGCCGACCGCTACAACGACATCGAGCCCGCCCTCGCCTACCTCACCCGCACGCTGCCCCGCGCGGCCGCGCCCGACGGCGACGTCACCGTCGACCTCTCGGCCGACGGGCTCCGCCGCGAGCTCGAGGACGACGCGCGCGAGGCGTCCGAGCGGCTCGAGCGCGACCTCGTCCCGCAGCCCAACGCGACCAACGCGCCCTTCCTCGACCGGCTCCGCACCTACGTCCGCGAGCAGCTCGCCCCGACGCTCACCCGCGGCCTCGACGACCTGCAGGGCGCGCGGCTGACGGCGCGCGTCTCCGACGAGGGCCTCGCCTTCCACGGCGAGCTCGCGCTCCGCTCGACCAACGCGCCGCTCGCGCAGCGCCTCGTGGCCGCGACGCGCGACGCGCACCCGAGCGCCGAGCTCCTCGGGCGGCTGACGCCGACGATGACGTCGTACGGGGCGGGGGCCGGGTCGTTCCTGGCGCTGCGGCCGGAGTGGGAGCTGCTCGGGGCGGTCGCGCCGACGCTCCTGCTCGAGGGGACGACGCTGCCCGCGGCCGACCAGACGGCCGTCCGGAGCGCGGTGGACGCCTTCTTCCGCGCGACGCCGCACGACCGCTTCCAGGTCGCGGTGGGCGCCGGGCCCGCGGCCGGCGGCGGCTCGTGGACGGTGGGCGTCTACCAGCTCGACGCGCCCGCCGCGGTGTACGTCACCCAGCTCCGCGCCGTCGTCGCCACGCTGCGCCGCCCCGCCGTCGCGCGGGCGATCAACGCCTCCCTCCACGTCAACCCCGCCACCCTCCAGACGCCGCCGCCCGCGGGGCTCCCGGCGGGCTCCTACGTCGTGCGCATCCCGGTGCCCGCGAGCGTCCCGGCGAACGCCCGCGCCTCGCTCGGCCTCGGCACCGCCACCGCGCTGGAGGTCGCCGTCGCGCCCGAGGGCAACACCCTCTGGGTGGCCTACGGCGTCGACGCGCGCGCGCGGCTGCTCGAGGCGCGCCGGCCGCACCCCGCCCCCTTCGAGCTCCGCGGCCTCGCCGAGCCGGGCGTGCTCTACGGCGGCGCGATCCTGCCGACGGGCCTCGCCAACCTCGCGTCGCGCTACGACCCGCAGGTGGGCCGCAACCTCGAGCGCGCGATCCAGCGGACGCCCGGGGCCAACGCGCCGCTCACCTTCTTCGCCCGCACGCGGCAGGAGGGCGCCGGCGCGACCTTCACCGGCGACTTCACCGTCCCCACCGGCGTGCTCGGCCTCGTCGGCGCCTCGCTCCGCCAGTCCCCCTGAAATGCACGACGCCGCGGCGCCCCGTCGAGGGAGCGCCGCGGCGCCGCGAGCGTCACGCCGCCGTCAGCCGCCGCGCGCCCCGGCCGGCACGCACACCCGGATCTGCCCGGTGGGCATCATGAAGGCCGTGCAGGTGGTGTTGAACGCGACGCAGTCGTTCTGCGACTCGCAGAGGCGGAAGCACTGCGCCTCGGCGGCGACGCCGGTGAAGTTGACGCACTCGACCGACTGGCGCGCGGCGTTGGGGACGTAGCCCGGGCAGCTCGACGCGGCGCCCGAGCAGCCGCGGGTGCAGCTCGAGCCGCGGCTCTTGCCCGACACCTGCGCGGTTGACGGGATGCAGGTCGTGCCGTCGCCGCACACGTCCACCGCCGCGTCGCACTTCTGGTAGGCCGTCCGCGTCGGGGTCGCGCCGCCGCAGAAGCCGCCGTTGCAGACGAGGCCCGCCGTGCAGGGCGTCGCGCTCGCGCAGCACGCCTGGCCGTTGCCGCCGCACGCCGGCGCCGCGCCGCAGACGCCGCCGTTGCACGTCAGGCCCACGGAGCAGGCGCTCCCGCCGCAGCACGCCTGGCCCGCGCCGCCGCAGGTGGACGAGCTGCCGATGGGCACGCAGATGCGGTTGACGGTGCCGGGGATCTGCGCGCAACGCGTCCCGATGCCGCAGTCGACGTTGCCCACGCAGGTGTCGTAGCAGAGGCCCTGGCCGGTGCTCGCGCTCACCACGCAGGTGGGCGCGTACCCCGAGCCGTAGATCGACTGGGGGCACTGCGGGCCCGCGGTACAGTTGACCGAGCAGATGGAGCCGGAGGTGCCGCTGAGCGTGAAGCTCGCGGGGAGACAGACGGTGCCGGCCGAGCACGACTCGCCGTTGGGGCACGACTCGTAGGGGCCGCGCACCACGTCGATGACGCAGCCGGCGCCGAGCGCGCTGAACAGGCCGAGAGAGACCACCACGCCGCGAAGATTCATCAGGGAGGCTCCTTCCAGGGGAATGTGCAGGTGAAGGGGTTCGTTCAGGGCGGGGAGGATACGTGAGTCGCGCCCGGAGGGGGACACACGATCGTCGCACCGAACCGTCGCGCTTTGTACGAGGCCCCGACGGCGGATCTTCTCTCGCCGCTCAGCGCCGCATCGCGGACGACGCCGCGGTGGTGACGTACTCCCCGCGCGGCCAGTGACGGTAGAATTCTCCGCGGATCACGGGGCCGCCCTGGTCGTCGTACTGGCCCTGCACCACCGTGCCGAACACGCGGAGGAGCGAGTAGACCTGGACGCGGTTCTCGCCCGAGACGTCCTCGGGGCGCAGCACGAGCAGGGCGGTGAAGGGCCCGCCGTCGCGCTCGCTGACGGTGACGCGGCAGCTCGAGTCCGTCTCGTCGTGGCAGAGGTGGCGGTCCTGGTGGGTGCGCACCTGGAGCGACACGCGGTACCCCTCGGGGCTCGACGACACGCCCGTCACCACCCCGAAGAACGACAGCGTCTGCCCCTGGTACTGCTCCGGCATCCGCCGGACCTCGTCGTACACCGCGTCGTTGTTGGCGCGCTCGACCCACGACTCCTCCGCGTCGAGCGGGGAGTACGTCCGGGCGTAGCCGTAGCGCCCGCCGCCCCCGCACCCGAGGGCCCACCCGACCGCCAGAAGACCGAGAACGCTCGTCGCTCGCATGGCGCTTGGGGGTATCGCAGCCCTCGCCCCGGCCGCAAGTACGTTGCGCGCCATCCCGCTCGCCCGCCCGCTGCGATATCGTCCCGCGCGATGCGACGGCCCCACCTCCTCCTCGTCGTCCCGGCCCTCGCCGCCTGCGCCGCGGGCGGCACGCTCCCCGACCCGCCCCCCGACGTCGCGCGCACCGACGCCGCGCGCCCCGACGCGGCCCGCGCCGACGCAGCCCGCACCGACGCGCCCACCCCCATGGATGCGCCCGTCGCCATGGACGCGCCCGTCGCCATGGACGCGCCCGTCGCCATGGACGTGCCCGTCGCGATGGATGCGCCGCTCCCGATGGACGCGCCCGTCGCGATGGACGCGCCCGTCGCGATGGACCTCCCGCGCCCCGACGCCGCGCCCGACGCGCGCCCGGTGGAGCTCGGCGACGCCTGGGACCCGATGCGCGACGCCGGCGACCCGACGCCGCGCGACGCCGACCTCACCGTCGGCGGCGCCCCCGCGGACAGCCCCTCGCGCTTCAGCGGCTCAGAAGATACCTCGCGCGCGCCGACCATCGTGTACCCGGGCGACGGGGTGATCCTCCCGCCCAACCTCACGGGCTTCGAAGTTCACTTCCGCCCGGGCACGGGCAACGCGCTCTTCGAAGTCTCACTGCGCGGCGACCGCGGGACGGTGCGGGTCTACACGCCCTGCACGCCCGTCGGCGGCGGGTGCGCGCTGGCCTTCGACGAGCGCGCGTACGGCGAGGTCGCGCGCGCCGCGCAGCCCTCGGGCCAGCTCACGCTCTCCATCCGCGGCACGGCGACGGCGGGCGGCGCCTTCGGCCGCTCGGCCTCGCGCGTCGTCCAGGTCACCAACACCGACGTCCGCGGCGGCCTCTACTACTGGAACGCCGCGGGCTCGATCATGCGCTTCGAGTTCGGGCGGGCGGGCGCGCGGCCCGAGGTGTACCTCCGCGGCGACCCGATCAACTGCCTCGGGTGCCACGTGCTCTCGCGCGACGGGAGCCGCGCGATGGTGGGCCGCTTCATCCCCGGCCCCGCGATCTCGCGCGTGTTCGACGTGCCGACGCGCGGCGCGGTGTCGGCGGAGTTCGGCGCCAACTTCGGCACCTTCTCGCCCGACAACGCGCGGCTGCTCGTCTCCGACGGCTCGCGCATGAGGCTGCTCAACGGGGGCACCTTCGCGGCCACGCCGGGCCTCCCCGCCGACAACCGCGGCTCGATGCCCGACTGGTCGCGCGGCGGGCGGCAGGTGGTGTTCTCGCGGCAGCGCAACGGGCTCGCGCTCTTCGGGCAGCCGGGCCACAACGCGCCGGGTGACCTGCTGCTCATGGCGTGGACGGGCGCGGCCTTCAACGCGCCGACGCCCCTCGTCACCGCGGGCTCCAACGAGAACAACTACTACCCGAGCTTCGCCCCCGACGACCGCTGGGTGGTCTTCAACCGCTCGGGCGGCACCTCGTACAACGCCATCGACGCGCACCTCTGGGCCGTCCGCGCCGACACCGCGGGCGCGTCCCCCGTCCGCCTCGCCGCCGCCGACGGGACGGGCGACCTCTCCAACTCGTGGCCGAAGTTCGCGCCCTTCCTGCAGATCTTCAACGGCGAGCCGCTGCTCTGGGTCACGTTCTCGTCGAAGCGCGACTACGGGCTGCGGCTCCAACAGCAGACGCAGCCCCCGGAGATGCGGACCGCGCAGTTGTGGATGGCGGCCTTCCGCCCCAACCGGGCGACCGACCCGAGCGCGACGGCCTTCTGGCTGCCGTTTCAAGACCTCGCGTCGAGCAACCACATCGGGCAGTGGGCCCAGGAGGTTCGCCGCATGGGCTGCGCGTCCGACCGCGACTGCATGCTCCAGGAGCGCTGCGCGCTCATCAGCCTCACCACCGCGCAGTACGGCTGCGTGCCGCGCTGACGCTCACTGCGGGAAGAGCCGCAGCCACACGCCCGACCCCGCCGCGTCGTCGCCCTCCCACGCCACCGCGAACTGCGGGACGCCCGCGCCGCCCGCCGCCGCCGAGGGGTTGTGCCGCGCCCCGCCCGCGCCTGCGCTCACCGCGAAGTCCGCCGTCGAGCCGCCCGCGCGCGAGAACACCTCCGCCCCGTCGGCCCGCACCACGCGCCCGCGGATGTGCCCCGTCGGCGCGTCTTCCCAGGCGATGAGGACGGGCGGGTTCATCCCCGCGCCGACGGCCACGGAGGGCCTCGCCTGGTCGCCCGCCACCGTCGTCGGCGCGGTGCGCGCGTCGCCCATGCGCTGGAGGTTCGCGCCGAGGCGGGCCCAGCGGACCGCCGTCCCGTTGGCGTCCGCCGCGTCGTTGGCCGCGTCGCGCCACGCGACGACGAAGGTGCCGTCGCCCACCGACGCGAGGGCGGGCTGGTCCTGCACCTGCGCGCTGATCGGCGACGCGAGCACCGCCGCGCCCGACGGGGCGCCCATCGCCGAGACGCGCTGGACGAAGACGTCCCCCGCGGCCACCCACGCGACGACGAAGGTGCCGTCGGGCGCCGCCGCGGCGCGCGGGACGTCGGAGACGTTCATCGCGACGGTGGCGGGCGTCGTCGCCTGCGCGAGCGGCTGCGCGAGCGTGAAGGTGGTGACCTTCAGCGCGCCGGTCGCGCCGGCCCCCTCGCGCCACGCGACGAGCACACGCGACGCGGAGGCCGCCACCGCCGGGGCCTGCCGCGCGGTGCCAGCCGTCGCCACCGGGACGCTCACGTAGCGCGGCGGCGTGGTGGTGCGCGGCGCCTGGTTGTCGAAGCTCTCGGCGAGCACGTTGCGGTCGTTGATGTTCTCCCACGCGGCGACGAAGCCCGTCAGCGACGGGGCGGGCGCCACCGCGGGGGCGAGCTGCTGCCCCGGGCCGCCGCCGACGGAGATCTCGCGCGCGAGCGCCGCGGGGTCGGTGACGGCCGCGCCGTCGGCGTCGTAGTAGCGGGCGAGGACGTCCTCCTCGGTGACGTCGGCGACGTCGAAGGCCACGGCGAGCGGCGCGCCCGGGGCCCACGACACCGCCGGGCGGCGCTGGTTGCCGGCGGTGGCGGCGTTGACCGCGCGCTCCGTCGTCTGGCACATCGCCGAGCAGCCGCTGCCGGCGGCGCCGTTCATCGCGGCGAGGTCGCAGGTCTCGTTGGAGTCGAGCATGCCGTCGCCGCAGCGGGCGCGGTCGTCGACCTGCTCGCGCATCGCAAGAGTGACGTCGCGCGTGGCGCCGGCGCCGAGCGTCACCTCGACGCAGCCCGAACCGCGGATGCCCGAGCGCGTCTCGCCCGTCGGACGGCGGAAGGTGCCCTGCCCGTGCACGAGGACGATGTAGGTGCCCGCGGGGACGGACACGGAGGTCTGGCGCTGCATGCAACTGTCGACGGGCGAGGCGGTGCCGTACATCGGGGCGAGCGTCGACCAGGTGGCGCCGCAGCGCTCGGCGGGCTGGACGTTCTTCCCCGGGAGGGCGTTGAGGTCGCGGCGGCCGTTGACGAGCACCTGCCCGAGCGCGACGTCGCAGCGGAGCGCGTCGGTCTTGGGGAAGACGCGCAGGTGGAAGGGCCCGAGCTCGCTCAGGAGCGCCGAGCGCGCCATGGTGACCGTCGGGAAGGAGGCGTCGTCGGGGGCGCAGGAGAGCAGCGAGGCGGCGACCAGCGCGAAGGGAAGGCGGCCCATGGATCGGGGATCGTACTCGAAGGCTCGCGGCGGGGGCGACGAAACGGCGAGGGGGGTCAGAACGCCGTGCCCGCGGCGAAGTCCCGCGCGACCACGTCGGCCACGCGCCGCACCTCCTCGGGCACGTCGAACACCACGCCGAGCTCGCGGTTGGCCGTGAGCGACACGTACGTGAGGTTGGCCGAGCCGACGTAGGCCCGCGCCCCGTCGACCACGACCGCCTTCGAGTGGATGTACGGCGCGCGCACCCGCACCACGCGGACGCCGGCGGCGAGGACGTTCTGGATGCTCTGCATCGACGAGGCGGAGGGCGTCGCGTCGGGGAGCACCAGTCGAACCGCCACGCCCGCGCGGGCCCGCGCGATCACCGCGGCGGCGGTCATCCGGTCTTCGAAGGACTCGGCCTCGATGTCGAGCGTGCGGGTCGCGGCGCTCACCAGGGCCACCATCGTGCGCTGGGAGTTTACCGGCGAGAGGAGCAGGCGCCCGGTGTAGGTCGGCGCGGAAGATGGCCTCCGCGTCGCGCACGTCCGCCGGGTCGCGATCCACCGCGAGGAACTCCCGGTTCGTCGTGAGGCCGGCGTTGGTGGCGTTCATGGTCATGATCCACGCCTCCTCGCCGTCGACGAGGACGCACTTCTCGTGGGTGAAGTCGAAGCGCGACGGCGCCCAGTGAACGGCCGCGCCCGCCGCGGTGAGGGCGTCGTAGGCGGGCATGTTGACGGCGGTTCCGCCGGGGATGGTTCGGTTGAGGACGACCTGCACCTCGACCCCGCGGCGGCGCGCGGCGATGAGCGCGTCGAGCACCGCCTGCGACGAGAGGAGGTACATCGTCATGTGGACGCTCCGCCGCGCGCCCGTGATCGCCGCGAGGAGCGACGCGCCGCGGTCGTCGGGGCCCACCACGATGCGGAGCGTGGGGGAAGCGACGGCGTCCGCGGGCGGGGACGTGTCGGGGGCGACGTCCGCGGGGGCGACGTCGAGCGATGCGTCAGGCGACGCGACGTCGGGCGAGGCGTCGAGCGCGACGTCCGCGGGCGAGGCGGCGTCGGGCGGGGCGGACGGCGCGGGGTCGGCGCAGCCGGCGAGGAGGGCGAGGAGGGCGAAGGCGCGCACGGCGAGGGAGGGCATGGAGGGCGGCGCGGACGCTACACCCGATCGGTGGGCGACGCGCGGCGCGATCCGCCCGGGGCTCCCCCGCGGCGACCGTGATCCGGCGGGGCTACCTCAACGCCGTCGCGCTCACCTTCCGCCCGCAGACGCAGGTGCGGGTGACGGGGGTGCGCCAGGTGGCGGCCGGGCTCCAGCACACCTGCGCGATCACCGAGTCGGGGCAGACGTGGTGCTGGGGCAGCAACGCCGTCCTCCAGTCGGGCCTCGCGGCGGGGACATCGTCGTCGGTGCCCGCGCTGGTGCCGGGCGTCCCCGCGATGCAGATGATCACGACGGGGGCGGCGTACACCTGCGCGCTCTCGCGGAACCCGTCGTCGCCGGCGGCCACCACGCTCTGGTGCTGGGGCGCCAACACGTTCGGGCAGTTCGGCAACGGGACCACCGCGACGGCCGTGCCGCCGACGGCGGTGTACAGCGGCGGGCACGACGTGAGCGCGCGCGACTCCACCACCTGCATGCTCACGCACGGGCTCGACGTGTGGTGCGCGGGGCAGAACACCTTCGGGCAGTTTGCCAACGGCGCCAACACGCCCTCGACGAGCTTCACCGGCTCGCTCTACCACCGGCCCGAGCAGGTGAGCGTCGGCAGCAACGGCTTCTCGTGCGTGCGCAACCTCGCCGGCGAGGTGCGCTGCGCGGGCAACAACAGCGGCGGCCAGCTCGGCGTCGGCAGCACCATGAGCTCGCTGGTGCCCGTGCTCACCCCGCTCTCGGACGTCACCCAGGTGGAGACCGGGACGGAGTTCGCCTGCGCGCGGGAGGGCGACGGGACGGTGTGGTGCTGGGGGCGCAACGACTACGGCTCCGTCGGCGTCCCGAGCGCCAGCGCCGCGGCGCAGATCGTCACCTCCCCCGTGCAGGTCGCCGGCCTCGGCGACGTGACCCAGATCGCGCTCGGCGCCCGCCACGCCTGCGCCCTGAAGGGCGACGGGACGGTGTGGTGCTGGGGGCGCAACCACGCCGGCCAGCTCGGCGACGGCACCTCGCGCAACCGCTTCGCGCCGACGCGCGTCGCGTTCTGATCGACGCTGGCGTAGTGGGGGCCGTGCAGGAGCGCGCGCCCGGCGCTCACGCGCCGCGGTTTGCCGCCCGCGTGTTGCGAGCGTTGGGTTGCCATGGGAGCGACCCCCGACGCGGTTCGAGCGCACCCGTCACCGCGCGGGTGGTGCTACAAGCGCCGCCCCCCGATGCCCCCCCGGACGCACTTCGTGATCGTCGGCGCCAAGTCCAGCGCGTCGCCTGACTTCCGCCTCGACGACCTCCCCGGGACGAGCGGGCGCCTCGACGTCCTGCTCCGCTGCGTGCGCGCCGCGCTGCTGGTGTCGCACGGCGTCCGCCGCGAAGTGGCCGTGTACCTCGTGCTCCTCGGCGGCCCCGCCGCGCCCCGCGCGGTGCGCGTCACGGGCGCCGAGGCGCGCTTCCTCCGCCCCGACGAGCGCAGCCTCGCGACGCTGGTGAAGAAGTCCCTCGCGGCCCCGCGAACGGGCGCCGGCTTCGTCACCGTTCGGCCCGGGGTCGCCGTCGCCGACGGGGGGCTCGACGTCGTGCTCGACGACCTCGGCGACGCGGCGCTCTGGCTCCTCGACGAGGGCGGCGACGACCTCCGCGACGTCGCGCTCGGCAGCGATCCCGCGGCCTTCGTGCTCGGCGACCACACCGGCCTCGACGCGACCGCGCGGGCGCGCCTCGACGCGCGCGGGGCGCGGCGCGTGCGGGTGGGGCCCGTGAGCGTGCACGCCGACGACGTCGTCGCGATCGTCACCAACGAGCTCGACCGGCGCGCGGGGTGACGCCACCGCGCGGGCCTCGCTCCCACGGCACCCCAACGCTGACAACGAGCGAGCGGCAAACCGCGGCGCGTGAGCGCCCGGGCTCGAATCCCCGCACGGCGCTCCACGCCCTCGCCGTCACCCGACGACGAACGACAGCGCGCCGACGCCCTCGACGCCGCCCTCCACGCGGTCGCCCCGCACGAGCGACGCGACGCCCTCGGGCGTCCCCGTGAAGATCAGGTCGCCCGCCTCCAGGCGCCACAGCTTCGACGCCTGCGCGAGCGTCTCGGCGACGCTCCAGATCATGTCGCCGGTGTCGCCCTCCTGCCGGAGCGCGCCGTTGACGGAGAGCCACAACCTGCCCTTCGGCGGGTCACCTTCACGCGCCGGGCGCACCGCGCTGATGGGCGCGGAGGCGTCGAAGCCCTTGGCGGCCTCCCAGGGGTGGCCCTTGGCCTTGAGGGCGTTCTGGAGGTCGCGCCGCGTGAGGTCGACGCCCACCGCGTAGCCGAACACCAGCGCGAGCGCGCGCTCGGGCGGCACGTCCGCGCCGCCGGCGCCGAGGGCCACGACGAGCTCGATCTCGTGGTGGAGCGCCTCGGTCATCGGCGGGTACGGCACGACCACGTCGCGCCCGGGGTCGAGCGGCACCACCGCGTCGGCGGGCTTCGAGAAGAAGAAGGGAGGGTCGCGCGCGTCGCCGCCCATCTCGCGGCGGTGGGCGGCGTAGTTGCGGCCGACGCAGAGGACGCGGCGGACGGGGAAGCGCGCGGCGCTGCCCTCGACGGCGAGCGAGGGGGCGGGGCGCGGCGGGAAGACGAAGCCGTCGGCGGTGCTCATCGGGTGTGGACGCGTATCGCAACGCGGGCGCCGCGGCCAGAGGGCGCTACCGCGGGTTGACGTTGAGCACCCACGCGCCGGTGCCGCCCGCGGGCAGCGCCCCCGAGCCCTCGGGGCGCGCGTTGAAGCCCGAGATCACCGCCGTCACCGCCTGGCCCGCGCGCAGCGTCACGTCGACCTGGCTGGTGTAGTCGCCGCCGCCGACGTCGTCGTGGCAGCCGAGCACCGTCGCGCCGCACGCGCCGTCGCGCACGTGGAGGACGGTGTCGTAGTCCGAGCCCGCGGTGGAGAAGCGCCACGTCCCCGCGGAGGGCGCCGTCCACTGCACGGAGACGTCGCGCCCGGAGAGCGCGCAGGGGGCGAAGAGGCTGCCGCCGACGTCGCCGATGGTGCCCGTCGCCACGCGCCCGGTCGCCATGCCCGCCGAGCGGTCGGGGCACACGGTGACGTTGCGCGCGTTGAGCTGCCACGCGAGCGTCGGGTTGCGGCTCTCGACCACCACCACCACGCGCTCGCCGGCGGCGAGGGTGACGCGCGCGGCCGACTGGGTGCCGCTCGCGTTGTCGTTGCAGGCGAGCTCGGCCCCGGCGCAGGTCGCGCGGTGCACGTGGACGATGGTGTCGTTGTCGCGGTTGGAGCCCGCCGTGTCGAAGGAGTAGGTGCCCGCCGCGGGGGCCGTCCAGGCGACCGCGGCGTCGTTGAGCCCTGCGCCGCCGCAGCTCCCGCGCGCGGTGTCGGTGCGGCCCGCCCTCGTGCCGGTCGCGACCGCGAGGCCGAGGCGCGAGCCGACCTCGAGG
>WBZM01003302.1_pt1 | contig 12674 bp, 14 predicted proteins | sample 5204271 | NCBI WGS metagenome assembly WBZM01 (sample SAMN12344346, study PRJNA552823) | activated sludge metagenome | biome: Activated sludge suspended growth; feature: Nitrification reactor; material: Wastewater; isolation source: activated sludge from nitrification reactor of wastewater...
AGGCAGTTGGATTACCCTTCAGGAGCCAATTCTGGCTCTTTTTCTTGTGGGGCCGGTTCGTGCCGCTCCACCAAAATGGTGCAATCCGTCACCAAGGCGGCGATTAAGGCCACGGCCGCATAGGCCGGCAGCAGGGCAATGCCCGTTACGCCTAAAACCAGGGGTACTTCCAGGTTCAAATTCATCTTCTCGTTTTTAATGACCAGGCGGCGAACGGTGGCTTCGCGAACCAGTTTCTTAACCATGCCCACCAACTCTCCACCGGCAACAACGAATTCTTCGGACCAGCTACGGCCGTCTTCTTCTGTTGTTTCTGCTTCTTCTAAAACCGGGATTTCTTCTTTTTCTACGTTATCTACAAATTCTTCTGTCATTTTATTGCTCCTCACAAATTGGTTTGGTGCAGGGAACCCTCGCAAATAGCACTGAGCAATTTTACCCCTGCGTGACGTTTATCAGCCTACCTGTAAATTTCGATTGGCAAGCTGTCTACCCATACGCAGGTCTGTTACAAAAGTTGCAGCCAGCCAACCCTGCCACTCACGCTGCTTCAGGTAGGGGTCTCAACTTGGTGGCTCTCCGGAAACCGGTATAATTTTGTGGATGCATCACCTGTTCGAGATCAGGTCATACGTGGAAACCCTGACCTTCCAGAAACCACCCGGCTGACCGAATGCATGAGCCTTTCATGGCCTTATCTACCACTCAAATTTTTTTACTCTCCACGGCCGTTGCCACTCTGCCAATCTTGCTCTACATTGCTCTCATTTACTGGTTCGACCGGTATGAAAAAGAGCCGTGGTGGTTGTTGACGGCTACATTTTTTTGGGGCGCCATACCCAGCATCCTTTTCGCTTATTTTTTCAACACCCTGCTCAGCGCGCCGATTTACTGGCTAACTGGTGAAACCCTGGGAGAAACCATTAGCGCCAGCCTGATCGCCCCCATTGTCGAAGAATCGATTAAAGGATTGGCTGTTCTGGCGATTTTGCTTATCTGGCGAGATGAACTCGACAGCCCTTTGGATGGCATCATCTATGGCGCGATGGTTGGGTTGGGGTTTGCGCTGGTGGAGAATGTGTTTTATTTCATCAGCGTGTATCAGGAGGGCGGCTTAGAAGCGTGGGGGATGAATGTGTTTGCCCGCAGCATTGTGTTTGGGCTAAACCATGCCCTATTTAGCAGTATGACAGGTCTGGGTATTGCTCTGGCGCGGATGGCGACTCAACCGCTCGTTAAAGCAGCGGCGTTGATTGGGGGATGGAGTACGGCCGTTTTCCTCCATTTCCTCCATAACTTCACCGTCTCCTTTGGCAATTTACTCTGTCTTATAGCCTTGGTGAGCGATTGGGGCGGCGTACTGCTGACTTTGCTGATTATCGTTTGGGCGCTGCTGCAAGAAAGGCAGTGGCTGCGCCAATACCTCGCTGAAGAAGTAACTCTGGGCCATCTGGCCAACACCCATTACCTGACCGTTTGTTCTGGCCGCCGCCGGATCCGGGCGCAATTAACCTGCTTTTTAGATGATGGGCCGGTGGCTTATTGGCGGTTGGTGCGATATCACCAAAATCTGAGCGAGTTGGCCTACAAAAAGCGCCATTACGCCCTGTTTCAAGATGATTCCAGTTGGAAATTAATCGAGGTTTTACGCCAAAAAATTCAGGTGAACAGCCCAGGCCTGTGACTCTTGCCTCGGCAGCGCGGGCCTAATGGCGCACAAGCAGTTGCAATTGATCCCAGTGCGCCTGATCATGTTTCACAGCCAGATTGAGAAGCTCGTGAGTGCTGGTGGGACCAAAAAAGGAGTGGCGTCCCTGCCGCGCCCAGATGGGATCGCCGGGTGGCGGGAGCATGGCAATGGTGCGGCTGCGGGCTGCCAGAAACTCGTTTAGGGCGATACGGCCGTTCTGCTGTGCATACTGTCGCTCTATCACCCAATCATCCGACGTCGCCCCGGAAATGAACGCATTTGCCGCAGCCATCATGTTTTGGAAGCGCGGTTGGTGTACTTCCTGCTCCACATCGCGCAAATGGCAACATAATTCAGTCAGGTTCCATTCGCCCGGCGACGGCCGCCACTGCCAGTCGATAGTATCCGCGGCGAGGGTTTGGGAAACGGCCGTAGCAAACTGCTCCAACTCCGCTAACAATTCGGCGACAGGCGGCGGCTCCTGCAACATCAAGACCCCCTAAAAGGTGCAGCTTCGGGTGACCGATTGCCCACCAACCAGTCATAAAACTGCGCCAGAGATCCGGCTCCGCTGATTATGGTCTTATCCGGCGGCTCAGAAGCGACAGATGCCAACCAAAAAGTATTGAGGCCAACCGCCGCGGCCGGCTCAATGTCATTTTCCCAATCATCGCCGATCATCAAGGCTGCCGGCGCGGGAACCTGAATTATGTCCAAAATTTCCTGGTAATAAGCCGGATGAGGTTTTGTCGCATGCATGTTTTCGTAAGTTGTAACCAGATCGAAAGGAAAGTCGGTGATGGGCAGCCCGGCCCAGCGCAATCGTTCTTCGATGGCAATTCGCGGAAACATGGGATTGGTGGCGATCACGACTTTGAGGCCTTGAGCAAAACAAAATTGAACCAACTCGCGGGCACACGGCTGCTGCGCGCTCACGTCAGCTAATGTGGGGAATTGATTGCGATAAAAGCTTTCAAAAAAGGCTTCCATTTCCACGGGATCCAGGCCAGTGCGCTGTTGGAAGGCCTGCCAGAACGCATCACGGTTAGAAACGGCCGTGTCCCCATGATCAATCATCGCCTGCGTGCAAATCATTAACTCCTGCAAAAATTTATCACGCGGCATATACCGCTCGGCATACTCGCCCAGCAGCGCAAAATAGCGGGGAATAAAGGCGTCCATGCCATTTCCCAACAACGTATCGTCTAAATCGAACAAAATCGCTTGCAGTTGCATGGTTCTCCCCTCAGAAACAGGCTACTCGGCATTAAATAAATCACGCAGGCCCGGTTTTTCGCGGGCGCACTTCAGGCAGCCAATGTGTGGTTCGGGCACGTCAATCAGATGGCGGCTGCACGATGCTTTCACTTCTACCCGACGATTCATGCCCAGAAAACCCTTTTTGATGGTCGCTTCCAGCACCAGATAGGGACTGCTGTTTGCCAGCAATATGCCCGGCACAGGGCAGGCAAAACAATCGTCGGGCTTCCAGGGCTCCGAATGTGATTTTTGCGCTACCAGGCGGCATTCTTGGGTAGAATTACCCCGATGAAAATCCTGGTAGTAGAAGTGGCATTCTTTTCCGGCAGGTGTTTTCATAACGGATTTCCCAAAAAAAAAGCGACCCCAAATGGTGTCGCTTGTTTAGTACGCCCTGAGAGACTCGAACTCCCGACCTACTGGTTCGTAGCCAGTCGCTCTAATCCACTGAGCTAAGGGCGCATGTAAGACCTCTATAAAATTATCACAGTTTGCTTCTTTGAACAACTTTGTTTCATGAAAGCTTACCTAAAACAGGTGTTGAAGCAAAAAGGCGGGGAGACAGGGATTCGAACCCTGGAACGGCTTTTTAACACCGTTAACCGCTTAGCAGGCGGCCCCAATCGACCACTCTGGCATCTCCCCGTTTATAAACCTGTGGAGAGGTTTTATTAACCTGTTAAGTAACTCCGGTTACAAAATTGTCAACGGAGGGAGAGGGATTCGAACCCCCGGTGAGCAAAGCCCACTACGGTTTTCAAGACCGTTGCCATCGTCCACTCGGCCATCCCTCCTTCCCTCAGGGAGGTCCCTACAAGGTTGCGAAGTATAACACGGCCGTTTTGCCATGTCAAAATTTTTGGGTATGCGCAGCACGGTTAACCAGAGGTTGGGCTGAGGCGCAAATCGCTGATTTCCAACCACTGGGTTTGGCTTGTGGGCAGCACGCCCCAACGGAAACGGCCGTCACATGTAGCCACCATGTATTGATTGTCCAACCAACAGACAAACCCCAGCGGACCTCTGGGGCTGTGGGCGGTGCGCAGGATTGTCTCGCCATCTATGACAAACTGACACCCTGTCGGCAGCCAGAGTAATTCGTAGGTGTGCCAGGCGGTCATAACGGCCGTTAGCGGCGCAAAACTAATGCCCAGGCGGCGGCGAACAAAAGGCCAGAGTCGTTTGCGCAGCGCCGGCAGCCGGTTCAACAAGAGAATGATCGGCGAAATAGGTATGAGGGAAACGGCCGTGGCCCGACCGGCATCCAGCGTAGCGGCAAACCAGCCACGCCCCGGACCTTGCGCCGCCAATGGCAAATCTGAGGGCGGTGAGGCAAAGAAAAACCAGGTCGCCTGCGGCAGCGCCGGCCGCCGCACGGATGGGTCGCCGAATGGCGCGTTCCAAAAGCCGAAACCGGCCGTGCCGACCAACTGATCGCTATCATGCGAAAAACGGGCGCGCAACGACAGATGAGTCCCCGGAGACCAGTGAAAAAGAGAACGGCCGTGACCGGCATATTCCTTATTTCCCGGCCCATAATCGTCTAACTGAGCGTCAGCATAACCAGCGGCCACCGGCGACAGCCAACAGGTGTATATCGGACCTCCCGTGACAACGCCGCCATGCAATTCCAACAGCCGGAATTCAGTATCCGCCAAATGCTTCACCTGTCTATTATTCAGGAATCGAGTATAATCATGGCCACGAAGGAGAGCGTTTTTTATGGAAATTTCCTGGTATGGACTTAGCTGCTTTCGCATTACCGAAAGAAAACATGCTACCGTAGTAACAGACCCTTATGATTCTGGTCTTGGGCTACCATCCCTAAAACTAAAAGCAGATATTATCACAGTCAGCCATGACGCTAAAGGCCACAACCGGCCAGAAGTTGTCTCCGGCTATCAACACGTCTTAACCGGGCCAGGCGAATACGAGATTGGCAATGTCTTCGTCACCGGCATTGCTACGCCAGGCGAGGCTAAATATGCCCCCAACGTCATTTATGTGTTCGATTACGACGGCCTGACCGTCGCCCATCTGGGTGATATGCAGAAGGTTCCTACTCAGACGCAAATAGAAGCATTAGAAGAAGTTTCGGTACTGCTTTTGCCGGTGGGCGGTGGGAACAGCCTGAACGCCGCCCAGGCATCGGAACTGGTATCGATGATCGAGCCTAACATCGTCATCCCCATGCATTATCAACTGCCTAACCTTAGCATCGAACTGGATGCTGTGGATCGTTTCTTAAAGGAAATGGGGGTTACGGAGCCAAAGGAAGAAAGCGCGCTAAAAATTTCTTCCGGCAATTTACCGGAAGAGACTGAGATCATCTTGTTGACGCCCCGCTCATCGTAAAATATGGGATTGATGGAATTTTATGGCAACCAAACTTTTAATGCGCTGGAATATTCGCCCTGAAACCGAGTCGGAGTATTATGAATTTCTCGTACATGAATTTATGCCGGGAATGAATAAGCTGGGCATTGACGATATTCAGGTCTGGTATACCACCTTTGGCGATTGCGAGCAGAAGTTGGCCAGTGGCATTACGCCGTCGATGGAAAGAATGAATGATGCGCTTCACAGCGACGCTTGGGAACAATTGCGCAACAAGCTGCAAACTTTTGTAACCGACCTGGATTTCAAGCTCGTTTCGGCGACGCGGGGCTTCCAAATTTAATTTTTCGCTGGATTTGTGGATTTAACACAAACGCCTGCCTTGGTTAAGGCAGGCGTTTTTCTATGATGGTAGAGGTGGGTGGGTCAAACGGCCGTTGCCGATGGCGCCTCACTCTTTGCCGGTTTTGCCGCACTCTCAGGGCTGCTTTTAGCAGAACTTTCGCCTTCTCCGCTGCTCGCCCCATCTGAGCTGGCGGCCTTGTCGCTCTTGTCCGATTTGCTTCCCGGCAATGTTGCACTTTGTCCGGAGCGATTATCTGTTACATAAAACCCTTTGCCTTTAAACACGACGCCAACTGAATTGACGACACGCCGTATTTCTCCTGAACACACGGGGCATTCCGTTAAGGGATCATCCGTCATGCGTTGGCGGACTTCAAATTCATTGTCACATTCTTTGCAACGATACGTATAGATTGGCATTGAACAACTCAAGCTGTTGATTAAAATTTAAGTGACTGTACAAGACCCTGAGGGTTTGCTCATGAGAAGTAAGACCTTCGGGAACTCAAACCCTTAGGGCCTTCCCAGAGAACCCTGAACAGTAACAAATTTAGATTGAATGAAAATTTATTGTAACGGTCAGATTATGTTTTGACAACCCGATGACCGTGCATTATGCTATCAATGTTTCGTAAAATTTAGATTAGCAAATCGGGTTATTTAACAAATTTCGTTTAGCAGGTATACCAAAAGGAAAAAACATGTCCATTCAAGATACACACGCTCAGTTAAAATCTGAAATTTGGCAGGCCGTAGAGCAATCAGGCATCGACCTAAGCGGCATCGACAAAGGAACTCTAACCAGCCTGGTCGATGTGATTATGGACGCCACGCTGATGGCTTTGGATGACGAAATGGGCAAACAAGTTCAGAGCGAAACGTCCAAAGTGGTGGGAACGGCCGTTTCCAACGAAGTCCTCGACGACGACAAAGAAGACATCCTCTGGGAAGGTCGTCCATTCCTTTCCATCTCCCTGCAATACACCATCACCGACGAACGGATACGCATCACCTCCGGCTTCTTGGGCAAAGCCCGGGAAAACATCGAGCTGGTACGCATCCAGGACCTGGACTACAAACAAACGCTGAGCGAACGCATGATCAATGTCGGTGACATTTCCGTCCTCAGCCATGATCGCAGCGAGCCGCGTATTGTCCTGAAGAATATCAAAGACCCGGAAGCCGTCTATGAGATCCTGCGGCGCGCCGTGCTGCACGCGCGTAAGCGACATGGATTTACCTACCGAGAAGAAATGTAAGGAATTGGTGAAAAGCCCGGCTTTGCAAAAAGTCGGGCTTTTTTGATGGCCTATGGCTTAATCAGGCAGCAGAAACCCGACCAATGCCCCGCCGCCCGGCACGTTTTCCGCCCAGATACGGCCGTTATGCGCCCCCACAATCGCCTGAGCAATGGCTAAACCCAGGCCCGCGCCGCCTGCGGCCCGCGTCCGGGCCTGTTCGCCGCGGTAAAACTGTTCGAACACACGCGGTAAATCAACTGCGTTAAAACCCGCGCCGCTGTCGCGCACCGTCACTACCACACCATCAGGAGTGCGCACGGCCGTTACCCAAATGCTTCCCCCATCCGGCGTATACCGCAGACCATTGCTAAGCAAATTTGCCAACACCCGGTGAATCTTCGCCACATTTAGCCGCACAGGGTCTACATCTGGCCCCACATTGGCCACCAACGACACCTGCCGCTGTTTGGCCAGCGCTTGAAACGTCTCCAACGTTTCCACAATCACATCGCCTAACGAATGCCGCCCAAACTCCATGCTCAAACCGCCAGCTTCTAACTGCGCCAATTCGAACAGATCATCAATCAGTCCATTAAGCGCAATGATATCGGCGCGAATGGTGCGGTAATATCGCTGTACGGTTTGTGGGTCTTCCACCACGCCATCATGCAGCGCCTCAATCATCGCCCGGATGCTGGTGAGCGGCGTACGCAAATCATGCGAGGTCCAGGCAACCAGATCACGGCGTAAGTTCTCTAATTCTTCTTGCTCATTCGCCGCTTGTTGCAGCTGTGCAGCCATCTGGTTAAATGTGGCGGCCACCCGCGCCACCTCGTCCTGCCCCTGCACAACCGCTCGCGTATCCAGATTACCGGCGGCAATCTGCTGGGCCGAATCGGCCAGTTCACGCAGCCCGGCGTTTAAATTGGCGGCCACAAACACGCCGAACGACGTGGCCACAATGGCTGCAAACAATAGCAGCACGCCGCTTAAAATGAGATCGTGTTGACTGGCAAACATGCGTTCCGACATGATCCAGACGTTAAAAAGCGTTACCACACCAGCCCACCCATAGGTCAACACCAAAGTCAGGCTAAACGATGGCGAGCGGCGAGCCGCATAACGGAACAAAACATAGCCCACGCCGAGCGAAATCAGCGAGGTAACGGTGAGCGTGGTCACCATTTGGGCCACATCGGCCAGCGGCGCTTGCATGAGCGCCTGCATTAACAAGACAGCGACCAGCAAAGCGAACGCAGCGCCCAGCAGCAAGATGCGCCAGGATGCACGCAATAACCAGGCCAATGGTTTGCTTTGGTCGAGTGTGTTGATCATGGTGATTTATCCTGGCTCAAATTTGTAGCCAACGCCCCACACCGTCGCCAGCCAGACGGGGTTTCCCGGGTCGATTTCGATTTTTTCGCGCAGGCGGCGAATGTGGACGGTAACTGTGCTGGGATCGACATACTCAGAAAAACCCCAAACTTTTTCCAGCAATTGGTCGCGTTTAAAGACCTGGCGTGGATGGGAGGCCATAAACCAGAGCAGGTTGAACTCGGTGGCCGTTAGCTCGATATTTTTGCCGCGAACGGTTACCAACCGGGTATTGGGATCGATGGCGAGATCGGTGAAGGTTAACGGCCGTTGCCCGCCATCATTCCCCATCGTCCCCGCCGACCGCCGCAAAACCGCTTTCACCCGCGAAACCAGTTCCGCCGGCGAAAAGGGCTTTGTCACGTAATCGTCCGCACCCAGCTCCAGGCCATAAATGCGGTCTGTTTCTTGCTGGCGCGCCGTTAACATAATAACCGGAACATTAACGGCCGTATCCCCGCGCAGCTCGCGCAAAATCGACAGGCCATCCACCTCCGGCAGCATCAAATCCAACACCACCAGGGCTGGAAGATGTTTACGCACGGCCTCTAACGCCTGACGGCCGTCTCGCGCCACCCGCACCTGAAACCCTTCGCGCTTCAAGTACAGACTCACCACTTCCACCACCGACGCTTCATCATCGACAACTAAAATGTCGCCCAATTCCGTGAGAGTGTTCATGTATTCCATCTACCTTTTCTTATAATGGCAATACCTTACAGATGTCTTACACAGGCGAATTTTTACACGAGGTGTAATCATTTTGTAATAGATGTTGTGGGCTGCTGGCTGGCGGCGGACGGCGGCTGGGCGGCTGTATCCTGCCGGCAATGGGGCCACGGATCTTCCCCGGCCAGCAGCGCCGCCAGCGCCGGGCTGTCGGCATAATAACCATGATAAGACGGCGGCAGCAGGGCCGCAATCTGCGCCATAATGAATTGTGTATAAACGGGCAAATCCTTTGTACGCACCCGTTCCCCATCGGTCGGCAGCGTGAACGGCCGTCCAATTCTCACTTCCAACGTCGTCGGCCGCAGCCGCTTAAAATTGTGAAACAACCGATCCCCATTCACCAATCCAACCGGCAAAATGGGCACGTTGGCCCGGCTGGCCAAAAAAGCCGCGCCATCTTTTGCGGCCATCAACTGCCCGGAATAGCTGCGCGTGCCTTCCGGAGCCAGACCAAACACCGTACCCGAAGCAATCGCCGTCAGCGCCTCGCGCAGCGACTGCCGATCCGCCTCGCCCCGGCTGATATAGATTGCGCCCAACCAGGCCATAATCGGCCCAAAAATAGGGTGGTAGCGCCACTTTTCCACTGCGAAAAATCGCCATTTTTGCACAGGAAACGTAAGCAGCAGCACCGGCGTGTCCACAACGCTGGTGTGATTGAGGACCACAATATAAGGGCCTTCGTGGGGAATATTTTCCCGCCCGATCACTTTAATGCGCGCCAGAATAATCAGGCGCACCACATTCATAGCCAGACGAATTAGGCGATAACGAAAAAGCATAAGTCTCCTGAAACGATGGAATTGAAAGTCCGCAAAAAATACGGAACATGGATGACGAATTACGGCGCAGCACTTGCCACACGCTGCCCAAAAGCGATGACCTGCACGGTAACGGCCGTTCCGCCCGGCGGCGCGGCTTGCATGGTAAACGGCCGTGTCTCTCCCGCCAGCAGCACATCCGGCAAAGTCATCTGCTGAAAACCGGCCAGATTGCCCTGAGCGTCGTATAAACTGGCCACCACAATCACCTGGGCGGCGGTTTCGCCCACATTTTGCACCTGCCCGCTAATTTCCGCCCGGTCACTCTGGGCCGAAACGGCCGTATCCCCCACAGCCAAATCCAGATAACGTGATCCCAGGTCCACCACAGCATCGCCGCCCGATACTGCGATCAGCGGCGCACCCCATTCGGCGGGCGGGGCGGCCAGCAGCACGCCAAACGGCGACACACCGCCCGGCGGGATGATAGCGGCGCTGGCCCAGGCCACGGCCGTTGCCGACGGACCGCCAGCGGCATCGGGCAGTTCCAGGGTCAGCGTCACATTATCGACTGGCGTGTCGCCATCGTTTACCACTTCGCCCAGCAGCCACACCGCGCCCACCGGCGTGCGGTAAACCTGAATTTGGCGCACGCGCACTTGAACGGGCACGGCCGTACCCACCAATCCGGCATAATCGGCCACAACCGGCGGCGGTAAAATCAACGCCTGCCCAATTTGTAAAAGCTGCGGCTGCACCTCAGGGTTCAGTGCTTTAATCTCTTCCACCGTCGTATCACGGGCGATGGCAATGCCCAACAACGTATCGCCCTCGGCTACCAGATAGATGATTGGCGTGGGCGAGGGCGTCGTTGTGGGCGCAGGCCGGGGCGTGGGTGTGGTTTGCTGCACCACGGCCGTTGGCGGCGCTTTGGTCGCCAGGGTAATGCCGATGGCGGGAATGGGCGTTACAGTAGGCGGGGAAACGGGGGTGACGGCCGTTTCCAATTCTGACGATTGGCACTGCGCCAGAAAAATCAGCGCCGCCAAAAGGAAAATGATCGCTTTTTTATCCATAGACGCCGGATGAGTATAACGAATTTTAACCAGCGGGCGAACATAGCCCGCGGCGGCAACCGGAATATCAGCCGCCGGGTTGTCTGGCGGCGCAGGACGTATTACACTCTGACGCGTGATAAAACCGCCGTTCACCGCCCGCTTTTTACGCCCCAACAGCCGATTGCTTCACCTCGCCGAGTGGGTTGTTTTGTTCATGGCGCTTATCGGAGCGATCTGGGCGGCTACTCAAAGCCAGAATGCGCCGCAGCTCATTTTGTTGGGGCTGCTCATGATCATCACCCTGAATTTTGGTTTGCCGCCGGAGCGCGGCGCGGCCGGTTTAACGCCGGTGGTGGTGATCAGCAGTTTGTTGATGGTGGGACTGGAAACGGCCGTTATTCTCTTCATCCTCAGCATTATCCTGGCCGAAATTGCCCGCCCGCTCTGGAACCCTCTGTGGGAATACGTCGACGTCGCCCGACCATCCTGGCCGCAGCGCCTGGGCATTGGCCTGGTACACCTGATCAGCCTTATTTTCGCCGGGCTGGCGTTTCAACGGCTTGGCGGCGTGGCGCCCCTCACCGTCGAATTCATCGAAGAATTAGACCTCAATTTGCTCACCTTGCTGGCGATTGTTTATGGCGCGACTTATTTTTTGTTGATGTGGCTGATCTGGCTGTTGATGAAACGGCCGTCGAGCCGCTTTTTCCGCGACAATGCCTTATCGGTCGTCACGTTTGGCTTTTTGGCCCAGCCGTTCGCCTGGCTGGGCAGCATCACCTTTGTGCGCGACGGTCTGCCGACATTTGTGATTTTTACTCTGGGCGTTGGCGTTTTCAGCGTCCTGATCTGGATTTCCTGGCAGCGCCGCTTCATCATGGAGCGGCGGCTGGCGCAATTTGCCGCTCTGAACCAGACCGGCGCATCGCTGCGAGAAACATTGGACCTACCGGTTGTGTTGGCGCGGACGCATGAACTGGTTAGCGAATTGGTTGCCGTGGACGAGTTTGCCGTTGTGCTGCGCAGCGACTCCGGGCAGTGGCAACGGCCGTTCCCCAACACCTCATCCCCCAACCCGGCCCTTGACGAGCCGGATGATTTTACGCGCTGGGTGATGGAAAACGGCCGTGTCCTCGACCTGGACCCGCGCAATATGCCCTTCGCTGCCCGCCATCAACTCACCCCACCCCGCCCCCTGCCCACAGCCTGGCTGGGGATTCCCCTCACCTCGGCCAACCAGATAAACGGCGTGCTGATTGTGCAGCGTCAGCCGCCCAATCCGCCCTTCAACCAATGGCAACGCGAACTGCTGATCACAATCGCCGGGCAAGTAAGCGCCGCCATCCAAAACGCCCGCCTTTACAGCGAAACCCTCCGCCTCTACACCCTGACGGACGAAGCGTTGGCGCAACGAGTGAAACAGTTACAGGCTTTGCTGGATTCTATTCAGGAAGGCGTGCTGATGGTGGACAAAAACGGCGTCATTGTTTTGCTCAATCCCATAGCCGCGGCCTTGTTAAACCAACCGGCCCAACTGCTTTACCGGCAGCCTCTGGACGCAGGCAGCGCCGCCGAACCGTTGGGGTTTACGGCCGTGCAGCTTTCCAGCCTGCTGCAACAAATCCAGACCGGCAGCCTGCCGCCAGAGCGGCAAACCACCTTCAACGCCAGCGGCCAGCGCATCTTCACTCGCCTGGAAGCGCCCGTCCGGACCGCCGATAATCAGGCGCTTGGCTGGCTGATGCTGTTCCGCGATGTGACCGAGGAGCAAAAGCTGGCCGAACGGCGCACCGACCTCACCCGCATGATCGTCCACGACCTGCGGAATCCGCTCACCACATTGGTCAGCACCATCAACTTGTTAGAAAACCAATCC
>WBZM01003305.1_pt1 | contig 12667 bp, 10 predicted proteins | sample 5204271 | NCBI WGS metagenome assembly WBZM01 (sample SAMN12344346, study PRJNA552823) | activated sludge metagenome | biome: Activated sludge suspended growth; feature: Nitrification reactor; material: Wastewater; isolation source: activated sludge from nitrification reactor of wastewater...
GTCCTCCACCAGGTGGGCGCCGAGGGCCTTCCACTCCTCCCAGAGCGCGCCCAGGCGGGCCACCCGGCTCTTGCCGCGCAGCGTCCAGACGTGGACGTTCTCCGGCTGGACGCCCGGGTAGGTGGCGCGGACCAGCTCCATCAGCGTCTTGCGCGGCGTGCGGTAGTCGAGGAGCACCGACCGCTCGCGGGCCATCTCGGCCACCCGCCGCGGCACGGTCAGGCAGCCCATGTACGACTCGTAGGGCTTGGAGACGGTGAGCGGCGAGTCGAAGAGGTGGAAGACGGCCATGGGGCCGGTGGGCTTCCCCTCGGCGAAGCGCGAGGTGTTCTCCAGCGTGTCGACGGCGGCGCCCCAGACGCGGATGCCGCGGCTCTTGAGCCAGCCGTGGAACTGCTCGAAGGTGTGGCCCGGCTCGTTGAGCAGGCGGCGCACCCGGCGGTCCACGGTCTTGGCCACCTCGGGCCGGGCGTAGACGCGGCCGAAGCCGAGGAGCGGGTTGGCGCCCATCTCCGGCGTCTCGCCGGCCTTGGGCATGAGCCCCTCGCCCAGGCTCACCATGATGGCGTGGTTCTCCGGCACGGTGCGGGTGAGGGCCCAGAGCCCCTCCGACATCAGGTAGGCGCTGATGGCGTCGGCCTGCTTCTTGACCTGGTTGTAGGCCTGCTTGTCCTTGCCGGCCCCCTCGCCGTACCCGCCGAAGAGCTTGGTGCCGAGGGCGGTGGCGGCGGCGGTGGTGGCCAGGCAGCGGGCGATGCCGCGCGGCGTGAAGGCGTGGTCCGAGGTGGCCTCGGCCTGGGCCCGCTCCACCTGCACGTCGTCGAGCCAGAGGTGGAAGCGCAGCAGGATGGGGCGGGTGTCGAAGGCCCACTGGGCGATGAGGTTGCGCTGCTCGATGTCGGACATGGACCCTCCGCGGCCCGGTGGGAGAAGGTAGGGGCCGCCATTCTACGGGCAATCCCGCCCGAAGGGCGCGTTCTCGGCGCCGCACGCACCCGGCGTCACTCCCCCAGCCCCACCACGCCCTCCCCCTCGGCCCCCTCCCAGCGGGCGAAGCGCCCCACCTGCCGGGCCAGCTCGGGCCAGGTGCGGCCGTGGAGCGCCTCCACCTCCCGGGCCAGGAAGGCGCGCAACCTCGGGTAGTCCCACTCGAAGACCAGCAGGAGGCCGGCGCCCAGCACCAGGCCGCCATCGCCGTGGCGGGCCCGCAGCCAGGCCGGCGTGGCCGCCAGCAGGTCGAAGCGCTCGCGGCCGCGGTGGCCCAGCGCCCGATCTCCAGCACCAGCGGGACCGCGAAGTCGTCCGGGCGCGGCGGGCGCCAGGCGGCCAGGTCGGGGATCTCGTCGCAGGAGAGGCTCTTCAGGCGGGCGCGCACCGGCTCGGCTCCTCGGAGGGCGAGGATGCCCCGGGGCGGCGCGGAGGGCCACCTCGCCCCGCGCCCACGGCCCGCCTGGACCACACCCGGGGCGGGGCGTCGAGCCCCATGGCGCGCCGCGCCATGGCCCGGAGCGGCATGGGCCCCCACCAAACGTCCGCTTCGGGCGCCGTCCCAGTTGCGAAAGTCCCAAGCGGTTCATATCCCCGATGAGGGACGGGTCCCGGAGCGGGCCCCGCGGAGGGCGGGCACCATGGCGGCGACGAGGGAGCAGGAGGTCCGGCGCGGCACCCCGGTGGCCATCGCCCTGGTGGAGCCGGCGCCGCCGCTCACCGGCCAGGCCGTCCGCCTCCGCCCCAAGCTCCGCGGCGTCTCGCACATGCTGGCCGCCTTCAGCGCCGGGCCGGCCGCGCTCCTCCTGGCGCTGCGAGCCCCCACCCGCACCGCCCTCACCGGCGCCCTGGTCTACGGGCTCAGCCTGGTGATCCTCTTCAGCGTGAGCGCCGTCTACCACCGGGTCTACTGGCCGCTCTCCATCCGGCGCGTCATCGGCCGCGTGGACCACTCGGCCATCTTCCTGCTCATCGCCGGCACCTACACGCCGTTCTGCCTGCTCCTCGGCCCCGGCGCCGGCCACACCCTCCTCGCCTCGGTCTGGATCGGCGCCCTGGCCGGCATCGCCATCGTGGTGGGCTGGGCCGGCATCCCCAAGCCGCTGCGCGCCAGCCTCTACGTGCTCCTCGGCTGGTTCATCTTCCCGGTGGTGCCCACGCTGCGCGCCGTGCTGGGTGACGCGGCGCTCTGGCTGCTCTTCGTGGGCGGCTTCTTCTACACGGTGGGGGCGGTGATCTACGCCCTGCGGCGGCCCGACCCGTTCCCCCGGGTCTTCGGCTTCCACGAGATCTTCCACCTGCTGGTGATCGCGGCGGCCATCTGCCATTTTGTGGTGGTGGACGCGGCGCTGCGGATCACCGGCTAGCCGCCGGCGCGCCCCGCCGCCGGTCCGGCCCCACCCACCCTTCGGCGTGCGCCAGGACGCCCGGACTCCCGCCTCGCACCGCGAGGCCTATACTTTCCCTGCATGGAGGAAGCGCTCCGATCGATCGCGGGCTCCTTTGCGCAGAACCGGCAGGCGGCGCCGGCCTTCGAGCGCGCCCTGCTCGTCCTGCTCCTCGCGCTGGTGCTGCTCCAGGCCGCCCTGGTGATCCGCCGGCGGCGCCGGCGCCGCGCCGCCTTCCGCGCCCGGGCCCGCCGCCGCGGCCTGGCGCCCGGCGAGGTGGCGCTGCTGGAGTCGCTGGCGGGCCGCGTGGGCGAGCCGCCGGCGCGCCTCCTCTCGCACCTGGGCCTCTTCGAGCGGGCCACCGCCGCGGCCCTGGCCGCTCCGGCGGCCCCGCCGGACCTGGCCCGGCGCCTCGGGGCCCTGCGCCGCGGCCTGGGCTTCGACCGGCTGCCGGCCCACGCGCCCCTCCTCACCACCCGCGAGCTGCCCCCCGGCGTGGCGCTGGAGGTGGACGGCCGGCCCGGCCGCGCCCTGGAGGTCCGGGAGGACGCGCTCGCGGTGGAGGCGGAGGCCGAGGTGGCGCCGTGGGGCGCGGTGGCGCTGGGGCTGGCCCACGGCGGCGAGGCGCGCTACCTGGCCCGCTGCCGCGTCGCGGCGGTCGCGCCGCTGGGCCCCGGCCGCTGGCGCCTCGCCCTCGGCCACGACGAGGCGCCGCGGCGCATCCAGCTCCGCGAGTACGCCCGCGTGGCCGCCGACGGGCCCCTCACGTTGCGGCCGCTGGAGCCGGCGCCGGGCGGCGCGCGCCTGCCGCGGGAGCTGCGCGCCCAGCTCGTCGACGTGAGCGGCGGCGGCGCGCTGGTCACCACCGCGGCCCCGCTGCCGGTCGGGCTGCTGGCCGGCGCCTCCTTCGCCGTGGGCCGCGCCGCCTTCGGCAACGTCCGCGCGGTGGTGCTGGCCTCCGCGCGGCGCCCCGACGGCCGCTGGTGCAGCCACCTGGAGTTCGCCCACCTCCGGCCCGCGGAGCGCGACCGGCTGGTGGCGGCGGTGGAGCACCGCGAGATCGAGGCCGGCCGGGCCCAGGCCGCCGGCGCCTGACCGCCCCGCCGCGCGCCGAGCCGGGCGGCGCGGACCCGCCCGCGGGCGCGGCACGCCCCCGACGCACCGTGGCGCGCCGCCCGCTTGCGAGTAGACTGCCGGGTCATGCGCGCGAGGCGAATCGCCATCCTGACCGGCGGCGGAGACGTGCCGGGGCTCAACTCGGTGATCAAGAGCGTCACCTACCGCGGCTGGGAGCACGGCCTGGAGGTGGTGGGCATCCGCCGCGGCTTCGAGGGGCTGACCCACGTCGACCTCGACGACCCGCAGAGCGTGGCGCGCCACATCGTCTTCCTCAACCGCGAGAACACCCGCACCATCGACCGCACCGGCGGCACGGTGCTCCACACCAGCCGCGCCAGCATCCACCGCGCCAAGGGGCTGCCCCGCCACCTGGAGGGGCAGGACCTGCCGTCCATCGAGGGGCCGCACGGCCGCAACTGGGACCTGACCGGTCCGGCCATGGCCAACCTCGACAAGCTGGGCGTGGACACGCTCATCGCCATCGGCGGCGACGGCACGCTCCAGTCGGTGGCGCACCTGCACGCCAAGGGGTTCAAGGTCGTCGGGATCCCGAAGACCATGGACAACGACGTGCAGCACACCGAGTACTGCATCGGCTTCTCCACGGCCATCACCCGCGCCACCGACGCCATCGAGCGGCAGCGCACCACGGTGGGCTCCCACGAGCGCATCGGCATCTTCCGGGTCTTCGGCCGCGACGCCGGCTTCACCGCCCTCTACACCGCCCACGTCACCTCCAACCGCTGCGTCATCCCCGAGTACCCGGTGGACCTGGAGAAGCTCATCCACCTGGTGGTGGGCGAGAAGCACGACAACCCGAGCAACTACGCCCTGGTGATCCTCTCCGAGGGGGCGGCCTGGAAGGGCTACAAGGTCCAGGAGTACGGGCGCGCCGACCACATCGGGCGGCGCAAGAAGGTCAACGTGGCCGAGGCGCTGGCCGACGAGATCCACGCCCGCACCCGCGAGGAGACGCTGGTCTCCGACCTGACCTACGACCTGCGCTCGGGCGATCCCGACTTCGTGGACAAGCTGGTGGCCTCCACCTTCGGCACCATGGCCCTCGACGCCGTGCTGGTGGGGAAGAGCGGCGTCATGACCGCCATCGTCGACGGCTGCTACGACCTGGTGCCCATCCCCGACCCGAAGCTCGGGCCGCGCCGGGTGGACGTGGCCCACATGTACAACACCGATCGCTACCGGCCGCTCTACGCCGACAAGCGCGGCATGCCCATCTTCCTGTCGCGGGCCTCGCGCCGCTGAGCGGCGCGGCCGGCCGCCGGTCCGCCGTGGCGCGTCCCGACACCCCCTTCCTCCGGGCCTCGGCCGGCGCCGCCGCGCTGGCGCTGGCCATGGGCATCGGCCGCTTCGCCTACACCGCGCTCCTCCCCTCGCTCCGGGCCGGCCTGGGGCTCGACGCGGCGCAGGCCGGCGCGGTGGCCTCGGCCAACCTGGTGGGCTACCTGGCCGGCGTCCTCTGGGCGCGCCACACGCCCCGGGGCGCGCCGCGCCGCTGGCTGGTGCGCCTCGGGCTCCTCGCCTGCGTCGCCACCACCGCCGGCGCGGTGGCGTTCCAGGGGGTGGCGGCCTGGGCGGCGCTGCGCCTCTTCACCGGGGTGGCCAGCGGCCTGGTCTTCGTGCTGGTCTCGGCCTCGGTGCTGGAGGCGGCGGCGCCGGGCGAGGAGGCCCACGCCGGCATCCTCTACTCGGGCGTGGGGGCCGGCATGGCCCTCTCCGGCACGCTGGCCGCGCTGCTGCCCCCGTCGCCCTGGCAGGTGCCCTGGCTGGTGCTGGGCGCCGTCGGCGTGCCGCTGGCCCTGCCGGCCCTCTTCATGCCGCAGCGCCCGGAGGCGCCGCGCCCGGCGGCCGCGGCGGGCGCGGCGGCGGACGGCCTGTCGCTCCGGCGGCTCGGCCTGGCCTACTTCCTGGAAGGGCTGGGCTACATCGTCTCCGGCACCTTCGCGGTGACGGCGGTGCAGCACACCCCGGGCCTGGCCGCCTGGGCGCCCTGGGTCTGGGTGGTGGCCGGCCTGGCCGCCGCCCCCTCCGCGGTGATCTGGGGCCGGGTGGCCCGCGCCCTCGGGGGCCGGCGGGCGCTGCGCCTGGCCTTCGCCGTCCAGGCGGCCGGCATGGCGCTGCCGGCCCTGTCGGAGACGCCGGCGGCGGCGCTGGTGGGGATGCTCCTCTTCGGCGGCACCTTCATCGGCATCGTGACCCTGGCGATGGACCTGGGGCGCCGGCTCTCGCCGGCCTCGGCCGGACGGGTCATCGGCTCGCTCACCGCCGGCTACGGCGTGGGGCAGGCCCTCGGCCCGCTGGCGGCCGGCTGGATCACCCGGGCGGCGGGGGATCCCGCACCGGCGGTGCTGGCCGCCGCCGCCGCGGTGGCCCTCGGCGCGGCCGTCCTCGGGCCGCGCCGCGGCGGCGAAAACGACCGTTCCGCGTGATTCGGGGGCTCAAGTGGCCCGCCCGTGACGCGGCGTGATCTCGACGCCACACGTCCTGATTACACCGGGCCATTCATCGACTTTTCAGGTCGGCGAACGGCGCCGCGCGCCAAAGTGGATTGAGTGATTGTCTCAATCCGTTTGGTGCACCTTCACGTTGACAGGGGGGGGTCCCACGCCGCATCGTGCGGGGCCGCACACCCACACCCACCAGACCGTGCCTGGCGACTCGAGGTGTGCACGGCGCTCGCTGCACGCAGCCCCTCCACGCACAAGGGAAAGGCCACATGAGACTGCTCTCGGATTCGATCGGAAGGAAAGTGGTGATGGCGGTGACAGGACTGCTCATGGTCCTGTTCGTCGTCGGCCACCTCCTCGGCAACCTGTCGATCTTCGCCGGCCCCGGCGGCATCAACGCCTACGCCGAGAAGCTCCACTCCATGCCGGCGGTGGTGATCGCCACGCGGATCGTGATGCTGGCGGCGGTCCTGTTCCACCTGGTCATCTCCATCCAGCTGACCATGGAGAACACCGAGGCCAACCCGACCAAGTACGCCGTGGACCGGAGCCTGAAGAAGACCTTCGCCGGCAAGACGATGATCTACACGGGCCTGATCATGGGCGCCTTCATCGTCTACCACCTGTTCCACTTCACGGTCCGCGTGCCCTTCCTCGGCGCCGTCATCGGCACCGACGCGCTCAACCGCTTCGACGTCTACACCATGGTGGTCACCGCCTTCGGCCGCGCCTTCACGGCGCTGGTCTACATGGTGGCGATGATCTCGCTCTTCCTGCACCTCTCCCACGGCGTGCAGAGCACCTTCCAGTCCCTGGGCCTGAACAACGACAAGACCCAGCCGGGCTTCGTCGTCTTCGGCAAGGGGCTGTCGGCCGCGTTCCTGATCGGCTACGGCGCCATCCCGGTGGCCGCCCTCATCGGCATCCTCAGCCTCGTCAAGTAAGGGACCACACGACCATGATCCTCGACGGCAAGGCGCCCACCGGGCGCATCCAGGAGTCCTGGGACAAGCACCGCTTCGACTCGCTGAAGCTGGTCAACCCGGCCAACAAGCGGAAGTACAAGGTCCTCGTGGTGGGCACCGGCCTGGCCGGCGGCTCCGCGGCGGCCACCCTGGCGGAGCTCGGCTACCAGGTGGAGGCGTTCTGCTACCAGGACAGCCCCCGCCGCGCCCACTCCATCGCGGCCCAGGGCGGCATCAACGCCGCCAAGGCCTACCCGAACGACGGCGACAGCATCTACCGCCTGTTCTACGACACCATCAAGGGCGGTGACTTCCGCGCCCGCGAGGCCGACGTGTGGCGCCTCGCCCAGGTGTCCAACAACATCATCGACCAGTGCGTGGCCCAGGGCGTGCCGTTCGCCCGCGACTACGCCGGCTACCTGGACAACCGCTCCTTCGGCGGCGCCCAGGTGTCCCGCACCTTCTACGCCCGCGGCCAGACCGGCCAGCAGCTCCTGCTGGGCGCCTACTCCGCCCTCTCCCGGCAGATCGGCCTCGGCACCGTCAAGATGTTCCCCCGCACCGAGATGCTCGATCTCGTGGTGGTGGACGGCGAGGCCAAGGGCATCACCATCCGCGACCTGGTGACCGGCGAGATCCGCACCCACGTCGGCGACGCGGTGGTGCTGGCCACCGGCGGCTACGTCAACGTCTTCTACCTGTCGACCAACGCGATGGGCTGCAGCGTGACGGCCATCTGGAAGGCGCACAAGAAGGGCGCCTACCTGGCCAACCCCTGCTACACGCAGATCCACCCGACCTGCATCCCGCAGGCGGGCGACTACCAGTCGAAGCTGACGCTCATGTCCGAGTCGCTCCGCAACGACGGCCGGATCTGGGTGCCCAAGAAGAAGGAAGACCTCAACAAGCCGCCCGACCAGATCCCCGAGGAGGATCGCGACTACTACCTCGAGCGGAAGTACCCGTCGTTCGGCAACCTGGCGCCCCGCGACATCGCCTCGCGCGCCGCCAAGGAGCAGTGCGACGACGCCCGCGGCGTCGGCCCGGGCGGGCGCGGCGTCTACCTCGACTTCGCCGCCTCCATCAAGCGGCTCGGCGAGGACAAGATCCGCGAGCGCTACGGCAACCTCTTCGAGATGTACGAGCGCATCACCGACGAGAACGCCTACAAGCGCCCCATGCGCATCTACCCGGCCCCGCACTACTCCATGGGCGGCCTCTGGGTGGACTACAACCTCCAGTCCAACATCCCCGGCCTGTTCGTGCTCGGCGAGGCGAACTTCTCGGTCCACGGCGCCAACCGCCTGGGCGCCTCGGCGCTCATGCAGGGCCTGGCCGACGGCTACTTCGTCATCCCGTACACCATCGCCAACTACCTGGCGCAGACCAAGCCGGGCAAGGTGAAGGCCGACGCGGCGGAGTGCACCGCCTCGGTGGCCGCCGTGAAGCAGGAGCGCGAGAAGCTGCTCTCCATCAACGGCAAGAAGACCGTCACCGAGTTCATGCGCGAGCTCGGCACGCTGATGTGGGAGAACGTCGGCATGGCGCGCTCCAAGCAGTCGCTCACCGCGACGCTCCAGAAGATCCCCGCCCTGCGCGAGGAGTTCTGGAAGAACGTCAAGGTCACGGGCAAGAACGAGGAGGTCAACCAGCAGCTCGAGAACGCCGGCCGCACCGCCGACTTCATCGAGTTCGCCGAGCTCCTCACCCGCGACGCCCTCAACCGCGAGGAGTCCTGCGGCGGCCACTTCCGGGTGGAGCACCAGTACCCCGACGGCGAGGCCAAGCGCGACGACGCCAACTTCTGCTACTCGGCGGCCTGGGAGTTCAAGGGCGTCGGGAAGGATCCCGAGCTCCACAAGGAGCCGCTCAAGTTCGACAACGTCCACCTCGCCGTCCGGAGCTACAAGTAATGAGCGCCCACGAGACGATGAACCTCAAGCTGATCGTCTGGCGGCAGGCTGGCCCCAACCAGCCCGGCCAGTTCGAGACCTACGAGGCCAAGAACATCACGCCCCACCACTCCTTCCTGGAGATGCTGGACGTGGTCAACGAGGACCTCATCAAGGCGGGCAAGGAGCCCATCAACTTCGACCACGACTGCCGCGAGGGCATCTGCGGCATGTGCTCGGCGGTGGTGAACGGCGTCCCGCACGGCGGCCAGGAGCGCACCACGCTCTGCCAGCTGCACATGCGGAAGTTCAAGGACGGCGACGCCATCTACCTCGAGCCGTGGCGCGCCCGCGCGTTCCCGATCCTGCGTGACCTGATCGTGGACCGCGGCGCCCTGGACAAGCTGATCCAGGCGGCCGGCTTCACCTCCTGCCACACCGGCGGCGTGCCGGACGGCAACGCCATCCTCATCGGCAAGCCGGAGGCCGACTACGCCATGGACGCGGCCGAGTGCATCGGCTGCGGCGCCTGCGTGGCCGCCTGCCCCAACAGCGCCGCGATGCTCTTCGCCGGCGCCAAGGTGGCCCAGCTGGCCGAGCTGCCCCAGGGCCAGGTGGAGGCGCCGCACCGCGTCGCCGCCATGGTCAAGGCGATGGCCGAGCAGGGCTTCGGCAACTGCACCAACCACTACGAGTGCGAGGCCGCCTGCCCCAAGGGCATCAAGGTGAAGTTCATCGCCCGCATGAACCGCGAGTTCACCAAGGCCCTCTTCCTGGAGAAGATCGGCGCCATCAGCACTACCAAGGTGGCCTCCAGCGAGTAGCGGTCGGCGGCCCGCCGGGCCGGCGGTCTTCCACGGGGCAGGGGCGCGCGGCGTCCCTGCCCCGTTTCCTTTCCGGTGCTATGGAGGAGGCATGAGCCTCGACCCCGAGCTGACCGAGCGGCTGAAGCGCGTCCTGGCCGCCGTGGAGCCGCTGCTGCCGAAGCCGGCAGCCCCCATCGACTGGGCCACCTGCCACGCCGCCAACTGGCACCGCAGCACCTTCGCCGGCTCGCTGGAGCCGGTGCCCGAGATCGAGGGGATGCACCTCGACGACCTCCTCGGCATCGAGCCGCAGAAGAAGGCGGTGCTGGAGAACACCCGCCAGTTCCTGGCCGGCCTCCCCGCCAACAACGCGCTGCTCTGGGGCACCCGCGGCACCGGCAAGTCGTCGCTGGTGCGGGCCCTGCTCCACGCCCTGCACGGCGAGGGGCTGCGCATCGTGCAGGTGGACAAGGACGACCTGGTGAGCCTGCCGGTCATCGCCGAGCGGCTCAAGGGCGAGCCCTACCGGTTCATCGTCTTCTCCGACGACCTCTCCTTCCTCACCACCGACCCGGGCTACAAGGTGCTGAAGAGCGCCCTCGACGGCTCGGTCTACGCCCTTCCCGACAACGTGCTGCTCTACGTCACCTCCAACCGGCGCCACCTCATGCCCGAGTTCGAGAGCGACAACCGCGGCGCCATGATGGTGGAGGGGGAGATCCACCACGGCGAGGCGGTGGAGGAGAAGATGTCGCTCTCCGGCCGCTTCGGCCTCTGGGTGGCCTTCCACCCCTTCAGCCAGGACCTCTACGTGGACGTGGTGCGCCAGTGGGTGGCCCGCCTGTCGGCCGAGGCCGGCCTGGCCCTCCACTGGGGCGCCGACGCCGAGGCCGAGGCCATCCTCTGGTCCCAGCGCAAGGGCGACCGGAGCGGCCGCATCGCGCGGCAGTTCGCGGCCGACTGGGTGGGGAGGAACGCGCTGGCGAAGCGGGGATAGCTTCGCCTGGTCGTGGCTGGCCTCCGTGGTCGTCCTCCGCGGTCGGGCCTTCCGGCCCGTGCGGTGCCTCCGCCGCTGGTCCTCGCGGCGCCATGCTCGGCGCTCGTGGCCCCGTCGCGCCACGGAGTGATCCGAGGTGCGGCCGGCCAAACTTGCTGCCGCCCTGCGCTGACGCGCAGGCGGCAGCTGCGGACAGGCATCATGGAAAGGTGCCGGCGGAACTCCAGACGCGAGCGGACCTGAAGGGTGAAGGGCGTCCCCTACTGCCACGAAGTGGCAGGGTTGTGGTTGCGAGGCCCCAACCAGAAGGAGACGCCCATGGAACGTTACATCGGCCTGGACGTGCATGCGCAGAGCTGCACCCTGGCGGTGGTGAGCGGGACGGGACGGCAGTTGAAGCGGGAGGTGGTGGAGACCAACGGCGCCGCCCTGAAGCAGGCGCTCCGGGCCATCCCGAGCCCGAAGAAGATCTGCCTGGAGGAGGGGACGCAGAGCGCCTGGTTGTACGAGCTGCTGCGCGGCGAGGCGGACGACGTGGTGGTGACGATGCCGGCGAAGCGGCCGGGGCCGAAGGACGACGCCCGGGACGCCCTGATGCTGGCGGAGAGCCTGCGGACCAACAGCGGGCTGCGGCGCGTCTACAAGAGCGTGGGGCCGTACTCCGAGCTGCGTGCGGCGGTGCGGAGCTACCAGCTCCTGCGCAACGACGTGATGCGGACCAAGAATCGGCTGAAGGCGCTCTTCCGCTCGCGTGGCCTGCAGCCGCCACGTGTCGCGGCCTACCAGGAGCGGCCGGAGCACGACCTCTGGGCCGGGAAGCTGCCCAAGGAGCACCGGCGCTCGGCGGAGGTGCTGCTGGCGGAGCTGCAGGCGCTGGAGGCGCTCTGGGCGGAGGCGGGCGAGCGGCTGCTGGCGGCGTCGAAGCCGCACCGGATCGTGAAGCTGCTCTCGACCGCGCCGGCCATCGGGCCGATCCGCTCGGCGGTGATCGTGGCCACGGTGGTGACGCCACACCGCTTCAGGACGAAGCGACAGTTCTGGGCCTACTGCGGCCTGGGCATCGTGATGAGGTCGTCGGCCGACTGGGTGAAGGACCGGAAGGGCCAGTGGGTGAGGGCGCAGACGCAGCAGTCGCTGGGCCTGAACCCGAACCGCAGCGGCGCGCTGAAGGAGGTCTTCAAGAGCGCGGCGCACCAGGTCGCGACGCTCATGCCCAGCCATCCGCTGCACGCCGACTACCAACGGCTGGTGGACGGCGGGCTGAAGCCGAACCTGGCGATGCTGACGATGGCCCGCCGCCTGGCGGCGGCGGTGCTGGCGATGTGGAAGCACGAGGAGGCCTACGACCCGAATCGTCACCAGGCACACCAACCGGCGCAGGCGACGCACGGCGAGATGGACAGCTGATCACCGGCGCCGACGTCGATGCGCGCGACAGGTTCGAGGGAGAGTATCCGCCGGCCACTTGGCCCCGCGGCCGCGCCGCAGAGGCCCTACGGACAGGCTATGCCCCCTCGAAGTACCCAACGAAGCAATGGCCGACCGAGGCCCTGCTGGAAGTGTGGTGCTCCCTTCACGGGGAAGCACGCGACTGCTTCGAATGCGACGCGCTGACCCTCGACGACCGACACGGTGAACGGCTCACCAGGTGGGACCACGACTGGACGGCCACGCGGGGCCGCCAGCCGGCCACGGCCGCCGCCTTGAGCGCGAACGATCCGCCCGCTGTCGATGGAGACGGCACGCGGAGCTTGGAAGGGTGCGCCCTTGACGGCGCTTTCCCTGGAAGTGGCCGGCTCGCTCGCGGACGGCCTGGCGCGCCGGGGCGCCCGCTGAGCGCAGGGCGCCGCTGCGGAGGCGGCTCCGGCACCGCCCGGGCCTTGCGGCCCTGAGCCTGGGCTTGAACCGCCTGGCGCGCCCCCTCACCCCAGCCCTCTCCCCCTCCGGGGGAGAGGGAGTGGGAGAAGCCCTGCCCTGCCCGAGCCCGAGCCCGAGCCCGAGCCCCTGCCCCTGCCCCTGCCCCTGCCCCTGCCCCTGCCCCGGTCCCG
>WBZM01003306.1_pt1 | contig 12667 bp, 8 predicted proteins | sample 5204271 | NCBI WGS metagenome assembly WBZM01 (sample SAMN12344346, study PRJNA552823) | activated sludge metagenome | biome: Activated sludge suspended growth; feature: Nitrification reactor; material: Wastewater; isolation source: activated sludge from nitrification reactor of wastewater treatment...
TGAAGTGTCCACGATCTGGGCAATTTCGTCATTGGTCATGATGCGGTCGGGCAAATAACAACCCCAACCGACGATGTGCGCATATTTCATAGCTGTCCTCAAGCGCATTTGCGCGGGTGCAAAAAATATTTAAAGAAAGAGCTAGAGGATGGCGCGGGAACCAATTTCCCAGCGTCATCCTCTAGCTCCAACCCACTTGAATAAACCCGATGGATAAGAATCAGTTGCGATTTGTTATGCCTTCCGTATAATCACCCGGCGCAACTTCCGTGCGTATGAGGCAGGGGAGAATCTTATCAATTGGGGAGTATATTCGTTCGCATGATAAAGTTTGCACTTTCTAAGAAAATTCATTGGTTGATGGGTACGGCCGTTCTCACCGCCATCACCCTCTCCCTCACCGCCTGCGGCCTCATTCAGGAACCCATTCCCGCGCCTATCACCACGCCGCCGCCGGCCAGCGCCTATGACACCCTGACGGCCGTTACCACCGCCATCGCCCCACCCCGCGATATGGCCGACCTGACCAATCGTTTCCGGGGCGGCAGCCTGACGGCCGTAGCCCAAACCGAACCCACCCCCTACCAGGTCGGCGACACGGCCGACTTTTGGGTCAAAGACACCGCCGCCAACGAGACCAAACAAATTCAGGCCGAGCTGGTTTATCGCTCCGACAGCCTGAATATGTGGGCCGAAAGCGGCCTGAACCTGAAAACGGCCGATGTGACCGCCGCCGCCAACCGCCTGGAAAACGACATTTTGCCCACCAACCGCGCCTTTTTCGGCACGGAATGGCAGCCGGGCATTGATGGCGACAACCGGCTGAATATCTTGCACCTCAAGGAAATCGGGGATATAGGCGTGGCTTATTTTTGGTCGGGCGACGAACAGGTAACGGCCGTTAACCCCTACTCCAACCAGCGTGAAATGCTTTACGTCAGCCTGAAAGATGCCCGCCTGGGCAGCGACAACTATTACCACGCCATCGCCCACGAATTCCAGCACCTCATCCAATGGCACATCGACCCCAACGAAGACGGCTGGCTGAATGAAGGCATGGCCGAACTGGCCGCCCATGTCAACGGCTTCACCGTTGACCGCGCTGAAGATTTTATCTACGCCACCGACAACCAGCTCACCAACCTCACCCATGATCCGGAGACCATCGCCGCCGATTACGCCAACAGCTATTATTTTGCCGCGTACTTTTTAGATCGATTTGGCGAAGAAGCCACGCGCGCCCTGGTGGAACAACCGGCCAGCGGTCCGGCAGGCATAACGGCCGTTCTCCAAGACCTCAACACCGGCCTCACCTTCGACGACCTGTTTGCCGATTGGGCCATGAGCAACATTTTGCAAAGCCTGGGCCGCGGCGAAGGCGTGTATGGCTACAAAAGCATCGAATTTGCCGGCATGAACCCGCAAATGTTTGGCGAAATGCCCGTCATCCAGACCCACGCCGATACCGTCCACCAATATGGCGCCGATTACTTCAACATCAGCAGCCCAACCCCGGTGACGGTGATCTTTACCGGCACGCAGCAGGTGAAGCTGGTCGACGCGCTGCCGCACAGCGGCGATTATTTCTACGCCAGCCTGCCCGCCGACGAATCGGAAATGACCCTGACCCGCGCCTTTGACCTCAGCGGAGTAGACAAAGCAACGCTGTCGTTTTGGACGTGGTATGACATTGAACAGGGCTGGGATTATGCTTACGTGGCGGTTTCGGCGGATAACGGCCGTTCCTGGCAGCTCCTCACCACCCAATCCACCACCCTGGAAAACCCGCAGGGCAACAGCCTCGGTCCCGGCTACACCGGCGTCAGCGGCGGCGGCGAAACACCTGTCTGGCAGCAAGAAACGGCCGATCTCACCCCCTTCGCCGGCCAAAACATCCTGCTGCGCTTCCACACCATCACCGATGGCGCCCTCACCGAAGCCGGCTTCCTGGTCGACGACATCGCCATCCCTGAACTCAACTACCAGGACAACGCCGAACAGGCCGGGCAGTGGACCGAATCCGGCATGGTGCGCGTCACCAACACCCTGCCCCAATCTTTCATTGTGCAGCGCATCCTGGTGGGTTTTGACGGCATCCAGATCGAACGCTTACCACTTGATGAGAATCAGCAGGGCGAGTGGGTTTTCCCTATGGACAGAAACCACAGCGAAGCTATCCTTATAGTATCAGGCAGCACGCCGGTCACCCGGCAAACCGCGCCTTACAAATTCGTCGTCGTTCCGGAGGAATAGCGGTCGCGCCTTCACCTGTTAAACGGGCAGCAAATCATGCAGCAAACCGGCAAACCAACCAACCAATCCACCAACAACACCCTTTGGCTTCTTCTGGGCGGCTGCCTGGTGGCGGCGATGATGGCGGTTTGCGTCTTTGGCCTGTTTGCCACCGGGCTGATTGTCTGGCTGCGCTACGATCAGCAGGTGACGGGCGGTGAAACGGCAACGGCCGTTGCCCTCACCCTCCCCACGCTCACCCCAATTCCTACAACAACGCCGCCGCCCACCAACCAACCCATCAGCCCTGCAACCGACCAGCCCACAGAACCGCCGCCCACCAACCTGCCGCCAACCGACCAACCAACCAACGTCCCCACCCCGCTCATCATCCCGCCCGACAACATCCGCCAGGACCGCATACCCGAGCGCGGACAGCAAGACCTGCAAACGCTGCTGCAAGCCAACTTTCCGCCCAATGATTATTTCGCCGCCGCCCAACGCCTGACCAACGACAAAACGCTGGAACGCACCATCACCACGCCCGCCTATCGCCTCGGCGACACCCAAACCTTCCTCACCGACGACGGCAACATCAGCGCCACTCTGCTCGGAATAACCGACCACGCCTATTTTTGGGTTGAAGATGGCCTCGGTTACAGTCAAAAAGAGGTCCAGGCTGCTGCCGACCGCCTGGAAAACGAATACTACCAGCGGCTGGTGAATTTATTCGGCCAGGAATGGCAGCCCGGCGTGGACAACGACCCCCACTTCACCATCCTCCACCTGTCCGGGGCCAGCCACAGCAGCGAACTCGGCTACTTCAGCAGCGTCGATGAATACCCGCGCAGCCTTTACTCTGACTCCAACGAGCAAGAAATGGTCTACCTGATCATGGGCAATTTGGAACTGGGCGAGGATTTATATTTCGGCACCCTGGTACACGAATTGCAGCACCTCATCCAATGGTACGTAGACCCCAACGAAGCCACCTGGCTAAACGAGGGCTTGTCGCAGCTGGCCGAAATTTACCTGGGCTTCGACACTGCCACCCCCATCGACTACACGCGCCGCCCGGAAACCCGCCTGAATGCCTGGGATTACGAATCCGAATTTATCGACGCGCAGTACAGCGCCGCCTATCTTTACTCGGTTTATGTGTGGGAACAATTGGGAGATACGGCCGTGCAAGAGCTTTCGCGTCATCCGGCAAATGGGTTGTCCGGCGTGAACGCCATTTTGCAAGGCCACGCCCCCGACCGCAGCCTGATGGATTTTACGGCCGATTGGGTGGTTGCTAATTTTCTGGATGATCCGGCCGCCGGATCGCAGTATGCGTATGAGAATTTGAACCTGGGACGGCCGTCTTTCAACTGGCGCGTCAAACAACTCCCCCAGGAAACGACTGACGAACTCGACCAATTCGCCGCCCACTACATCGATTTGGATATACACGGCCCGGTCACGATAACCTTTGCCGGCAATACCACCGTCGACCTCATCGACAGCCCGCCGCGCAGCGGAGAACAAATGTGGTTCGCTCCTCCCCAAGACGAGACAGACGCGCAGTTAACGGCCGTTTTCGACCTCACCAATCTCTCCAGCGCCAGCCTCAACTTTGCCGCCTGGTACGATCTGGAAGAAGATTACGACTACGCCTACCTCTCCATTTCCACCGACAACGGGCAAACCTGGGAACTGCTCGTTCCCTCTCACGCTCAATCCGGCGAATTTGGGCCAGGGTTTAACGGCCGTTCCGCCGACGCCAAAGATCACCAAAACGGCTGGATCAAAGAACAAATTTCCTTAAATCGCTACGCAGGGCAAGAAGTCATGGTGCGCTTCGACGTGCTCACCGATTCGGCCGTCTCCGGGCGCGGCTTCGCCCTGGACGACATCGCCGTGCCGGAATTAAGCTACGCCAACGACGGCGAAAGCAGCAGCCCTGAATGGGCCGCCAATGGATTTGTGCAAATTGGCTGGCAGCTTCCCCAATTATGGGCGGTTCAATACATCGAAGACGGGCCAACGCCCACCGTCACCCGTCTCCCGCTCAACGATCTCAACCAGGGCCAATGGTCCATCAACATCGGCAAAGGGCGCGGCACACTGGCCATTACACCCCTCACCCCCTTCGTCGATCAACCGGCCCAATACTGGCTAACGCTCGCGCAAGAGTAAACAGTCAGGCGTCCAGGCAGCGCCTAAACGCCAGACCCTCAACCCAGGCCCGCCGACTGTTGAAACTGGCTTTCCAATTCCCGACGACGTTCGTCCATGGCCTGCCGCCCCTCATTCAACGCCGCCTGCCAGCGATCGGCCACCGCTTGCAGCAAATCTTCGCCAGAGGCCGGTGTAAACAACACCACCAACACGCCGCCCACCAGAGCGCCGCAAATGGCGCCGGCCGTAAAACTAAATACCTTATTCATAAAGTACTCCCAAATTTAGATAAAATTGCTCAAAGTGCAGAATTGCTGTCCGATTATACTTCAGGAAGCACACACATAAAAAATCGATATCTACGAACCGCAAGTGCCTTGTACCAAAAATTATTTCAAGCTTTATTTGTGAAATTTGTAGCCGCGGTATCCCTACCTCGCATTTCCCAAAGCACAGAAAGGATACCACCTTAAACCATGAGGGCCTTTCCAGCGACTTTCCGAAAATCTTATGAAACCTTCGTTTAACTGGCGAACTGAAGAAGAATCCGACGATTGGGCCGAAACCTCTCCCGGCAACCTTCGGCCACCCCGGCGTGGTATTCGCCCTCTGATTTTTACGTTAAGCCTGGTCTTGCTGGCCGTTATGGTGATTGCCTCGCTGGTCATTCGCCGCCAAAACGCGGCCATTGCCCGCATTACGGATGATGTCACGGCCGTTTTCGCCATTTCCCAACAAGCAGCCACCAGCCACGACGCCGAACTCTACGCGCAGCTCATTTCGCCGCAGGACCGGGTGTGGTACACCACCCAACTTCGACTTTTCGCCAATGGCCGGCCTCTAGGCCGCGCCTCGCTAGGCCTGGAACCCGTGCCCTCCGCCGTTCCCACCCCGGCCATCACCCTCTCGCCGGATCTGCGCCAGGCAGAGCTGACCTTCGCCGTGCCTTACACGGCCGTTGCCGATTTAGGCATCTCCGCACCCATCAACCTGAAACAGACGGCCGTTTACCGGCAGCAAAACGCGCGCTGGCTGCAAGCCCCACCAGATGAAACCTTTTGGGGTGAACCCACGACCCGGCAGATCGGCATGGTCAGCCTCAGCTATCCTGCCCGCGATGCGGCCATCGCCCTGCGCCTGGGCCAAGACCTGGCCGCCGAACTGGACGATCTCTGCGCCAGCCTCAGCGGCGGCGGCTGCCCTTCCTACCTGCACGTGCCTCTGGAATTCTCCACCGACCCCGCCAGTCTGGCTAACCTGACCGACCTGACAACACCGGTCTGGAACGGCCGTGCCTACCGCCTGCCTGCCCCCACCCTCATCGGCCTGCCCACCGACGAAGTTAGCTACCTGGCCTTCTATCGCGGCCTCACCCGGCGTATTGCCCAAACCGTTCGTGCGCAGGTATACGCGCCGGTTTCTTTGCCAGATCAAACAATCCAAACGCTCTGTTACACCTCCGACGCGCCCGGCTTGCGGCTCTTTACCTACGATTTGGCCCAGGATACGTGGACGGCCGTTCTGCCCCAAACGGCCTTCCGCAGCCTCACGCCCCTGCCCAACGACCAGGGCGTTCTGGTGCAAGAACTACCGGATTTAGCAGCCAACCGTCTGCGGTTAACGGCCGTCCAACACACAACCCCCACCGACCTGATCAATGTCCCGGATGCGCCTGGCCTTTTGCGCCCCATCGGCTGGGCCGACACAACCATCAACAACCACCCCCACCTGATTTTGCAAGAGACCGGCGACGCTCTCTCCACGTTTTACCGCTGGCTTGATGTGTCCGCCTGTCAAAACGCCGCCTGCCGCCCGCAAGAAGTAGACGGCTACCCGATCTTGTCGCCAGACGGCCGTTACACGCTCCTGGTCGACGGCGTCAGCCTGTACTTAGGCGATGAAAATGGACGCATTCAGCAAACACTGGGCGACGGCTTCAGCCCCTTCTGGCTTGACGACCAGACCTACGGCTTTGTTCGCTTCCAGCCGCAGGCTGATGCCATGCAGGCTATGGTTTTCGCCAATCAAGTAACCGGCGCAGAGCCAGCCGTTCTGTTTACCAGCGCCGACCTGCTAGCCGCTGTGGAGGCCAAAGCCAACACCGGCATCTTCCCCAAATACGTGGTCCGCAGCCCGGCCGATCCTGGCATGTTACTCATCGCCGCTTCCGGCATTGGCGACCTGGCCGGAAATTATTACATTTTCACCTACCACCTGAACGATGGCCTCACGTTGCACCTGGAATTAGATGGCGCGCCAAATGGTAATCCGGCCTGGCTGACGCCGCTGGGCATCCCGCCATTTCAACTCTCGCCAGACGGCCGTTGGCTCATCCTGAGCAAACTACGCGAAACGTGGACCTTCACTCTGCACAATCTGGCGCGCAACGAGAGCAAAACCCTCACCACCGATTATCCGCCCTACCCCATGCGCTTCCCGTATTACGACTGGTCGAGTGACGGCCGTTGGCTGATCATCGCCGACGACGGCTTCCTGCGCCTACTGGCCCCCGACCACGACTACCAGCGCCTCATCCCCTACGAGTTCGACGCCTGCCTCTTCGCCGCCTGGAGCGAATAACGCCGGACGCCGTTTAGAAACGGCCGATCCGCCGGCAGAAATGACGCATCCGCAGGCAAGCTTATTGTCACGAACATAAAATCTGCTAAGATTTCAGCCACTTCCTCCTCATGGTTTGATTTGTTGCCATGGACATACGCCTTAAAAGCCTGTCGTGGGCAAAAGGGACCACTATGCCTAATGCGACCGTTTCTACCTATTATTTACACGCCAAGCTCCATCGTCCCGCATTGCCCGAGGATTACGTTCCGCGCCCCCGGTTGCTGGCCCAACTGAATAAAGGCCTGCATCATCGGTTAGCATCGATCACGGCTCCCGCCGGCTACGGGAAGTCTACGTTAGCAAGCGCCTGGATTGAACAGGTTGACTGCCTCGCGGTCTGGTTATCCCTGGATCAAGCGGACGACGACCTTGTCGCTTTTGTCGGTTATTTCGTGTTTGCCATCCGGTCCGTTATTCCCGAATTTGGCGAACGCGTTCTCACCTTAGCCCAGGCATCATCACGGCCGCCGCTCGTTACCATCATTAGTTACCTGCTTCATGCCCTGGATCAGCTGAACCAAGACTTTGTGTTGGTGCTAGACGATTTTCACTTGGTCACAAATTGGGAAGTTCACGAACTCTTGGGGAAGTTGCTGTATTATCAAATGCCCTGCTTCCATCTGCTGGTGATTTCCCGTCATGATCTTCCGCCACAAATCGCAACGCTGCGGGCCAAAAGCGGCTTAGTGGAACTTCGCGCCAAAGATTTGCGCTTTTCAGATACAGAGGTAGCCGACTTTGTTCAAAAAACGCTGCCGGCTCTTCCCAATGCGGCGACTATCCGGAATTTGACCGAAAAGACGGAAGGGTGGCCGGTGGGCCTGCGCCTGGTCACAATTGCCATTCGCCGTTGGGGGGTTAGCGAGTATCAACCCGCTGTTTTGCAAGTGGAAGACGTATACGTTTTTGAATATCTGGTCAATGAGATATTAATCCGGCAGCCAACGGCCGTGCGCGATTTCCTCCTCAAATCCGCCATCCTCAACCGCTTCTGCATCCCGCTTTGCGCCGCGATCATGGGACCAGACACACCAGTACTAAAAATTGTCGATCAACTGGAACGCGAAGGGTTGTTCATCGAGTCCCTGGACAAACATAAAGCGTGGTATCGCTATCACCATTTGTTCCGAGAGGCGCTGCTGCACCAGTTGGAGGAACAACTGCCAGGCGCTGAAATAGCTGCTATTCGGCTGCGTGCCAGCCAGTGGTTGGCGACGAACGGCTTCCTGGAAGAGGCCATAGAATACGCCCTGGCCGGCAACGATCTAAAAAGGGCCGCCGATATTTTGGCCGAGCAGGGTCTCATTTTGATAAACGAGGAACGATGGCTTTTGCTGGAAAACCTGTTAAACAAGTTTCCCCCGGCAGCCATCAATGAACACCCCGATCTGCTCCTCTTGGTGGGCTGGCTGAGTCTCACCAGAATGCAACTGCCGCGAATAGAAACTATTCGCAGCTATCTGGCCGAACATCCAGAGGCGGCATCTCTAGCGCTTGAAAAAGGGCGATTCATGCACTGCTCTATCCACCTGTTTGCCGCCATCAAGTATGACTGGGACAGCGATTATGAGAAGGCCATTTTCCATGCCCGGCAGGCGTTGACAGACGCCCGACCGGAGTGGGGCGTGTTGTTAAGTTATTCCTGGGTTCATCTCGGCATCGCCTCTCATCACCTGCTAGGCGGGCAGGCAGCTTTGGTTGCCCTCGCAAAGGATAGTCATCGGGTAGAATCTATATCCAGCAGCCTCAGACGAGAAATCGCTGTTGGCTGCGTAGATTGGTTATCCGGCGATCTGTATAAGCTTTTGCAAACCACGCGGAAAGCGCTGGATTTAATACAAGGGTTACGCTGGCCGAAAAGCAGCACCATGTTTCATTATCTGGCCGGCAGCGTCTATTACCAGCAAAACGATCTGGATGGGGCTGCGCAATACTTTGGCATGGTCGTGGAACTGGGGTATGGCGCACTGCCGTTAGCCTATGTGCAGAGCCTGATTGGGCAGGCGTTGATCTATCAGGCGCAGGGGATGCCTGACAAGGCGTGGCGGATGTCGGAAACGGCCGTTAACTTCGGCCTGGCAACAGAAAGCCCCAAAAACCTGCTGCTCGCCAGAGCTTTTCAGGCAGAACTGGCGTTACGGCAGAATAAAAAAGAAAGAGCCGTTCTTTGGGCCACGCAGCAAGAGGACACGCCGCCTTGGGGCTATACCATGCCCTTCATGTACCAGGAAAGGTTGGCCTTACCCCTGGTATGGTTAGCCGAAGAATCCCCTGACAGCCTGCACAAAGCAGAAGTGGAACTGACGCGCGTGTATGATTTTGTTAGCCAACACCATAACTTACCGGTGCAAATAAAAATCCTGGCTCTGCAATCTCTGCTTTACCAGGCCCAAAATAAACCACGCGCCGCAGAGGAGGTGTTGGTGCAGGCGATCCGGCTGGCGCAGTTGGGGGGCTTTATCCGCCCGTTTGTTGATTTGGGGCCTAAAATGGCCGCGCTACTTAAGCATCTCTACATGCAAGGCCACAGCTCAGCTTTTTTGCAGCAAGTTTTAGATGCCTTTCCGGCTGCCAGACCAACGCCGAACGTGGCATTACCCCCGGCTCTAATCGAGTCCCTCACGGAACGGGAAACAGAAGTACTCAGCCTCCTGGCTCAACGTCTCAGCAACAAAGAAATCGCTCAAATCATGGTCATTTCGCCGGAGACGGTGAAGCGGCACACCGTCAATATTTACCAGAAACTCCAGGTAAAAAGCCGCCGCCAGGCAGTCGCCAAAGCTTACAGCCTGGGCCTGCTCGTGGATGTGACCTCATCCACCTGAACCAGGCGGCAGCAGACTCTATTTAATGCCAGTCGCCGGGCCGTCAGCCCGCCGCCAATTTCCTGACTGTGTGAATAGTACAACTTAAATACACCATTTCGGTGCTGTTGACTGCTGTCTGATCCCGCTATGCTTCCTTGTGTGGTTCGACATGACAGTTCTATCTTTCGGAATAAGGTGCAGGACATGGGCAAGTTACTGGTTTTGATTGTGGATAAGGAAACTGCCACTCAGGAAATGGTCAACTATGTCCAGGCTCTGCAAAGGCAGCAACTCATCATCATTGCCGATGCAGCGACTGTTGTTCGGCAAGCGGACGGAAAGGTGAAATTAAGCCAGGTAAACAGTTTGGTTGGGGCCGGCGCCTGGGGAAGAGCTTTTTGGGATTTGCTGATCGGCTGGCTTTTGCAAGCGCCGGAGTCCCGACAGGCGGCTGGTAACCAGGTTGCAAACTGCGGACTTGATGACGACTTTATCCGCCAGGTGGGCGGCGCTGTAAAGCCCAAATCGTCGGCCTTGTTTTTAATGGCGACGTTTGTATCGGAGGAACTGGCGCTGGCAAGGCTGGCGGAGTATGAGGGGACTCTTTTTAGCGCCAGCCTGACTTTGGATAATGAGTCTAGGCTGTGTGAAGCCTTTGGGGCGGCGGGAGATATTTAGTTGATACAGAGAATGAATTGTTAAACCCCATTATGAATGACCGGCAATAAACGTTTGTTTATTGGATGGGGAAGCCATATCAAATAAAAGGAGCAGCAAATCATGTTAAGAAGACGTGCAGGCAATGTGCCAGATCCCGGACCAGGCCAGGGACCGATGAGGGGTAGCGGGGGAACCCGCTACCAGATGCGGCAGCGTATGTTTGCCATTGGCGACGATTTTTTTATTGAGGATGCGAACGGCCGTCGCGCTTTCAAGGTGGACGGCAAAGCCCTGCGAGTCCGTTCTACCCTGTTGTTTGAAGACGCCAACGGCCGTGAGCTGTACAAAATCCAGGAAAAGATGATCCGCGTGCGCGATTCGATGGACATTGAGGATGCAAACGGCCGTGTGGCCGCCAAAGTACACAATGCCCTCATCACGCCCTTGCGTGACCGCTGGCAAATCAACGTTCCTGGTGGCGAAGATTTGAGTACCCAGGGCAACATCCTCAACCACGAGTACAAAATTGAACAAGGCCGCCAGACAATCGCCACCGTGTCCAAGAGCTGGTTCCGCATACGGGATACCTATGGCGTGGAAATAGCCCCCGGCCAGGACGACGCCTTGCTGCTGGCAATAACCGTTTGCATTGACATGATGGCCCATAGTGGGCGGTAAAGGGTGCAAGAATTGTGAGGAAGGTGGGAATACAACATTCCTACATCCTTCGGTGCAAAATCGAATTGTGACTCTGACGGATAAATCAAGCTTTGTAAGGAGAATAAGCCATGTGTTGTGCATTTTTATCGCTCTTTTTGTTAGGCCCACGCGTCGCCGGAGCAATCTGGTGGCTTATCCAGCCGATTCGCTGGGCAACCGCCTTTAACGGTTTGGCGGGTGGTTTGTGGTGGATATGGCCGACGCTGGGTCTGGTCTTTCTGCCGTGGACGACCATTATGTATGTCATTGTAGCCCCCGGCGGTGTAACCGGGTGGGACTGGTTGTGGATAGGGCTAATGCTGGTGGCGGATATTGGGTCTTCTACTGGCGGATACGGCCGTAAACGTATTCCCGGTTACCAGGGATACTAATTCGACTGCACTCGCATAAGATGTTCAATTGACAAATAATCCAACCACCTGTCCAGCGAATGGATATTGATATCTGGCCGCGTCAGACACAGGTCTTTTTAGCACAGGGAGAAGATAATGAGTAAAAACCACATAGCCAGGGCGTTCATCCTTGCACTGCTGCTGCTGGCTGCCTGTAGCAACCAACCAGAACCAACCCCAGTCGTTCCGCCGCCTGAAGTTGTAACGGTTGAAGCGACGGCCACGGCCGTTTCCGCCGCCACGGCCGTTCCCGCCGCCACGGCCGTTTCCGCCGCCACGGCCGTTTCTGCCGCCTCCCCCACGCCCCAAACCGCCGACAGCGACATCACCGCCCGCATTGGCCTGAACCCGGCTCAGATCAGCCTAGACACCCAGGGGCTGCCTTACCCCTGGCAGGCCAACGCCGTTCCCGGCACGCCCTACGACGCCAGCCGGCCGCCCGGCCCTGTTGGGCTGCCCGACCACATCCAGGTCAACTTTGGCACGATGGACCCGGCCAACCGGCAGCCATCTGACCCCGTCATGTACATCATCCCCGTAGACGCCTACCGCCAACTGTGGGATGCCGCCGGGAATGGCGGCGTTTCCCAGATGATAGACGCCATCTATCAGAAAACAGTGGCGCTGCCCTATCCACCGGAAACCGGCGGAATGCCCGCCCTGCCCTATGAAATGGTCGTGGGCGTCAACGACATCGCCGCCCAAATTGGCCGCACCACCCCCACCGACATCAGCGCCAGCAAGAGCGGCTTCCGCTTCTGGGGCCGGTTTGCCCAAAGCCCGAATCCGGTTAGCAACCAGGACATGCAGTACGTCTACCAGGGCTTTACCAATGACGGCAAATACCTGGTGACCTTCTTCTATCCACCGGTCACAACGAGTGAACTGCCCGCTTCCGCCGCCGACGTGCCGCAAACGGAGATGGATGCCATGATGGCCGACATCACCGGCTATCTGAACACCCAGGCCGCCGATTTGAACGCCTTACCCACCGATGCCTGGGAGCCTGATCTGGCCACGCTCGATGCCCTGGTCGCTTCGCTGACCATTGTCAATATGCCGTCGGCGGGC
>WBZM01003307.1_pt1 | contig 12667 bp, 6 predicted proteins | sample 5204271 | NCBI WGS metagenome assembly WBZM01 (sample SAMN12344346, study PRJNA552823) | activated sludge metagenome | biome: Activated sludge suspended growth; feature: Nitrification reactor; material: Wastewater; isolation source: activated sludge from nitrification reactor of wastewater treatment...
GGCCGTCCCGCGATCGCGCGACAGCGCCATCCAGCCCGCGTCGACGATCGTCCAGCCACGGTCGCGCTGATGGCCGATGACCTCGGTCAGGACCGAAACCGCGATGTCGTCCGTGGTGCAGACGCCGATGCCGGCCATCACGAGGTCGAAGAACATGTAGACCCCGGCCCTCACCTCGGTCACGCCGGTCAGGTCGGTGGCGAAATGGGCCGTCGGAGTGGAGCCGACGCTGACCACCGGACAGGGCAGGCCCGCCGCCCGCAGCAGCCCGGCAGCCGTCACCGCACCGTCGCGTTCAAGCCGCGCGAACTCGGCCAGAGCCCCGGGGCTGCGCGCCTCGTAGCTTTCGCCGGCGTGGGTCAGAACGCCGCGCAGTTCCGCGCCTTTGGCGTGCAGCATCCGGCCGATCGTCACGATGGCCGGGTCCGCGGGTTTCAGCCCCGACCTGTGGCCGTCGCTGTCGATTTCGAGCAGCACCGGGACCGCATCGCCGCTGCGCGCGCAGGCCGCGGCGACCGCCTGCACCTGGTCTTCGTTGTCGAGCACGACGGCCAGATCGCAACCATTCGCACGCAGCGCCAGTACCCGGTCGAGCTTTCCGGGCGCGATGCCCACGGCATAGACGATGTCACGGTAGCCTGCGGCGGCGAAGACCTCGGCCTCCTTCAGGGTCGAGACGGTCACCGGCCCCTTCCGGCCGCCGAGCGCCCTTTCGGCCACATCAAGCGATTTCGCCGTCTTCATGTGCGGCCGCAGCATCACGCCAAGCCCGGCCATGCGCCCCTGCAGGCGGTCGAGGTTGCGCATCATCCGCGCTTCGTCAAGCAGAAGGCAGGGTGTGGGCAGCGTGGCGAGATCGGGCATGACGGGGGCTCCTTCAGGCAGCGGGACAGGGGGCGGCGGCCAGTGCGCGCCAGGCCTTCGGCGCTGTCAAGGGCGCGCAAGGGCCATCCCGTCGCCGGCATCGGGTTTGCGCGGACCGCGCCGGAGCGGCCGGACCTGGGCAGGGGCAACGGCGAACGCGCGCTGGACAGGCCCGCGCTTCGCCCGCGCATGGCTGTCCGGAAAAAGGCGCCGCCGGGCACCCCCCTGCCGCCGGCGGAACCGGCGGGCCTGTCCCTGCGCAGCGCGTGGCAGGCCCTGGTCCGGGGTTCGGCATGGGCGGGTGCAAGACCCGCTTCGTGCCGGGTCCGGGGTCAGGCCGTGCCTTGGGCGGGGCGATGCAGCCAGGTCGAGCCCGACCAGCAGCCCGCGAGGTTCCAGCCCGCATCGAGCAGAACGAGCTCTGCCGGCCTGCCCGGTGCGACATGGCCCAGCACGTGATCGGCGCCGATCGTTTCGGCCGGTATCCGCGAGGCCATCGCCAGCGCGCGTTCGGGCGCAATTCCCGCCATGCGCACAAGGTTCCCGACAGCCTGGGCCAGCGCAAGGTCCGCACCGGCCAACGTGCCGTCCTCCAGTGTCAGACGTCCGTTCCGGCGCAGGATGCGCCGCCCTTGCAGGCATATTTCCGTCAAGTCCGTGCCGGCGAAGGCCATGCAGTCGCTGACCAGGAAGATGCCCTCCTGCCGGCTGCGCAGGGCGATCTCGATCGTGGCGGCATGGACATGGATGCCGTCCGCGATCAGGCCCGCCGCGCAGCTGCCGTGCAGCACAGCCCCGGCAAGGCCGGGCTGCCGGCTGCCAAGCTGGCTCATGGCGTTGAAGAGGTGCGTGGCACACCGCGCGCCCGCGGCAAATGCAGCGCGGGCAACCTCGTAGCTGCAGTCGCTGTGACCAAGGCTGACGACCGCCCCCGCCCCGGCAAGCGCGGCAATCTGCCCCGGCGTCGCACTTTCCGGCGCCAGGGTCACCATCAGCGCGGGCAGGCGGCGGGCGGCGGCGCACAGCCGGTGAAGGTCATCGTCGTCCATCGGACGGACAAGCGCCTCATCATGCGCGCCCTTGCGCCGCGGGTCGAGATGCGGCCCCTCCAGATGCAGGCCCAGGAAGCCCGGGACACCGGCCTGAAAGGCGCTGACCGCCGCCGAGATGACGGCGGCCGTCGTCTCCTTCGTGTCGGAAATCAACGTCGGCAGAACACCGGCGCTGCCCAGCCCCCGGTGCGCGGCACAAACCAGCCGAAGGCCGTCGGGCGTTGTCGTGCGGCCGACCTGGTGCCCGCCGCCGCCGTTGACCTGAAGGTCGACGAAGGCGGGCGCCAGTATCCCGTCAAGGCGGTGCCTAACGCCCTCCGGCGCGGCGGACGCAGGGACGATGGCTGCAACCCGGCCGTCCTCGATCACGACGGCATGGCCGTCCAGAAAGCGCATGCCGTCAAAGATCCGCGCCCCGGTCAGGACGTCGCATGCGGCCATCATGCAGTCTCCGTCATGGTGCCGCTACGGCGCCCCTTGCCCTGCCTCCGCCCGGCAGCCGCAGCGGGCCGGGCCCCGGCGAAGGCGCAGGCTGCGGCAGGGCCGGCCCATCCTGCAGCAAGGCGAGGTGTCACGGCAAGGCGGCTTTCGGTCACCCTTTCACGACCCTCTGCCGTTGCTCGCCCAGTCCTGCGATGCCAAGGCGCATCACCTCGCCGCCGCGCAGATAGACGGGGGGCTTCTGCCCAAGCCCCACCCCGGGCGGCGTGCCGGTGGAAATCACGTCGCCGGGCTGAAGCGACAGGAAGCGGCTGAGGTAGCTGATGATTTCCGCCACACCGAAGATCATGGTCGCGGTCGATCCGTCCTGATAGCGATGCCCGTCCACCTCGAGCCACATCCTCAGGCCGGCCACATCGCCCGCCTCGTCGGGGGTGACCAGCCAGGGGCCTATGGGGCCGAAGGTGTCGCAGCCCTTGCCCTTGTCCCACGTCCCGCCGCGTTCCATCTGCCATTCGCGTTCGCTGATATCGTTGACGATGCAGTAACCCGCGACATGCGAAAGGGCGTCCGCCGTTTCGATGTACTTGCCGCCCTTGCCGATCACGACGCCAAGTTCGACCTCCCAGTCGGTCTTGGCCGAACCGCGGGGAAGCTCGACATCGTCGTTGGGCCCGCAGATCGCGCTGGTCCATTTGCTGAACACGACCGGTTCCTTCGGGATTTCAGCCCCGGTTTCCGCCGCGTGGTCGGCGTAGTTCAGGCCGATGCAGATGAACTTGCCGATCTGTCCGAGACAGGGGCCCAGGCGCGGCGCGCCCCCGACCAGGGGCAGCGATTCGCGGCAGATCGCCGCAAGCCGGGCAAGCCCCTCGGGCAGCAGCACTAGGCCCGCGATGTCGCCGACATGGGCAGACAGGTCACGGATGCGCCCCTGATCGTCAAGGATGCCCGGCCTTTCCTGCCCCCTGGGGCCATAGCGCAGAAGTTTCATCTCAGCCTCGTTCCGGGACGGTGTGATCGTCCCGCGCCATCCTGCCCGCCTTGCCGGGTTGCGCAGCGCCAGTAGAAACCCGGAACCGCGGATTTGCCAACTGCTTCCTTTCCGTCGGCCCCGGCGGGCGGAAATTGGCACCCCGGACCGCCGACGCAGCCGGCACCGGCGCAGCTCCGCCCATGGGCAAGCCCCGTACCGGCGGGAATCCGCACATTCCTGCCGCGCTGTCGCCCAACGGTTGTCACTTTCCGGGCGTCGTATATCCAGCCGATTGGAACGTCGCGAATATTCCAGATCAGGGGGACATGCCGCATGTCGTCGCTCAGAAATCATGCGCTCGCTGCCGTAGCCGTCGCGTTGACCGGCCTGACATCCGGCCCAGGCCTGGCCGATGTCGCCACGAAACAGCCCAAGACGGCCGGCGAGGTCGCGCGCAGCCTGGCCAAGCTGAAATCACATCGTTTCACGGCCTACATTACGGGCTATGCCTTCTGGGACAACACGCCCCCGGGATCGGCCGAAATCTCGAAGCCCGTCGTTCACCGCAAGGCGGGCGGCACGGGCAGCTATGAAGACCCGGTCACCATTGCCGTGGGCCATGTGATCGAGAACGGTCGCCAGACGCTCGATTTTCCGCCGGGCACAAGGCTTTACATCGAAAGGCTGCGGAAATACGCGATCGTCGAGGATGTCTGTGGCGACGGATACCGCCCGCAGGACGGCCCCTGCCACACCGGCTACAAGGGCCACCCCTGGCTTGACATCTATATCGGCGGATCAAAGCAAAGCCGTTCCGAGACCGATGCCTGCGCCCGCAAGATCACCGCGCTGCAGGAGATCATCGTCAACCCCGAACCGCACTTCCCGGTGGCCAAGGGCGAGATCGCATCGTCTTGCGCGGTCTTCTGACGATCCGACCGCGTCGTCCTAGCTGTCCGGCGTCCTGAGCGCGCCAAGACGGCGGAACTTGCCCCAGCCGGCAAGCCGGCCCGTCAGCGCGCGCCAGACGGCGCGATAGACGGTGACATAAAGCAGCGGCCGGTAGAAAAGCCGCTGGAACGGCAGCAGGAGCACCAGCCAGGGTGCCCTGCGTTCAAAGGCGAAGGCAATCAGCGCCAGGACGGTGTCGAGCAGGGGCAGCGCAAGGTAGCTTGCGATCAGGATGACCGACATGCGCGCCGTCGGCAGCGACGCTCCGGCCGAAAGGTCGGTCGCCAGGTCGATGAGGCTGCCCAGAAAGACCAGGTCGGCCAAGGGCGCAAGCAGCGAAAGCCCGACGCCGAACAGCCAGAGGTCGGGGATTGAAATCCAGCCGACCGCCCGCCGCTCGCGTGCGGCGCGGCGGTGCTTCCAGGCCGTCTGCATCATCCCGAAGGACCAACGCAGCCGCTGGCGCATGAAATTGCGCAGCGTTTCAGGCGCTTCGGTGACGGATACCGCCTCGTTCTCGAAGACGACACGATAGCCCGCGCGCAGAAGCGCGACGGTCAGATCGGCATCCTCGGTCACGGTCTGGTTGACATAAAGGCCAGCCTTGCGCACCGCCTCGGTCCGCCACGCGCCGATCGCGCCGGGCACGACCAGCATGCCATTGAAGACCTCGGCGGCGCGGCGGTCGATGTTCTGGGCGGTGATGTATTCCAGCGCCTGAAGCCGGGTCAGAAGGCTGTGGGCATTGCCGATCGCGACCTTGCCCGCCACCGCCCCGACCGCCGGGTCGCGGAACGCCCGCACAAGCTTGCGGATCGCGTCCGGCATGAGGAGCGAATCCGCATCGACGGCCACCACGATTTCGGTATCCACTTGGGTGTAGGCGGTATCAAGCGCCTTCCACTTGCCTTGGTTGCGTTCGCCGATCAGCATCACGCGCGGGTCGTCGCCGTACCCGGCCCGAACCTTTTCGGCCGTCCCGTCCGTCGAGCCGTCGTCGACCACCACGACGTTCAGGTGGGGGTAGTCCGAGCGCAGCACCGAGGCGATGCAGCCAAGTATCACTTCGGCCTCGTTGTAGGCGGGGATCACCACCGTGACCGAGGGCGTGTGGTCGCCGGTCGCAACCGGATAGTGCCGTCGCGCAAGCGCGAGGATCAGGATGGCCAGCGACCGCAGGGCCCCAAGGCCAACGGCCAGCCAGAACGCGCCCTTCAGCAGCGCGCCGAGCAGGCTGATGAGGCGGAAAGACCAGTTGTCGAGCAGCGCGCGCGGGCCGCCTTCCCGCGGCATCAGGGCGGCACGATCGACGCCCAGAAGATCGGCCACCGATGCAAAGCGGTAGCCGCGTTCGCGCAATGCGTCGACGAGCGCGGGCAAGGCGGCCACGGTTGCCCTGCGGTCGCCGCCGCCGTCGTGCAGAACGATGACGTTTCCGCCACTTGGCAGCATCTGTTCAAGCGCCGAGGCAACGATCCTGTCGGGGTCCCTGGTCGCCCAGTCCGGCGGCACCACCGTGCTGCCGAGGATGGCATAGCCTTCCTTGGCGATGGCGTCGAAGGGCCGGGCCTGGGCCGCCGTCAGGGGGCCGAAGCCGCGCCCGTAGGGCGAGCGGAAAAGCGTGGTCGAATGTCCCGTCACACTGACGATCAGGCGCTGAAGGGCGCTCAGTTCGATATGACGCCGGATGTCCGACACATTGGTGATGTCGGGATGAAAGAAGGTGTGCGATCCGATCTCATGCCCATCGGCCACCATGTCGCGCACGACATCGGGAATATGGATGATGTTGCGCCCCACCAGAAAGAAGACCGCCGGCACACCCTTCTGGCGCAATACGTCCAGGACAAGCGGCGTATATTCCGCATCCGGCCCGTCATCGAAGCTGAGAACCACGGTGGCGTGGTCGGCCGCTCCAAGCCGCTGCATCGTGTAGGGGCGCGGAATCGTTTCGTAGGCCTGCGCCGTGACAAGCCCGGTATCCGCATCGCGCTTCAGCCTGCGGTCCCCGGCGGCGGATTTTTCCAGGACGCGGAACAGCGGGCCCATGCCTTCGTAGCCGACGTAATCGGTCAGCGCGACCGTGCGCAAAAGCTGCGGGACATCCTGGGGGCGGGCCCCGATGGCCGCCCAGACGCCCGGGTCGTCCAGCCCGAGCGACCAGACGGCGATCCCGGCGGGGCGAAGCCTGTCCAGGACCATCCGCTGGTTGAACGCCGAAACGGCATCGAGAAGGCGGATGTCATGCCGCTGCCCCCTGGCATCAACCAGCCGGACGGCGGTATTCAGCGTCCCGGGCGACAGATCGACCTGCCCGCGGTGCCGCGCCGCAAGGCGCATCGCTTCGGCGTAGCCTATGGGCCGCGGCCGCGCGTCGCCCGACACCCAGTCATAGCCGAAGGCGCCCAGCGCGATGACAAGCCGCTCGCGCCCGATGCGTTGCGTCGCCTCGGCGGCCAGTCGCTCGAACCAGTCCTGGGGCGCAAGGGCCTGGGGCGGCATCCCGCGCGAAGGTTCCTGGAAGGCCAGGACGACCACCAGATCCACCGCTGCCGCCACCCGCCCGTCGCGCCACAGCGGACTGTCGGCCGCAACCGCAAGGCAGGTCTTCATTCCCGCAGCCGACAGCCGGTCGGCCACCTCGGCAAGAAGCGCGACAAAGCCGGCATCGGTGTCGACGGCCGACATCGGATGGAGGCAAAGACCGGAATGACCGTCGCGCCTGACACGCTGCACTATCCTGTCGGCAAGCTGCCTGACCGCGCGCGAGTCTCCGAATGCGGTCCGCCGCGCCGCGTCCGGGTCGTACCAGGACAGCGTCAGCACCGGCAGTATCTGCGCCCCGCCGTCGGGCCTTTGCCGGTTCCGGCGCAGCGCCTCGTCCTGTTCGAGCTCCGGTTCCAGCGTCGCCAGATCGGTCGACGGCAAGGCAAGCGCATATCGCTCGGGCATCAGGACGTCGATCGCGCCGCAGTCGCGGCCGAACGAGGCCCCGGCCCATTCCGGGTCGACGGGAAGATAGGCGTAAAGACGCGGCCCGCCCGTGCCGCCCGGACGCGTGCCGCCATTGGCAAAGGTACAAGGGTCGCCCTCGCGCGGCGGGACGGAGGGCAGCGCCGCGGCCTCATCGTCCGGCAGGCTTGGCGCAGGCAGTTTTTCGACGTAGTACAGGCTGAGGGAAAAGATGGCGAGCCAGGCCACTGCCATCACCGTCACCAGGGTGGCCGTCCATTTGAACAGGGCATACCTATGGCGGGTGGGGTCGAGAAAGATCGGGAGTTCTGGATCGTTCAAGATAGCGGGTTGCCTTGGGCCGTCTTTTGCTGATGCATGTCCTGACACAGTTCCCGAAATCCGTCCCGCGCCACGGTGCCGACTCTAACCCGCGCCGATGGCCCTGTCATCCGCCCAGCGCATCTTCGCCGCGTGACGTGGCGCCGGCCGGGGCGCTGCTGCGAGCCCTGACACAATGATGCTGTCGCGGCGAACCCTGCTTGGGCTTTTCGCTGCGGCCGGCCTGTCGCCGGGCTGGCTGGGGCGGCGTTCGCCGGCGCAGACGGACGTGGCGAAGCCCTTCTTCCTGATCTTCGACGACATCGGGCCGGGGCTGCAGCCCGAAGCGCTCGGCGCGGCGATTTCGCCCTTTGCCGAACGCGGCATCCCGATCGGGTTCGTTCTGCGGGCGGACAAAGCGGCAACGGCCGGCGCGTGGGAGCCGCTTGTTACCGCCATCGGCCGGTTCGCCGCCCTTTCCCCCGGCCTTGCGGAAATCATCGCCTGGGCCCCCGAGATCGCGGACGAGCCGCCGTATTTCCAGATCCGTGCGGGCGCGCGCGCACGAAAGCAGGCCGAGGCCATCCTCGGCCCGGCCAGAGCGATCATGGCAGACCTGCCGCCTGTCCTGTCGCTTGCCGGGTGGGAACGCCCCGGTTCGCCGCCGGTCGGCGCCGCCCGCGCCGCGGGTTTCCGCAACGTGATCCTCTTGCCCGAAAAGCCCGGCGCGTTCCCGGCCCGGCGATCGTTCGACCGCGTGGCCAGCCTGCGCGGCGGTCGGCGCCACAGCTTGGCCGAACCCGCCGCAGCCATCCGGACCGGCATCGGAGCGGCAGGCGCTTCCGAAGACGCCGTGGTCCTGTCGCTGTCGCTTGAGGGGATTGCCGATCCTGGGCAGGTCGCAGGCCAGGCTCAGGCCCTTGCCGAAGCCGTCCTGGATGTCATCAGGACCGACCGGATCTTTGCCGCTCTTCCGCGCGAACACATGCTCTGGTTCAGGGACGGGTTCGAGCGGCTTGTCGGCCTGCGCATCGAAACCCCGCCAGACGGCGATGCCCTGGGCGCCGAGGCGCTGGAGGCTTTCACCCGGCTTCTTGACGAAGGCGACCTTTCCTTCAGCCTGAGCCCGCCAGGCCGCGCGGGCGGCGGTGCGGCCTACACACCATGCAGCATCGGATCGCAGGGCCCTGCCCCGGACTGCATCGTCGTCGGTGGTCTGCCGGACGATGACGCAGGGGTCAGGCCGGATGCCGTGCCGGAAATCGTCATCCATCGCGCGGGCGCGCACAGGGCCGAGGCGATGGACGCGGACGGTGTCTTCCACATCACCGAGGCGCTGTCGCTGACGGATGCCGCCGTCGCCGGGCGCGATCTTTCCGCCATGAACGCGCTTGAGGATGTTGTCCTGTCGATCGGACCCGCAGCCTACGCCACCGCCGCGGCCCGCGAGGCGGTGCTGAATGCGCTGACCGGGGCCGCCGACGAGACGCGTTCAGCCATTCTGTCGGTCCCCGACTATGCCGCCAGGGTTCTGCCCGCCGATCCGGCCTACCGGCTGATGCTGGCCACGCGGCGCGATGCGGCGGCAGCGGCGCCGGCGCGGGGCGGCCTGACCCGGGCCGAAAGGCGCGCCTTTCTGGACGATGCCCGCATTGCCTGGAGCTACGTCGATCGGCTGACCGAAAAGGCGACGGGGCTTTGCCCCTCGACCGCCTCGTTCGACGGGGAATGGTCAAGCTATTACCGGTTCCTGACGATGTGGGACATCGCCAGCCTGATCGAGGCGACGCTGTCGGCGCACGAGATCGGCCTGATCTCGGACGCCGATTTCCAGTCGCGGATCGGGGCGATCCTGGATGGGGTTCCCGCCGAACGGGTTGGTGGGCTGGTGTTGCCGAGCGAGGAAATCCGCACCGACATGCGGCAGGTATCGCGGGCCGGCTTCAATGCCTGCGACACCGGCAGGCTTCTGAGCGTGCTGAAGGAAGTGGATCTCTACCCGCTGTCGCGCGGCATGGGGGCGACCGTCTTTGCCGGGTGGACCATCGCCGGGGCGGTTCGGGACGGACAGCTTCAGTCGTTCACGCCGCGCGGCTTCCGCCCGCCCGTCCTGTCGCACTGCGGGCATTACACGGCAAGGGCACTGGCGTCGTGGGGCATCCCCGCGGTTTCGCCCTATGACGTGATGCAGGGCGAAAGCCCGACCGATGCGCGGATGCGTCTGCTTTATCAGGTCGGACACATCGGCGCGATGGGGGCCGAACCGATGCTGCTGGAAGCGGTCGAGATGGGGTTGTCGCCGGCGTCGGCCTATCTGGCGGACGTGCTTTTCACCGCGCAGGCACGGTCCTTCGCCGCAGACGGCCATCTTGTCTGCGTTTCCGAGACCCCGATGAACCGGGCGCCGTGGTTCTCGGCGCAGGGACTGTCGGTGAACGAGGGAACCGCAGGTGCCTGGGACATCCAGTCCGCCGAACCTGGCGCCGAGTTCATGACACCCGAGTTCGAGGCATCCGCGATGGTGATCAGCACCAAGGCCGCGTTTCTCTGGGCGGCCGTGCGGCCCGACGCCTATTCGGCCCGCCTGCTTGACCATGTCCGGGCGCGCGCCCGCGGGTCGGAAGCGGGCTATGCGGCGGGAATCTACTCGGCGACGGACACGCCGATGACGAACTACACCGACATCAACACGAACGGCATCATCCTGCAGGCCATCGCCTATGCGCTGCGCGGGCGTCGTGCGCGAAACGAGGGCTGATCTTGCGGGAGGCAGCGGCTGCGGCGTTTTGTGGCGGTTGCGGGAACGAACGGCGGCCCCTAGCTTGATGTGGAAACAGCCACCTGCCCCGGCATGCCGCAGCGTCGTTGCACCACGGGCCGATCCGGCTGCAAGCCCGTTTTCGGAGGATCCCCAGCATGAAGACCCCGTTCGCAGGCACCCTGGCTTCGCTTGCGCTTCTGCCACTGACACCCGCCCTTGCGTTCGACACGGTCAAGGGCACCGAAACCCGCTTCACAAGCTACAACGGCGTCGAGGAGCGCTGCGTGCAGATCGCGCCCGTGCCGGGCGGCACCTACGACAAGAGCGATCTGAAGGACGAAACGCGGCTGTGTTCGGTGGACTTCTACGACGACGCCGTGGCGCTGTGCCCGAAGATCTGGTCCACCAGCCTTGCCATCGTCGCCTATGACATCAGCGAAGGCCCGATGCAGGGCAAGCGCGCCAAGTTCCAGGAAGAGGTCTGTGCCACCGGCAAGCTGGCCAAGGAGTTTGCCAAGGACGATCTGGCGCGGCTGAAGACGACGATGAACCGGGAAACCACCAGCGCAACCCATTCGGCGGCCGCGCTGCTTTACTACCACTTCTCGCGCGCGCTGGGACTGACCACCAAGGTGCCCGCGGCCGTCTGGCGCAGCGTGGACAAGGACGTGATGCTGAACGAGGTCGCGCTCAGCGGGGCCGAATTCACCGCCTACGACACGCGGATGGCCAAGAACCACGCGGCCTGGCAGACCCTGGTCGACACGATCCGGAACCCGGCCGGCTATGACGATCCCTTCTACGGAACCTCGGCCGACCTTCTGACCGCAGATGGCCGCCAGATCTACGGCGTCTTCTACAAGGGGTCGGGCGACGAATACGGCCCGATCATGAACGCGGGCGGCGATGCCGGCGAAAACGGCGAAGGCTATGCGGGTTTTCGCAAGGTGCCGGCCTATGTCGCGCTGACGACGCCCGCCCCGCTGACCGATGCCATCGCGCGCGGTCTGGCCGAAGGCACCGACGATCCGACGCAGGAAGAGGACACGGCCGCCAACATCACGCCCCGGCAGATGGCCTACTGGATGCGCGAACTGTCGGAGGTGGTGCTTGTCGACTTCATGCTGGGCCAGCAGGACCGGCTGTCGAACATCGAATACGTCCCCTACTGGTACTGGCTGAAGGACGGCAAGGCCGAACGCGTGCGCACCAAGGATGGCAAACCCGGCGAGGGCGACGTTCCGGCCGACGCCATGCTGATCCGGCGCACCCGGCTGAATGACAACGACGCCGCGGGCCGGCCCGAATACGACAACTGGACCCGCAAGCTGGGCCTGCTGGAAGAGCTTCGCCACTTCGACGCCGGTGTCTACCGCCGCCTGATGGCCATGGCTGCCGACTTCCAGGCCAAGGGGCCGACGTACGTCTGGCTTTCGGAAAGCTTCGGCCTGGGCCCCGACCAGGTGGCCATGATCGCGGACAACACTTCGGCGGCCGCGGCGATCCTGCGGGCGACCTGCGAACGCGGCGAACTCTCGTTCGATCTCGATCCCGACACGTTCTTCGAAGCCGGTTCCGTCACGCCAGCACATCAGCCCTGCGATGGCAGCTAGGCGCTGGCTTCCGGCGCTGGCCTTCGCCGTCCTGGGCTGCGGCGCGGCAACGGCGGAAACGCTCCGCGTTGCCGTGCTGGCCGACATGAACGGCCCCTACGGGTCGGCCCAATACCATGACGATGTCACGGGGGCTGTCCGCCGCGTGGTGTCGCTGGCGCCGGACCTTGTCATTCTTGACGGCGACATGGTTGCCGGCCAGCGCCGGCCTGCGCTGGGAGAAGCGCGCATCCGGGAAATGTGGGCTGCCTTTCACGACACGGTCAGTTCGCCGCTGGCGCGCGCCGGCATCCCGGTGGCCCCTGCACCGGGCAACCATGACGCATCGGCGCGGCGGGGCTTCGAGCTGGAACGGCAGATCTACGGCGCGGAATGGGCCGGCCGTGCGCCGGCCGTCGACTGGGTGGACAAGTCGCATTTCCCGTTCTTCTATGCCTTCCGCATCGAGGATGTGGTCTTCGTTGCGCTGGACGCCACCGTTGCCGGGCGGCTTGGCGGCGAACAGACAAGCTGGCTGGAACAGATACTGAAGGGAACCGACGGCCGCGCCACCGTCGTGTTCGGCCACCTGCCGCTTTGGCCGATCACCCGGGGGCGCGAACGTGAAATCATCGCGGACCCGCGCCTGAAGGCGCTGTTCGAAAGACATGGCGTGCAGGTCTATGTCAGCGGCCACCATCACACCTTCTTTTCCGGCTCGAACGGCGGCGTTCTTTATGTCGCGAATGCCAGACTC
>WBZM01003308.1_pt1 | contig 12665 bp, 9 predicted proteins | sample 5204271 | NCBI WGS metagenome assembly WBZM01 (sample SAMN12344346, study PRJNA552823) | activated sludge metagenome | biome: Activated sludge suspended growth; feature: Nitrification reactor; material: Wastewater; isolation source: activated sludge from nitrification reactor of wastewater treatment...
GCGCTGCGCCGCGGCGACCTCGACCCGCAGACGATCCTCACCGACGCCGGCGACCGTCGGGTCAGCCTGTTCGCCACCGACCGGCTCGACACGATCGAGGCGACGGTCGACATGGGCGAGATCCGCGCCGGCACCGAGCCCGACGGCTGGGCTGCGATCGGGGCGCACCCCGACCGTCCGGTGCTGCACCTCGACACGGGCAACCCGCACACGGTGGTGGGTGTCGACGAGGTCGCGGTGGTCGATCTGCAGGCGCTCGGCGAACAGGTGCCCGGCACCAACCTCGAGATCGTCGAGCCCGGCGACGAACCGCACGTCATCCGCATGCGCGTGCACGAGCGCGGCGCCGGCATCACCCAGGCGTGTGGCACGGGCGCGTGCGCCAGCGCGTTCGCCGCGCGGGCGTGGGGTCTGGTCCCCGCCGGCGCGGCGGAAATCGTGGTGCAGATGGACGGTGGGCGCGCGAAGGTTCGTCTCGACGACCCGGCACCCGGCCGGGCCACGCTGGTGGGACCGTCGGTGTTGATCGGCCGGATCGAGGTCGAGCTCGACGGCCTGCTCGCCCCGGCCGACGCCGGCCCGGCCGAACCGCATCGCTCGCACGAAGGGAACACGACCTCCGCATGACGAATCCGTACCAGGAAGCACTCGGCGCGACGCTCATCGAGCGCACGAAACGCGAGCGCATCGTCCTGGTGGGGGTCACGTTGCCGGGGCACACCGACGACGACACCGAGGCCGGCCTCGACGAGCTCGCGCTGCTGATCGACACCGCCGGCGCCGACGAGGCCGGACGCCTCGTGCAGCGTCGCGACGCACCGGACCACACCTGGTTCATCGGCAAGGGCAAGGTCGAGGAGCTGAAGCAGCTCTGCCTCGCGGTCGACGCCGACACGGTGGTGTTCGACAACGAGCTGTCGCCGGCCCAGCAGTTCAACCTCGAGAAGCTGCTCGGCCGCACCGCGCTCGATCGCACTGCGGTGATCCTCGACATCTTCGCCCAGAACGCGCACACGCTCGAGGGCAAGGCCCAGGTCGAGTTGGCCCTGCTGCGCTACCGACTGCCTCGTCTGCGTCGCGGCAACAAGGCCAACCTGTCGCAGCAGAGCGGTGGCGTCGGCACCCGCACCCGTGGCACCGGCGAGACCAAGCTCGAGGTCGATCGCCGCACGCTCACCAAGCGGATCAGCCGACTCGAGCACGACCTCGCCGAGCTGCGCGAGACGCGCCACCTGCAGCGAAAGAGCCGTGGCCGCAGCGGCCTCGCGGCGGTCACCATCGTCGGCTACACCAACGCCGGCAAGAGCACCCTGCTCAACCGACTCACCCAGGCGGGCGTGTTGGTCGAGGACCGGCTGTTCGCCACGCTCGACCCCACCACCCGTCGCCTGTCGCTGCCGGGTGGCGAGCCGGTGCTGCTCACCGACACGGTCGGCTTCGTGCGCCGGCTGCCGCACGGGCTGATCGAGTCGTTCAAGAGCACCCTCGAGGTCGCGAGCGAGGCCGACTTCCTCGTCCACGTGGTCGACTCGAGCGCTCCCGATCCCGAGGGTCAGATCCGGGCGGTCCGCGAGGTGCTCGCCGAGATCGACGCCGACCAGGTACCCGAGTTGATCGTGTTCAACAAGGCCGACCTGGTGCCCGACGTCGCCAAGGAGTTGGTCGCCGACCACGAGGGCTCGGTCGCCGTGAGCGCGGTCAGCGGTGCCGGCATCGACGACTTCCTCGGCACCCTCGCCGATCGTCTGCGTGCGATCGCTGCCCCGGTCGAGCTGCTCATCCCGTACGAGCGCGGCGACGTGTTGGCGGCGGTGCACCGCGAAGGTGAAGTCGTGTCGAGCGCCCACGAGGAGGGCGGCGTGCGGGTGCGCGCCCGCCTGGCTGACGCCAGCGCCGGCCGTCTCGCCGAGTTCGTCGTCCCTCCGGCCTGACCGCGGTCGTGCGGCGTTCGTGCGTTGGGACGGCCGGGGTCGAGCTGCCACGATGAGCGGCCATGAGTGATCCGCTCGCCGAAGGGTTCGTGCCACCGCCCTATCCGTACGACAAGCTCGACCGCCTGGCCGCGCGCTGCGCCGAGCACGAGGGCGGCATCGTCGACCTCTCGATCGGCACGCCGTGCGACCCGCCCCCGCCCGCCGTGGTGCAGGCGCTGTCGGCGAGCAACAGCGAGCGCGGCTACCCGCCGAGCATCGGCACCCCGTCGTTGCGCAGCGCGATCCGGGCCTGGATCTCGCGGCGCTTCGACGTCGACGTCACCCTCGACCAGATCGCGGCGTGCGTCGGCACCAAGGAGTTCGTGGCCACCACGCCGCACTACCTGAAGCTGCGCATGCCGTCGCGCGACACGGTGCTCTACCCGGCCGTCGCCTACCCCACCTACGAGATGGGGGCGATCCTGGCCGGGTGCCGCCCGGTGCCGGTGCCGCCCCGCGCCGACGGCGGCCTCGACCTCGACGCGATCGATCCTGCCGACGCCGCTCGCGCACTGATGCTGTGGGTGAACAGCCCCTCGAACCCCACCGGCGCGCTGAGCGACCTCGACGCCGCCGCGGCGTGGGGCCGCGCCCGCGGCGTGCCGGTGTTCAGCGACGAGTGCTACGTCGAGTTCACGTGGGACGGGCGGGGTCGCACGATCCTCGAGCAGGGGATCGACGGGGTGGTCGCGGTGCACTCGCTGTCGAAGCGGTCGAACCTGGCCGGCCTGCGCGTCGGGTTCTACGCCGGCGACGAGGAGCTCGTCACCTACCTGAAGGAGGTGCGCAAGCACGTCGGGATGCTCGTGCCCGGTCCGGCACAGGCGGCCGGCGCCGTCGCCCTGTCCGACGACGACCACGTGCAGGTGCAACGTGATCGCTATCGGGCTCGGCTCGAGCGGCTCGCCGGGGTGCTCTCGCGGTGGTCGGGACTCGACGTGCCGATGCCCGCCGGCGGTTTCTACCTGTGGTTCGACGCCGAGGACGGCTGGGCATTCGCCGAGCGACTCGCAGTGACCGGTGGTGCGTTGGTGAGCCCTGGTGACTTCTACGGGGCCGGGGGTGCCAACAACGTCCGCGTCGCCGTGGTACAACCTGATGACCGAATCGACCAGGTCGCCCGGCGACTGGGGGTGTGAGATGTCGTATCAGCAGTACCCGTCCGCCGGAGGACCGGCGCCCGTGGTGCAACAACCGGGTGCGCCCTTCGCCGGCGCGCCCCAACCCGGGGGTCGGCGTGCCGGTCTGTTGGGGGTGGGGGCGCTCCTGCTCGCCGCCGGGGTGGTGGCCGGGATCGTCATGTTCCTCGCCAGCTCGTCCAACTACGAGGACGGGGTGAAGAACCTGGCTCGCGCGCCGATCGGCTGTACCACGAGCCTCGAGTTCGACGAGGCCGGTGCGTACACGATCTACGTCGAGACCGTCGGCTCGATCGGTGAGCTGCGGGGTGACTGCCCGAACACCGACACCGACTACGACTCGAGCGGTGACGACCTGCCCGACGTCGACATCACGCTCGTCGACGACGACGGCGACGAGGTCGACCTCGATCGTGACGACTCGACCGACTACGACGCCGGTGGCTTCGTCGGCCAGGCGGTCGCCACGGTCCAGATCGACGAGCCCGGGAGCTACGAGATCACGGCCACGTCCGACGAGGACGAGGTGGTGGTGGCCGTCGGCCACGACCCGAAGGGTGACGCCGCCTCGATGAAGACGATGGCCATCGCCGCGCTCGTGGCCGGCATCGTGATCGGCGGCCTGCTGATCGTGCTCGGGTTGCGCCGCAAGCCCGCACCGGGCGCCGGGGCGCCGCCGGTGCCGCCGGCGCCCACCGGTTTCGGCCAGGCGCCGGGCGCGCCGCAGCCCGGTTACCAGACGCCCGGTTACCAGACGCCCGGCTACCAGGCGCCGAGCTACCAGCCGCCGCCCGCCGCGCCGCCGGCGGCACCGCCACCGACGATGCCGATGCCGCCCACGCCACCTGCACCGCCGGCGCCCCAGCCGCCGGCGCCGGGCCCGCAGCAGTGGCCCGCCCCGCCCGGATCCTGACCTCCGAGTCGAACACCACACGCGACACAGGCGCCGCCCGGAGGCGGCGCCTGTTCGCGTTCGGTGGAGGTGTGGCGTCGAGCGCCGGTCGGCCTCGGTCGCGAGTCGGTCAGAGCCGACGCATCACCGTGACGACCCGACCGAAGATGTCGACCTCGTCGGGGTCGAACACCATCGGCTCGAGCCGGTCGTTGGCCGGCAGCAGGGTGATCGTGCGGCCGGTGCGCTGATACGTCTTCACCGTGGCCTCGCCACCGGGGATGCCGGCGACGACGATCTGGCCGTTGTCGGCGGTGCGCTGGGAGCGGCAGACCACGAAGTCGCCGTCCATGATGCCGACGCCGATCATCGAGTCGCCGCGGACCCGGAGCATGAACAGCTCGCCGGCACCCGTGAAGTCCTCGGGGAGCGGGAACAACTCCTCGACGTTCTCCTGGGCGAGCACGTCGGTGCCCGCGGCGACGTCGCCGACGAGGGGGACGTGGCGCACGGGGCGGCGCTCGATCGCCGCACCCGACGACGGGTCGTAGCGCACCTCGATCGCTCGCGGCTTGGCCGGATCGCGGCGCAGGAAGCCCATCTTCTCGAGCGACGCCAGGTGGCTGTGCACGGTGGACGGTGAGGTGAGGCCGACGGCCTCGCCGATCTCGCGCACGCTCGGCGGATACCCGCGTTCGCGCATGCTGGTCTCGATCACGTCGAGGATGCCCCGCTGGCGTGGGGTGAGGGTGGACGGACCGGCGTGATCCGTCGAGGGGGCACCGCCGGGCGCGTGCGAGGCGCCGGTGGTGCGGGAAGTGCCGGAGGTTCCGGAAATGGCCATGGCGGCAGCGTACGCGCGTTCGACCGCCGGGTCAAACATCCGTTCGTGCAACAGATGTTCGATCCGGGGTTGACGAACGTCCGTTCGGTACGGCACACTGCGAACGTCCGTTCGGCGAACACCCGTTCCCCGTTCGATCCTGGAACACGTCGGAGCCCCCGACGTCCTCGCAACACCTGGAGCACTCCATGTCGACCGCAGCGGCAGCACTCGCACCTCGCCCCCGCCCTCATCGCTCGCACGGCCTGCCTGCCGCGTCCGGGCGCACGGCGGCGGCGTGGCGTGTGTCGCCGCCGCGGTCCGCTCGGTACACCGTCCCCGGCAGCGTCCTCCCCAGCCGCACCACGTACCTGCGTCGCCGCGTCGGCGCGGCGGTGTTCGTGGCCACGCTGGTGCTGTCGGTCGGCTCGGTGGCCCAGCGTGGTCTGGCCGACCGTGGGGGCGATCCTGCCTCCGCCGCCGCGGTCGGCCGTGCCACGTATGTCGTCCGTCCGGGTGACACGCTCTGGGCGATCGCCGAGCGGCTCTACCCCGGCCACGACATCCCCGAGGTCGTCGACGTCATGGTGTCGATGAACGGTGGCGCCACGATCCAACCGGGTCAAACGCTCGACCTGCCCTGAATCCACCCCTCCGGGCGGCGAATCGGCGTCCCCCTGCACGGGGGGTCGTCCGCTAGGGTGACGCCGTGCGCTGCCCCCGCTGCCGAGCCGACGACACCAAGGTGATCGATTCGCGTGAGGCCGACGAGGGTGCGGCGATCCGGCGCCGCCGGTCGTGCGTCTCGTGTACCCACCGGTTCACCACCTACGAGCGGCTCGAGGAGGTGCCCCTCGTCGTGGTGAAGTCCAACGGCACGCGCCAACCGTTCGACCGATCGAAGATCGTCGCCGGCGTCGCCGCCGCGGGCAAGGGTCGGCCGGTCTCGCTCGACCAGATCCACCAGCTCGCCGAGGACGTCGAGGACGAGCTGCGCGTGGCCGACGGCGAGATCACCAGCGAGCGGGTCGGACGCGCCGTGCTCGAGCGCCTCCGCCGCCTCGACGAGGTGCTCTACCTGCGCTTCGCGAGCGTCTACAAGGGCTTCGACGGTGCTGCCGACTTCCAGCGCGAGCTGTCGCTGTTGAAGAAGCTGCAGAAGGCCTGAGCGGCCGTCAGCCGCGCACCCGCACGTAGCGGGTGAACAGGAATCCGTCGTCCTCGCACAGGTGCGCGAGCCGCATCCGGTGCAGCAGCGGGGGAGCGCCGGTCGTCAACCTCGGGCCGTCGCCGCCGCTCAGCACCGGCGAGATCGTCAGGTCGAGCTCGTCGAGCACGTCGGCGGCCGCGAGCGCCGCGTTCAACACCGAACCACCCTCGGCCTGGACGTAGTCGACCTCGAGTTGGGCGAGCACCCCGCGGAAGTCGACCTCGCCGATGCCGGCGCGCACGGTGGGCACCGGCAGCTCGGGGGCGTCCTCCGGGCACACCACGAACGCGGCGCCGCTCGCGAAGAGCGGCCCGTCGAAGTCGAGGTCGGCGCCGCGACGCGACACGACGCCGAGGCGCTGGCCGGGCTTGCGCGGCGGGCCGTAGCCTTCGATCCGCACGGTCGACGCCCCGACGAGCAGCAGGTCGGCCAGCTGGCGGAGGCCGAGGAGCACCTCGGTGTCGGTCGGGCTCGACAACGCACGCGAGTTGTCGTCGACCACCGTCGACCCGTCGAGGCCCGACACCATGCACAATCCCACCCACGGCCGATCGCTCGGACGGGGCCGCTCGACGCCGTAGGCCTCGGCCACGGTGATCTCGTCGACCGGGTCGGGCAGCAGGCGGCGCATGGGTGCGATGATGTCAGCCATGGGGATCGAGAGCGACATCGTTCGGCGTGCCGGCGCGGGTGACAACGAACACGGCGAACACGGCGAACACGGCGAACAACACGGGACGACCGCGCGGACGGCGTTCCGCACGTGCCCGTTGTGCGAGGCCGGCTGCGGGCTCGAACTCACCGTGACACGCCAGGACGACGGCAGCGAGCGGGTCACCCGCATCCGGGGCGACATGGCCGACGTGTTCAGCCGCGGCTTCCTGTGCCCGAAGGGGTCGACCCTCCGGCAGCTGCACGACGATCCCGACCGCGTGCGCCGGCCGCTCGTGAAGCGCGACGGGGTGCACGTCGAGGTCGACTGGCCCGAGGCCTGGGCCGAGGTCGCCCGAGGGCTCGGCGGCGTGATCGAGCGCCACGGCCGGTCGGCGATCGCCGCGTACATCGGCAACCCGAATGCGCACAACCTCGCCGGCATGACCTACGGGCGCACGATGCTGCACTCGCTCGGCACCCGCAACGTGTTCTCCGCGTCCACCGTCGACCAGATGCCGCGTCAGGTCGCGTCCGGCTTCGTGTTCGGCAGCCCGGCCACGGTGCCGGTGCCCGACCTCGACCGCACCGACCACCTGATGATCCTCGGCGCCAATCCGTACGCGTCGAACGGCAGTCTGTGCACGGCTCCCGACTTCCCGGGCCGGATCGAGGCGATCCGGGCCCGTGGCGGCAAGCTCGTCGTCGTCGACCCGCGACGCAGCCGGACGGCCGAGGAGGCCGACGAGTGGCTGGCGATCCGGCCCGGCACCGATGCGCTGTTCCTGGCCGCGATGGTGCAGGTGTTGCACCACGAGGGACTGGTCCGCATCCCCGACCATGTCGCCCCGCACGTGCGCGGCCTCGACGCGGTGCTCGACGCGTGCGCACGGTTCACCCCCGAGGCCGTCGCCGACGCCACCGGGCTCGCGCCCGACACGGTGCGGCGGGCGGCGCGCGAGCTCGCGGCGGCCGAGCGGGCGGCGGTGTACGGCCGGATCGGCACCACCACCACCGAGTTCGGCACGACGACGTCGTGGCTGATCGACGTCGTCAACCTCGTCACCGGCCACCTCGACGTCGTCGGCGGCTCGATGTTCCCGAAGCCGGTCGCCTCACGTCCGCCGAAGCCGGGCCCCGGCGGCGGGTTCCGCACGGGGCGGGGCACCAGCCGTGTACGCGGCCTGCCGGAGGTGATGGGGGAGTACCCGGTGGCCACGTTGGCCGACGAGATCACCACACCCGGCGAGGGCCAGGTGCGCGCCCTCGTCACGATCGCGGGCAACCCGGTGCTGTCGACGCCGCACAGCGAACGCCTCGACGCGGCCCTCGGCGAGCTCGACTTCATGGTCAGCGTCGACATCTACGTCAACGAGACCACGCGTCACGCCGACGTGATCCTGCCCAGCCCGAGCGCGCTGCAGAAGGGGCACTACGACCTGCTGCTGCTGCAGTTCGCGGTCCGGAACGTGGCGAACTACTCGCCGCCCGTCCTGCCGCTCGAACCCGGTCAGCCCGACGAGTGGGAGATCCTGGCCAGGCTGGCGTCGATCGCGCAGGGGCAGCCGCACGACACCGAGGCGTCGATGGTCGACGACCTCGTGATCGGGTCGATGGTGGGCGCCGCCGTGCGCGACGAGCACTCGGCGATCCACGGGCGCGACGCGGACGAGATCGTCGCCGCGCTGTCGCGCGACGGCCGACGGGGTCCCGAGCGGATGCTCGACCTCATGTTGCAGACCGGTCCCTACGGGGCGGGGTTCGGCGCCGGGCCGACCGACGGGGCGAGCCTCGACCTGCTGCTGGCGAACCCGCACGGGGTGGACTTCGGTGCACTCGAGCCGCGGATCCCCGAGGTGCTGCAGACGCCGTCCGGGCTGGTCGAGCTCGACCACCCGGCGCTGCTCGGCGACCTCGGCCGTCTCGCCGACGCCGTCGACGATCTCACCCAGCGTGGTCTCGTCCTCGTCGGCCGCCGTCACCTGCGCAGCAACAACTCGTGGATGCACAACATCGAGGTGCTGGTGAAAGGCGCGCCGCGCTGCACGCTGCACGTGCATCCGGACGATGCCGCTCGGCTCGGCCTCACCGACGGCGGTCGGGCCCGCGTGGCCAGCCGGGTCGGCGCCCTTGACGTGGCGGTCGAGGTGACCGACGCGGTGCGGCCGGGCGTGGTGAGCCTGCCGCACGGCTGGGGCCACGACCGCCCCGACAGCCGACTCCGGGTGGCTCGCGAGCGGGCGGGCGTCAACAGCAACGTGCTGGCCGATCACGAGGCGCTCGACCCGCTCTCGGGTACGAGCGTGTTGAACGGGATCCCGGTCGAGGTCGCCGCGGTCGCGGCGGTGTGAACATCGAACGGCGCCACCCACATGGTGGTGGTCGCCGTCACCCCATCGTGTGACCGATCGCACACCCCGGTTGAGCAGGGCCGACGTGCACGAGCGCACGAGTTCCACGATCCGGGACGTCCACAGCGGCGCGGGTGTCACCCACAGGTTCGGCCCGATGCCCACAGGGTAATTCACAGCAATTCACATGGTTGTCCCTCTTCCTCCCCACAGGGCGAGGGGCCTAGGTTGCTGGCCGCAGATGACAGTGGTGCGCGGCGCGGATGGTCAGTTCGGGTCGGGGCGGCGGATCGTCGCCGGGGTGTGTCCCCGGTGGCGGGCCCGGCGGGCCGATCCGGCTGTGGGGCGAGGGCTCGAGACCTGTGACCGCGCACCGCTGTCACGCTGCGCGTTCGGCCGGCACGCTCCGTCAACCCCGCAATCAGGGGGGAGTCGTGGCGGTCGTCGATGGCGGAGGCGGGAACAGAATCCGGCAGGACGGTCGTTGACAGTCCTGTAACTACAGTGCTGTAATCTTCCAACCTCTTGTGGGTGGGTCGCCGTTGCGGGGGCCGGCGACACCACATGTTGTGGTCGAGTGTGTCTGTAGATCGTCAAGAAAATCGAGGAGCTTCCATGTCTCTGGCGCCAGAGCGTCTGTCCATCGGCATCACGCGTCACTTCACGACGCCGGGCGTGCACCCCTACGACCAGGTCGTGTGGGAGCGCCGTGACGCGCGCATCTCGAACTGGAAGGACGGTTCGGTCGCCTTCGAGCAGCTCGACGTGGAGTTCCCCGCCACGTGGTCGCTCAACGCCACGAACATCGTCGCCCAGAAGTACTTCCGCGGCACCCTCGGTACCCCCGAGCGCGAGTCGTCGCTGCGCCAGGTGATCGACCGCGTCGCCGACACGATCACCACCTGGGGCATCGAGGGCGGCTACTTCGTCGACGCCGACGAGGCCGAGTCGTTCCGCAACGAACTCAAGTTCATCCTCGTCACCCAGCGCGCCGCCTTCAACAGCCCGGTCTGGTTCAACATCGGCGTCAAGGGCGTGCCGCAGCAGGCCAGCGCCTGCTTCATCCTGTCGGTCGACGACACGATGGACTCGATCCTCAACTGGTACCGGGAAGAGGGCGTGATCTTCAAGGGCGGCTCGGGCTCGGGCGTCAACCTGTCGAAGATCCGCTCCAGCTACGAGCTGCTCAACGGCGGCGGCACCGCGTCGGGCCCGGTCAGCTTCATGCGCGGCGCCGACGCCTCGGCCGGCACCATCAAGAGCGGCGGCAAGACCCGCCGTGCGGCGAAGATGGTCATCCTCAACGTCGACCACCCCGACGTCGAGGAGTTCGTGTGGTGCAAGGCGCGGGAGGAGCGCAAGGCCCGCGTGCTGCGCGATGCCGGCTTCGACATGGATCTCGACGGCACCGACAGCTTCTCGATCCAGTACCAGAACGCGAACAACTCGGTGCGCCTCACCGACGACTTCATGCAGGCCGTCGTCGACGACACCGACTGGACGCTGAAGGCCGTCATCGACGGCTCGCCGGTGCGCACGGTGCGTGCCCGCGACGTGTGGCGCCAGATCGCCACCGCCGCCTGGGAGTGCGCCGACCCCGGCCTGCAGTTCGACACCACGATCAACAAGTGGCACACCGCGCACGCCACGGGCCGGATCAACGGTTCGAACCCGTGCAGCGAGTACATGCACATCGACAACTCGGCCTGCAACCTCGCGTCGATCAACCTGCTGAAGTACCTCGACCTCGACTCCACCGGCGACGACGCGTTCGACGTCGAGGCCTACATGCACACCCTCGAGGTCGTGTTCACGGCGCAGGAGATCCTGGTCGGCCGCGCCGACTACCCGACCCCGTCGATCGGCGAGAACAGCCGCAAGTTCCGCCAGCTCGGCATCGGCTACGCCAACCTCGGCGCGCTGCTGATGGCGCTCGGCCTGCCGTACGACTCGGTCGAGGGCCGTGCGTGGGCGGCGGCGCTCACCTCGCTGATGACCGGTCACAGCTACGCCACCAGCGCCCGCACCGCCAGCCGCATGGGTCCGTTCGCCGGCTTCGCCGAGAACGAGACGTACATGCTCAACGTGCTGCGCATGCACCGCGACGCGAGCTACGAGATCGAGGGCGCCGACATCGTGCCGCCCGCGCTGGTGGCCGCCGGTCAGCAGGCCTGGGAGGCCGCGGTGCGCGACGGCGAGGAGTACGGCGTTCGCAACAGCCAGGCCTCGGTGCTCGCCCCCACCGGCACCATCGGCCTGATGATGGACTGCGACACCACCGGCATCGAGCCCGACCTCGGTCTGGTCAAGATGAAGAAGCTGGTCGGTGGCGGCAACATGATGATCGTCAACCAGACGATCCCGCGTGCGCTGCGCCGTCTCGGCTACACCGCCCAGCAGGTCGACGAGATCATCGCCTACATCGACACCGAGAAGACCATCCTCGGTGCCCCGCACCTCGCCGCCGAGCACGTGCCGGTGTTCGCCTGCTCGATGGGCGACAACACGATCCACTACGAGGGTCACGTGCGGATGATGGGTGCGGTGCAGCCGTTCCTGTCGGGCGCGATCTCGAAGACGGTCAACATGCCCGAAGAGGCGACGATCGAAGACATCGAGGAGCTCCACCTGCTGTCGTGGAAGCTCGGCCTCAAGGCCGTCGCGATCTACCGCGACAACTGCAAGGTCGCGCAGCCGCTCAGCACGGCCAAGAAGGAGTCCGCCGACGACACCGCCGAGGGCGCCGTCGAGGCGGCGGCCACCGCCACGCAGATCGTCGAGCGGATCGTCGAGAAGATCGTGCACCAGCCGGTCCGCCAGAAGCTGCCGCGCAGCCGCAAAGGCCGCACGTTCGAGTTCCGCGTCGCCGACATGAAGGGCTTCGCCACGATCGGCGAGTACGAGAACGGCCAGCCGGGCGAGATCTTCCTCACCGTGTCGAAGCAGGGCTCCACGCTCAGCGGCATCATGGACGGCTTCGCGAAGAGCATCAGCTACGGCCTGCAGTACGGCGTGCCGCTGCGCTCGTACGTCGAGGCGTTCGTCAACATGCGCTTCGAGCCGGCCGGCATGACCGACGATCCGGACATCCGCTTCGCCTCGTCGATCATGGACTACCTGTTCCGCCGCCTGGCGCTCGAGTACATGACCTACGACGAGCGTGCCGAGCTCGGCATCTTCTCGATCGACGAGCGCCTGCAGCCCACGCTGCCCGGCGTCGAGGAGTCGGTGATGGAGACCCGCACCGGGTCCGAGGTCGTCGCCGACCCGAAGAGCGTGCCGTCGGTCGACGAGCTGGCCACCCAGCTCGAGCTCGGGGTGGCCCCGGCCGCGCCGAACAACGACATCACCAACCCCGAGGGCCTCACCCGCCCGGCGCAGATCACGCCGAAGCCCGCGGTGCGTCACAGCGACGCCCCGATGTGCATGCAGTGCGGTGTGCAGATGGTGCGCGCCGGCAGCTGCCACGCCTGCCCCAGCTGCGGCAGCACCAGCGGCTGCAGCTGACCCGACCGGTCGCGGCACGTCATGGGGGGTCGGTGCCCCCATGACGTGCGCACGTCGGAGCTGGCGGGGAAGTGGTCGCGCGGGGTTCCGGCCCGATTGAATCGTGTCCCGATGCGGTG
>WBZM01003310.1_pt1 | contig 12657 bp, 14 predicted proteins | sample 5204271 | NCBI WGS metagenome assembly WBZM01 (sample SAMN12344346, study PRJNA552823) | activated sludge metagenome | biome: Activated sludge suspended growth; feature: Nitrification reactor; material: Wastewater; isolation source: activated sludge from nitrification reactor of wastewater...
ATCGTGAACAGCAGCGGCACGAAGCGGTCGCCGTCCTTACCGATCACCTCGCGGCTGATGCCGTCGCGGATGAACAGGTAGCCCATCTCCCCGATGCTCTGCAGCTTGCTGGGGATCAGCTGCGGGCGCCGGAACGCTGTGAGGAAGAAGATGATGATGAGCAGCGAACCGAGCAGGAGCAGGAACACCGGCTTGGTGAAGTTGCCGAAGTAGGGCTCGATGTCGAAGATCGACGCGTCCGGTGCGGGGAAGCCACACCCGAAGTCATTGCCCAGGTGGCACCCCGGCTCGATCTCCGCCATCGGAACGACTGCGCCCACCACTTACGCCTCCCGCTGTGTCTGAGGACCGCCATCCAACTGCCGCAGGCGGAAGATGATCAGCACCGTACTTGCCACGAGCCCGAACACCGCACCGATGGCCAACCCGACCGAGGCGTTACCCAGCCACATCCCAAGGAGGTAGCCGAGACCGCCGTAAACCAGCAGCCCTGCGATGAGGTTGTTCATCACGGTCCATGCGACGTTGGGCGTCTCACGGTCGGCGGATTTCGGTGATTTCATGTTCGCGCTCAACCTACCAGCACCTGCGTCGCCACCCGACGACTGCCCCGAGTTCACGAGCCGGGCTTTCGCAGCCGGGAGATGACCTCCGGATCGTCGGACAGACCAAGGGTCGATTCGGGCTCCACGTAGGTCTGTGGGCGAGCGGACAGCCCGACCACGATCAGCGCCGTCCAGACCAGCGCGCAGGCCACGATCGTGCCCGCGAACACCTTCGGATCGAAGAACGTGGCGTCGCGCAGCGCGAGCAGGAGTATGAACAGCAGCAGGATCTGACCCAGGTAGACCCCGAGTGCGACGTTGAGTCCCATCGCGGGGTTGTTCGCCATGACGCGCTGCACGGCCATCTGGCCGAGCCCGAAGAACACGAGGACCACGATCGTCGCCATGATGCCTGCAACGACACCAGGCGTCCCTGCCACAATGCCGCCCCAGATGGTGCCGATGATCCCCACCACGACAGTGCCGATGGCCGGACGAACGATGGTCCGGGCGGCGACGGCGGAATCTGGATTCATGACACTTCAACTGTAACGGTTGTGTTAATCGCCGCTATCGCCGGGACAGGGCGGCCGCGGGCCGCGAAACGAGGAACGCCAGACCGGCCAGTCCGACCAGGAACACGACGAGCGCCACCGGCCAGGGCACGAGCGCGACGGCCACGGCGGAGAAGGCGATCAGAGCCGTCCAGGCGTACATGAGCGCGACAGCACGGCGCTGCGAGTGCCCGAGCTCGATGAGTCTGTGGTGCAGATGCTCCTTGTCCGGGGCGAAGGGACTGCGGCCGCGGCGGGTGCGCCGCACGACCGCCATCGCGACGTCGAGTAACGGCACGGCGATGACCGCCAGTGGCAGCAACAGCGGGAGGATCGCCGGGAGCAGCAGCTCGCCGCGCACCGCGCTGGGGTCCACCCGGCCGGACAGGGTGATCGCACTGGCCGCGAGCAACAACCCGATGAGCATCGAACCGGTGTCCCCCATGAACAGCCGGGCGGGGTTGAGGTTGTGCGGGAGGAAACCCACGCAGATTCCGGCCAGCAGCGCGCAGATCAGGGCGGCCAGGGTGGCCCGGTCGAAGCCGAACTCGACGGACAGCAGGAAGGCGTACACGAAGAACGCGGTCGCCGCGATCCCCACGATGCCGGCGGCCAGGCCGTCGAGACCGTCGACGAAGTTGACCGCGTTGATGGTCAGCACGACGAACAGGACAGTGAGCAGGACGCTGGTGAGCGGGTCGAGGACCAAGGTCCCGCCGATCGGCAGCCACACCATCTGGATGCCGAGGAAGGCCATCGACCCGGCCGCCAGCGCCTGACCGGCGAACTTGGTCGGTGCGTCCAGACCGAAGCGGTCGTCCAGCAGTCCGAGCCCCACGATGAGGGTCGATCCCACCACGAGGGCCAGGGGCTGGCGGTTGCTGCCGAACACCACGGCCATTCCGGGCAACTTGCTGGCGATCAGAAGCCCGGCCAGGAACCCGCCGTACATCGCGAGGCCTCCCCAGCGGGGTGTGGGGGTGGCGTGGATGTCCCGGTCGCGGACCTCGGCCATCGCCTTGGCCTTGATCGCCAGTCGACGCACCGGCGGCGTCAACAGATAGGTGACGGCCGCCGCGACGAGGAAACAGACCAGGTACTCGCGCACGGCGGGTCGATCAGCCTGCCGGGTAGGCCGGGAACTCACGCACGAGGGCGTCGACCCCCGCGCGCACCTCCTCGGCGGCCCCCGGTTCGCGCACAGCGCGACCGATCAGCGCCGCGACCTCCTTCATCTGCGAGACACCCATGCCCTGGGTCGTCACGCTCGGCGAGCCGACCCGGATTCCGCTCGCGACGCTCGGCGGTTGCGGATCGAACGGGATGGCGTTCTTGTTGAGCACGATCCCGGCCGCATCGCAGCGCTGTTCGGCCTCTGCACCGGTGACGCCGAGGGGTTGCAGGTCGAGCAGGGCGAGGTGGGTGTCCGTGCCGCCGGTGACCGCACGCATCCCCTCGGCCTCGAGCCCGGCGGTCAGCGCCTGGGCGTTCTCGATGACGTCACGCGCGTACTGCTGATACTCGGGGGTGGCGGCTTCTTTCAGTGCCACGGCCTTGGCCGCCACCGAGTGCATGAGCGGACCGCCCTGCATCATCGGGAACACGGCCTTGTCGATCGCGGCGGCGTGCTCGGCGGTGCTGAGGATCATGCCGCCCCGCGGCCCGCGCAGAACCTTGTGGGTGGTGAAGGTGACCACATCGGCGTAGGGCACCGGGCTGGGGATCGCCTTGCCCGCGACCAGACCGATGAAGTGGGCGGCGTCCACCATGAGGATCGCCCCCACCTCGTCGGCGATCTGCCGGAAGGCGGCGAAGTCGATCAGTCGCGGGATGGCGGAGCCACCGCAGATGATCATCTTCGGCTGGTGTTCGCGGGCAAGGTCGCGCACCTGGTCGTAATCGATGTCCTCGGTCGTGGGGTTCACGCCGTAGTGCACCGCGTCGAACCACTTCCCGGAGAAGGAGACCTTGGTCCCGTGGGTGAGGTGTCCGCCGTGGGGCAGGCTCATCGCCAGCACCTTCTCGCCGGGCTTGACGAAGGCCCCGTACACCGCGATGTTCGCCGAGGCGCCCGAGTGTGGCTGCAGGTTCGCGTGGTCGGCCTCGAACAGTGCCTTGGCGCGCTCGATGCCGATGGTCTCGGCCTTGTCGACCTCGGCACAGCCGCCGTAGTAACGCCGTCCGGGGTATCCCTCCGCGTACTTGTTGCTCAGCGTGGAACCCAGCGCAGCCAGGACCGCCGGACTGGTGAAGTTCTCACTGGCGATCAACTGCAGGCCGCTGCGCAGCCGGTCGAGCTCGCTCAGGAGGATTCCCGCGATCTCGGGGTCCTCCGCTTCGAGTTGGGCGAAATCGGGACCCCAGAACGGGACGTTGCTCATGGATGCTCCTGTGACGACGGACTCCTGCCCAGTGTACGGGGGAGGTGTCCCGGCCCTCAGTCACGGCGCGGCCCGCGATGCCACAATGACGCTCGTGATGCGCACCTATCCCGGCGACGACCCGACCCTGCGGGCCGCAGGGACCCGCGCCGCGGTGACAGCGATGCGCTCGGGCAGGCTGGTTCTCGCGCCGGCCGACTTCCACTACGCGGTCATCGCAGACGCCTTCTCCGTGCCCGGTGTGCAGCGACTGCGAGAGGTGCGCGGTATCGCCGAGGGTTCGGCGATACCGGTGTTCATCGACCGACGCACGACCATGCACGCGCTGTGGGGACGGGTCCCTCGCGACGCGGAGATCCTGGCGCGCGCGTTCTGGCCGGGTCCGTTGACTCTCATCGGCAAGCCGCAACTGTCGTTGGCGTGGACCGCAGGGGTGGCGGACGCGGTGGCCCTGCGTATGCCCCTGCACCCGTGGATGCTGCAACTGGTGGCTGAGGTGGGGCCCCTGGCCGGAACCGGCGCCCAGCGCCCGGACGAACCGGCCCCCACCGCGCTTGACGCGTGCGACGACCAGGGGGTGTCGATCGGGCTCGACGGCGGAGAACTGCCCGGCGGATCGGTATCCACCGTGGTGGACCTGCGGCGGGGGGTCGAGGTGTTGCGCGAGGGTGCGATCCCCGCCGCAGACATCACTGCTGCTCTGGAACGTTGACCGGGTTGCCCGGGGCCGGCGCGATCGACAGACAGAGATCCGGTCGCCTCCGGTGAGAGGTTCGTCCATCGGTGAGAGGTTGGGCACTCCCGTTAGAGGTTGGGGGCCGTTTTCGACTAACGGCTGGGCGCGGGACTAACGGCTGGGCGCGGGACTAACCGCTGCGCAAGCGCCCCCCGGTGATCCGGTCGCGACCGGTGAGGTCCTGCCACGTGCGCACCTCGTCGAATCCGTCGAGCAGGGCCCGTACCTGAGCACCCTGGTACTCGCCGTGCTCGAGCAGCACTCGGCCACCGGGCCGCAGCAACCGCCGGGCCTGGGCCAGGACGCACCGCACGACATCGAGGCCGTCCACTCCCCCGTACAGCGCAACGGGGGGATCGTGCAGCGCCACCTCCGGGTCGCGCGGCACCATCGCCTCCGGGATGTAGGGAGGGTTGCTGACCACCAGATCCACCGGTCCGAGGTGGGACAGATCGTCCGCGCAGACATCGGCGACGAGGACTTCGACGCGACCGGCGGCGTTGCGTCGCGCCCACTGCAGCGCCAGTGGGTCTACCTCCACCGCCACCACGTCGGCTCCGGTCTCCATGGCCAGGCTCAGCGCGATCGCCGCACTGCCGGTGCACAGGTCCACCGCCCGGTCGAAGGGTTCCTGCAGGGCGATGTCGACGAGGACCTCGGTCTCCGGCCGCGGGACGAACACACCGGGGCCGACCTCGAGATCGAGATACCGGAAGCCGGCACTGCCGGTGAGGTGCTGCAACGGCACCCTTCGGCACCGCTTCGCGACGAGGTCCTCCAGCTGCGCCTCCTGCTCGGCGGCGAGTTCCACGAAGGGCGAGCGGCTGCCGCTGACGTACTCGATGAGGGCAGCGGCATCGGCATCTGGCGACGGGACACCCGCTGCACGCAGCCGCAGTGCCACCCGCCGACGCAGGCTCACACCGACTCCACCGACTCCAAGCGGGCGGAGAGGTCAGCGTCGAGGCAGCTCTGGATCACGGGATCGAGTTCGCCGGCAAGCACGTGGTCGAGGTTGTACGCCTTGAACCCGGTGCGGTGATCGGAGATCCGGTTCTCCGGGAAGTTGTAGGTACGGATGCGCTCGGACCGATCAACGGTCCGAACCTGTTCCTTGCGCGTGGCGGAGGCCTCGGCGGCCTTCTCCTCCTCAGCGATGGCGACAAGGCGAGCACGCAAGATGCGCATTGCCTGTTCCTTGTTCTGCAGCTGCGACTTCTCGTTCTGGCACGACACGACCACGCCTGTGGGCACGTGGGTGATGCGGACTGCCGAGTCCGTGGTGTTCACGCTTTGGCCGCCAGGACCCGAGGACCGGTAGACGTCGATGCGCAGGTCGTTCGGGTCGATCGTGATCTCGACATCCTCGGTCTCCGGGAACACGAGGACCCCCGCCGCCGACGTGTGAATGCGCCCCTGGGACTCCGTGACCGGCACCCGCTGCACGCGGTGCACGCCCGCTTCCCACTTCAACCGGGCGAAAGGCATCTCGTCCACCTCGGTCTGACCTTTGGCCTTGATCGAGATCGTGGCGTCCTTCACCCCGCCGAGGTTGGTCTCCTCGAGGTCGATGACCTCCATGCGCCAACCGCGGATCGTGGCGTACCGCTCGTACATGCGCAACAGATCGCCTGCGAACAACGCAGACTCGTCACCGCCCTCCCCCGCTTTGATCTCCAGGATCGCGTCGGAGTCGTCCAGCGGATCGCGGGGTACCAGCAGTTCGCTCAGATGCTCCGCGACCTGTGCGCGTTCGGCGGCCAACTCGTCGGCCTCCTGTGCGAACGCGGCGTCCGCCTCGGACAACTCGCGTGCGGCCTGTTCGTCCTCGCCGAGGGTCACCCAGCGCTCGTAGGTTTCCACCACCGGGCGCAATTGGGCATGCCGCTTACCGACCGCCCGCGCGCGGGCAGGGTCGGAGTGCAGCGATGGATCGGCGAGATCGGCTTCGAGAGCCCGCAGTTCGTCGACGAGGGCGGTGACCCGCTCGAACACTTACTTGGAGGCTTGCTTGCCGAAGCGCTTCTCGAACTTGGCGACGCGGCCGCCGGTGTCCAGAATCTTCTGCTTGCCGGTGTAGAAGGGGTGGCACTGGTTGCACACCTCAGCGTGGATCACGCCGTCCTTGGCGGTGCTGCGGGTGGTGAACTGGTTGCCACAGGAGCACGTGACCGTGGTCTCGACGTACTCGGGGTGGATATCGGGCTTCATGATTCTCCTTAATGGTCCCGGGTCGCCGAAAGTGCGCAGCGTGAACCGGGGCTCTTCGAGTGTAACGGGCACCGGCCGGTCACTATTCCCCCGGTCACCGCCGCAGCACCTGCCACCAGCCTTCGATCGTGTCGAAGACCGCGATCCCCACCACGATCCACACCAAGGGGTTGAGCAGCCCGCCGGGGACCAGATCCGCCACACCAGGCGTGAGCAGCAGGTCGGCGGTCCACAGCCACACCACGATGCCTGCGAACGCGGCATTGAGGATCGTGTTGATCACCGCCAACGACACACTCCACTGGCCCACGCGGTACTTCACGATCTCCAGCAGGATGCTTGCCAGCAGGACGACCAGCAGTACCACCAGCCACGGCGTCCACACGTCCGGATTCAGCACCGGGACCTCGATGCCGTCCACTGTCACCAACCAGTGGTCGCGCTGCCACAGGATCGCCCACATCAGCACCGTGAGTGCCGAGATGCCGAACACGGTCTCCCCGAGCCCGATCCGGCGGTCGGTGACCTCCGGCAGGTCGTCGGGAGTCCACGACCGGCTGGGGACCGGGGTGTGGGAGCGCTCGAGCAACGCGAAGACCAGGGTCACCCAGAAGGCCATCTGGACGACGAGTTGGAAGACGATGCCCACCACGCTCAGCAGAGCGTCCACAGGGGAGGCGCCAGCCATCGCCTGCGCGAGAAGAGAGGCGGCGCCGACGATCGGGACCACCACCAGTAGCAGCGTGCGCAACAACTGCGAGTACTGCGGAAAGTACTCCGGGCCGATGAGATGGCGCGGCCGCCCACCGAACCGCTCGGACAGCACTGCGGGATCGCCAAGGTCGTTGAGCGCCTGACGCTCCGCCTCCTCGCGGGTCAGGCCACCGGCCACCAGATCGTCGATGGCATCGGCGACCGAGGCGTTCAGTTCCTCAGCGACGTCGTCGCGCTGGGTCTCGGGGAGACCGGCGACCGCCGCATGGACATAACGCTGGGTCAATGTTGTCATCATGCGTTCCTCTCCATCAGTGCCGTCAGCGACGAGTTCAGTGCGGACCATCCCGAACTCAGTTGTTCGGCAGCCTCGCGGCCCTCGGCGCTGGTGACGTAGTACTTGCGCGGTCGGGACTCGTCGGTGTTCCACTCGCTGTTCAGGAAGCCCTGCTTCTCCAGCCGCCGCAGCAGGGGGTAGAGCGTGTTGGCGTCGACCTCGATGCCGGCCGCCTGCAACTGCTCGAGCAACTGGTAGCCGTACTCCGGCGTGCGCAGCATCAACAGGCTCGCCAGCACCACCGTGCCCCGGCGCAGTTCCTGTTCATGCATCTCCAGGTGTGTTCCCACGTGACTAACTATAGTGTGTGTCACACAATATAGTCAATGCCTTCCACACATGACGAAGGGGCGGCCGGCACCGAGTGCCACCGCCCCTTCGCTCGGGTCGATCACATATCGCCGGTTGGGGCCTCCGCCTCGAGTCCGGCGGGCGTGGTCTGCTGCACCTGCCGCAGGAACTCGTAGTTGGTGGTCGTCTCGCGCAACTTGCTGATCAGCAACTCGATGCCCTGCTGGGTGTCGAGCGCGTGCAGCACGCGGCGCAGTTTCCAGACGATCGCGAGCTCCTCCTTGGTCATCAGGAGCTCTTCCTTGCGCGTACCGGAGGCGTCCACGTCCACGGCCGGGAAGACCCGCTTGTCCGCGAGGCGCCGGTCGAGCTTGAGCTCCATGTTGCCGGTGCCCTTGAACTCCTCGAAGATGACCTCGTCCATACGAGAGCCGGTCTCCACCAGTGCGGTGGCGATGATGGTCAGCGAGCCGCCCTCTTCGATGTTGCGCGCCGCACCGAAGAACTTCTTCGGCGGGTAGAGGGCCGCGGAGTCCACACCACCGGACAGGATCCGCCCGGATGCCGGCGCCGAAAGGTTGTAGGCACGGCCGAGACGGGTCATGGAGTCCAGCAGGACCACGACGTCCTGACCCATCTCCACCAGGCGCTTGGCGCGCTCGATGGCCAACTCGGCCACTGTCGTGTGGTCATCCGCTGGCCGGTCGAAGGTCGAGGCGATGACCTCACCCTTCACCGAGCGCTTCATGTCGGTGACCTCTTCGGGGCGCTCGTCGACGAGCACCACCATCAGGTGGACTTCCGGGTTGTTCGTCGTGATCGCATTGGCGATGCGCTGCAGCACCATCGTCTTACCGGCCTTCGGCGGAGACACGATGAGACCGCGCTGCCCCTTGCCGATGGGTGCGACCAGATCGATGATCCGGGTCGTGAGGTTGTTGTCCTCACCTTCCAACCGCAGCCGCTGCTGCGGGTACAGCGGTGTGAGCTTGCCGAACTCCTTGCGCTCGCGCGCCTTGTCCGGGTCCAGGCCGTTCACCTTGTCGATGCGCACCAGCGGGTTGTACTTCTGACGGGAGTTGCCCTCGTTCTCACGCTGCGGACGGATCGCGCCGACCACGTGGTCGCCCTTGCGCAGGGCGTACTTCTTGACCAGGCCGAGGCTCAAGTAGGCGTCGGTCGGTCCGGGCAGGTAGCCGGAGGTGCGAAGGAACGCGTAGTTGTCCAACACGTCGAGGATGCCGGCCACGGGAACGAGGACCTCGTCGTCGGCGACCTCGGGCTCAGCGTCGTCACGACGACGGTCACGGTCACGATCCCGGTCACGGTTGCGGTCGCGGCCACGCCGACGGCGGTTGCGATTACCGCCCTCACGGTCGCGGTTCTGGTTGTTCTGGTTGTTCTGGTTGTTGTCGCGGCGCTGGCCGGAGTCCTCGCGGTTGTCCTGGTCCTGACGGGCCGGGCGCTCCTCACGGTTCTCCTGGTCCTGGCGGGCCGGGCGCTCCTCGCGGTTGTCCTGGTCCTGGCGGGCCGGACGCTCCTCGCGGTTGTCCTTCGCCTGCGGAGCCTGCTCGGCCGGCGCCTCGGACGACTGCGCAGGAGCAGCGGTGGGGTTGGAACCGCCGAGCGCGGAGATGAGCTCGCTCTTGCGCATGGAGGATGCCCCGGAGATGCCCTTGTCGGTGGCCATCTTGCGCAGGTCGGCCAGCAGCATGCCGGAAAGACCTCGTCGCTTGCTGGCGGGTTGTTCTTCGATAGTGGTGTCAGTCAACTGACACGTCCTTTCGTGGACGTCGGGACGACATGCGCCCCACGAGGTGAACGGTGAAGTGATGACCACCGCTCACAGCGGACAGGTAAAGCCGAAGGGCGTCAAGTGCAGAGATTGGGGCAATGGAATCTGACCCGATGAATCGCCACGGTTCGAACGCCCTGGCTGACCTCACTGTAACACCCCCGTAACGAGCAGCGGAACCATCGGGGGCGTTTCGTGTCCGGGCTGGGGCGACGGGCGTAGCCTGGAGGCACGGTGAAGGAGGGCCCGCCATGAAGATCGCAGAGGCCGCAACCGAGTTCCTGAATCAGTCCCGCATCGCCGTGACCGGCGTGTCCAGCAAACCCGAGGGCCACGGTTCCAACGCCGTGTACACCCGACTGCGGGAGCGCGGATACACCGTGTTCGCCGTGAACCCGAACGCGACCGAGGTCGAGGGCGACGCCACCTATCCGGACCTGGCGTCGATCCCCGGTGGGGTGGACGCCGTGGTGATCGCCACGAGTGCGGCACACGCCCCCGGCACGATGCGGGAGGCGGCCGATATGGGGATCCGGTACGTGTGGATGCATCGGTCGTTCGGGGCCGGGTCGGTGTCCGAGGATGCCACCCGGATCGGCCGCGACGCCGGGATACTGGTCATCGACGGCGGCTGCCCCTTGATGTTCGGAAAGGCCTCCGACGGGGGTCACCGCATGATGTGCCGGATGATGAAGCTGACCGGGAAGGTGCCCCGCGAGGTCTGAGGCGCCCGCAACTCCCGGCGGACACGATCGCGTGGCACATTGCGTTCAGTGCCCCAGCGGCCCAGCGCCCGTTCCGACGTAGGCGGGAAGCAAATGTACATCCGGGAAGGAAGAACAACGGGCCTTTCCTTCCCGGGTGGCACTTTGCTTCCCGAGTGGGGTTCGCCGGCGGAGTTCAGCGCCGAAGCCTCAGCCCCCGGTGACCGTCGCCCCCTGCTCGGCGATGCGCAATTCCTCGCGGCGCCACCCGTGCGGTACCTCCACCCCGGCGGCGAAAGCGATGACGGTAGGGCCGGCACCGGAGATCGCCGCAGGCACCCCCGCGGCACGCCATTGCTGGACGAGGTCCCAGGACTGCGGATAGGCGGACTTGCGGTAGTCCTGGTGGATCCGGTCGTCGGTGGCGTCGAGAAGGCGCTCGGGATGGCCGCTGAACGCCGCCACCGCGAGTGCGGCCCTGCCCAACGCATGGACAGCGTCGCTGAAGGGCACCGTCTCCGGAAGCAGCGTGCGCGCGGTCGCCGTACTGAGGCGTTCCGGCGGGATCGCGACGACTGCCTGAAGACCCGAGGCAGGATCCAAGCGGACCGCGCGGCCGGTGCCCTCGCTCATCCAGGAGACCGTCAACCCCCCCAACAGCGCGGGCGCCACGTTGTCCGGGTGCCCTTCGATCCGGGTCGCCAGCGCCAACAGCGCGGCGTCGTCCAAGCCGGCCCCCATGGCCCGCGCACCCACGAGTCCGGTCACGATTGCCGCCGACGAACTGCCCAGTCCACGACCGTGGGGGATGCTGTTCCGGCAGTGCACAGCGACCTCGGGGGCGGTCAGCCCGCGTTCGTCGAACGCTGCCCGAAAGCTGCTGACCACGAGGTGGTCGGAGCCGAGGGACACCTCACCGGCGCCCTCCCCCTCCACTGTGACGCTGGTGGCCTGCGCCTCGGTGAACGTCACGTGGTCCCGCAGTTCGAGCGCGAGTCCGAGGCAGTCGAAGCCGGGACCGAGGTTCGCGGAGGTGGCGGGCGCCTGCACCACCACGGGCATCAGATGAGCCCCAGTTCTGCGGCGGCGGCCTGAGCGTCGATCGCGATGCCCACCGGCTGCGGGGCTCCGGCGATCGCCCACTGCGGATCCTTCAACCCGTTACCGGTCACCGTGCACACGACGGTCTGACCAGCATCGAGCTCGCCCGCGGCGTGCTTCTGCAACAGGCCCGCGACCCCGGCGGCGGACGCCGGCTCCACGAACACGCCCTCACCTGCGGCCAGCAACTTGTAAGCGCTGAGGATCTGCCGGTCGGTCACCATCTCAATGACGCCGCCAGACTCATCCCGGGCAGCCTCTGCGTACTCCCACGACGCCGGATTCCCGATGCGGATCGCGGTCGCGATGGTCTGCGGGGAACGCACCGGGGCACCGCGCACGATGGGCGCAGCCCCGGCCGCCTGGAACCCCCACATCCGGGGCGCGACGGCATACTCCCGGTACCCCTTCCAGTACGCCGTGATGTTCCCGGCGTTGCCGACCGGCAAGCAGTGGATGTCCGGAGCGGCACCGAGTTGATCGACGATCTCGAAACTGGCGGTCTTCTGCCCCTCGATCCGCACCGGGTTGACGCTGTTGACCAACGCGACCGGGTACTCCTCGGACAGTTCGCGGGCCAGGGTCAGACAGTCGTCGAAGTTGCCATCGACCTGCAGCAGGCGGGCGCCGTGGACCAGCGCTTGAGCCAGCTTGCCCATCGCGATCTTGCCCGCGGGCACCAGCACGGCGCACACCATGTCCGCGCGCACGGCATACGCGGCGGCACTGGCGCTCGTGTTACCGGTGGAGGCGCAGATGACGGCCTTGGCGCCCTCCTGTGCAGCCACGGAGATCGCCATGGTCATGCCGCGATCCTTGAAGGATCCGGTGGGGTTCGCCCCTTCGACCTTGAGGTAGACCTCACAGCCGGTCATCTCGCTGACCCGGTTGGCCCGCACCAGCGGCGTGCCCCCCTCGCGCAGAGTGATCACCGGGGTCTGCTCGGACACGGGCAGGTGCGACCGGTACTCCTGGATGATCCCCCGCCAGACGTGCGCGCTCATTCGTCACCTTCCACACGCATGACGGCCACGACCTCATTCACGCTGTCGAGGTCCCGCAGGGCCGTGACGGTGGCGGACAGGGCGGCCTCGGTCGCCGCGTGGGTGCGGATGAGCAGTGCGGCACGCCCTGTCTCCTCGTCGGTGTCCTGACGCACGGTCTGGATGGACACGTCGTGATCCCCGAAACAGGTTGCGATCTGAGCGAGCACACCCGGTCGGTCGGCGACGTCGAGGTTGACCGTGTAGCGGGTGACAGCCTCACCGATGGGGCGCGGCTGCAGACC
>WBZM01003312.1_pt1 | contig 12656 bp, 14 predicted proteins | sample 5204271 | NCBI WGS metagenome assembly WBZM01 (sample SAMN12344346, study PRJNA552823) | activated sludge metagenome | biome: Activated sludge suspended growth; feature: Nitrification reactor; material: Wastewater; isolation source: activated sludge from nitrification reactor of wastewater...
GCGGTGGGTTTGAAACGGCCGTGGGCACAGCCCAGGCGGGAAAAACCACGCCGGAAGGCGGCAGCGGCTCATCCGCCGACGGGGCGCGGAAAAGCGTGGTCGTATTGGCGTGCCGCCGGACATGCCGCAGAAGTGGGTTACGTGAGCCAAAGCGATTTTGAATGGTCATGAGAAATTTTTAACTTGCGGCAGCGCCACTGCTGCGAGTCATGGAAATTGAACCACACGCGAACTCAAGCGTCTGGATGGCGATGGTGTTATCGCCAGAATTAAGCTGGGGACCGCTCCATTTCACCGGATACGCCGCCTCGATATCCCAGGTCATAAGCGGGCTGGAAAGCTTATTCTTCGCGTCGAGCAGTTTGACCGTAATTTTTCGGCGCGTAAAACTTTCGTTCATCGTGTCGATGTACCAATCCATTAGAGCGCTGGTTCCCACGCCGTTTTTCAGAGTGATGCGCGCTGATTTACGCCGGCCGGGAAGTTGATGGACGTAGGTGTTTAAGCCGCCTTCTTTCACTTCTTCGATGTCCCAGTCGATAGATGGCAGGGTACATTCCGTGAACACGCCGTGGGATATGCCGGCGATATCCACCACAAAACGAAAACCGGGGTTCACTTCTTTGCGCATACTTTCCAGAGTCATGGAAGGTTCCTTATTCGTTTCCGCTGCGGCGCGGAGGTTTTAGTCGGATGGTTCCGGCTGAAGCCTCCGGGCCGTGGGCAAACTTACGGCCGTTTTCCCTTGCGCTGTCCAGTCCGACGAGCGCGTTCGTTTTCCAGGCGAGCATCTTGCACCAACATCGCGTATACCTTTTCCGTCACCTGCTCCACCAATTCCGGGGTGATGGCTCCTTTGGGGGCGTTCGATATTTGCTGGTTCATCGGCTCTTAACCCAGAGGAGCCACTTGCAATTGCAACTCATGATTGCAATAGGGGCAAACAACGCCAATGGTAATCGGTTCGCTGCTGTTCAGCCGGAGGTACAGGTCTTGCAGGTGGGAAAGGTCAGAGGCGAACAGCCCGGCAATGGTTTGGGGGGTAATTTCCGGCAGCGCGCCTAACTGCGTCACCACGCGGCTGAGCAGAATAACGGGCAGGTAGGATTCTTTAGCCTGCACCTGGGGGTGTTCGACGGCTTCTATTTCATCGACGGCCGTTGCCAAACGCATACGGCCGTGACGGTGAACCTGTCCCTGGCCATCTACAAACCCTCGCGGTAACGTAAATTCAAATTCGGTTTGCATGATCAACGCCTCTCAGCGCCAGCTACCTGGTGATGCGTAGCTCCCAGACATCTCTGGCCAGGCCACGCATCACCAAGAGAGATGATTTAGACTGCGACGCGCGAAATGTATTCGTGCGCCAGAGTTAATTCTTCTATGCCGATCTCGTTGCTGTCGGATTTGACAGACGGACCGGTTACTTTGACAGGCCAGGCGCGTTTGAATTCCCAACGGGCAACGGCCGTTAACGCCTGATCATACATCGTCACCGAACCGTCGGAACGCGCGCCATTGACATCCCCATCTTCGACTTTTTTCCGCCAGTCCCAGATTTGCATGTCGCTGGTAATGCCGCGCTTCAAGACGATATTTTCCCACTTCAGGCGGCCAGGGATTTTCATCACCACCTCGACCCCTTTTTCGTTTACCACTTTATGCTCGATCACCTCTTGCTCGGAACCAAGGCCGGAAACCTCGGAAAAATAACCGGTTACCTGCCCTTGCACTTCCACAGCAAAATGAAATCCAACAAGGGGATCTTCACGTGCAGTATCAACTGATGTAGCCATATCACACTCCTTATTTCAGGTTAGCCGCCCTATTCGGCGTTCGGTCCGGCCCATTGGCTGAGGCGGAAGATCACAAATTCGGCCGGCTTAACAGGCGCCATGCCAATTTCAATGATCAACTGCCCCAAATCACGGATTTCCGGTGGATTGAGTTCGTCATCGCACTTTACATAAAACGCTTCGTCTTTGGTCGAACCAAATAACGCGCCGCTCAACCAAATCGTGCTGAGGAAGGAAATTGCGTCGCGCCGCACCTTGGCCCACAGCGAACGATCATTCGGCTCGAAGACCACCCACTGCATACCGGTCTCCAACGACGCGCCCACCACAATGAACAAACGGCGGACGTTGATGTACCGCCAGGAGCCATCGCTGCTGAGGGTACGCGCGCCCCAAACACGGATGCCGCGCCCAGGGAAGGAACGAATGCAGTTTACGCCCAATGGATTGAGTGTGCCTTGCTCGCCCTTTGTCAGGTTCAGTTCAACACTCAGCGCGCCCTGAACGACTTCGTTGGCCGGGGCTTTGTGGAAGCCAACCGTGCCATCCACCCGGTTGTAGATGCCTACGACATGGCCACTGGGAGGCATGAATTTGGTGGTTTGCGGGCTGTCGCTCAGATCGGCGACCTGCACCCAGGGGTAATACATGGCCGCAAAAGAGGTATCGAAATTGACGTACATACGCCATTCTTTGGCCTGCTGGGCATTGAGTCCGGGAGGCGTATCCAAGATAGCGAAGCGGTAACGCAGGCGTTCGCAGTCGGCAATGATGGCGGTTTGCACAGCCTTGATTTTTTCTTTGAAGGCATCTGAGCCGTCGTAGCCGGCCATCAAGTCCGGGCACAAGATGAGGCGTACATCATCCAAGGCCTCCAATCCGGCCAGACCTGTGCGCGCCTGCACGTCGCCGATGAAATCGGCGGCGGTAATGGGCTGCGATCCGCCACCGGAGAGCGTGTACACGCCATCAGCCGGGTTTGCCGTGCCGGTGTCGGAGATGGTGACAGACTCAAAATCGACATCGCCGACGAAGTTTTCACCTTTTTTCATGGTGAGGCCGGTTCTGGCGTCGCTGCCAACCGACATGGTGAAGGTTTCGCCTTCGTTTTTGATGGTTACTGTCAGCGCGTTGCCGCCCTCGCCGGCGACTTTGGCGGTGGCTGTTAGCCCTTTGCCTTTGCCGCTGGACGGGGGAATGGCTACCGATGCGGCCGTTGCGCCATCTTTGTCCTCGCGCAGGGCGCGAAGGCTGGTGATGTAGCATGGGCCGCCGCCATTCATGAAATACCCATAAACGGCATCCGGCAGGTACGCGCCGCTGATGAACCCGCCAAACACATTTTGGAATTGGGTCCAGTTGGTGACCAGGGTGGCCTTGTTGAGAACAGATTGACCGGGAATGCGATTGCCGGTTTCGGGGTCGATGGTTTTATAGCTGGCTTCGGCGGTGATACCGACGAAGGCAGCCATGGATGCACCAGCGGCCTCGATAGGCTTACTGCCACGGTCAACTTCTTCAACATAGACGCCTGGTGTTACATAAGTTGCAGGCATTTTCATTCTCCTTGGAAAATATGGTACTTAGAGACATTGGGATGCAAAGAGATTTTTGACATCCGTGCCTCCACGGTGATCGTTTTGTGCGCCCCACGGTTGGGGATTGGACTGCAGGCGCAAACCATGTCGGTTTCAGGGAGGGGCGCGATTTTGGTAAATTTGCTCATGGGAGAGCAGTTTGTAGGAAACAGGCTCGCGGGAAACGTGCATGGTGGTCCTCGCTAATTTGGTCAAAAAACTGATCAAAGATCAATATCGTAATCTTCTGCCGGGATGGTGATTGGTTTTTCGATGGGCTGCGCGTCGGGCGGCCATACAATCAATGTGTGCGCGCCTTGGGGGACGCTGCCGAGGATGTAGATGCCTTTTTGATTCGAAGTGGCGACAAACCCGGTGCCTTTGATGGCAATGCGCGCATCGGCCAGGGGTTGGCCGGCCTGGCGGATTTGGCCGCCAAGGTAGGTAACGGCCGTTTCTGTGCCGGGGTACAGGCTGGGGTAATCGGGCAAGGTGGCGGTCTGGCCGGTGCGCAGGGTCCAGGTGCGCACGGCCGGGCCGGTCACTTCGGCCCAGGGGTCTACAGCGATGGTGAGAAGATAGGAAATAGACGGCCGTACCTCATTATCCAACGACCCCCACAACTCAGCCGGGTTGGTCAGCCGGTCGTGATTGGCCATGCGCGCCATGATGTCAAAAGGCTGGCCAACTAAATCACCCTTTAGCCTGGCGCGGGGCAAAAGCGGAAAGCGAAACAACGCCATCAGGCAGCGAGACAAGAGGCGGTGTTCGTCTTGCGGCTCGGAAGCCCAGGCGGTGATGACGTAATGACAATCCATGCGAAACGGGGTTCGTTTTTGCGAGACGGAGGAACCGAGACGGCCGTTCTGGTCTACCATGCGCTCCCATTGATGCTGCCGGAGTTGATTGTTTTCACGCACGTCATAGAGGAAAAAATTGAGGGTCGGGCGAGACAAGCGCGCACTCCACCCCCGCGTGGGCTGGTCAAATTTCACGTCAATTTCGCCATTCTTAATAGGAAGTTCTGCGATCACCAACTGTTCGATGGTTTGATCTAAATCCGCAATCATGCGCCGCTCCGCTAAGAGTAGTTTTTAGGGAATGTCTCGCCGCCGCCGCAGCCAGTCAGAATCAACTTCCAAACCTAAGCCGCGTAGATAAGGCAGCATGAACTGCTCGATTTCGTCCAGGCTATAAAAGTTGTATTGGTCGCCGCTGAGGACATGGACAACCTGACCGCGCCAACGGGAAACGGCCGTGCCATCTCCGTCGTCAGATGTCCAAATTTTCACAATGAACGATTCGCTGCCCGTTTCAAATAAATCCATTACTGCGCTCGTTTTTGTTGCCGCAGCCAGTCCGAAACCCAATTCACTGCATCAAATGGATTCGTGGCAGGGTCATCGACAGTAAACAGACTTTGGGGAAGATAAAGTGACATCACCTCCGAAATAGCGAGAAAATCGGGCAAAAAATGACGTTCACCACTGGAGACATGCTCAATCAACCCGCGATACTCTGGCTCGAATTCCTCTAAATCGTTGTATTCGCACCAAATTCTGATGATAAAGGTATCTTCGGTCACAGCCACTCCCAATCATCGCTATTGAGCATGGAGGATATATACCACAAAGAAATCACCGAAATGTCACGGCCGTATCACAAAAGTATCAACGGCCGTGACACTTGTTTGCCCTTCAGCCCGCCAGCCCTCTATAATCCAGTCAACCCTGCTCCACAAACGAGGCAAATCATGGCCCAAAAAGACGCGCAAACCGAACTCTGGCAGTTGAAAACGGCCGTGGCCTACCTGGCCGCTCACCTCGACCAGGGTGTCAACCACCTGGATGACATGAGCGGGAAAATCATCGCTCGCGCCCTCACCGAAATCATGCAAGAAGTCGTCTCCATGCCACGCTCCACCACCGAGGAAGACCTCGACCAATTCACGGCCGATGTACTCTCCGGCACAGAAACCATGCAGCAAGAACTGGCCGGCCGCTGGCAAGAAGATTTGCAGCCTCTCATGGATCGCGCCCAACAGAGAGCCGCCGAATTGGACCATACACTGGGGGAATTCACCCCGCTCAGCGTCAGCGGCCAACTGTGGGGCGCGATTTGCCTGAAATGCCTGCGCTGGGTCACCATCAGCCCGCACCAGGCTGGCGGCCAGGTGATATTAAACCGATGTACAGGCTGGCTGGTCCGCTAATTTTCACTGCCCCAACCCATATTTATGAATCCGCAGCGACAAACCCTCAGGTTTGCTCATGAAAAATTACATCTTTACAAACCCAAACCCTTAAGGTCTTCTCAGAGAAACCCAAACAGCTACAGAATTACTCCAAATTAGTCTAAATTTCCTCATTTATTTGTGGCAATAAATGAGGCATGAGCCTATAATGCCTCGTTTTGTTTCACGCTGATGTAAACACCGGGTCATTGAAAAGCAACCGGGACAATCTCCATTGCAACGCCATGAACCAAAAATAGTCCATGACGTCCGACACCGGAGCAGTGTTTTCAAGCTGTCTTTGACCTGAGATTCTAAAAAAGGATTACGCTTATGAATAAACAACGAGATCTCATCTGGCTGGCGATCATCATTCTGGTGGTTGGTGGGGCCGCCTGGGTAGTTTTTAGCGACAGCTACCCTGTGCAACGCGGCCTGGATTTACAAGGTGGGTTACAAGTCCTGCTAGAGGCCGACGTTCCCGCCGATCAGGCCATCCCCCGCGATGAATTGGACACGGCGCGCCAAATTGTGGACCAACGTGTAAACGCTCTTGGCGTTACGGAACCGCTCGTCCAGATTGAAGGCGATCGCCGCATTTTGGTGGAATTGCCCGGCATTGAAGACCCGAATCAGGCCATTTCTCTAATTCAGGAAACGGCTTTGTTAGAGTTTATTGATACCGGCACCCAATCTTTACCCGCCGGGACGTGTGTCCGCACCTCCCTGAATAACGGTCCGTCACGCTGCGAACTACCGCCCGGCGCTCCTATTGACACACCGATTGCGAACCCGGCGCCAACTTATGAAACCGTTATGACAGGCGCGGAATTAAAGCTGGCCCAATCAGAACGAAATCAGGCAAACCAATATTACGTTTCTTTTACCTTAAAGCCCGAAGAGACGCAGTTTTTCGCCGATTACACGCGCCAAAATCAGGGGCGTTTCCTGACCATCGTGTTTGACAAACAAGTTATCTCCAGCCCGCGAATCAGCGCCATTATTTCTGGAGGCAGCGGCACGATAACCGGCAATTTTACTCTGGAAGAAGCACAAAAACTGGCTTTGCAACTGCGCTTTGGCAGTTTGCCCATCCCGCTGCGCATTGAAAGTACGCGGCTGGTTGGGGCCACGCTTGGCGAGCAGTCGGTAAACGCCAGCATCCGCGCCGGTATTGCCGGGGTGATCATGGTGCTGTTGTTCATGATTGGCTACTATCGCCTACCCGGTGTACTCGCGGCGATTGCCCTTCTGATTTATGCGCTGCTGAATTTTGCCGTGTTTGAGGGCTTGCCGGTCACACTGACCCTGCCGGCTATCACCGGTTTCTTGCTTTCGCTGGGCATGGCCGTGGACGCAAATGTGCTGGTGTTTGAGCGCATGAAGGAAGAATTGGCGCGTGGCCGTAAGGTGAGCGAGTCGGTTCATTCCGGTTTTCAACGCGCCTGGACATCGATTCGAGATTCGAATATTGCCACGATGGTTATTTGTATCATTTTGTGGTCGTTTGGCCGCAGCTTTGGCGCGAGTGCAGTGCAAGGTTTTGCCATTACACTGGCAATTGGGGTGGCCATTAGCATGTTTACGGCCGTTCTCATCACCCGCACATTTGTCAATTTAGTCATCGGCGGGACTTCCGACTGGATGGCACAGCATCGCTGGCTGTTAGGAGCTTAAATCATGTTTGAAAACTTTGTTCAAAAACGACGTTACTACTACATATTTTCCGGCGTTGTGATCGGCCTGGGCATGTTGGCCATGATCTTCTCCTTCACCACCTCAGGCAAAATCTTTCCGTTAGGCGTCGATTTTCTGGGCGGCAGCCGCTTTGAAATCCAGTTCGACCAATCCGTAACCGAAGATCAGGTGCGCGAAGTTTTTACCCAAAACGACATTACAAATCCGGCGATCACCGCCTTACGCGGCCAGGATTTATCGAACGCCTGGCAAATTCGCACTGAATTTGTGGATGCGACCAAAGCCCACTCTCTGGAAACCGCGTTGACCGCCCTGGCGCCGCTGGTTCCAGGCACATTCTCGGTGACAACCGTCAGCCCGGCCGTGGGGAAAGAAGTCACCAGAGCCGCGCTGGCGGCCGTTCTGGTGTCCGGCGTGGTAGTGCTTTTTTACATCATGTTTGCCTTCCGCCAGGTACCCAATTCGTTCCGCTATGGAGCCTGCGCGGTTATCGCCATGTTCCACGATTTGTTTGTCATTTTTGGCTTTGCAGCCATCATGGGCATGATCTCAGGCTGGGAAGTGGATGCCTTGTTCCTGACCGGGGTCCTGACCGTGGCCGGTTTTTCGCTGCAAGACACCATCGTGGTGTTCGACCGCGTCCGCGAGAACAGCTCGCGCAAACGCAGCGGCTCGTTTGAGGCATTGGTGAATCGCTCCGTGCAGGAAACGATCAAACGTTCGCTGATTACCCAGTTGAGCGCGATGTTCGTTTTGCTGTCGATTTTGCTGTTTGGCGGCGAGTCGATCAAGCCGTTCATCGCCGTGCTGTTCGTGGGTTTGCTGAGCGGTACGTACAGCTCTATCTTCACGGCCGTTCCCCTGCTCGTTTCCTGGGAAGAAGGCGAAATCCCCCTCATTTCTAAACCTGCGTAAGGAACTGGTATTTTGAGGATAAAAAAAGACGGCCGTTTCTCGCGAGAAACGGCCGTCTTTTTTTGTCTCAGCTCTCAGCTAAAAAATTGCTGCTATTTACTGCCTACGCGAAATTATTTGCCGAATTTTTGCCGCAGCAGCGCCACCAAAGTTGGTTGGCCAATTTCTTGAAGCTCATACCGGACACGTTGGTTGGGCAGTTTGATGTCGATAATTTTGGCCAGATCGATTGGCGTGGCCACGATGACCATATCGCAGGGAACATTGTTAATCGTTTCTGCCAGATCGGCCATCTGCTCACGGCCGTAGCCCATAGCCGGTAAAACAGCGCCGGTTGAGGGATATTTCTGGTAAGTTGCGGCAATCGAACGAACCGCATACGGGTGGGGATCAACTATTTCGGCGGCATCGAAATACTGAGCCGCCACCACGCCTGCCCCATAAGCCATCTCGCCGTGGGTCAGCGTGGGACCATCTTCCACAACCAACACCCGCTTGCCCCGAATCGCCGCCGGGTCATCCACAAAAATGGGCGAGGCGGCTTTAACGATAACGGCCGTGGGGTTCACCTTGCGGATATTCTGTTGCACAGTCACGACGTTGGCATTATCGGCCGTGTCCACCTTGTTGATGACCACAATGTCGGCCAGGCGCAAATTCGTTTCGCCCGGGTGGTAACGCAGTTCATGACCCGGTCGATGTGGATCTGTGACCACAATATGCAAATCAGAAACGTAAAAAGGCACGTCGTTATTGCCGCCATCCCAGATGATCACGTCGGCTTCTTGCTCTGCCTGCCGCAAAATCGCCTCATAATCAACGCCGGCATAAATCACAGCGCCGCGCTCCACATACGGCTCGTACTCTTCACGCTCCTCAATGGTGCATTCGTGGCGCTCCATATCCTCGTAGCTGGCGAATCGCTGCACAGCCTGCGCCGCCAGGTTGCCATAGGGCATGGGGTGACGGATGGCTACCACGCGTTTATAGCCCAATTCGTTCTGTAATATCTCTAAAATCCGACGAGAAGTCTGGCTTTTGCCACAACCTGTGCGCACGGCGCCAACCGATACCAGCGGTTTGCTGGAGGCGATTTGCGTCTGCGCCGGGCTGAGAAAACGAAATCCCGCTCCGGCGGCCAGCACTTTGGAGGCCAAATGCATAACATATTCATGCGACACATCGGAGTAAGAAAAGAAAACATCGTCGACTTTTTCGGATTTGATCAATGCAGGTAAATCGCTTTCAGGATAGATTGGGATTCCGGCCGGGTACAACTCGCCCGATAATTCCGGGGGGTAGCGACGGCCGTCAATGTTCGGGATTTGTGTGGCCGTAAATGCGACTACACGATAATCCGGGTTGTTACGAAAAGTTGTATTGAAATCATGGAAATCACGACCGGCAGCGCCGGCAATGATCACACGCCGTACAGATTGACTCATGGATACTATTCTCCTAGAAAAGTGGGTTTATGGGGAATCTAACAGATGGATAGGTTCATCGTCATGATGACGTATCATCAGGGTGATGATAACAGCAATTCCCCGAATTGCCAGATTTTTTATTCCGCCCACGTATCGCCCGCCTGGCTTCCAGTGGTCACCTCGCTTCGTACTTCATAATAAACGTTTCGTCTCGTCGGCGCGGAAACCTTGCTGGATATTCCCAAAAGCGCGGTAAGAACGCTGCGGCTACAAGGAAAACTCGACATTATTTTGTAACAATGACCTTAGCCATTCGTATAGGTATGGATTTCCACGCCAAGATCATTTATTATGTTGATTGATATTTGATCTTATGAAAAGTAATGCTATAATGCCTATAAATTTTTACTTACATAATCTTTTAACAACGACCTTTCCGCCAACGGTCGTTTAGACCCAGGAACTCAATACATGTTGGATAGGCCGCAATAAGTCACTCAAACTGTCTTGTGGCAATCATAAGCGTGGAAAGCCCACGTCTTTCTTGTTGGCTATACGCAAAACGAGCCGATCTGGGCCGATAGGAGTGGTTGGCGATGGAAGAACAATTACAAGACTTTCTCGATTACCTGCAACAAGAGTACAAATATTCAAACAACACAACTGCGGCTTATAAAAATGATTTAAGCCAATTCATGATCTTTTTAGAGAACGGCCGTTTCCAAGTTGAACAATGGGCCGATGTGACTGCGCCTATTGTCAATGCCTATGTCACCTTTATGAAAGACCAGGCATACGCCTCCTCCTCGGTGGCCAGAAAGGTAGCGGCCGTAAAATCATTTTTTAACTACCTTTTTGCTCGTAATCTGATCAGCGAAAATCCTACAACCAATATCGATTCACCTAAAGTAAAAAAACGTTTGCCCAAAACGTTAAATTCTGAAGACATCGAAAAGCTGTTGTTGGCCCCCCGGCAAAAAAAATCACCCAAACACCTGCGCGACACAGCGCTGCTTACCATGCTATACAGCACCGGGATGCGGGTTACTGAAGTGGTGTCGCTGGCAGTGGACGACGTGAACCTGGACGAAAATGTTTTGTTTTGTCAGGGAAAGGACGAGTCTTCGCGCGAACTGCCCCTTGACAAAGAAACAAGCATGGCTATTGATGAGTATCTGGCAAACGGCCGTCAATACCTCGTTAAAAACAAAGACGAAAACGCCCTCTTTCTCAACCACCGCGGGCAGCAACTCACGCGCCAGGGATTGTGGCTCATCATCAAAGCGTATGCCAAAAAAGCCAAACTCAGCGGCGAAGTGACCCCGCATACCCTGCGGCACAGCTTCGCGGCGCACAAGCTAGAAGGCGGCTCGGATTTGCAAGAGGTGCAGCGCCTGTTAGGCCATGCCAATATCTCCACCACGCAAATCTACACCCAAATTTCCGCCGAAGATGAAATTGGCGAACACCCGTCAACCGAAACAGCGTAACTTCTCATGATAAACAACCCTGAACCCTCCATACAAACGGCCGTAGACGCCATCCGCCGCCGCACGCAATACACACCAAAAATCGGCCTGGTTCTTGGCTCTGGCCTGAGCGATCTGGCCAACGCTTTGCAAGCCGCAGACACCATCCCCTACGAAGAAATCCCCGGCTGGCCAGCGTCCACTGTCCCTGGTCACAGCGGGAAATTGGTGATTGGGCAGCTACAAGGACAAACCGTTCTGGTGCAGCAAGGACGCGCCCATTTTTATGAAGGCTACTCCCAGGCCCAGGTGGTATTTCCGGTCCGCGTGATGCACGCTCTGGGCATTCAAACGCTGATTGTCACCAACGCAGCCGGCGGTATCAACCGCTCGTTTAGCCCTGGCGACCTGATGCTGATCAAAGACCACCTCAACTTTGTGGGCATCGCCGGCAGCAATCCGCTGCGCGGCCCAAATGATGATCGAATCGGCCCGCGTTTTCCGGACATGACCCAGGCGTATGATCCCGGTTTGCGCCAAATGGCTCAGGCCACGGCCGTTTCCCAAAATCTAACCCTCCACGAAGGCGTCTACGCCTACGTCGCCGGTCCCAGTTTCGAGACGCCGGCCGAACTGCGCTTCTTACACGCTGTCGGCGCAGACGCAGTGGGCATGTCCACTGTGCCAGAAGTGATTGTCGCCCGTCATGCCGGGATGCGCGTGATGGGCATTTCGTCGATCACCAACAAGGCTATTTTGGACCCCACGCCAGAGGCCGTTGTCTCTCATGAGGAAGTTTTGGAAACGGGCAAATTAATTGTCCCCAGACTGACACAATTACTGTATGGCATTCTGCCGCAGCTCTGATGGCCGCCAAATGCGCCAGGGGTTAGGATGATGATGACGGCCGTTACGCAAAAAACGGCCGTTTTTGATCCTCTCCTCGGAAGGTATGACTCAGATTAACGCCAGACAGCAAATCAACCAATTTTAGCGATCACGGATACAATCACACGCGATGGAACAAGTCTATGTCTTCATACTCCGCAACGACATCTGGATCTATTTCCTGTGCGCTCTAGGCATTTTCTGGTATGGGAGTCAGTACCTGCAGGCTCGCCACATTTTGCAGCGCGCCGTATTTGGGTTGGAACGTGAGCGCGGCACGCAAAAACGGAACACAGCTCTTTTCTTTTTAATCGTTTTTGTGGGATTGGCCGGCAGCGTTTACTACGTCAATGCCAGCATCGCCCCCACCCTGCCGGCCGAACTCCTAAAACCGCCAACGCCAACGCCAAACATTTTTGCCACACCACTTTCGTCGCCCACGCCTTTGGGAACGGCCGAAATCCGCCCGCCAGAGCCCACGCCGGTGCTTGTCCCAACCATCACCCTCGCCAGCCAACCGGCGGGAATTGCCACGCAGCCCGGCAGCGCGCCAGAAGCGACGAACGCCCCTGCCGGACCGCCCACCCCGGACGGCCCTACGCCAACGCCGTTTCTCGACTGTACAGTAAACCTGAACATTAGCGAACCAGCCA
>WBZM01003316.1_pt1 | contig 12634 bp, 13 predicted proteins | sample 5204271 | NCBI WGS metagenome assembly WBZM01 (sample SAMN12344346, study PRJNA552823) | activated sludge metagenome | biome: Activated sludge suspended growth; feature: Nitrification reactor; material: Wastewater; isolation source: activated sludge from nitrification reactor of wastewater...
GCGGACGATTTGCGACGATGATAGCGCGCTTTCGCCACAGCTTCGCGGCATGGCGCTGCGCCGCGCCCCAGGCGTGCCTGCCCGCACTCCTCACATTTTCCTGACTTAACTCCGATTTTTCTGGCAATCCGCGCGGGCGTTTTCTATACTGTTCGGAAAATAAAGGAAAACGGCCATTCGAGCGAGGAGACATAGGATGGAGCTATACGTCGCCGGCCAGTTGCCGGAAGCGCTGTTGGTCGGCGTGCCCGACATCGACCAGCAGCACGAGGAAATTTTCAACCGCATTTCGCTGCTCAAGGCGCAGTGTCTGGAAAGCGGCTTTGCCGCGGTGGAAGGCTTTGCCGACGTGCTCGAGCTGTTTGCCCAGCATTTTGCCACCGAGCAGATGCTCGCCGAGGAAGCGGCGATCGACTTCGGCGAACACGCCAGCATCCATCAAGATACGCTGCGCATTCTGTACAAGGCGCTGAGCGATGCGCTCGCCGGCGACCAGGACGTCTATTCGCTATTGCGCTACGCCGAATACTGGTTTGAGCGCCACATCGGCGAGGACGACCGTTTGTTCGCCAGCGCGCTGTCGGCAGCCAACGGCCGGCACACCAGCCAGCAACGGCGGCCGCTCAGTTCGTCCTTTTCGGCGCACGCCTGACGGCAACCGGCGCAGCACTGGGCGCCGGACGGCGCGGTGGCTGCGATTGCGCCTTGCGCTCTGCGCTCCCTGGGGCGGCGGCCCGAGTGTTGCCCGCAGGCTGAAAAGCCGGCACGAGTTGCTGCCGTCCGCTGCCAATGAGGTCGGCCCGCCCCATACGGCGTAGCGCTTCGCGCAGCAGCGGCCAGTTGTCGGGGTCGTGGTAACGCAGAAACGCCTTGTGCAGCCGGCGCTGCCGGCCTGAGCGTATGCGCTCCACCGTCTCCGGACCCCGGCTCAGCTTGCGCAAGGGGTTCCTGCCACTGTGGTACATCGCGCTGGCGAGCGCCATCGGTGTGGGTAGGAAGGTCTGCACCTGATCGAGGCGGAAGCCGTTGCGCTTCAACCACAAGGCCAGATTCAACATGTCCCGATCGCTGGTTCCCGGATGAGCCGCGATGAAGTACGGGATCAGATACTGCTCCTTGCCCGCTTCGCGCGAGAACTTTTCGAACATCGCTCTGAACCGGTCGAAGGAAGCGATCCCGGGTTTCATCATGTGCGCCAGCGGACCTTCTTCGGTGTGTTCAGGCGCGATCTTCAGATAGCCGCCGACGTGGTGCCTGACCAGTTCGCGCACGTACTGCGGGTCACCAACGGCGAGATCGTAGCGCAGACCTGAACTGATCAGCACCTTCTTCACTCCGGGTAGGCTGCGCGCCTGACGGTAAAGTTCGATCAGCGGCGTATGGTCGGTGTTCAGGTTCTCACAGATGCGCGGAAAGACGCACGACAGTCGGCGGCAGGCGGCTTCGATGCGCTCATCCCGACAACCCAGACGGTACATGTTGGCGGTCGGCCCGCCGAGATCGGAAATCACCCCGGTGAACCCGGGCGTGCGCTCGCGAATCTCGCCGATTTCGCGCACGATCGATTCCGGTGAGCGGCTCTGCATGATGCGTCCCTCGTGCTCGGTGATCGAGCAGAAGGTACAACCGCCGAAGCACCCGCGCATGATGTTGACCGAAAAGCGGATCATTTCGAAAGCGGGAATCTTTGCCGCGCCGTACGCCGGATGCGGCCGGCGTTGAAACGGCGCGGCAAAGACGCCGTCCAGTTCGGCCGTGCGCAGCGGAATCGGCGGCGGGTTGAGCCAGACATCGCGCTCGCCGTGCGCCTGAACGAGCGCTCGCGCATTGCCCGGATTCGATTCCAGGTGGAGGATGCGCGAGGCGTGCGCATAAAGCACCGGGTCTGCCGCAACCTGTTCGTAGGCAGGCAGACGAATCACCGTCCGCGCGCGCGCTGCCTGGCGAGCGCGAACGAACTCGATGCGGCTGACCGCGCTGACCAGCCGCTCGGCGTCCACCGAAGGCTCTTCGCCCGCGGCACAGGCGGCGCGGCGAGCGTCCGGATCGCTGGCGGACGCCGCATAGGGATCGGGCAGGCGGGCCGGCGGACCCGGCGTATCGACCTCGCTCGAATCGAGCTCCGACCAGTCGGCACCCGGCCGCCAAGCGCGCGCGACGACGAACGCGCTGCCGCGCAGGTCGCGAATCTCGCTCATCTTCTCGCCGGCGGCCAAGCGATGCGCGAGTTCGACGACGGCGCGCTCCGCGTTACCGAAGACCAGCAGATCGGCCTTGGCGTCGAGCAGCACCGAGCGGCGCACCTTGTCCGACCAGTAGTCGTAATGCGCGATCCGCCGCAGGCTGGCCTCGATCGAACCGATGACGACATTGACGCCGGGAAAGGCTTCGCGGCAACGCTGCGCATAGACGACGACGGCGCGATCCGGGCGCTTGCCCGGCACGCCGTCCGCCGTGTAGGCATCGTCCGAGCGCAGCTTGCGGTCGGCCGTGTAGCGGTTCACCATCGAGTCCATGTTGCCCGCGGTCACCCCGAAGAAGAGGTTCGGCCGGCCGAGCGTACGAAAGGCGTCGGCCGACTGCCAATCGGGCTGACTGATGATGCCAACGCGAAAGCCCTGTGCCTCGAGCAGACGTCCGATCAGCGCCATGCCGAAGCTGGGATGGTCGACGTAGGCGTCGCCGGTAACCAGAACCACGTCGCACGAATCCCAGCCGAGTTCCTCGACTTCGTCGCGCGACATCGGCAGGAAGGGCGCCGGTCCGAAACGCGCAGCCCAGAACTTGCGGTAGGAAAACAGCTCGCGCGGCTCACTCGCGCTGGCGAAGGCTGCGGCAGTCAATGCGCCTCGTCCCAGTTGCGCCCGGCACCGACGTCGACCACCAGCGGAACGCGCAGGCTGGCGAGTTCGCTCATCAGCCGCGGCAGTTCTCGGTGCAGCACGGGCAACTCGTTCTCCGGCACTTCCAGAACGAGTTCGTCATGCACCTGCATCAGCAGGCGCGTCTGCAGATGCTCGGCGTCGAGCCAGCCGTGTACGGCGATCATCGCCGCCTTGATCAGGTCGGCGGCCGTTCCCTGCATCGGCGCGTTGATCGCCGCGCGCTCGGCGGCCTGCCGACGGGCCGCTACCGGCGAGTGGATTTCCGGCAGCCAGAGCCGTCGGCCAAAGACCGTTTCGACGTAACCACGCGCTTTCGCCGTTTCGCGCGTCGTCGCCATGTAACCGGCAACGCCGGGATAGCGCGCGAAATAGCGCTCGATATACGCCTTCGCCGCGCCACGTTCGAGGTCGAGCTGGCGTGCCAGGCCGAAGGCGCTCATGCCGTAGATCAGTCCGAAGTTGATCACCTTGGCGACGCGCCGCTGCTGCGCACCGACCTCGGCCGGCGGCAGGCCGAAAATCTCCGCCGCGGTCGCCCGATGGACATCCTCACCCTGGGCAAACGCGTCGAGCAGGCGCTGGTCTTCCGACAGATGCGCCATGATTCGCAGCTCGATCTGCGAATAGTCGGCGGAAACGATGACGCTGCCCGGCGGAGCGACGAAAGCCGCGCGGATGCGCCGCCCTTCCGCCGTGCGCACGGGAATGTTCTGCAGGTTCGGGTCGTTCGAGGCAAGGCGGCCGGTGACCGCTACTGCCTGCGCGTAGCTCGTATGCACACGGCCGGTCGTCGCCTCGACCATCTGCGGCAACTTGTCGGTGTAGGTCCCCTTGAGCTTGGCCAGTTGACGCGCTTCGAGCAGAATCTTCGGCAAGGGATAGTCGAGCGCCAGTTCCGAGAGCACCTCTTCGTCGGTCGACGGCGTTCCCGTCGGCGTCTTCTTCTTCACCGGCAGGCCCAGCCGGTCGAACAGAATCTCGGCCAACTGCTTGGGCGAGTTCACATTGAACGGCTGCCCGGCAGCGGCGTGCGCCTTGCTTTCCAGATCGAGCAGACGCTGGCCGATTTCGCGGCTCTGCCGGCTCAACAGCTCGCCGTCGATCAGCACGCCGCTGCGCTCCATGCGGAAGAGGACATCGCGCACCGGCATTTCGATCTCCTCGTAGACGTGCCGCAAGCCGCTCTCGGCAGCAATCAGCGGATACATCACGGCGTGCAGGCGCAGGCACAGATCGGCGTCCTCGGCCGCGTATTCGCTCGCTTGCTCGATCGCCACCTGCGAGAAGCCGATCTGACGCGCGCCTTTACCGCAGAGCGTTTCGTAGGAAATCGTCGCCAGGCCAAGATGCCGGCTGGCCAGTTGGCCGAGATCGTGTCCACGTACGCCGTCCTTGCCCGCTTCGAGGACGTAAGACTGGAGCAGCGTGTCGTGCCGGACGCCGGCCAGGCGAATTCCGTGGTTGGCCAGCACATGTTGATCGTATTTCAGGTTCTGTCCGATCTTCGCGTGCTGCGCCGACTCCAGCCAGGGTTTCAGGCGCGCCAGAACCTGCTCGCGCGGGAGCTGCGCGGCAACCCCCGGATAGTCGTGCGCCAGCGGCAGGTAGGCCGCTTCCCCCGGCGCGACGGCGAACGACACGCCGACGATACGCGCCGCAAACGGATCAAGGCTGCTGGTTTCGGTATCGAAGGCGGTCAACGCGCACTGCTCGATCTTCGCCAGCCAGCGTGCGAAGCCGGCTTCGTCGACGATCGTTTCATAGGCGGCACGGTGCGCGCCGGCCTCGGCGGCTGCGGCGGGCGTGCGCGCCAGCGGCGCAACCGCCTGCGGCGCAGCGCCCCCCTCCCCGGCCGCCGCCGTACGCTCGACTTCGGCCAGCCACGAGCGCATCTCGAAGCGCTTAAACAGCTCGACCAGGCGTTTGTGCTCGAGCGAGCGAGGCTTCAGGTCGGTCGGCGCCACCGGCAAATCAACATCGTAGCGCACGGTCAACAGGCGCCGGGCAAGCGGCAGGAAGTCGAGCGCCTGGCGCAGGTTCTGCCCGACGACGCCGCTGATCTCGCCGGCAGCAGCGATCACTGCATCGAGCGAACCGTACTCGGACAGCCACTTGACGGCTGTCTTGGCGCCTACCCGGGGAACTCCTGGCACGTTATCGACGCTGTCGCCGATCAGCGCCAGATAATCGACGATGCGCGTCGCCGGAACGCCGAACTTGCCGAGCACACCGGCTTCGTCGAGTACCTCGTTGCTCATCGTGTTGACCAGCTTGATGCGCGCATTGACGATCTGGGCCAGGTCCTTGTCTCCGGTCGACACGACGACCTGCATCCCCTGCTCCGCCGCCTGCCTGGCGAGCGTCGCAATGACATCGTCCGCCTCGACGCCATCGATCACCAGCACAGGCCAGCCAAGCGCGCCGATCGCCGCGTGCAGCGGCTCGATCTGGCTCGCCAGATCGTCCGGCATCGGCGGCCGGTTCGCCTTGTACTGCGGATACCAGTCGTCGCGAAACGTCTTGCCACGAGCATCGAAAACGCACGCCTTGTACACCACATCGGTCGCCTCGCCGTCGTTCTCGAGCCGGCGCAGCATGCCGAGGACGCCATGCAGCGCGCCGGTCGGCTCGCCCTGGCTGGTACGCAAGTCGGGCAAGCCGTGAAAGGCACGGTAAAGATACGATGAACCGTCGACAAGGAGGAGCGTAGGCATGAACGGAGTGAACGATCTCGGTGAGCGAGGAATGGACCGCCGACCAGCCGGCAAACACCGACGACCAGCCTGGCCACACGCGGCGCGCCTTTGGCGACGCCAGGTGACATCGTGCGAGCACCGACAATTATGGCAGAGTTGCGCGCCGTGCTCGACAGGTTTGGCCTGAACCTGGGCGACGATCTGTACTACAATCGAAAGGCATTCGGCCCTCTTGCTGCCCGCCACCCAGCGCCGCCACCCGATCGATCTGCCGGAAAAACTCGCATGCTTCGCTACCCTTTCTCCCTTGCCGTCCTCAGCCTGCTGATGACGCCTGCCTTGGCGCAGAACGCTTCCGATCGGCAGCCACTACCGGTGGTCCCGCCCCCGCCACCCGAGATGGCACCTTTCGATGCGGCGCTCGAACCCGAGGTGACGATCCGCAAGCGCGAGGGTGATACCGTCGAGGAACACCGCATCAAGGGCAAGCTGTACATGATCAAGGTGACGCCGGAACACGGCGTTCCCTATATCCTGATCGACCGCCAAGGTGACGGCGTGTTTACGACGATGGACACGCCAGGCAGCCCGGCGCTCAGCGTGCCAATGTGGGTGATCGGCACGTTCTGACGGTCGGCGCCAACGGCGACCAGCACTACCCCGCCAACGTGGCGAGCTCCGGCGTGCGCCAGAGCATGCAGCACGCCGCGCGAGGCCAATTCCCGGCGCCAAGATAGGCATTTCCGATGGCGAGTTTCCCGTTCGCCGCGCCGGCTTTCGACGGCAAGAGTCGACGCGTTGTCGCCACCAGTGCGCTCGCCTGGATCAGGCAAGGTTGGGCGATCTATGCGGTCGATCCCGGAACCTGGATCGCCATCATGCTCGGCCTCCTGCCCATTTTGGCGGCGCTCGTGTTGCTCCCACCGATCGGCCACGTGCTGCTTATCGTGCTCACCCCGCTACTCGTGGGCGGCATGCTGTTCGCCTGCCGGCATGCGGCGCGCGAGCAGGCCGTGCGCTGGCGCGAACTGTTCGCCGGACTGCGGCGCAATGCGCCCGGTCTACTCGCGCTCGGCGCGCTCTACCTGGGCGGTGTGCTGCTCATCGCGGGTGCACTCGCGCTGTCCGGTGACAACCTGGCCGGCATCCGGCCGGAAGCCGCACGCGCGCTCAGCGGCGCTCGCACGCTCGGCCCGATCGGATTGCCATCGCTGCTCGTCGCGGCAGTACTGCTGCTGGCAACCGGATTTGCCCCGGCGCTGGTGCTGTTCAACCGCTTGCCGCCGCTCCGGGCGCTGAAAGCCAGCGTCAGCGCCAGCCTGAAGAACCTGCCCGCCCTGCTCCTCCTGGCGCTGCTCGGCAGCCTTCCCTGCCTGGTTGCCGCCCTTCCTTTCGGCCTCGGTTTCATCTTTCTCGGTCCGGTCGTCGCCGGTTCGATGTATGCTTCCTACCACGACATCTTCCTCGGCGACTGAGCGCCGTTTGGCAATCCGATCATGCAAGCATTGACTCTTCCCGCTCGACACGGCTGGCGCTGGCTGGCCGATGGCTTCCGCCTTTTCCGCAAGAACCACGGCATGCTCGCTTTTCTCGTCGTCAGCTATTGGCTGCTGATGGCCGTGCTCAACCTGATCCCGTGGCTCGGCACGGCGGTTACGACCCTGTGCATTCCAGCCTTTTCGGTCAGTCTGATGAACGCCTGCCGCAATATCGAGCGAGCAGCGCCACTTTCCCCGCAAATTCTTTTTTCAGGCTTCCAGAGCAACCTGCCGGCGCTGCTCACGCTGGGCGCCGTCTACCTGGTGGCCACGCTGTGCATTCTCGGCATCTCCTCGCTGGCCGATGACGGTGTCCTCCTGCGCCTGATGATGGCGGGCGAGAAGCCAACTCCCGAAGCGATCGCCGATGGCCGTTTCGTCCTCGCCAGCCAGATCGCGCTGCTGCTTCTCTGCCCACTGATGATGGCCTACTGGTACGCGCCGATGCTCGCAGCCTGGCATCGCTTTTCGCCCGGAAAAGCGCTCTTCTTCAGCTTTGTCGCCTGTCTGCGCAACTGGCGCGCCTTTCTCGTCTACTCGCTCGCCGTCGCCTTCGTCTGCATGCTGGCGCCGGTGTTCCTGCTCGGCCTGCTCGCGGTGCTGCTACAGGAAAGCAGCGCGCTGGTCAGTGGCCTGGTCGTCGTCGGCACCATCCTGGTCATCGCCCCGACCGTGTTTGCCAGTTTCTACGTCAGCTTCAGGGATGTCTTCGTCACCGGCAGCGATGCCTGAAGCGGATGATCGCCGACCGCTCGGCGTCTTCGGTGGCACCTTCGACCCGCTTCATTTCGGTCATCTGCGACTCGCCGAGGAGGCCTGCGAGCGGCTGCAACTCGCCGCAGTGCGCTGGATTCCCGCTGGCCAACCGGCCCTGCGCGGCTCGCCAAGGGTCAGCGCCGCGCAGCGCCTGGCCATGGTGCGTCTGGCAACTGCCGACAACGCGCGCTTTACCGTCGATTGCGCCGAAGCTGCAGTCAGCCAGGCAAGTTACACTGTACCCACACTCGAACGCTTGCGGCGGCCCGAGGTCTGCGGCGCGCAGCGACCCCTCGTCCTTCTGCTCGGCGCCGATGCTTTCCTCCGCCTGCCCGAATGGCATCGCTGGCAGTCGCTTTTCGCACTGGCGCACATTGCCGTCGCGCATCGACCCGGTTCCTCGCTGGCCGAACGCAGCCTGCCGCCGGCGCTCGGCGACGCCTGCCGCGAACGCTTCTCAACCGACGCTGCGCAGTTGAGCGACGCGCCGGCCGGCCGCGTCGTCCCCTTTGCGATGACCCCACTGGCCATCTCGGCGACGCAAGTCCGTGCGCTGCTCGCCGCTGGCGAAAGCGTGCGCTATTTGCTGCCCGACGCGCTGATCGCTTATATTCGGGCACATCACCTCTACACGGAGCGTTGATTCGCCGATGAATCTGATCGAACTGGAAAAGCTGGTCGTAGCTGCACTCGAAGACATCAAGGGACATGACATCGAGGTCATTGACACCAGCCGCCTGACCTCGCTTTTCGAACGTATGGTGATTGCCTGCGGCGACTCGCACCGCCAAGTGAAATCGCTGGCGCGCAATGTCCAGGAAAAGGTGCGCGCCGGCGGCGCGCATGTCCTCTCCTGCGAAGGCGAAGAGGTCGGCGAATGGATTCTTGTCGATCTCGGCGATATCATCGTGCACGTGATGCAGCCGGCCGTACGCAGCTATTACAACCTGGAAGAGCTCTGGGGCGGCAAGGGACCGTTGCGCGTGCGGCAAACCATGGCTGCAGCCGGCTAGCCAGCGGCTGCGCAAGGGATGAAACTCGCCATCCTCGCCGTCGGCCACAAGCCGCCCGACTGGGTGGCGCGCGGGTGCGACGACTATCTGCGGCGGATGCCGCGCGAGCTCGGCCTGGCGGTCATCGAGGTCAAGCCCGAGGCGCGTTCCGGCAAGACGCGCCAACAGCTTCTCGCGGCGGAAAAGACGCGCCTGCTCGCCGTTCTGCAAAACTACCCGCGCCTCGTCGTACTCGACGAACGCGGCACGGATCTGAGCACGCTGCAGTTGGCCGAACACCTTGAGCACTGGCTGCAGGGCGGCGACGACACGGCCTTCGTCATCGGCAGCGCGGACGGCGTCGACGAATCGCTGAAGCAACAGGCCAACGCCACGATCCGCCTGTCCAGCCTGACCTTGCCGCACGCGCTGGCACGTCTGATCCTGTGCGAGCAGCTTTATCGTGCCGTCAGCGTAATCCGACACCATCCTTATCACAGACAAGACTGATGCCGACCCGATCGCTGCTCCCGGCGCGCCTCTACCTGGCCTCGCGCAGCCCCCGTCGACGCGATCTTCTGCTGCAGATCGGGATCAGTTTCGATCCACTCATTTTCCGCCAGGCGCCGCGCGAGGATCACGAACTCGACGAAACGCCGCAGACCGGCGAGGATGCCGCGAGCTACGTCGAACGTCTCGCGCGCAACAAGGCCGAACACGGTTGGCGCATCGTCAAGGGGCGCAACTTGCGCCTGCAGCCCGTCCTCGCCGCCGACACGACGGTCGAACTGAACGGCCAGGTCATCGGCAAACCGGCTGACGCGGTCGCTGCCCAGGACATCCTGCACCGCCTTTCCGGCCAGACGCACCGGGTCCTCACAGCGGTCGCGATCAGCTTCCAGTGCCGGCTGGATACAGCACTATCGTGCAGCGAAGTGCGCTTTCGCACGCTCGAGGACGACGAAATACGGCGCTACGTCGCTACCGGCGAACCGATGGACAAGGCTGGTGCCTATGCCATCCAGGGTCGCGCTGCGGTCTTCGTCGAGCACCTCGCCGGCAGCTATTCGGGTGTGATGGGCTTGCCGCTCTACGAGACGGCACAACTGTTGAAGGCTTTCCAAAACCTCCCCACCCATCACGCCTGAACCGTCCTGCGAGCCTTCCGAGACGCCTGGCATGGCGCTGCCAGCAGAGGCCGCGCTGCTGGTGAAGAAATCTTGTAACGCTGCCGAGGCCGACCCAGCGCCCCCCGCCACAAGATTTCTTGAACGCCCAACCGGCTGTTCTGATTGGCTTAATTGCTCATATCTGGGGAAGCACGTGACAAGATGACATGGCCTCGGCACTGACCCGGCTGCTACAACTGGGACAGGACATCCGAGGAGGCACACATGAACAGTCCGACGAAGCGGCCATTGCATCCGCAACGCCAGCGCTCGTGTGCTTTCGGCAACGCTGCGTGAAATCCCTGCGCTGGTTTGGTACCGTGGTAGGCCCGTAACTACCGTTCGAGAGGCTTGGCGATGTCGTCTTTACCTGCAAGCGCCCCGCAACTGGCCGAAGCCGCGGCGGCGCTTGCGCAATGGCGGAGTACCCGCCTGCGCAGCACTCGCATTCTTGAGGATCTGTGGTCGCAAGCGACCGAACTCGCCGGGCGGTACGGTATCGCCAAGGTCGCCGTCGCCCTGAAGCTGGACTGCAAAAGTCTGAAGCGCCGCGTGAGCGCCAAGCACAGCGCCGACGACGCGCGGCACCCCCGTGTCATCGCGCTTCGTCGAACTCAATCTCGGGCTGCCGCTGGCGCCACCGGTTTGCGTTCTGGTGCTCACCGACCGAGCGGGCCGGGCGCTGCGCATCGAGCTGCCGCAAGCGACGGGCAACGAGGTCGCCGAGGTCGCGCGTCGCCTCTGGCAGGCCCCCCTTGCTCGCGCTGAACGCGCGCCGGCGCGTCTGGGTGGCTGCCGAGCCAGCAGATTTTCGTTGCGGCATCGACGGTCTCGCCCGAGGTGTGCGGCAGAAACTGGCCGAAGACCGGTTCAACGGCGGTGTGTTCGTCTTCTGCAATCGCCGGCGCACGGCGGTGAAACTCCTGGTCTATGACGGGCAAGACTTCTGGCCGCAGGAGTCACCGGGGAAGCTCCTTGCCCCGCACGCGCTGGCGGTCCTGCTCTCGGGAGGCGACTACGGCGCGGCCGGGGGGATCCCGGAGTGGCGATCAGTCGCCTGAGCGTCGACAATTCAGCCGGCAAGCAGGACTTCTGAAAGCCCGTCGTAAGCAAGCGCAACCGGGATACCGGAGGCGACCGTTCGCGAAAGGACTAGACATCGTCGCCGGTCTTTGGCGGAGTACCTTGGGTAGAAAGGCTAACTGCTGGAGGACTGAGAACAAAGCGTTCGAGTGGGTCAAGCGGGGGATACGAGAGACGGGAGCTGCCTGCCGAGGCTCTGGCGAGCATCCGCGCCGCTGCGGTCAGTGGCCGCCAGGACCCCCGCCCTGGCTCGAACCGTTCCCCGAAGCGGCTGCGCCGGGATTTCCGTCCTCTCATCGGAGCACGGCCATGAGCCGCAATCGGCCGCCGGCATCCCAGCGGAGGCGGCCTGGACAAACCCCGCCGCAGCGGATGGCCGTCCCGGTGCAGGAGATCGAGGCGATCGTCGAGAACAGCGGAGCCAGGCCATTGACCGAGGCCGAACAGGCGACCCTGAAGGCCGCGGTGGCCACCCTGGCGCGGATCACCGCCGAACTCGAAACGAAGGAAACAACGCTGGCCCGGTTACGGCGGATTCTCTTCGGCGCGCCGAGCGAGCGCACGGCCGAGGTGCTTGGCGCAGGGAAGGAGGACGAAAGGCTGTCAGCGGACACGCCGACCGATCCCTCCGCGGAAGGCGGCGACGAGATAGCCGCTGACCAAGCTCCTGGCTATGCCCGATCCCCGGAACCCGCGGGAGCAGAGCCCAAAAAGAAACGCCCCGGGCACGGTTGCAACGGCGCCGCCGATTATCCGCGAGCACCGCGTATTGCCGTCCCCCATGCAACCTTACGGCACGGCGATCCGTGTCCCATCGCCGATTGTAGCGGGCGGGTGTATGGGCAACGAGAGCCCGCGGTCCTCCTTCGCATCAGCGGCGTCGCGCCGCTGCTGGCGAAGGTCTACGCGCTCGAACGGCTGCGTTGCGGCTTGTGTGGGACGGTGTTTACGGCCGAGCCCCCGCCCGGTGTCGGCCAGGAAAAGTACGACGAGAGCGCTGCGGTAGTGATCGGGCTCCTCAAATACGGCTGCGGTCTGCCGTTTCACCGCATCGAGCGGCTGGAACGGGGTTTGGCCCTCCCGCTGCCGGCCGGCACGCCATGGACAGTCGTCTCAGGCGCTGCGCCGAGCCTCATGCCGGTCTTCGCCGAATTGGTGCGCCAGGCCGCGCAAGGAAGCGTGCTGTACAACGATGACACGGCGATGCGTGTTCTCGCCATGACGCAAGAGGCGCGCGCCGAAGCGCTGCCGGCCGGCGCCTCCGCCGATCGCACCGGCGTGTTTACTTCCGGGGTCGTCGCCGAGACGGCCAAGGGTCTGATCGCCTTGTTCAAGACCGGACCCTGTCATGCCCTTACCCTTCGCCAGATCTCCGCTGAACACCGTAGCGGTTTTTCGTTAGGGTTTCACCTATGGATCTGGCGAAGCGGCTGTGGGAAGGTGATGCGCTGGAATACGTTCGGGAGATGGCCGCACGTATCGATATGACTCGAACACAGTTGTCGCAAGTCGTCT
>WBZM01003317.1_pt1 | contig 12630 bp, 8 predicted proteins | sample 5204271 | NCBI WGS metagenome assembly WBZM01 (sample SAMN12344346, study PRJNA552823) | activated sludge metagenome | biome: Activated sludge suspended growth; feature: Nitrification reactor; material: Wastewater; isolation source: activated sludge from nitrification reactor of wastewater treatment...
AAAGCTGTACGAGAAGACTGGACGCTTTGCGGTCATGAACCGGAACAAGCGTGGCATAGCCATCGATCTCACACGGCCGGAAGGCGTGCGTCTCGCAAAGGCGCTTGCCGCGCGCGCGGATGCGGTCGTCGAGAATTATTCCGTCGAGGTGCTGCCGAAGCTCGGCCTCGCCCCCGCAACCCTTCGGGCGGAAAATCCGGGGCTCGTCACGCTGTCCATGTCGGCCTTCGGCGCATCCAGCCCCTGGCGCGAATGCCGCGCCTACGGCTCGACGCTGGAACAGGGCTCGGGGCTGCCGCACCTGCTCGGGCGTCCCGGCGACCCGCCCGTGATGGGCCATCCCGCCTATGGCGACCCGGTCGGCGGCCTCGCCGGCATGGCGGCGCTGATGGCGGCGCTGCTGCACGCGCGGCGCACGGGCGAGGGACAGCACATCGATCTGTCGCAGGTCGAATGCATGATGCAGATGGCTGGTCCGTGGATCGTGGCGCATTCCGCCGACGGAACGACGCCCCAACGCTCGGCGGCGCGCCATCCCGATCACGCGCCGAGCGGCATCTACGCTTGCGCGGGCGAAGACGCCTGGATTTCCATCGCCGTGACGAACGACGACGCATGGATGCGGCTCGCCAAGCTCCTTGCGCGACCCGATCTCGCGCGCCTCGGCGATCGCGCGGCCCGTCATGCCGCCGCACGGGACATCGACGCCGCGCTGACGGCGTGGACGCGCGCGCACGCGCCCGACGCGGCGATGCGCGCGTTGCAGGGCCTCGGCGTCGCCGCCGGGGTGGCGCGGCGCCCGCTCGACCTGCTCGAGGATCCGCATCTCGTCGCGCGGGACTATTGGCTGTGGGCGGAGCGCGCCTACATCGGGCGCCACGCGCAGCCGGCCGCCGCCGTGCGCGAGGCTGCCGCGCCCTACCCTGTCCGCTCGCCTGCGCCGACGCTCGGCGAATACAATCGCGCCGTGCTCGGCGAGATGCTGGGGCAGTCGGACGCCGCGATCGACGAGCTCGCGCGCGCCGGCGTGATCGGAGATCAACTCATCGTCGCCGGCGATGCGGAGCGCGGCGCCGCATGAGCGCGACCGCCGCGCGACATGCGGAGAGAGGCGCGCCGCAAGGGCGCCAGCCTCTGCTCGACGTGCAGGGCATGTCGATCTCGTTTGCGACCGCGGGCGGCCGGCTCGAAGCCACGCGGGACGTCACGTTTTCCATCTCGCCCGGCGAACGCATCGGCGTCGTCGGCGAAAGCGGCTGCGGCAAGACGGTCACCGGCCTTTCGCTGCTGCGCCTCCTGCCCGACGATGTCGCACACATTGCGGGCCGCCTCGATTTCATGGGCGTCGATCTCGCGACCTGCGGCGAGGAAGAGCTGCGCGACATCAGGGGCAAGCGCATCGGCATGATCTTCCAGGAGCCGATGAGCGCCCTCGATCCGGTGTTCACGGTCGGCGAGCAGATCGCCGAAGGCCTGCGCGCGCATGGCCGGATGAGCCGCGCCGAGGCGCGCGAACTGGCGCTCGCGGCGCTGCGCTCGGTCGGCATCGCCGCGCCGGAAAAGCGCTTCCACGCCTATCCGCATCAACTCTCCGGCGGCATGCGGCAGCGGGTGATGATCGCAGGCGCGATGATCTGCAATCCGCAATTGCTGATCGCCGACGAGCCGACGACGGCGCTCGACGTGACCGTGCAGGCGCAGATCCTGGAATTGCTGCGCGATCTCAGCGACCGCGCGCACATGGCGCTGCTGTTCATCACGCACGATCTTGGCGTGGTGGCGGAGACCTGCACGCGCATGTTGACCATGTACGCCGGCGAAATCGTCGAGGACGCCGCCGTGGACGCAGCGCTGGAGCATCCGCTGCATCCCTATACGTCCGGCTTGCTGCGCGCCTTGCCGCGGCTGAGCGCGCGCAGGGCCGCCCTGCCCTCGATACCTGGCCGCGTGCCCACCCTCGGACAGATGCCGCAAGGCTGTCGCTTTCGCCAGCGCTGCCCCTATGCGACGGACGGATGCGAGAAGGCGCAGACGCTCGAGGACGCGGGCGACGGCCGCCGCGTGCGCTGCTGGCGGTTCCGCGATCTTGCGCTTCCCGGGGTCGCCGCATGAGCGACGCCCGCGCGCCCACGCTCTCCGTGCGCGACCTGCGCATCGAATTTCCGGCCGCCGAACGCGGCGCGACGGTGAAGGCGGTCGACGGCGTCTCGTTCGACATTTTCAAGGGCGAGACGTTCGGCCTCATCGGCGAATCCGGCTCGGGCAAGACGACGATCGGCCGCGCCGTCGTGCATCTTGTCGCGCCGACGGCAGGCTCGATCCTGCACGACGGCGTCGACGCGGCGACCATGTCGGCGCGCGAATTCCGCGCCGCGCGGCGCGCCTGGCAGATCGTGTTCCAGGACCCGAACGCCGCGCTCAATCCGCGCAGCACGATCCTGACGTCCGTCATGGAGCCGCTGGCGATCGCCGGCGCCGGCGCTGCCGAGGATCGGCGTCGCGCCGCCTTGCAGGCGCTCGCGCGCGTCGGCCTGCCGGAAGAAATCGGCGAACGCTATCCGCACCAGCTCTCCGGCGGCCAGAAGCAGCGGGTCGTCATTGCGCGCACGCTGACGATGAAGCCCGAACTCATCGTTTGCGACGAAGTGGTGGCGGCGCTCGACATGTCCATTCGCGGCGACGTGCTCAACCTCTTCGCCGAACTGCAGCGCGAACTCGGCCTCACCTATCTGTTCATCACGCACGACCTGTCGGTGGTCTCGCATATCAGCGACCGCATCGCGGTCGCCTATCTCGGGCGGCTGGTGGAGCTCGGCCCTGCGGAGGCCGTGACGGAGGCGGCGATCCACCCCTATACGCGCGCCCTTCTCTCCGCCGAACCCGAGCCATTGCCGTCGCATATGCGAACGGGCGAGCGCATATTGCTGGAAGGCGAGATTCCGAGCCCGATCAATCCGCCGTCCGGTTGTCACTTTCGCACGCGCTGCGCCCATGCCGCCGATCTCTGCGCGCAGCGCACGCCGGAATGGCGCGAGATTGCGCGAGATCATTGGGCGGCCTGTCATTTCGCAGAACAATTCTGCAACGAGCAAACAAGGGCCGGCGAAAACGCCGGCATGGCGCAACAGGGAGGGTGACATGGGAGACGGCAAACAATTCGGCCGGCTGACACGACGCGAGGCGATGGCGCTGGCCAGCGCTGTGGGCGCCGCCGCGCTGATCGACACGTCCGCGCTCGCGCAGGGCGCGCCGAAAAAGGGCGGCGTGCTGAAAGTGTCCGCCAACGCCAATCCCTCGAGCCTCGATCCGCAGACGGGCGGCGCGGGCTCCGACCACACCATGCTCTATCCGATGTACGATACGCTGGTGGAATGGGATTACGAGACGCTGAAGCCGAAGCCCGGCCTCGCCCAATCCTGGTCGTTTCCGGATCCGCAGACGCTGGTTCTGAACATCCGCACGGGCGTCACCTTCCATGACGGCACGCCGCTCGACGCCGAAGCGGTGAAGTTCAATCTCGAACGCGCCAAGACCGAGCAACGCTCCAACATCAAGGCGGACCTTGCGACCGTTTCGTCCATCGAGATCACCGGTCCGAGCCAGGTGACGCTGAAACTGTCGCAGCCCGACGCCGCGCTGCCGGGCATTCTGTCGGACCGCGCCGGCATGATGGTCTCGCCGGCCGCCGTGAAGGCGAACGGCAATATCGACCGCAAGCCCGTCGGCGCAGGCGCCTATGAATTCGTGAGCTGGACCGACAACGAGAAGCTGGTCGTCAGGCGCTACGCGAAATACTGGCGCGCCAGCGAGCGCAATCTCGACGGCATCGAATTTGCGATCATTCCGGAAGTGGCGACCGGCGTACGCTCCGTCGTCGCCGGCCAGAACCATGTCGCCTACGCGCTGCCCGCGCGACAAAAAGCGGTGCTGGCGCGCGCCTCCAATATCCAGCAGGCGGCAGGTCCAACCGTCTATTGCGTGCAGATCTACTATAACTGGGGCAAGCCGCCGTTCGACGACATTCGCGTGCGCAAGGCGCTCAACCATGCTGTCGACCGCGCGACCTTCGTCAAGGCGACACTGGAAGGCGTCGGCGAGCCGGCGTTCATGAATCTCCCGTCCTCGCACTGGGCCTACGACGCCGATGTCGCGAAACTCTACCCGCACGATCTCGACAAGGCGCGCGCGCTACTGAAGGAAGCAAACGTCCCGCAAGGCTTCGAGCTCGATCTCATCGGCTACACCGACCAGGATTCGATCCGGCGCGAGGAAATACTGATCGAGCAATTCGCCAAGGTCGGACTGAAGGCGAAGTTCACCAACGGCTCGATCGCCGAAATGAGCGCCGCCTTCTTCGGCAAGGACAAGAAAGGCGCGGGGCTGCTGTCGGCATGGACCGGACGGCCGGATCCGAGCCTCACCTACACGCTGATGTATTCGAAGGATTCCTACTTCAACGCAGGCCGCGCCGACGCGCCGGCCGACCTGCCAGAGGCGCTGAAGGCGACGCGCCTCACCGAAAATATCGACGAGCGCAAGAAGGCCTTCTCGAAGGTGCAGCGCATCGTGATGGAGAATGCGCTCGTCTGCCCGCTCGCCTTCCAGTTCGAGCTGGACGCGCTTTCCGCCAAGGTGAAGGGCTTCAAGCCCAATCTCCTCGGCAAGCCCAAGTACGAAGGCGTCTGGCTCGAGAGCTGACCGGTGGCGCAGAATTCCGCGCTTCGCGTGATCGGGCGCCGCCTCCTGCAGGCGGCGCCGGTCATCGTGCTGGCCACCTTCATCGTCTTCGGCCTGCTGAAGCTGCTGCCAGGCGACGTCGCCGTGACGCTCGCCGGCGACAACGCCACCGATCAGCGCATCGAGGAAATCCGCAGGCTCTACGGTCTCGACCGCCCGTTTCTCGTGCAATACGGCGCATGGCTGTGGAAGGCGGCGCAGGGCGACCTCTCGCAATCCATCCTGTCCGGCGAGCATGTCGTGGCCTCGATCGCCCGCTGCTTCCCGCACACGCTGCTGATCGTCGCCATGGCGCTGGCGCTGGCCCTGATCGTCGGCGTGCCGCTCGGCGCCGCGGCGGCGGCGCGGCCCAACGGCCCGGTCGATCGCGCGGCGATGACGCTGGCCTCGGTCGGCATCGCCGTGCCGAACTTCTGGCTGGCGATGATCCTCGTCTCGCTGTTCGCGCTGCGCTGGAACATATTTCCCGCGACGGGCGCGACGGCGTTCTCGTCTTCGCCCGGCGACGCAATCTACCATGCGACGCTGCCGGCGCTGGCGCTGGCGGCGGGCGGCATGGCGGAAGTCGCGCGACAGACGCGCGGCGCGCTGCTCGACGTCATGAGCTCGCAATTCGTGCGCACCTTGCGCGCGAAGGGGCTGACGACATCGACCATCCTGTGGCGGCACGGGCTGAAGAACATCGCCGTCAACCTGCTGACCGTGACCGGCCTGCTGTTCAACCGCCTGCTCGCCGCGACCGTGGTGGTCGAGGCGGTGTTCGCCATTCCCGGCATGGGCGGCCTGATCGTCCATGCGGCGATCCAGCGCGACTTCACCGTGGTTCAGGGCGTCGTCTTCGCCATGGTGATCGTGGTCATATCCGTCAATCTCGTCACCGACGTGCTGTGCGCGGCCGTCGATCCGAGGATCGGGCGATGATCGCCGGCTTTCTCGCGTTTCTCAGGCGCGACGCGCGGGCGACGATGGCGATCGCCTATCTCACGCTGCTCGTGATCGTCGCCTTCGCCGCGCCCTGGCTCTCGCCCTATTCGCCGACGGCGCAGAACGTCAACGAGATGCTGCAGGAGCCGAGCGCCGCGCACTGGATGGGCACGGACGATCTCGGCCGCGACATATTGAGCCGCCTGATCCACGGCGCGCCGGCGACGATCTATGCGAGCTTTCTCGCCGTCGCCATCGCCATCCTGCTCGGCGTGCCGGTCGGCCTGCTCGCCGGCTATTTCGGCGGCTGGATCGACGACGTCATCTCGCGCACGATCGACACGCTCCTGTCCTTTCCGGCCATCGTTCTGGCCATCGCCGTGACCGGCGCGCTCGGCATCGGCCTCACCAACGGCATGATCGCCGTCGGCATCGTGTTCGCGCCGCAGCTCGCGCGGCTCGCGCGGGCGCGCACGCTGGTCGTGCGGCACGAGCTCTACGTGGACGCCGCCCGCTGCTTCGGCGCCTCGACGCCGCACATTCTCTGGCGCCATGTTCTGCCCAATACGGTGCAGCCCGTGATCGTGCAGGTGACGCTGCTGCTGGCGGCGGCGCTGCTGGCGGAAGCGAGCCTGAGCTTCCTCGGCCTCGGCGTGCAGCCGCCCAATCCGAGCTGGGGCGCGATGCTGGCGCGCGCCTATCAGACGATGGATGTCGCGCCCGAGCAGATGTATCCGCCCGGCCTCGCAATTCTTTTCACGGCGCTCGCCTTCAACGCGCTGGGCGAATCCCTGCGCGTGGCGCTCGATCCGACGCTCAAACGATAGGAGCGGACCATGACGCCCGAACAGACCTTCGCCCAAATGGTCGCGCAGGGCGACATCGCGCTCGACAAGTTGCGCGAATGCGCCGAGCGGACGCCGGACAAGACGTTCATTCACTATGGCGAAGACGGCGTGCGCCTGACCTTCGCGCAATTCGTCGACATGACCGACCGTTTCGCCGGCGGCCTGTTGGCGGCCGGCGTGACGCCCGGCGAATCCGTCAGCGTGCTGACGCGCAATTCGCTGGTCAGCGCGATCGCCATGTTCGGCATTTGGCGCGCGGGCTGCCTGTTCGCGCCGATCAACTTCAACTTCAAGGGACCGCAGCTTGCCTACCAGCTTGCCGACACCAGGCCGGCCGCGCTCGTCACGGATCCCTCCTTCCTCGACATCCTCGGCGAAATCGGCGCCGAGGCCTGCCCGCCGCGCCTCGTGATCCATACGCCCAAAGCCGGAGACCACGATCACACCGGCGCAACATTTCCTTCCGCGTTCGGCGCTGCGACGCTGCTCGACTTCGCGGCTCTCTGCGCCCATCGCGACAAGGCGCCGCCGGTCTCGCCCGGGCCGTTCGATCTCGCCAACATCGTCTATACGTCCGGGACCACGGGGCCTTCCAAGGGCGTCCTGCAGAATTTCCGCTGGATCAACCAGTACACGTTCTTTCTGCGCGCCTTCACGAGCGAGAACGACATCATCTACTGCGACCTGCCACTCTATCACGTGGGCGGCGCCTTTGCGCTGCTCGCGCGCGCCGTGTGGAAGGGCAATACGGTGGGGCTGTGGGATCGATTTTCGCCGACACAATTCTGGGAGCGCATCGCGGAAGTGGGCGCCACCTACGCCATCCTGCTCGACGTGATGACGCCCTGGCTGCTCGGCGCGCCGCCGAACGAAAAGGATCGCGCCAATACGCTCTCGATGGCGCACATGCAGCCGCTGCCGCCGAATCATCGCGAAGTGGCGACGCGTTTCGGCATCGACTTCGTCACCGCCGGCTTCGGCCAGACGGAATCGGGGAATCCCTTCGTCGGCATGATCGACGAACTCGGCGACGACGAAGGCGCGCCGGCGTCCTCGCGAAAGGGATATTCCAAGGCGCGGACGCGCGAACTCTGCAACGAACTCGGCGTGCTCGTCGTCGATGGCGGCGGCAAACTTCCGACAGGCTTCATGGGCAGGCCGTCGCCGCTGCTCGAGGTCGCGATCCTTGACGACGACGACAACAGATGCGCGCCGGGCGTCGTCGGACAGCTCGGCATCCGCCCGCGCTTTCCCGGCCTGCTGCTGCAGGAATATTTCCGCAAGCCCGAGGCGACGCTCAAGACGTTCCGCAATCTCTGGTTTCACACGGGAGACGCCTGCGCCGAAGTCCCGGACGGCTCCGGCGTCTATCGCTTCGTCGACCGCATGGGCGGGTTCTTCCGCGTGCGCGGCGAAAATGTCTCGTCGTTCGAAGTCGAGGCCCTGATCTCGCGCCACCCCAAGGTGCAGGCGACGGCGGCGCTGCCGATACCGGCGTCGGAAGGCTCGGAGGACGACATCGTCGCTTTCGTCCAGCCCGTCGCGGGCGAAAGCCCGACCGAAGCCGAGATACGGGATCATGCGCGCGCCGTGATGCCGAAATATATGGTGCCGAAACACATTCGGTTCGTCGACGCCCTGCCGGTCACGCCGACGAACAAGGTCGAGAAATACAAGCTCAAGCAGCAGATCGCGAAAGAACTGGGCCTTTAGACGAAGCCCGCAAAATCGAGAGTCTTCCCGACATGTCCCGTCCGCCTTTCCGAAAAATCCTGATCGCCAATCGCGGCGAGATCGCCATTCGCATTGCGCGCGCGGCGGCCGCGCTGGGCGTGGCCAGCGTCGCCATTCATTCGCAGGACGACGCCGCATCCCTGCACGTCCGCAAGGCGGACGAGGCGCACGCCCTGCCGAAGCCGGGCGTTCCGGCCTACCTCGACGCCGCCCGCATCGTCGCGCTCGCGCAGGAGACCGGCTGCGACGCCATTCATCCCGGCTATGGCTTTCTCGCCGAAAACGCCGCCTTCGCGCGCGCCGTGGCGGCCGCCGGGATCACGTTCATCGGCCCGTCGGCGGCAGCGCTCGACCTGTTCGGCGACAAGCTGAAGGCGCGCGAGCTGGCGCTGAACGTCGACGCGCCCGTCATTCAGGGCGCGGTGGTGCGCGACGCCGACGAGGCGCGCGCCTTTTTCGCCATCATCAACGCGCCCATCATGCTGAAGGCCATATCGGGCGGCGGCGGGCGCGGCATGCGCGCGGTGCGGCGCGCGGACGAGATCGCGGAGGCCTTCGCGCGCTGCCAGTCGGAGGCGCAAAGCGCGTTCGGCGATGGATCGCTCTACGCGGAACGGCTGATCGAAAGCGCGCGGCATGTCGAAATCCAGATTCTCGGCGACAGGCATGGCGGCCTCGCGCATTTCGGCGAGCGCGAATGCACGATCCAGCGCCGCAACCAGAAGCTGATCGAGGTCGCGCCGAGCCCCTCCCTCACGCCCGCGCTGCGCGAAAAGATCGCGGCGGCCGCAATGACGCTGGCGCGGGCCGCGGCCTACGACAATCTCGGAACTTTCGAATTTCTGGTCGATGCGCGCGAAACCTCGGACGATTCCTATTTCGCCTTCATCGAGGCCAATCCGCGCCTGCAGGTCGAGCACACGGTGACGGAGGAAGTCTGCGACGTCGATCTCGTGCAGGCGCAAATCCGCATTGCGGCCGGCGAACGGCTTGCCGACCTGGGCCTTTCGGAATCGCGCGCGCCGCGCGGCTATGCGATCCAGACGCGGGTCAACCTCGAGACGATGAACGCAGCCGGCGAGACGCTGCCAAGCGGCGGCAAAATCGCAGCCTTCGACATTCCCTCCGGTCCCGGCGTGCGCGTCGATACGTTCGGCTATTCCGGCTATCGCACAGGCGCGGCTTTCGACTCGCTGATCGCCAAGCTGATCGTGCACTCGCCCTCGCCCGATTATGCAACGGCCGTGGCGAAAGCGCTGCGCGCGCTGGCCGAGTTCCGCATCGCCGGGGTCGACACGAACATTTCCTTCCTGCAGGCGCTGCTGACGCACCCCGACTTCGCGGCCAATCGCATCGACACGCGCTTCATCGAGACGCATCTGCCCGAACTGCTCGCCGCCGCCGCGCAGGAGCGCCATCGCTTCTACTTCGATGCGGCCTCCGATGACGCGCCGTCAGGCCGCGCGACCGCTCATGCGGGTCCCGAGGGAACAGTGGCCATTTCCGCGCCGCTGCTCGGCACGATCGTCACGGTCGATGTCGCGGAAGGCGCGCTCGTGCGGCCAGGGCAGCAGATCGCCGTTCTCGAGGCGATGAAGATGGAGCATCTCGTCACCGCGCCCTGCGGCGGCGTGGTGCGCGAGATCAGGGGACGCAAGGGCGACACGCTCTACAAGGACGATCCGATCCTGTTCGTCGAACCGGCCGATGTCGGCGCCGACGCGGCGACACAAGAGGAGGACGTCAACCTCGACGCCATCCGGCCAGACCTTGCCGAGACGATCGCGCGGCAGGCGTTCGGGCTCGACGAGAATCGCGCGGAGGCCATCGCCAGGCGCCGCAAGACCAACCACCGCACGGCGCGTGAGAACATCGCGGCGCTGGTCGATGACGGCAGCTTCGTCGAGTACGGCTCGCTCGCCATCGCCGCACAGGCCGCGCGCCGCTCGAAGGACGATCTCATCCGCAATACGCCGGGGGACGGCGTGGTGGCGGGGCTGGCGACCGTCAACGGCGACAGGTTCGACGCCGACCGCGCGCGGACCATGGTCGTCGCCTACGACTACATGGTGCTCGCCGGCACGCAGGGCCAGCGCAACCACAAGAAGCAGGACAGGCTGTTCACCATCGCGGAGCGGCAGCGGATTCCGCTCGTGCTCTTTGCCGAGGGCGGCGGCGGGCGGCCGGGCGACACGGAACGGCTCGGCGTGACCGGCCTCGACGTGCCGACCTTTGCGCAATTCGCGAAGCTCAGCGGCCTCGTGCCGCTCGTCGGGATCGTGTCCGGCCGCTGCTTTGCCGGCAATGCGGCGCTGCTCGGCTGCTGCGACGTGGTGATCGCCACGAAGGACACGAGCGTCGGCATGGGCGGGCCGGCGATGATCGAGGGCGGCGGCCTTGGCGTCTATCATCCAGACGAAGTCGGCCCGACGAACGTGCAATGGCCGAACGGCGTGATCGACGTGCTGGTCGAGGACGAAGGCGAAGCCTGCGCCGCCGCGAAGAAATACCTTTCCTACTTCCAGGGGCCGGTCGCGGAATGGACCGCGCCCGACCAGCGGCTGCTGCGGCGCGCCATCCCGGAAAACCGGCTGCGCGTCTACGAAATTCGCGACGTCATCCATGCGCTCGCGGACGAAGGGTCGGTTCTCGAATTGCGCGGGGGATTCGGCGCCGGCATCGTGACCGCCTTCATCCGCGTGGAGGGGCGGCCATTCGGCCTCATCGCCAACAATCCGAAACATCTCGGCGGCGCCATCGATTCGGACGCCGCCGACAAGGCGGCGCGCTTCATGCAATTGTGCGACGCCTTCGACGTTCCCATGGTCTCGCTGTGCGACACGCCAGGCTTCATGGTCGGGCCGGAAGCGGAGAAAACCGCGCTGGTGCGCCACGTCTGCCGCATGTTCGTGACGGCGGCCTCGATCGACATTCCCTACTTCACCATCGTGCTGCGCAAGGGCTACGGCCTCGGCGCGCAGGCCATGGCCGGCGGCGGGTTTCACGCGCAAACCTTCACCATCTCGTGGCCGACGGGCGAGTTCGGCGGCATGGGGCTCGAAGGCGCGGTGCGTCTCGGATTCCGAAAGGAACTGGAGGCGGTCGAAGACCCGGGCGAGCGCGAAAAACTGTTCCAGTCGATGGTCGCCAGGTCCTACGAGGTCGGCAAGGCGACCAACATCGCCTCGGTGCTGGAGATCGACCAGGTGATCGATCCCGTGGAGACGCGCCGCTGGATCATCCGCGGCCTCGACTCCTGTCCGGCGCCGCGGCCGCGCGCGACGCGCAAGCGGCCCTTCGTCGACACGTGGTGACAAAAAAGCCCGCGGCGCAAACGCCGCGGGCTCATCGTGAAACGTGGATGGGCGATCAGTGCTTGCCGATATTGTCCGGCAGCTTGCCGCCGTTGGCGGCGATCATTTCCATCATCTTCTTGTGCAGCCAGATGTTCATCTTGGCGCTGTCGCCGGTGTCGCCGTCGTAGTGCAGCTCCTTGGCGAGCTCCTTGCGCGCCGAAAGGCTGGAATCGAGGCCCAGCGCCTTCATCATGTCGACGATCGACACGCGCCAGTTGAGCTCTTCGTCATGCTTGTCGACGAGATCGTCGAGGATTGCGGCGACGTCCACCGAACCGGCCGGCGCGAGGGGAGAGGCCGGCGCGGCGGCTGCGGCGGAAGCCGGCTTTGCCTCCTCCGCTGCGGCCGGCGAGACGCCAAAAATCTTGCTCATGATGGAGCCAAAGAAGCCCATGGGTAACTCCTGTTTCAACGCCGCCAACGTAAGAGTCCGCAGCAACGATTCAAGTGATGAAACGCCCGCAAAACGGACGTCCGGCAAAATGCGCTTTCGGTCGACCGGATACCGGAAGCGCGCCGATGATCGTCGCCGGGGCTTTCCGTTGCAAGCGAAAAGTCTCCGATCTGCAAACAGCAGCTACCATCCGCCGCGCGCCGCGCCAGTGCCGAAGGTCATGCCGGGCTTCAACGCTCGAGCACGACGCAGGCGAGCACGACAGGCGCCGGGGCAAGGTCCGTCCGGCCGGCGCGCGCGAGCCGCGTCGCGACGCGACGGCCGCGATCGACGATATCGAACGCCGGGCATTCGGCGAAGGTTGCGTCGGAAGCGGCGAGCCTGACTTCGATCCCCGCAGGCTCGCGCAGAAGGCCGGTCCCGAGCGCCTTCAGATAGGCCTCCTTGGCGGTCCAGATGCGCAGAAAAAGGCCATGAGCGTCGCTCGCCGCGGCAAGCGCGGCGCGTTCGGCCGGATGCAGCACATTGAGCGGCGGCGAAAAGGCCTCGCCAATGGTCTCGATATCGACGCCGACAGGGCCGTCGGCGACAGCGGCTGCGACGATGTCGCCGCGGCCGGCGAGCGAAAGCGCGAGCG